>Ga0307374_10011774_pt1 | contig 12366 bp, 10 predicted proteins | sample OX3MG_FD_202532 | JGI IMG/M metagenome (GOLD analysis project Ga0307374, IMG submission 202532) | Soil microbial communities from Risofladan, Vaasa, Finland - OX-3 | ecosystem: Environmental > Terrestrial > Soil > Coastal area > Acid sulfate soil | place: Finland: Risofladan, Vaasa | collected...
AGGCGGTGGGGACATTCCCCGCCCAGCCGCGGATCGCTTGGGCCGGCTTGGCCCGGGTGGGGCTCTGCTCCTGGTGGGGGCCGGGTCGGTCATGGACAGCGCCAACAGAGAGACCGGCGGTCATGCCTGAGGAGGCCTACCGGCCCGGCTCCAAGGCGGACTTCGATCGCCTATATCAGGCGAGTTATCCCCGAATCTACGCCACGCTGGTCACCCTTCTCAGAGACCGGGAGGCGGCCGAGGACTGCGCCCAGGAGGCCTATCTGCGCGCCTTCCGGGCCTGGAAAGGCTGGAAGCGCGACGCTCCGGCTGAGGCCTGGGTGCATCGGATCGCCCTCAACGTCGCGTTCTCCCACGGCCGCCGCGAGCGGCTGCGCGAGGTGGGGGAGTTGGTCCGCCGTCTGGGCCGTCCGGACCCGCCTCCCGACCCCGCCGCCGAGGTGGGCTCGCCGCTGCTGGCGGCGCTCAGGCAGTTGCCGCCCAAGCAGGCCGCAGTGGTCGTGCTGCGCCATCTGCACGGCTACAGCAATCGCGAAATCGCAATCTCGATGGGCATCCCAGAGGCCACCGTGGCGTCCCGCCTGGGCAAGGCCAAGGCCAGGCTGCGCGCCCTGCTGGATCAGCCCAGCCCAACCGTAATGGTTACTTTGGGCGAGGCAGGCGTCCCTTCTGCAGAGTAAGCCAATGGGAAGTAGCAACGGATTCGACCTTGACCGGATGCTGGAGCAGGAACTCAGGCAGAACGCCGCCGAGCATCATGCTCCCACCCCGCTGTCGCACGGGTCGCGATACCACGCCGCTTCCCTCGCAGGAGGAGCCCACATGTCGTTCTTGCCCCAATTCGTCGCCGCTCTGTCCACCAAAGCCGCAATCGGGCTGGCCACCGCCGGTCTGGTCCTGGGGGGTGGGACCGCTGCCACCATAGCGACCAGGACGGCCAATCCGGTGACCTGGGGCCAAGACGTGGTCAATACGCTAAAGGAGTGCAAGACCTCGCTCCCTTCGGGAGACCGGAACGTGGGCCAGTGCGTGAGCGCGTTCGCCAAGACCCACGGCGCCACGGAGCGTGCCAAGCACTCCCAAGCCGCCTCCGCCGGCGGCACGGGCATCGGCAGGCCGACCTCGCCGGGGTCGCAGAAGGCTGGGCACGCCAGCGGCAAGCCCGCATCCCTTCCCGCCGAGGCGACGGCTCCGCACCCCAGCGGCCGGCCGCAGGGACTTCCGTCCGGGCACTCCAGCAAGCCATAAGCCAAGGTGCGGGCGCGCCGAGCCCTCAGTGTCGGCGCGCCCGCACCCCACGCCACGACCGCCCGCGGCTGCTGAGTGCCCTGGGAGTTTGAATCGAGCGCCGATGCTGCACTCTCGTTAGGCTGCAGAAGAGCTGGGACGGGATGCTTCGGACGCTGCTAGCCGCGGGGGCACTGCGAGTGGTTGTCATCTGGGTGGCTTTGGGGATTGCCCTGATTGTGCACGAGGGCTCTCACTACTTGTTGCTGCGACTGGCTGGCCTTCACCCCCGCCCCTCGTTCCACTTCCCCGGCCTCGGCTGGCGGTTCAGCACCGAAGGCGCCACTCCCCGCCAGCTGGTCAGTATCTGGCTGGTCGGCCCCCTCATGGAGGGCTTGGTCTGGGCCAGCGCGGCCTGGCTCTTCCCCCCCCAGGCATGGAAGCTGCTGCTGGTGATGGTGGTAGAGATGGGGACCAACCTGCTGCTGCCGGGCAGCGACGGCCGCCGTGCCTACCGGCTGCTGCGCCGGATCCGGGCCACCGCAGTGGCGGCCGGCTCGGCATTAGCAGTCGGCCCCGCTGGCAGCGGCCTACCGTCAGCCAGGGGCCATGCCTGGTCGCACCTGCAGGGGGGCCGTCGCCGCTGACTTCGCGGACCAGACGATGCCGCCCTCCAGCCAGGGGCCATGCCTGGTCGCACCTGCAGGGGGGCCGTCGCCGCTGACTTCGCGGACCAGACGATGCCGCGCTCTCCCTTTGGCGACGCACAGGCTCAGCCTGGGCCGGGTGCGCTCGCCTCCCGCCTGATCCTCTCCCGGAGCATCCGGCGGCCCAGCAGCAGGGTCGTCGCGCCCAGCGCCGCCTCCCCCGCCGCCAGCCCCCAGGCTCCCGTATAGCCCACGTGCTCGACCATCACTCCGAACACCAAGGGGCCGAGCACACTACCCAGCCGACCCCCGGTCTGGGTGATCCCGGTGGCCCGGGCGGGATGGTGGGGGTGGCTCTGGACGACGGCGAAGTTGAAAAGTCCGTTCCAGCCCCAGCCGATCCCGAAGGCGACCGCGGCGCCCAGGATGAACAGCCCCGGCAGGCGCAGCCAGGAGCCCACGGCCAGAGCGCCGAAGCCGAGGGCTCCAACTGTGATCATGCGCACCACGAGGAGCAGGTGGCGGCCGCCACGGCGATCAGCCAGCAGGCCGACCCCCACTCTGACCGCGATGCCGCAGACGCTGACCAGAACCGCCACCAAGCCCGCCCCCACGCTGCTGAGCCCAGTCGAGACTGCGGCCAGGACCAGGAAGGCGCCCAGCGAGGAGCAGGCGGTCAAGGTCAGGCCGAATCCGATGGCCAGCGCGATCAGGGGCCCGGTCGGCTCGTGCCGGGCTCGAGGCGCCGCCCGCTGGGCCCCGATCGAGATCCTGGGTCGAGGCACCCACATCGCGGCCGCCAACGCCACCACCGCAGCGCCGGCAAACGCCCAGCGCCAGCCGACTGTGAGGGCGACGGCGGGCACCGCCAGCCCACCCAGGAGGAAGGCCAGAGGCACGGCCGATTGCTTGATCCCGAAGGCCACGCCCTGATGGGCAGGGTCGATCCGGCGCGCCAGCACCAGGTTCGATGCGGTCTGACCAGATGCGCCGGCGGCCCCGGCGAGGAAAAGGGCGCCTGCCAGCTCGGGCCAGGACTCCACCACAGTCGCGATCAGGCCCATGGCGACCGCGCCGGCGATGGCCGAGTAGCGCAGCATCCGGACCCCGCTGAATTGCTCGGCGAGATTTCCTGAGGGTATGGCGAAAAGGGTGCTGGCGGCATAGGACGCGCCCACCACCAGTCCCAGTTGGGTGGGGGTGAAGCGCAGCTCGGCGCGCATCTGGACCGCCAAGGTTCCCACCATGAATGTGGGCAGAGTGATGGCCGTGAAGGCCGCGACCGCAGACCAGAGCACGCGGCCGCCTCGGGAGCGCGAAGGCGGCTTGGCGGCGGGCAGGGCTTGAGAGTTCACAGGCGTCTGATTCTGGGCCAGGAAGGAGGTTGGGGGCTGTGCGGACCGCGGTGGCGCTGGGAGGCGCCGCCGAAGTTTGAGCGCGCGGGACTGCGCCCGCGCGGAGCTCCCAGGGGCGCCAACGTGGGCCCCCGCTCGGTCCGGCTCCCCACTGTCAAAGCTGGCTCCAGGTCGGCCACAATCGGACGGTCTATCCGGGTATGGAGATGGTCATCCGGCCGGACACGGTCGCCCAGAGGACCCGGCACCCGGCGCCCGACGATCGAGGGCCGTAGTGGGTGAGCCGCGCCCGGAAGGTGCCTATCGGGGATGAATTCGCCGCCCCCGAGATGTAGAGCCGGTCGGTGACCGCAAAGGTCTGGGTGCAGATGGCGCCCAACCTCTGGCCTAGGTCCTCCAAGCCTGAGGCAGTGGCACGGAAGTATCCGGTGATGCGCCTACCGGAGCCGGTACGGAGAGTGAAGCTGCCGCTGTCGATGTAGGCGTACCGCCCCTTTGTGGTGGGCAGGCCGGGGTGAACCACCCGGGCCGCCCAGAAGCCGGAATCACCCCGGTGGCGGGTGTTGAAATAGCCGACGAAAGTGGCCACCTGGCAGCCAAGCTGGCCATTTCCCGAGAGCGGGCACGGCACCGCAGCCGGGTAGGCGCTCTCGAAGCCCGACAGGGTCCCGCTGATCGCGCCAGAAGCCGGACGTGGGAAGGCCCCCGTCACCAGGATTGCCGCAGCGATCACTCCGATCCTGAGCACTCGGCCGACGCCTGACGCCATCATCTGCTTCCCCAGGGGGACGATCGCATAGTGGGGACAGGGTAGAGTTGTGAAGGTGGCTGTGCCCTGCGCCCATCCGGGGGCCTGGCGCGGGCCCTGGGCTCATGATCGCCGGCAGCGGCCAGGTCCGGCAGTCCGCCGAGGGACCTGGCGGAGTCCCCGGGGCCGAAAGCAGGCACGATCCAGGATTCCCCCATTAGCATGAAGTGGTGCCAGAAACTTCAAGTAGACATTGCAAACTCGCCCGTTGGACGGTCTGGATCGCGCTGGCGACCTCGTCCTTGATGCTGGCCGCTTGCGGCTCCACCCCGAGCGCCACCAGCCCGCCCGGAGGATCTGCCTCCCCCTCCAGGCCCGCGACCAGCAATGCCGCCGCCGGGGCGCGCGATGGCCTGGATCTTGCCAAGCTGGGGGTGCTTACCAACTACAGCGCGACGACGACGGACAACGGCCAGTTCATCCAGACCTACCGGGTTTACTCGCCCAGCGATTGGGAGGTCTTCGAGGGCAAGCCCACCCCGCTCAGCGTCAATGTGAGCGGCTTCACGTACCTTGACGTCCCCGACGTCACCGGTACGGCGGTGACGTACACGTGGCAGAGGAGCGGCAGCGCCCAGCCCTACGCCCAATCGCCCTACCCGAGCTACGCTGCGGGCTTTGCCGCCCTGACCCACGTCACCGGGGCCAAGTTGGTCCGGGCCGGGGCGTGCAGCCAGGCGGGCATAGCCGGTCATCTCTGGCATTTCGCCGCCGCCGCCCCGGGAGCGGTGTACCCCCATGTGTCCGCCTGCATCGCGGACCAATCGGGTGCCCTCCTGACCTACGACCAGGCGCCTATTCAAACCTTCGCGATCACGGGCGTCAACGACGTTGCGGCGATCCCCGTACCCTAGCGACGGCACTGGCGGGGGAATCGGATCGGCCGTCTGACCAGAGACGGCGGACCTAGGGAGACCCGGCTCGCATCACGGAGAGTTGTTCGGGTGCCTCGATGCGGCTCGCAAGGTCACCGCCGGGACGCTTGGGCGCTGCGCCCCGCCCGCACCTGCGTGCCGACCGTCATGGTGGGCAGCTTCTGGCATTCGCCTGATCGTGCCTAATGGCGACCGTGGGCCAACCGGAGGTGCTCGTCGCAGGGCCAGCGCCAGAAGAACGAACAGCATGGGGAAGCCGGCGTTGTGGTGGAGCCGGTTGCCAAGGTCCAGCAGGGGCCATCCGATGGGGGGCCAGGTCCGTCACAAGGGCCCAATCGATGGCGAGCCGGCGCGGCCCCGCCCGAGGAGCGGTACTGCCTCGACAATGGATGGGATGGGCGGCAACCGATGGCGGAGGATCGAGTCTTGACGGAAGTTGTGATCGTGGACGGGGTGCGCAGTCCGGTGGGACGCTTCGGGGGCGGGCTGGCGTCGGTCCGCCCCGACGACCTGGCCGCCCTGGTTCTTCGTCAGTTGATCGCGCGCAACCCGGTCGAGGCTGCCGACCTTGAGGACGTCTATCTGGGCTGCACCAATCAGGCGGGCGAGGACAACCGCAACGTGGCCCGGATGGCGGTTCTGCTGGCCGGGCTTCCCTTGGAGGTGGGAGGTTGCACTGTCAATCGCCTCTGCGGTAGTGGTCTAGAGGCGGTCGCTGATGCCGCTCGGGCCATCCGCGCCGGGGACGGCAGCCTCTTCATCGGCGGAGGCGTCGAGTCGATGAGCCGAGCTCCGTGGTCGGTGCCCAAGCCGGACCGGCCGCATCCCCGGGGCGAGCGGGTCATGTACGACACCGCTCTGGGCTGGCGCTATGTCAATCCCCAGATGGAGGCCATGTACGGTACCGACTCCATGGGTCAGACCGCCGAGAACCTGGCTCAGCAGTACAGGATCGCCAGGAGCGACCAGGACCTCTTCGCGCTCGCCAGCCATCGCAAGGCGGTGGCCGCCCAAGACGCTGGCCGGTTTGCCGACGAGCTGGTCCCGGTCGCCACCGCTGGCGCGCTGGTCGAGAGGGACGAGGGTCCTCGCGGCGACACGTCGCTGGAGCGCCTGGGGCAGCTCAAGCCGGTTTTCGCCGCCGGCGGGTCGGTCACGGCCGGCAACTCCAGCCCGCTCAATGACGGGGCGGCGGCGCTCCTGCTGGCATCGCAGGAATTTGCAGGAGAGCACCAGCTCCGGCAGCTGGCGCGGATCCGGAGCGTGGCCGTCGCCGGCGTCCCTCCGAGGATCATGGGAATCGGCCCGGTCCCGGCCACCAGCAAGGCGCTGGAGCGGGCCGGGCTTGCCCTGTCCGACATCGGCCTCATCGAGCTCAACGAGGCTTTCGCGGCCCAGTCTCTGGCCGTGCTGCGGGAGTGGGGAATGGATCCCGACGACCACCGGCTCAACGTCAACGGCGGCGCGATCGCCCTGGGCCACCCGGTGGGGTGCTCCGGCAGCCGGATCCTGGTCAGTCTGGTCCACGAGATGCGTCGCCGGGAGGTCCAGTTCGGTTTGGCGACCATGTGCATCGGGGTGGGGCAGGGGATTGCCATGGTGGTGGAGCGCATGGTTTAGAGCCGGTCCGGTCCCCATCTGGATATCCGGCGAGCTTTTGATCCGATGGCGACCGCGTCGGACCAGGCCCCGGCCGGAGGTGACCGCCACGCTCTGGCCGGACGTTTGGGAAGGCGGGCGAGTTCGACTGGACTTGGGCCCAGTCGCAAATTTTGACTACCGCGAGTTCGGCCTGACTAAATCACGCGGCCCGGGGGACCCCGCCCTTCTGTCTGCAATCTCCGCCCCCGCGGAAGTCGGGACGAACTTAACGAACGTCCAGCCCTCCGTCCAGCCCCGTCCTGAGCCGGTAGGGAGATGTTGCGCCTGGTCCTGACGGCGCCACCTCTCCCGTGGTGGGCGCTGCCCCTGCGCCGGCTGGCTGCGTCTGCCAAACTAGTGGCGACGTGGAATCCCCGGAAATCGAGAACCTGATCCTGGCCAATCACGTGGAGGCGGTAAACGGCCTTCTCTACGTGTCCGGAGGGGGCTGGACCGATCACTGGCGGCCCCAGGCGCCCCAACCAGGGCCCCCGGTTGTCAGCCACCTCGGCGTGGCGGTGACGGTCGTGATCCCGGCTGCGGCGCCCCAGGTGCCCCAGCAGCTGAGCGTGGGTATCGAGGACCAGCAGGGCCACCAGGTGGCGGGGATGCAGACGATGCTGAATCAGGCCCGCCCCCCAGGTCTGCCTCAGGGCCAGGCCCAACGGACGGTCCTGGCGCTCTCCTTCAACATCGTCTTCCCAGCAGCCGGCGAGTATCGCGTGGTCGCTCGGCTCGGGATCTCGCCCCCCCGTGAGCTGCCGTTCCGGGTCCATGACGTGGTCGCCGGAGAGCCCGGGGTGCCTCCCGTAAATTAGGCCGGGCGGACCCTAAAAGCGGCCGGGTAGGTGGAGGTCGTCACCGGGGTTGATCCAGCGCGCCCGGCCCAGCCTCTCCACCATGTCCTCCGCGCTCTCAGGGCCCCAGGAGTGTTGCGGGTAGACCTCAGGGTGGCCGTCGGCCTCCCAGGCCTCGATCAGCCCTCCGACTATCTCCCACGAGCGGTCTATCTCGGCGCCACTGGGGAACACGGTATGCACTCCGGCCAGGACCTCGGAGAGCACGTGCTCGTAGGCGTCGGGAAGCTCGGATTGAGAGAGCCGGCCGTACTCCAGGTCCATTCCTGCCGGCACCATCTCGAAGCGAGTGCCGGGCCGCTTGGCGCCGATCCGCAGGGTGATGCCCTCGTGGGGCTGGATTCGAATCTGGAGCTGGGTGGGAATCGGCCGTTGGCGGAGGCCCTCGAGCCGCAGGGAAGGTGAGTCTCGAAACCGGATGACCACCTGGGTGCTGCGCCGGCGCAGGGCCTTGCCCGTACGTATGAAGAACGGAACTCCGTCCCAGCGCCAGTTCTCCACGCTCAGCATGGCGGCGGCGTAGGTCTCGCGCCGGGATCCGGGGGCCACGCCCCCCTCCTTGAGGTAGCCCTGGTACTGACCGCGCACCGAGGTCTGCGGGTCGAGCGGTTGCACGGCCCGCAGCAGCTCCAGCTTGGCCTTGCGAATGTCATTGGCGTCGAAGGTGGTGGGTGGCTCCATAGCCACCAGGGCCAGCAGCTGGAGGACATGGTTCTGGACCATGTCCCGCACCGCCCCCGCCTGATCGTAGTATCCCGCCCTGGTTCCGATCCCCTCCTCCTCAGCGGCCGTGATCTGTACGCTCTGGATCAGGTTGCGGTTCCAACTGGCTTCGAAGATGGCATTGCTGAAGCGGAAGGCGAGCACGTTCTGGACCGTATCTTTGGCCAGATAGTGGTCGATCCGGTAGATCTGCTCCTCGCTGAAAGCCTCCTGCAGCTGCCGGTTGAGCTCCCTGGAACTGTCCAGATCGTGGCCGAACGGCTTCTCCACCACCACCCGCCGGCTGGGGTCTCCCCGCTGGTTGAGGTGGGCCGCCGCCAACCCCGCCAGGATTGGAAGGAACACGGTGGGCGGCGTGGCCAGGTAGTAGACGACCTGGCTGGCTGTGGCCTGGCAGGTGGCCAGCTGGTTGTAGGCGGCGGGGTCGGAGTAATCCAGGCGCACCCACTCCGAGTCCGCCGCGAGCCTGGCCGTCTTGGGATCAGCCGCCAGCTCGGCCTGGAAGGTGGCGGTGTCCCAGGCCGAGCGCCCAACCCCCACCACCCGAACCTGCTCCCGCACCTCGCCGCGTTCGCTGGCCGTCTGGAGGGCTGGCAGCACCTTGCGGCGGGCGAGGTCGCCGGACGCCCCGAAGACGACCAAGACGGTGGTGCTGTCGGCGAGATTGGAACTCACTTGACAATTGTGACAGCGGCGCTCTCCGCTCAGCTCTGCCGACCGCCGCCGAGCGTGTCGGGAGTGGCCCCGCCCGTAACGATCTAAACTCGGGCTTGTCCATGCAGAGGCTTTCCCTGGGTCGAACCGGCCTGTCGGTCACCCCGCTCGGGCTTGGCCTGGCGGCCATCGGCCGGCCCGCCTATATCAACCTCGGCCGGGAGGGAGACCTGCCCTCGGAGCGCGGCCCAGAGGCGCTGCGCCAGCGAGCCCACCAACTGCTGGACCGCGCCTACCAGCTCGGTGTGCGCTACTTCGACGTGGCCAGATCTTACGGCCTGGCCGAGGACTTCTTGGCCTCCTGGCTGCGGCTCCGGGAGCCGCTGCCGGAGCCGGTCGTGTGTGGCTCGAAATGGGGTTACACGTATGTCGGGGAGTGGCGTATGGACGCGCCCGTCCATGAGCTGAAGGATCATTCCCTGGCCACTCTGCAGCGCCAGTACCAGGAGAGCCGGGATCTGCTGGGACACCACCTCCAGCTCTACCAGGTGCACTCGGCGACAGTCGAGAGCGGGGTGCTGGAGAATTCCGAAGTCCTGGCCGAGCTGGTGCGGATGAGGTCCGATGGCATCGCGATCGGGCTTACTGTCAGCGGGCCCAGCCAGGCAGAGGTGATCGACACGGCGCTGGCGGTCAGTGTGGATGGCGTCAACCCCTTCTCAACCGTGCAGGCGACCTGGAATCTGCTCGAGCCTTCGGCGGGGGCCGCCTTGGGGCGCGCCCACGCTGCCGGTTGGGGGGTTCTGGTCAAGGAGGCGCTGGCCAACGGCCGGCTTCTGGCTTCGGATGCCCCCGGCCTGGCGGGCCTGCGCGAGCTGGCGCGGGACCGGGGAGTCGGGGCCGATGCGCTCTGCCTGGCTTCGGTTTTGGCCCAGCCGTGGGCGGACGTGGTGCTCTCCGGGGCTGTCACGGTGGGCCAGGTGGAGGGCAACGCCGCGGCGGCGACGATCGGCCTTTCCCAAGCGGATCTGGATGGGCTGGATGGGGTCCGGGAGCCCGCGTCTCAGTACTGGTCGCGGCGGCGAGCTCTGTCCTGGAGCTGATGCCGTCCAGGAGCCGGATCGTCCCATCTGGTCGCGGATCCCGGCCCTGGAGCCGAGCGGTGCTTCGACGGGGCGGCTGGGGCGCAGGCGTGATGGGCTGCGGTGCCTGAGCTGGGGCTCTGTCGGCCAACGGCAACCGGCGGTCGGGCCGCTGCTGGAACCGTCAGGCGGTCGGCTGCGGTTGGACCGGGGGCGCGAGCTGCTGGCGTCCCGCTCGGTACGTCGGCTCGGCTGAGGGGCTGCTCGGAACAGCGTCCTTCACCACGGTGATCCTACGGTGACGCTGGGTGGCGCTGAAGGTCAGCTGGTAGCGGACGCCGGCGGCGACGGCGAAGCTGGTGCTGGCTCGGTCACGATCCAGCCGGGAAACCCTGGTTGAGGCCTCCACAATTGACCTCAGAGCCAGCCCGGCGCAGTTGGGCACACTCACCTGGGTGCTCACCGCGCTGATCACGGTGGCGCTGCGGCAGCGACCGCGGTCGTAGTGGTAGATCACCAGCCCCTGAGCGTTGGCCAGGGTTCGGGCGGTGACCTGTCTGCCCACTTGGTAGGTCCAGCCACCTGTCGGGAGCCAGGCCGCCTGCCCCTGGCCGCGCTCCTGTCCGATCGCCAGCAGGGCGCCGAGCGCCCTGGCCAGGCGGCGGGGAATGGGCTGGCCGCCAGACCACTCGGTTGAGTAGTAGATCGCGGGAACCCCGAAAACCACGCTCTCAACGATGTGGGCGACCGCCTGCGGGCCGGTGAGCGCCCAGCCATCGCCATCGATCTGGCTGAGCGGGTCCACCGCGCTGACGATGGCGGCGCGGTAGCTCCAGGTGGAGGCGCTATGGGCGTCGTAGAGGCGCAGGGTGTCCTCGGTACCCCCGAACTGGGGCGCCACCGCGCTGCCGTCGACCACGGCCCCCGGGTTCGCCTTCCAGGCGGCCCGTGAGAGGTCGGTCATGTAGCGCAACAGCAGGGCCGCTCCGATCCCCAGCTGAGGTCGGGACAGGTGCTCCTGGCTGGGAGGGGGCACCAGGAATCCCCAGTCGAGTTTGAGCCCGTCGGCCCCCAGGTCCCTGGGGCCGGTGCCCAGCAGCTCGGTCATCTGGCGGGAGATTTGGGCCTGGAACCCGGGCGCTGTGGGATCGACCGGAACGTGCCGGCCGGGCACAGTCTGGTTCTTCCAGAGCGGCCACCAGAGCATCACCTTCACCCCTTGGGCGTGGAGCTCTTGGATCAGCAACCGCATCCCGGCCACCCCGCCGAACCTGGAGCTGGGGGTGGTGTGTCCCAGCTTGGCCTGCCATTGGGCGTCGATCACGAGGGTGAAATGGTCGATGCCGAACTGCTGCCGCCAGCTGGCGACGAAGCTGCGCACCCACGCCGCGGTGAACTTGGGCGAGTCTCGGCTCGCCCTTGTGACCAGCTGCTGTCCCCAGGTGTCCACCATCGGCTGGGACCACCAGGCAGGCCGCCGCCCCGGTGGCGCCGCCACTGGCGCCTCGCCCAGGTGGGCGAGAGCGTCGTGATATGCCGCCAGCCCCTGCGAGGTGGTGTCGGCCACGGTGACCACAAAGGCGGGGAATCCCAACCACGTGCCATTTCCAGGCTGGCCTGGCACCCCGGCTGGAGGCGACACCCGGCCGCCAGCTCCCTGGTCCTTGATCTGGGCCAGCAGGCTCAGGGGGTAGTTCACGCTGACGGCGCCGCGGTCGGTCAGGGCGAGCGCGGTGGCATTGGGCACCTGGACCAGCCCGAAGCCGGCCCACCCGCTGCCGGTGCGAAATTGGAGGTCGAACGGGGGCGGAGCGAAGGGTGCGGTCGGAAGTGGGGCGTGAACTCCCAGGAACGTGGTCGGCGTGGGCGACAGCGAGGCGCTCACGGGGTCTGGGCTGAAAGCGTTGTGGAGGAATGTCTGCGGCAGCCCCACCGGGCCATTGCTGAAGAAGGTAGCCCCCGCGAACGGGTCGCTGCCCAGCCGCGCGCTGAAGTCGATCGTGAAGAAGTCGGGATGAGCCAGCAGGCGCGCCTTCTCCAGCAGCAGGCCCTGGCGGTCGAATGCGTACAGGCTCAGTTCCGACCCGTCAGTGGTGGCGACGAAGTAGGTGCCCTGGGGCAGCGTCGCCCGTCCCACCAGCGCCGTCAGCGGGAAGGAGAACGTGCCGGTCGGGGCCTGGACGGTGAGCATCCCGGTGGTTCGAACCAGCTCCAACGTGTAGGCGCTCTCCCTCAGGGCCAACGGGTCAGAGTTCGTCTCACCCGTGGGCCAGGACCAGGTGCCCCCCACCGCCTCGGTCGCCAGGTTGGTGTATTCGGAGCTGACGGCCGTTGGCTGAGTGCTGGGCTTGGCGATGGCCCACTCGCTGCCAGCCGCGATCGCCAGAGCCAGCATGGCCGCCACCGCCAGGCGGCCCCTCCGGCCCTGCCACCGCCGTGCCCCGCGGCCGGGGCGAGCCGAGTTGGGATCAGAGGTGTCATGGCTGGGGTGGCGAGG
>Ga0307374_10011775_pt1 | contig 12366 bp, 9 predicted proteins | sample OX3MG_FD_202532 | JGI IMG/M metagenome (GOLD analysis project Ga0307374, IMG submission 202532) | Soil microbial communities from Risofladan, Vaasa, Finland - OX-3 | ecosystem: Environmental > Terrestrial > Soil > Coastal area > Acid sulfate soil | place: Finland: Risofladan, Vaasa | collected...
AAGTACCGGGACCCACCTCTATCTGGATGGTGCCGTCTTCATTCACTTTGGTAATCCTTCCGTGTATCCCGGCAATCGTCACAATCTTGTCCCCTTTCTGGATGCCTTCATTGAATTGCTTCTGCAGTTTAGCCTTCTTGGATTGGGGGCGCAACATGAAAAAATACAGGATAAATACGAAAAGGGCCATGAATATGATCGTGCCCGTAGGATTGCCCGATCCCCCGGCGGGGGTCATCAGCAGATTAGAATAGGTAGAATACAGCATATACTATTAATTCAGGTTTAATTACATGAAAAGTGATGGTCAGGCGACCCAATCCTGCCCTGATATTCCCCACAATCAAAACAGGCCCATTTACATTCCGGTTTTTTATTATTGATCATCCCCTGGATTGCCCCGGTTAGCCGCGATTTGACCGGATTCAGCATTTTACCCTTGCTGGCAGGGGTAACCGCAACCACAAAAGTAATGTTTTTAGGGTATTAATTATGGGGTTGACGTTTTGTTGATCCCTCCCCCAGTTTCCAGTTCCTTAAATATACTATCCAATATGCCATTGACGAACTGCCCGCTCTGGGGGGTACTGTATATCTTGGCCAGATCAATATATACATTAATGGTGACTTTGGCAGGTATGGTCGGGAAATACAGGAATTCACAAATACCCATCTGCATGATAATCATGTCTATGACTGCAATCCGGTCTGCATCCCAGTTTTGCAGCTTCGGGCGGATCAACTCCAGACAATAGTTTTGCTTAACTAACACAGCGGCCAGTAGTTCCCGGGCATAACGGATCTTCTCCCGGCTGATGAGTTCCCCAAAATGGAAAGCACCTGGTCTATCCAGAAAATTATTTATGAACTGCCACATCATTTCCCGATTATCCGGCCAGTGAATAAAATGCTCTTCCAGATGCTGGTCCAGGGCCTCACTTTTTACCAGGATTTCCGTGAAAAGATAAACCAGGATCTGATGATCCTCTTTCGGTGTCCTTGCCGATTGGTTTGTATAATCCTTATAGGGAACTGCAGAGGAAAGTTCCCGGTATAATTTTTTAACCAGGTTCCGGTCGGTCATAGCAGCGAGGTGATGCTGGTCCACCTGACTGCTAAAGCCTGGATCTTTTTCCAACCGGCTGAGCAACAGGTTACCTGCAATTTTGGTGTTGACGTGCAGGTCGCCTTCCTCGAGGATGCGACGGGAAGCCCGGGAACTGGCATCGGTCCGTGCAAACTGGGCAACCTGCAGGCTGACATATAGCAAGTAGGTAAAAATGGTCTCTGCCTGGTCCAGGTTCTCCAGCAGGTTTTTCTCGGCGACGGACACAGACGGGGCTTCATCACCCAGACTGTTCTGGATATACAGTGTTTGCATCACTTTTGCCCTGATATGTTTTCGGCTGATCATCTGCTCAAAGAACTGCTTTTGTCAAATTCAGGGCAAAATAAGGTTTATCCACCATTGACCGGATAAAATCCAGATTACAGGACATTCCCCATCCTGGAATGAAAAATGATATAATGCCTTAAAATAATATATTGGGCACTAGCCGTAAATCTGCTGTAAGGTCCTTGGCATTTAGACAAACTGCCATTTTTTCTGTACAATTTGTCGGGGTAAACGGCACTTTTGTCCTACTCCAAATTTAAACTGCAAAAATGTCTTTAACCAGGTAATGGCATAATTATGGCAGTACCTCTTAAACAGATATCTTCATCTTATCTAATCTAAATTCTATAACTATGAGTAAAAAATTAAGCATTAAACCTTTAGCTGACCGGGTCATTGTTAAACCCGCACAAGGAGAAGAAAAAACCAAGGGAGGCATTATCATTCCGGATACCGCCAAGGAGAAACCACAAAGAGGTACAGTCGTTGCGGCTGGCCCAGGTAAAAAGGATGAACCTGTCACGGTGAAGGTTGGAGACAGTGTTCTTTACGGCAAATACTCAGGCACTGAGATTTCCTACGAAGGGGAAGATTACCTGATTATGCGGGAATCCGATATCCTGGCTGTAATGTAATTTTCCTGAATACCAGTAACCTGCAATTATTCCACATTTAAAACTTAAATTAATTATGGCTAAACAATTATTTTTTGAAGTCGAGGCCCGCAATAAAATGAAAAAGGGCGTAGATACCCTGGCCAATGCCGTTAAAGTGACCCTTGGCCCCAAAGGCCGCAATGTGGTCCTTGAAAAAAAATACGGCGCCCCCACCATCACGAAAGACGGTGTGACTGTGGCCAAGGAAATCGAACTTGAAGATCCCATTGAAAATATGGGAGCCCAGATGGTTAAGGAAGTCGCTTCCAAGACTGCCGATATCGCTGGGGATGGTACTACAACGGCTACGGTACTGGCTCAGTCCATCATCAGTGAAGGGCTGAAAAATGTAGCTGCCGGCGCCAACCCAATGGACCTGAAACGGGGAATCGATAAAGCTGTTAAAGCTGTTGTCGACCATCTGCGTAAACAGTCTGAGAAAGTAGGCAATGACACCAAGAAGATTGAACAGATAGCTGCCCTTTCTGCCAATAATGATTCCGAGATCGGAAAACTGATCGCAGAAGCCATGCAGAAAGTAACTAAGGACGGAGTGATCACCGTAGAAGAAGCCAAGAGCACCGACACCACGGTTGAAGTAGTGGAAGGTATGCAGTTTGACCGCGGATATCTGTCCCCTTATTTTGTGACCAACAGTGAAAAGATGGAGGCGGATCTTGAAAATCCGTATATCCTGATCTATGACAAAAAGATCAGTACCATGAAGGATATCCTCCACATCCTTGAAAAAGTAGCCCAGCAGAGTGCCCCGCTCCTGATCATAGCCGAGGACCTGGAAGGGGAAGCCCTGGCCACCCTGGTGGTCAACAAGCTACGCGGCACATTGAAAGTGGCTGCCGTAAAGGCACCCGGTTTCGGAGACCGCCGCAAAGATATGCTTCAGGACCTGGCTGTACTGACCGCAGGCCTGGTGATTTCTGAAGAATTGGGATATAAGTTGGAAAATGCAGACCTGACTTACCTGGGCAGGGCTGAATCCGTTACCATCGACAAGGATAACACCACCATTGTAGGCGGTAAAGGCAAAAAAGCCGATATCACTTCCCGGATCAACCAGATCAAGGCCCAGATCGAAGTCACCACTTCAGACTATGATAAGGAAAAACTTCAGGAAAGGCTGGCCAAACTGAGCGGCGGAGTCGCTGTACTCTATGTAGGTGCCGCCACTGAAATGGAGATGAAGGAGAAAAAAGACAGGGTTGATGATGCCCTCCATTCCACCCGTGCCGCTGTCGAGGAAGGCATTGTAACCGGTGGAGGAGTAGCCTATATCCGTGCCATTGAATCCCTGGAAAAACTCAAGGGGATCAATGAAGACGAAAATACCGGCATCGCCATTGTCAAAAGGGCCATTGAAGAACCGCTTCGCCAGATCGTGGTCAACAGCGGTATCGAAGGCAGTATTGTCGTACAAAAAGTGAAAGAGGGCAAGGGAGATTTCGGATTCAATGCCCGGACGGAACAATATGAAAAGTTGTTCGCCGCTGGAGTCATTGACCCCACCAAGGTCACCCGTATCGCCCTGGAAAATGCAGCTTCCATTGCCGGAATGTTGCTGACTACAGAATGCGTTGTGGCTGACAAACCCGAACCCAAATCTGCTGCCCCGGCCATGCCTCCGGGTGGTGGTGGAATGGGAATGGATTATTGATCCCTCCTTCGATATAAAGGAAAAATATCCTCTACAGTCCCGCCTGTTCATTCAGACGGGACTTTTTTTTATTTGGCATTGCCGGTTTAAGGGGGATAACCTGGTTACAGGTATGGAGAAATTGGATACTTTTGCAGCACTTTTATCCGAAGGGCCATGAAATACATTTGCATTTTACTGATTTTTATTCCCCCGGGGTTATTTGGCAGAACCGCCATTGGCCAGACCCTGGAAAAACATTCCCTCAGCAAGCCCGGTCATCCCGTTAAACTGATCAGTGGGGAGGATAGCCTGAGTTATGCCCTGGGAATCAATTATGCCCAGTGGCTCAGGTCCCAGGGACTGGAAAAGCTCCGGGTGGATAAGTTTGATGCGGCCATCAATACGGTCCTGGAGGGAAATACACCTGTTATGAATGATCAGCTGGTAAAGAAAACGATAACCACACAACTACAGACTATTATGCAAAACAATGCAGCCGAAGCACAAAAGGAAGGACAACAGTTCCTGGCAGCTAATCAGCATCATTCCGGGGTAATTAGCCTTCCGAGCGGGCTGCAGTACCAGGTCCTGATAGCAGGCAATGGCCCCAGGCCTGTGGGGACAGACCGGGTCACGGTGGACTATGAAGGTAAGTTGACCGATGGGAAGGTATTTGACAGTTCCATCCAGCGTGGTAAACCCCTTACCCTCGGGGTCAATAAGGTGATCAAGGGCTGGTCAGAAGCCCTGCAGCTGATGCCGGTGGGCTCTACATGGCGTTTGTTCATCCCACCCGGGCTGGGATATGGTAACCGGCAGGCTGGCCAGATCCCTCCAAATTCGGTCCTGATCTTTGATGTCCACCTGATCAGCATCGACAAATAGCCGTTCACTTTGGGATATTGATCCGGAGCCATGCCATTACCAGATACCATTAACCCGGATTCCTTGCCTTCCCCGGGGCTCCGGCCTTCCCTGAAATACCTGATGGCCGCGGGTTGCGGGGTGGTTGTAGCTAATATCTATTATTGCCAGCCCCTGCTGGGGGCTTTCGCCCGGGATTTCCGGGTCAGCGAATCCAAGGCTTCCCTGATCAATATCCTGACCCAGGCGGGTTATGGGCTGGGGTTATTTTTCATTGTCCCGTTGGGGGATAAGCTGCAGCGGCGAAGGATGATTGTGGCCATGCATTTGCTGGCTGCCATGGCATTGGCGGCCGCAGCCCTTTCCCGCAATATTGGCTCCCTGGCAGCTGCCAGCCTGATTATCGGGATAGCCACCACGGCCTGTCAAGTGTTCATTCCGCTTGCGGCCCACCTGGCCCGCGATGAAGAGCGAGGCAAGGTGATTGGTGCCATGATGGGAGGCCTCCTGGCCGGCATCCTGGTTTCCCGGACACTTAGCGGGCTGGTCGCCCAATATCTCGGCTGGCGCATGGTCTATATTACAGCGACAGCAATGATGTTAATCATGGCATGGCTGATGTTCCGGATGCTGCCAGCGGAAACTCCGGCTTTTACCGGAACCTACCGGCAACTCATGGGTTCGCTCTGGGTGCTCCTGAAGCAGCAGCCGGTGGTGCAGCAAAGCGCAATCATCGGAGCAGCCCTCTTTGGGGCCATTTCAGCATTCTGGGCGACCATGGCATTTTTCCTCGGGGCAGTTCCCTATCATTACTCGCTTTCAGTCATCGGGCTTTTCGGACTGATTGGGGCTGGAGGCGCACTGGCTTCCCCCTTGATCGGCCGGTTCATCGACCGGGGGAACCCCATGGTAGCCATCCGGAGCGGCACAATCATGATCATGGTAGGATTTGTTGATCTATGGCTGGGCAGGTTTAGTGTGTTTTTCGTCATCGGGGGGGTCATCCTCCTGGATCTGGGTATGCAGAGCGCCCATATCCCGAATATGGCCCGGAATTATGCCCTAATCCCATCCGCAAGGACCCGGCTGAATACCCTGTATATGACTTCTTTTTTCATCGGAGGAACCCTGGGTTCGACCCTGGGCAGCATGGCCTGGGATAGTTTTGGATGGGCAGGCGTTTGTGCTGCCGGTATGGGAATGGCCCTATTAGGCATGGGAGCTGCCCTAGTCCCGTTTCGAAAATCTAAATAAAGGATATGCAAAGTATTGCCATTGACATGGATGAAACCATTGCCGATACCGTTGAGAAATTCGTGCAATGGTACCACCGGGATACCGGGATTTGGATTACCCGGCAGCAGCTTGAGGGCCGGGAGATCAGCAGTCTGGTGCCTCCTGACAAGCGGGGCATTTTCCGGGAGTACCTCAACACCCCCGGTTTCTGCAGGGATATTCCCGTCATTGCGGATGCGCCGGAAGTCTTGGAAAAGCTTCATGCAAAATATGAAGTGTTTATCTGTTCTTCCGCCGTGGAATTTCCGAATTCCCTGAAGGATAAAGTGGAATGGGTGCAACAATATTTTCCCTTTATCACCTGGTCCCAGATCTGCCTATGCGGAAGCAAGAAATTCATTCAGACTGATATCATGATCGATGACCGCAGCCGTAATTTTGCCAATTTCCGTGGCAGACCCATCCTGTTCACCCAGAATCATAATTTTTCTGAGTCCCAATATGAACGGGCTGATAGCTGGAGGGCGGTGGAAAAAATGCTTATTTAAGAAGCCGGCCTCAGTCTGCATAGGACGAAGTGGGTTCACAGGTACATACCAGGTTACGATCTCCCAATGTATTGTTCAGCCTGCCCACGGCCGGCCAGAATTTGTGCTCCCAGAGAAAATCCAGTGGAAAAGCAGCCTGCTGCCGGCTGTATGGATGACTCCAGTCATTGGCCATCAGGTCCGCCTGGGTATGTGGGGCATTATGGAGTGGGTTATCCTTTCGGTCCGATTTTCCCGATTCAATATCTGCAATCTCGGCCCGGATGGCAATTAGGGCCTGGCAGAACCGGTCCAGTTCAGCCTTGTCCTCACTCTCGGTGGGTTCAATCATCAGGGTACCCGGCACCGGGAAAGAGAGTGTGGGGGCATGAAAGCTGTAATCCATCAGCCTTTTGGCCACATCCTCAGCCTCTACCCCGCATGACCGGAATGGTCTCAGATCCAGGATGAACTCGTGGGCGCAAAATCCGTGTGCCCCAGCAAATAGAATCTGGAAATGCGGAGCCAGAAGGGCTTTCATATAATTGGCATTTAGGATGGCATAAGCAGTTGCCAGTCGTAATCCTTCCGGTCCCAGTAAACGGATATAACCGTAGGAAATGAGCAGGATACTGGCACTGCTGAAAGGGGCAGCAGCCACTGCATGAATGGCTTTTTCCCTTGCAGGTTTCTCCTGGGGATGTCCGGGCAGGTAGGCTGCCAGGTGGGCCGCCACTCCAATCGGTCCCATGCCCGGTCCGCCTCCACCATGAGGAATGGCAAAGGTTTTATGCAGGTTCAGGTGGCAGACATCGGCACCGGTTAATGCGGGGCTGGTCAGCCCAACCTGGGCATTCAAATTGGCCCCATCCATATATACCTGTCCGCCGTTTGCATGGATGATCTGGCAGATTTCCTTGATCCGGACTTCAAAGACGCCATGGGTAGAAGGATAGGTGACCATTAGGGCAGCCAGGGAGGGGGCATTTGCCCTGGCCTTGGATTCCAGGTCATTCAGGTCAATGTTTCCGGCATCATCGCAGTTCACCGTGATCACCTGCATTCCGGCCATCACCGCGCTGGCAGGATTAGTACCATGGGCGGACACTGGAATCAGTACTATATTTCGCTGTACCTCTCCAATATCCCGGAGATAGGCTTTGATCACCATCAGCCCTGTATATTCACCCTGGGCTCCTGAATTAGGCTGCAGGGAGCATGCCGCAAAGCCGGTTATAGCCTGCAGCATCTGGTCCAGTTCCTGAAGCATCTGTTGGTAGCCTTCCGCCTGTTGCGGCGGAACAAAAGGGTGAATATCCGCCCACTCAGGCCAGCCCAACGGGATTAATTCCGTGGTGCTGTTCAGCTTCATGGTACAGGATCCCAACGGGATCATAGAGGTATTGAGGGCCAGATCCCGGGATTCCAGATGCCGGATATACCGCATCATGCGGGTTTCCGAATGATGGCTGTTAAACACCGGATGCAACAGGTAAGGACTTTTCCTGGTCAGGGAAGCAGGGATGTTATCCAAGGAGCTATCCAGGAAGAATTTATCCGCAGCCTTTTCTTCCTGCGAGTTTAGGAACACAGACATGATCTGATCAATATCTGCCCGGGTGGTGGTCTCATTGACTGATACCCCTACTGTACCATCCGGAAAATACCGGAAATTCAGGCGTTCTCTTTCTGCCAGGCTTCTGAAATGGTCCGGACTGGACACTTCCACCCTCAGGGTGTCAAAATATCCATTATTGAGTTGCCTGAATCCCCTGGATTCCAGGGCCTTTGCCAGGCCCCGGGCCAGCAGGGAAATCCTTAAGGCAATATTTTTTAACCCATCAGGCCCATGGTAAACTGCATACAAGGCAGACATATTAGCCAGCAGGGCCTGGGCGGTACAAATATTGGAGGTGGCTTTTTCCCTACGGATATGCTGTTCCCGGGTCTGCAGGGCCATACGGAGGGCCCGTCTGCCCCCGGCATCTTCGGATACCCCAATAATCCTTCCCGGAATAAACCGTTTGAACTGTTCTGAGGCAGCCAGGAAGGCGGCATGAGGGCCTCCGTATCCAAGGGGTATCCCGAAACGCTGGGCAGATCCTACCGCCAGATCAGCTCCCAGCTCCCCTGGAGGTGTGAGCAAGGTAAGGGCTAGCAGGTCAGTGGCCATCACGACGGGAATATGCTTATGGTGGGCCAGGCCGGTGAGAACGCGATAATCCCTGACTTCCCCGTGATCATCCGGATATTGGAGGAGGATCCCGAAATATCCTTCATCCGGCTGGAAATTCCTGAAATCTCCGAAAACTAACTCAATGCCGGAGGGACCGGCGCGGCCGATCAGGATATCCCGGGTCTGGGGGAAGATCTGCTCATCCACGAAAAATTTCCGGGTGGGCTGTGATTTTTCCTTATCTACGGATCCCAGGCACATATGCATGGCTTCCGCAGCAGCTGTACCTTCATCCAGCAAACTGGCGTTCGCCAGGGGCAGGCCGGTCAGGTCACTGACCAGGGTCTGAAAGGTGAGCAGGCATTCCAGCCTTCCCTGCGCGATCTCCGCCTGGTAGGGAGTATATGGAGTGTACCAGCCGGGGTTTTCAAAAACATTACGCCGGATTACTGGAGGCAAAATAGCTGGATGATACCCCATCCCGATATAGTTTTTACATATCTTATTCTTAGCAGCCAGCTTGCGGAGCCCTTCCAGGTACTGGTACTCGCTGACCGGAGGCGGGGTTTCCAGCTTACCGGACATCCGGATATCCGGAGGAATGGTCTTGTCCACCAGCCCTTCCAGGCTTTCGGCCCCGATTACCTGCAGCATCACTTTCGTATCTGCTGCCCCAGGGCCAATATGCCTGCCGGTGAATTCCTGATCCTGCTGTTCAAAAAGGTTCATGTTGGGAGGATAAAAATTGAATGGGCAAATTTAGGGCAGTTTGCCAAAACCACGGCAAAAGATACCCGGTTACCCGGTTTCTGTTTGCCTATTGATATATCTTTGGCGCATGGAGGATATACCAGATAACTGGCAGCAGCAGGCAGAAGAAAGGAAGAAGGATTACCGCCTTATGCTTGACCGGTTCAAGGGTAAAAAAGCCCGCAGGGTATTGAAGCAACTGCCTGCCCTTCATGAGGAGGCTTTTTCCCGCATAAGCTGCCAGAAATGTGCGCATTGCTGCAAAACGATCAGCCCGCGGTTCAAAACTCCGGATATCCGCAGGATTGCGAAATTCCTGCATCTGAAAGAATCCGTACTGATCGACACCTACCTGGATCTGGATGAAGAAGGAGATTTTGTGGTCAAATCCACTCCGTGTCCCTTTCTAGGAGCGGATAATCTTTGTCAGATTTATGAAGCCAGACCGGGAGATTGCCGGCAATATCCGTATACTGACAATGAAGTCCTGATCAAACGACCGGCCACCACGTGCCTGAATGCAGTCATTTGCCCCGCTGTGTACTATGTGCTGGAAAGGCTTAAAGGAATTCGTTAAAATTGGTCGATTCCGGCCATTTAAAAAAATGATCAATATCTATCATGAGATAAATCCTGAGCGTTGATGCCGATTCCTCAATAGATAAAGTATAGGTCTAAAATCATTGAGGAAAACCCCATATTTTCCGATGAGGACAATGACCATATTATCGGATCTTACTGAACACGTGGTGACCTAACCAATTTAACCTAATCCATTGCTGAAGTATTGAACTTCTATACCCGAGGATGGCAAAAACAGAAAACAGGTTCAAGGAATTGACGTATGCTAAAATTATTTATTTGATCATGGAGTATAAATTTAATGTAACTGAAATTACATTGAATTTCCTCCTGATAGCATACTAATTGGTGAGTCCGTTTAAGCAGATTATTTTACAAAAGAAGATGATTGGTCGCTTAGCCGTTTAATTCATACCCTATTCTAACATTCTGGTCCCTTTGGCAATAAATCAGCGTCTGTTCAAATACTTTCGAATTGCTTTAAACCATCTTTCTCCCATGATCATTTCTCCCTTCCTATTGGGATGAATATCATCAAACATATCCACTTCCGGATTAATCCCTGAATACTGATCAACTGCTATAACCGGCGATTCCTTTAAATTGACTCTATGCGTAAATTCAGGGATCGCGCTGTTGTATGCCAATAATAACTGGGAATAGGTCATGTCATTACCACATAATTTTTTAGAGGCCCAACGCTTACCTAAGGGTGGGATCTGGGCAATTAAAACGACGACCCGGGGGTTTTTGTTCCGAAGAACTTTCACTATGGTGTCTAGATCTGAGAATATCCGGGGAAGTTTCCGGCAATGAAAAACATCATTAGTCCCTAATTCAACTAAAACAATATCCGGAGTATAGGATTTCAACCAAATATAAATATTGCCCCGGGCACTATCCCAGACCGGTGCATGAAGAATATCCGCGGTGGTCCAACCTGAATGGCCTTCGTGATCCATATCAAAATCAGGATCCGGAACATCTGTTCCCCAGGTATTCTTATCCCAGGATCCGATAAAATCAAAATTATAATTCCCCCCATTCAATATCTTCCATAGATCTCTTCGGTAACTGTTATACTTTCCAACCCCATTGGTTATGGAATTCCCCAGGCATAGAATTCGAGTAGTTTTTCTATTGAATACGGTCAGCATATAATATTGCCGGGTCGTATCCTTCCCGCATATTGCCAATAAATGCACCGGATACTGACCCAGTATATTTGTCCTGCCTGAAATTAATCCCCCGGATGCTTCCCAATGAAGCCAGTCAGGGAGTTCTTCAGCTATAATTTTCAGGGGATATCCTGCAGAATCCATTGCTTTAACATGGTAATAATAATTTACTCCATGACGTACCCTGGTTGGCTTTTTAGAAATGAAGACCGGCTGCTTATTGATCACAGATGATTGACCAAAATCATTCCGGCAGGCCAGAATAAGTAATAAAAAAGAGACTAATAGGGAGAACCGCATATTTGGATAGATATATCCGGTATAATTCAAATGTACTTTCTTTGAACTAATAACGGAAAATATATTTATGGGTTAAAATGCAGGGACTGTACAAAATCCAATCATGGAGTTACCATAACTGTTCAGATCATTTCCCGTATTTTACTTAATTATATTAAGGAACCCTTTCCCCGAAAGATTCATCCAAAAGCATACCCTGAACCCAGGCACCATTTCTCTTCCCGCAATTATTCTGAAATTCTCACCTTAAGGAGTAAGCACTTCAATAGTTGCAAGTTTTAGCCTAAACAAAGCAGCCATGACATGAATACCGGTGATTGAAGTAAATCCAAAATATACAAGCGATTGAAGTTAAGCCTGTGTGTATTTCCATAAATTAAGCAGGTAAGTCCAATCCAGATATGCAGGCCGAAGGATGGGCCACCGGACCCATATTGGACAAACTGGGCTCCAGGTTCAAAGCTTTTCTGGACCAGTTACTTTAAATCAGTCCCAGGAAAGGGCTCCCCCTTCAGGTAGGCTCTTGCCAGTTATCACTCTACAGGCTTGATTTAGTAAAATTCTTCCTAATGCTGGTTACCCTGTCCATTAATCTGGTAACATCCCAGGTCAGATCCAGGGGGAGTTACTTCTGTTGCTCCATAAACCGGATCAATTGGAACAACAACCAGGGGATGAATGTTGATATCTCCCTTACCGATGAGTGGTGAATTCGGTTGCAGGTGGAAATTATAATTTCCGATACTGGAAATATCCCATGGCTGATATCCATTGGTTACAGGAAGCGGGTAATTGATGAACAAAGGGTTTAGCTTTTGTACGGCATTGCTACCATCATATAATTCCCCATAGCTGTAATCTGCAGGCAGATATGTGGTGGGATCAGGTAAATCCGTGGACTGTGGTTTGGTACAAACCGGCCCGAAAGTGAAAAACTGATTGGCAATATCCACAGAATCAGCCCATTGATAGTTATTCCCGTAAGTGAGGTTAGCCGTATCTGCAGCAGGACTGTTGACCACTCGGTAGCCTACCCGGCAATTGATT
>Ga0307374_10011776_pt1 | contig 12366 bp, 17 predicted proteins | sample OX3MG_FD_202532 | JGI IMG/M metagenome (GOLD analysis project Ga0307374, IMG submission 202532) | Soil microbial communities from Risofladan, Vaasa, Finland - OX-3 | ecosystem: Environmental > Terrestrial > Soil > Coastal area > Acid sulfate soil | place: Finland: Risofladan, Vaasa | collected...
AGTGGTCTATGGGGTGCGTGTGCTCCGGCTTCTCCCAATCCATTGCTTCCGAGTCGTCCGCGTCGTCCGCTCCCATGACGAAGCCCAAACGCCGGCAAACCCCTAAGGGGCACTTGCATGGTTGCCCACGGACCGGACAGAAATCGTCGCAAGAGGACAGCGCACTTTGCCCTCTTGCTATAGTCGACTGGCGTAGTCGGATCCGCGGGGAGTAGGCATTGTGGTTGTTCCGGTGAGTCGTTATCGCCGGGTTGGAGCGCGGCCCGGGCTGCCGACATGACCGCGACTCCCTCGAAAGGGGGCCTCCGCAGCGTGACCCGTGTGCGTGGACTCCTCGTGGCGGTGACGGCCGTTGCGCTCCTCGTTGTCTTTCGCCGCCGCAGGCGCCGCCACACCAAGCCCGACTGACGGATGGGACCGATCCAGTCGCCACCGGCAGAGGGGCGTGTCGCCGATGACAGCAGCGGCTTCAAACACCGCCTCCACTGAGTCCAAGGGCGCGGATCCCTCAGGTCGTGCAAGGGCTTCGTAGCCCATCGCGGAACCATTAAGGAGGTTGACGATGGGTTGGAACAATGGTTGAGCGTGCGCCGCCTCGAGGATCCGCATGACCACGTCGGAATACGGCCGTTCGGCGATGTCGCCGGCCTCACCACCTTCAAAGGAACGCACGATCAACTGGTCCCCGCCAGCGGGCTTGGCGTTGGTATCGCCGACGCGCCTCGCGCGAGCGCGTGTCCACATGAATGTTCTGGCGCCGTCCAATCGCAATCGGTGTGCTGCCGGCCGTCCGCGGTGCGCTTGCGAATATCGTTGTCGCCGGCGACCGTCGCGGGGCGCCTGAGGGGTGCGAATCGCCCGCGCCGCATCATCTGGCCCGTTGACATAGTGCCCCTTATCACCCCCAGCGTTGGGCCTTACGGATGTCGCTCGCCGCTAACCGCAAGCATGGCTCCAGCCGTGGGCGGCGTCGGTGCGGCAGCGTACCGACTCCGTGGTACTCAGAGTGCGCGTGGCGCGGTGGCGTTTCACGTTGCGGCTCCTCGGGCGAACTCGCGTCGCCAACCGCCGTGCATGTTGCTGCATTTGTTACGGCGGCGCCCTGTTCTGCGGTTGCTAGCCGCGGGCAGCCTTGCGTCGATGCGGCACATCACGAGGAGGCACGGGTGCTGGCAATCGACATTAGAGACTCTGATGTTCTCGCCACCGCAGTGCACCGACCTAGCGGCGCCGATCGCGTGCGAGCGGCCCTCGAGGAGGCCGGCCTGCGGGTCCGCGAGGTCGCGCCGAGTCATGGTGACCGGCGTGTCTATCGATTGACCCTGAGCGGCGATCCGGAGAGGGCGGTGACGATCCTTCGGATGTTCGGCGACCGTCCGAGGGTGGCCTCCCGGGGCGGCGAGTGATGCCACTAGGGGTTGAGGGGGAGTCGGGAGATCGAAGTTCCCCGCGCGAGGCACCCTCCCTACGCTCGCGCACCGACAGAGCCCCGCGCGCCCCCTCGTGCTCACGTTCGGCGGTGCGCTCGTGATCCACGCTCGGCGCGGCCGGCGATAGGAGACGCGATGCCGGCAGGAGAGATGGTCCACCGAGGGCAGCGCGGCGTGCCGGCCCCGCGCATCGTGGTCGCCGAGGATACCCGCTACATGCAGGATCTCATCGGCCTGGTGCTGCGACTGCAGGGTTTCGAGGCGGTTGGCGCAGCGGACGGCGAGGCGGCGCTGCAGGTGATCCTGTCCGAAGGCGCCGACGGTCTCGTGTCCGACCTCGAGATGCCAGGTCTCGGTGGTCTGCGGCTCTGTCGCGTGCTGCGCGCCTTGCGCGCCTCGGCGGCGCTCCCGATCGTCGTGTTCACCGGGGTCGGCGACGACGATGCGCGTCTTGGCGCGCTTCGTGAGATGGATGCGGTGCGGATCTTGCACAAGCCGCAGGGCCTGCATGACATTGCACCCGCGTTACTCGCGATGATGCCCACGGCAGTCACCGGTCATAAGGTACGGACCATCAGTCCACTCCAAATAGCGCGGACATCGTCGGCACCGCTCGATCGTGGCTGAGCCCCAGCCAGGCGCTGCGGCCTCCAGCGCCGCATCGCCGACTCCCGCTTTTCCCCGGACGTGTTCCGCGTGTCAGCCAACGAAGAGCCCACGAACGCGCCGTGGCCGCCCTGACCGAGGTGATGGCCGAGTCACTCGAGGGGCCGATGTCCTGCCGGTTGACGACATGGGTCTGCGGATTCGACGCCTGTGCCAGATCTGCGGAGAGCCGTGTCGGGCATCCGAGGCTGCCCTGCCGATGCACGCCTGGGCGCCTGAGGATCGTCCCTACAAGGTGTGCCGAGGTATTCCCTATGTGACACCCGAGGGGATCGGCTCCCAGGCCTGGGGTATTCACGACAGGGAGTGATCCAGAGGACTAGTCGGTGGTCCGGAAGGTCAGCGAGTACCCGCGCCCGGGCCGGTTGACCAGATCCACCGGAATCTCCAGCCGGGACAGGATCTTCCTGACCCGGAGCACGTAGTTTCGGACCTCCTCCGGGAACAGGGCTGCGTCCGACCACGCCATGCCAGTGATCTGGGAGGCCGTGAAGAAGCGGTGGGGATGGTCGAGCAGGAATTGCAGAAGCTCGAACTCCCGATGGGTGAGCACGGCCTCCTTCCCCTTGTGCCGCACCAGGCGGGTGTCCGGATCCAGCCAGAGGCCCTGGAGTTGCCAGACGCGCTGGTACCAGAGGTCCAGCCGGAGGTAGTAGCCGGACATCTGCGCCTCGATGAAGCGGATGTCGTCGTCGGCCGCACGTTGTGCAACCGGATGCAGTTTTGGCAGTTCCCGCTCGACGCGGTCGAGTAAGCCGTGTTTGAACCGGATGAGGTCGTCGTAAATGCTCATCCAGTGGCGGGCGTCCTCCCAGTGCTCGGTTTCGAGGTCCTCGCCTTCGAGAGGGCGCGTGGCCGGCTGGTCGTGTCCTGCCCCCATGGGTCATGACTCTATCCAAACCTGTTGCTGATCTTCTTACGCCGGTGGGTGTATCAGGAGACATGACCCGACACGAGGTCGCCTCGGACCGACCCGATATCGTGGCCGCGACCCGGGGTGGCGATGACTCTTTGGGGATGGAGGGCGAGGCCGATCTGGCCACCGCCAGCCTCGAACAGGCGCTCTTCTGGAAGAACATCTACACCGAGATCCTCACCATGGAGGAAGCGGTCCTCGCGCGCATCCACCACCTCATGGCCGATCAATCACCCCAGGCACGACGCGAGGTCGAGTTGACCAATGTGCCGGTCGTGGTCGCGCAGGCAGAGCGCTTCCGTTCACGACTGGGGTTTTGGGAGTCCGCGTGCGTGCGTCTTGATGGCCAGATGGATGTGACTGCGTCTCTCACACGGTCATCGACGGGCTAGACAGATGGCGATGGGGAAGCGATCCATGATGGTCCCAGCCTCTGGCCTGGACACTCTCCAGGTCCGGCGAGCTTACCTTCGGAAACGTCGCACGCGGCATGCGGACGCTTGGCGACGTACAGCGCTCTGGATCATCGTAGGCGGGATCGCGTGTTGGGCGTGCATCGCGGGCGTGAGCTTCCTGATTGCTGGATCGTAGTGACGAACCTCCGGCTATTGGCACACGGCCGGAACGCGTTCGACTTCAGGTGGGCTTCGTCGCACCCCTGCGGTGGACCGGATCGCGACTCTTGGCGATGAGATGCAGCTCGGTGCACCAGCCATGGGGTCATCCGAGTCCGACTCGCTCGCCTCCGAGGAAGGGACGACCAGTCAACCCGAACGGCCGGCGTCGGAAGCTAGCTGTCGAAAATGGCCGCCACCGACTGTTGCTGCAATTGTTATGGTCGCAGGCCGAGCGTTGTAGGTACGCGAGCCTACGGGCACAAAGAGGAGATGTTCATGTACATAGGCGGCGGAGTCGTGACCGTTGCTCCTTCACGTCATCTAGGATGACCGCAGGCGGCGCTTTGCGACACGCTGGCGGCGGTGCGGCCGCACGGCAGCAACTCTCGAACGGCGCCAACGGCGTCGTAACGAGCTAACGCCATATTGAAAGTTGAGGATCTCACATGAGAGCACGTCGCGATCAAATCGCTGGCAAGGCGAAGGAATTCCAAGGCAAGGTCACGGGCGACAAGGACAGAGAAGCCGAGGGCAAGGTGCAACATGCCCAGGGAAACGTTGAGAAGGCGGTTGACAACACCGTCAAGAGCATCAAGGGCGCGCGCAAATCCGTCGGGAAGAAACTCTCCGGTCAGTAGCCAGTAGGTTCCAGCTTCCACACTTTGAAAGGAGCAGACGGTCGGCAGCTCGCTCCCGCCGAGTAACGCGGAACGAGTGTGATCGTGACCGCAGCCGGCTTGATCCGTCTCTGAGAAGGTGAGGTTGTTGCTGCAATTGTTGCGCTCCGACCGACAGACTGCGATCACGTGGGGCCGCGTGCTGAGAAGGTATTCAGCGTCGGGAGTCCACGAAGGAGCTCACACGTGACCGACATGACAACGCACGACCAGACCGTGGATACGTACGGGCAGAACCAGAGCGGCGTGAGCCGCACGACCCAAACCGCAGTCGACCCGGTCACGGGAGCGAGCTCCAGCGCGAGTAGTACACGCGGGTGGTCGGGCAGAGCTCCAGGGGTTGAGTTCGTCTGGCTGATCGCCGGTGTTGTGCTCGCGTTCCTGGGTCTGGACTTCATCCTCCGCGCTACGGGAGCGAACAATGTCGGGTTCGCGGCGTTCGTGTTCTCAGTCGGAAAGTTTCTGGCCGCACCGTTCGCCGGCATCTTCAAGACCACCTCTGCGGCACACGGAAACGTCTTCGTCTGGGCTGATGTGCTAGCCATGGTCGTCTACGCCCTGGTGGCAGTGGTGATCGTCAAGTTGGTGGCGATGGCCTCGGCACGCAGCGCAAGGACGGCGGGTTAGCCCAGCGCGGGGCGCACCTCGGCCCACGCTGGAGTGGGCTGTGGATGGGACGGCAGGCTGAATCGCCCTTGCAACACAGGGCCGCAACGGGGTCGCGCTGACAGCTCCCGGGTGCCAGGGGGCCAGGAGGCCTCTGGACCGGTCGTTGTTGCAGCAATTGTTACGAGCCCGACCGTACAGTCATGAACTGCGGGAGCACCGTGTTACCGAGAGGCAGAAATTGCACCCCGCCTATCGCATCATGACGGCGTCCGACTCGTCGCTCAAAAGGGACAGCACACGTGATCATCCTCGGCATCATTCTTCTCATCATTGGCATCATCGCGAGTATCCCGATCCTCTTGACCGTAGGGGTCATCCTGGTGATCGTCGGGCTGCTTCTGGAAGTTTTGGGGGCGACTGGTCGCGCGGTGGGTGGCCGTCGCCATTACTACTGACGCAGTCGGGCCGCGAGAGACACCCATGACGCAGATGGCAGCTTCAGACCAATCGCTTGTCCAGCCTCCCGCTCAGGGCGTGGCGCCGGCGCCGCCATCAGCGTTGGTGGCTGACAGAGGTACCGAAGTTCGATCAATCGCACCGGCGCCGCCCCCAGCGCTGAGCAGGACTCGGGTCGCGGTTGCCTGGTGGACGCTCGGATTCAGTGTGGTGCTGCTGATCGTGGTGCTGATCTTCACCCTGCAGAATCTGTCCCCGGCGAACACCAAGTTCTTTGGCGCCGTCTGGACGATTCCCCTCGGCCTCGATCTTCTGCTGGCCGCATTGGTCGGTGCCGGGATCGCGTTCTTGCTCGGCGCCGCTCGTATCTTCCAGCTACGTCGTGGAGCTCGCCGGTTGGACTCTCGACGGGATGTCCACTGAACCTCGACGGGAGGGCGCAGGCTCGGGGGTCAGCCGAACACATTTAGGGTGCTTTTCGGTCTGGGGAGCGGGGGAGTGTTCTCAAGTCGCCGATGCCACGCACTGGGCGACCGTGCACGCTGACCTGGTTACCTTCAAGAGCAACGTGCTCGCCCCGCCACAGCGGATGGTCGCCCCGATGGACCTGCGGCTCAGGCTGAGGTCATGGATGAGGGATTCGAATCGACCTTCATGCTGAAGCCCGGCGCGTTGAACAGCGATTCGCGTTTTGGCAGCGCCAAAGCGTCGCACCTTTGCGTGCCGAAACCCCTTTCGCCTGACCGTGAGGCCGGCGTCCCATCGCGTGGCGCCTTGGTCGAGGTGCTTGTCGATCCTGATCTCTTTCTTGCTATCCGGCAACGCGACTGGCACACGTTGTCGCTCGTCCCAGGAGTAGAGAAGGCATGAACTTCCTCCAGGGCTTGCATGGCACTGTGGCACTTGGGCTGCTGACGGGCCTGCTCTTTGCTGAGGAGGCGGGCGTGCCGCTGCCGTTCGCCCCGGGCGAACTGACCCTGCTCGTCGCCGGGCTCCTGATCGCCTCCGGCGGACTCAATCCCTATGCCTTTATCCCAATCGCGCTGGTGGCGTGTGTCGCCGGATCATTGGTCGGTTATAGCTGGGCGAGGGCGGTTGGCGACCGGGGCCTGCGTGCGCTTGCCAAGCGTCTGCGTCAGCAACGCAACCTTGAGAGAGTTGAAGGACGGATCCTGTCGGCAGGCTGGGTAGGCATTGCGATCACCCGACTTGTCCCGGGGTTGCGCATCTACACGACGCTCGTCGCAGGAGCCGTACGGGCTCCGCGCCGCTCATTCATTCTCGCCATGGTGTCGTCGACCGTCCTCTGGGTGGGGATCTACGTCACGCTCGGCATCCTGGTGGGTGTTCCTGTCGAGCGTTTCCTCAACCAGGTACAGAAACTCGCGCTCCAGGGTGTGATTCTCGTCGTGATGGGCGTCGGCTGCTACATCGCCGTGCGAAAGACGCCAGCCTCGTCAGGTGCCGGACTGGTGCGAGTCCCCCGTTGGGTGCGGGTCGTTCTCGCTGCGGCGCTCGACGTTGGGGTGGTGGCGAGCGTCATCACCGGCCTGCTCGCCCTGGGCCGCGTGCTCGGCATCGGTTTCGGTGCTGGCTGGATGGATGCGGGAGTGGCGCTACTGGTCGTGGGCGCCTTCTACGTCGTCCTCGCACGGCGAAGTGGCGGGGCGACCGTAGGCGAAGCGTTGCTCCAGACCAGCTATATCAGCGGCCGGCACGTGTCGCTCAAGCCTCGAGCAGCATTGCAGGCTATCCGCACGTTGGTAACCGGCTCTGCCGACGAGCTTTCCGCGGCCGCCGAACTGCTTCGGGCGCTCGCGGATGCCGACCGGCTCAGGATTGTTATGGAGCTCCTGGATCGGCCCCGGACACTGCAGGAACTCGCGTCGTCCTTAGGCGCAACGCCGTTTGAAGTGGGCCACCGCCTGATTCGGTTCCAGACCACAGGAGTAGTAGTCGCCAACGGTGATGAGCCGGAAATGCGGTTTGACATTCGCCCGGACCTGCGCCCCGGACTCGAGCAATTTCTCGCCGCAGTGCATCCCACGCTCTCGGCGGTTGGTCTGGCAGCACCGAATACGCAGTTGAGTGCCCAATAACTGGCCACCTGCGGTACCAACCCCTATGGTGGTGTCAGGGTGGTGACCCGATAAGTTTGACGCGCCCGCACGATTGGCCCTTCGCTCCTCTCCCCGAGCAGTCGCTCCACTGAGTTGGGTGATGCGCCATCATGCACCGGAACTGGAGGCGAAGTCGAGTGGAGCGGGTTGGAGCCGGAGAGTGATTTCTAATCTGGCGGACGGCGTCGACGCTCACATTGGCGGGATGATCGAGGGTGCCAACCATCGTCACCACGTTCGGCGTTTGAAGCGCATCGGCTGGGAGGGTGCGTTTCGGGGTGAGGCCAGAGGCTGGGCGAGCCTACAGTCCCGCCGAGAGGGTAACGACCTTCAAGTGTATGTGGATGGCGCTGCGGCGCTCCCCGCCATCGCGGCCGCGGTGCGCGGCGCTCGCTCGTTTGTGCACATTGCTGGATGGACGATCGCCCCTGACTTCGCTGTTGAACGCACGCCGACGGTTGTGACCCTGCGGGATCTGCTTGCCGAGGCGGCGGCTCGGGTCGAGACGCGCGTACTCGTCTGGGCCGGCGCACCGGCCCCGGTCATGCATCCGTCACGCGCAGAGGCGCGACAATTCATGGAGGGACTCCTGCGCGGAACGGCCATCCGCGGCGCCCTGGACCACCGCAACCGCCCGATGCATTGTCATCACGAGAAACTGGTCATCGTCGATGGCATGGTGGCGTTCGTGGGCGGCATTGACCTCACCGATCTCGGTGGTGACCGGTTCGACGGCGCACCGCACCTCAACGCCAAAGGGTTGGGCTGGCACGATGTCGCTGCCCGCCTCACCGGGCCCACAGTCGCGGATGTCACGTCACATTTCGCGATGCGCTGGGAAGCGACAACCGGTGAGCGATTAGCTCCGGTCGCTGCGCCGGCGGCGACGGGCCACAGCCGGGTGCAGATGGTTCGGACCGTTCCCGAGCACACGTACGCGGCCCTTCCACGCGGCGACTTCAGCATTCTTGAGTCGTTCATCGGGGCGCTGCGGCGCTCGAGGCGGCTCGTCTACCTCGAGAATCAGTTCCTCTGGAGCGTCGAAATTGTCGCGGTACTGCGCGAAAAGTTGCTCCGGCCACCAACGGACGAGTTCCGCGTCTGTCTTGTCCTGCCACAGCGGCCGAACAATGGCAAGGACGATACCCGCGGTCAGCTCGGCGTACTCAAGCAGGCAGATAAGCACCGGCGTCTGCTTGTGGGCACGATCGGTCCGCCCGGCCGCAAGCGACCCCCAATATACGTCCACGCGAAGGTGGGCGTCATCGACGACGAGTGGCTCACCGTCGGCTCAGCGAATCTCAATGAACACTCGCTGTTCAACGATACGGAGGTCAATCTGGTCACCGACGACGGAGCATTGGCGCGGAGTGTCCGCGAGCGGCTGTGGAGTGAACATCTGGGTCAGGACTGCAGCGGTCGAGACCCACTCGAGATCATCGAGACGCAGTGGCGACTGTCGCTGAGTTCCGCACCGCCGTATGCCACCGCGCTTCGGCCCATTCCATCCGTGTCACGTCGATCCTCGCGATTGCTCGGGCCGCTCAAGGGCCTGCTGGTCGACGGATAAATGGCCGGAGCCGTCAGGGCGGCGTTGTGCTATCGCGTGGCGGATGGTCCGATGTTGAGTGGTTGATCCCCCGTGCGACACTCTCCAGCAGGCCAAGGGAAGCCGTGGGATCTCTCAGACCTTAGGAGGGTGTGAGTTGGCCGAACCGCGGCCAAGGCGTCGTCGGTGTACCGGCCGCCAAGACCGACTGGCGGGCACCTCTTCCTGTGCTCGGCACGCTGGCGGGCAGACTCTCGCCGCGCGAGGTGGTCACAGTCATCGTCGGGGATACTGATCCGACACCACCCGAGATGTCGGCAGACATACCCGCCCTCCAAGTCCCGGAGTGTGGATGGGAAGTAGCAACCTGCGATGGCGCACTCAATCGCGTCGCCGACCGCGCCGCTTCCCGTCCCGCCGGGCGCTAGCGGGCACACCTAAGACGATGCAAACGCGCGCACCAGGTTTCGAGCCATCGTCCAGCCCTGCTCGCCGCTCTCGGCCGGTAAAGCTCTTGCTCTCACGCACGGCCTTCCGGCCATCGACCGCCGTTAGGTGGTGATGGCGATCTTGGTTCCGAGGAGGATCAAGGGCCAGAGCAGGATCGCCACCAGCGCGGACAGAACGGCACCAAGAGTCTTGAGGTCGGCGAAGTAGTGATGATTCGCGGCGACGATCACGCCAATCACCAGCCACGCAATGAGAACCAGCGACGCAAACCCGGAACGTCTCATGGCCTCTCCTGCACGGCCGATCGAGTGGCAACGACCTCATCGGTGCATCTCGGTGCACGACGCCAACCCATCAGCGTGTCCCCTACGCTCGCCAACCGCATACTCATGATCTGATGGTGAGCCTGATTCGCTCGCCATAACAAACGCAGCAATAGGTCCTGACCAGCAAGGTCCATCCTTCGTGCTCAGGCCTGATCGGGTCGCTCGTCGAGGCCCTGCTGGGGTAGGCGAGGCGATGTTCGTGCAGCCCAGACTGCCCAGGAATACGGCGAGCACTATCCTGCCCGGCATGCCTTCAATCCGTTCCAGGCGATCGGGGGGCGCGCACGCGGGACGTCGCAGCCGGAAGACCTCCTTGGAGGGCCTAGGTCCACTGCTCTGCTGGGCGGTCGTCTTCGCGGACATCGGTACGTCCGTTTACTACACACCCGGCATTCTGTTCAGCCGCGTTGGAGTCCACGCCGCCCTCTTCGTCGCCCTCACCCTGATCGTCTTCGTCTTGTTGACCTTGAAATATGCGGAGGTTGCAATTCGCTATCCGGAGGGTGGCGGGGTGGTGACCGTCGGAACACAAGCGACCCACCCCTTGGTTGGGCTGATCGGTGGCCTGTTCATCCTCGTCGACTACTTCCTCACCGCAGCGCTCAGCGCATTGTCTGGGCTGATCTACCTCAGCGTTTTCGCTCCGGGCCTCACGGGAGTGGTGACTCTGCTCACCGTCGTGGCCCTGCTCATGCTGGCCGGGCTCAATCTGGTGGGTATCAACGCCGATGCTAAGGTAACCGCGGTGGTCGCCGTTATCGCTCTGGGGAGCCAACTCGCAGTGGTGATCGCGGTTTTAGCGCAGGCCGGCGTCCGCAACGCGTTGGCGGCAGTGCCTAAGACCCTGTCCGGTCCGCGGATTGGCGGCATCGGACTGCTGACCGGCTAAGCTGGGGCCTTCCTGGCGTTCTCGGGGCTCGAGAGCATCTCGCAACTTGCGCCAGCAATGCGACGACCGCAGCGTCGCGTCGCGCCACGGGCGATGGTCATCGTTGTGCTCACCGTCGTGATCACCAGCCCGCTCCTCACCCTCTGGTCGACGACGCTGCTCAATGCGGGCCACACCAACCCCAATCAGTTCATCTCGGCTCTCGGTGGCTACGCCGCCGGACCGCTGCTCCAGACCGAGGTTGCCGCGAGCGCAGGCTTGCTCCTGATCTTCGCGAGCAACACCGCGATCATCGGCTGCTACCACGTGTTTCTGGCCCTGTCGAAAATTCGCTTTCTCCCACAGGCGTTGCAGCATCGCAACCGGTGGCGGAACACTCCCCAATGATCCATCCTTGCCGCCGTTGCCATCCCAATCGCGGTCGTTGTCATCAGTCAAGGCAACGTCGGCCTCCTCGGCGACATGTATGCGTTCGGCCTCCTGGGTGCCTTCAGCGTCACTTCGGTATGTCTCGACATCGTCCGTTGGCGCGAGCGCCACGCGTTACATGGGCGACGCTACGTTCCCGATGTTGAGCCGGCGGGAACCTCAAGGTTCATGTTCGCGCTCGGCGTCATCACATCGGTTCTGGTGGTGACTGCGTGGGTGACCAACCTCTTTGCGAAGCCGTTGGCGACGCTCTTTGGCGGCTGTATCACGCTGGTTGGGCTTACCGTGGCCTGGATCACCCATCGAGTTTGGCGGCGCCGCGGGCTGCCCGGCGTTGTGCCCGTGGTTCAGCGCCTGGACGAGCTCACCAGGCTGCATCGAGCTGGATGGCAGTCGCGCGAACCGGTCATGGTCCTACTGCATGGGGAGGGCCAAGATCTCGAGGCGCTGGTCGAGGCGGGGATCGCTGAGGCGGATGGTGGACCCCTCGGCTTTGCCTTCATCGGCACCGTGGCCGCGCACAGCCCCGGCACGCGGATCATGGAGATTCTCGATCCCTACATAGCCGATCAGCCGGCCCACGAGGCGTTCCGGGTCGTCCAGCGGTTGTCTCGCGCCCGCCACGAGCCCAAGCATCTCGTCTACACGCCCTTGCAGGACAGGTCCAAGGCCGCCGCGAATCTCTGGCGGGTGCTGCACCCGCGAGAGTTGATCGTCCTCCGCAGCGACGAAATATCTCTGTCTGGGATCATCCGGGCACCGGGCGTCACACGGAGAATACCGGGATCGAGTTGACCATCCATTCAGCAGCCGCGAGCTGACCGGCCGCAGCCGCGCCTAGCCGACTTCGCCACGATCCCGACTGGCGCCACGCAGAACGAGGGCGTGCTTGTCGCGCGTTCTCGCAACCGGACCAAGTCAACGGGATCGCCTGCCGTCGCCGTCCACCTGCTACGCAGTGGGGTACGACGTTGCCGGGATACCGGAGCGGTGCCGACGATCACCGACGGGATCGCAGGCCCGGCTGTTGAAGTCCCCAATGACAGCGGTGTGCCGTGGCTCAACGCGATCTCGTGTCCACGTACGACATGGGCGTGGAGGGCACACCCGTGGCATCGCTGTGACTTTGTTACGGCCTTTCTTACGGGCGCACGCCTAGGGTGAGGATCTCCGCTTCATGCTGAGGCGCGCAAGAAGCCAACCTCAGTTACCAATCCATGGATCGGCGCGGA
>Ga0307374_10011778_pt1 | contig 12363 bp, 12 predicted proteins | sample OX3MG_FD_202532 | JGI IMG/M metagenome (GOLD analysis project Ga0307374, IMG submission 202532) | Soil microbial communities from Risofladan, Vaasa, Finland - OX-3 | ecosystem: Environmental > Terrestrial > Soil > Coastal area > Acid sulfate soil | place: Finland: Risofladan, Vaasa | collected...
ACACCGCGGTGCCCACCCCGATCGCCGGGATCGGGTTCGTGCCCATCCTGGTGATCACCCGACAGATCCACAACCCGGGCAACGGCCTGCGCTACTTCCTGCTGGTGGGGGTGGTCGCCCTCGCCGTGGCCGCCCTGGTGGCGGCAGCCCTGGCCCGCCGGTTCACCAAACCGCTGGTGGCCGCGGCGGCCACCACCCGGCGCATCGCCTCGGGCGACCTCGACGCCACCATGGAGGTCGGGCGCCGGGAAGACCCCGAGTTCGCCCAACTGGCCGAGTCCATCAACGCCATGGGGGCCAACCTGGTGCGGGCACGCGATCAGGAGCGGCAGTTCATCCTGTCCGTCTCCCATGAGCTCCGGACCCCCCTGACCTCGATCCGTGGATACGCCGACGCGGTGATCGACGGCACGGCTGACGACCCGGTGGCCGCCGCCGGGGTCGTCAGCACCGAGTCGAGGAGGCTCGAGCGTCTGGTGCAGGACCTCTTGGACCTGGCCCGTCTGGACGCCGACCGCTTCTCCCTCGAGTTGCAGAGGGTCGACGCTGCCGCCGTGACCGGCCAGGTGGTCGAGAGCTTCCGACCCCGGGTCGAGGAGCTCGGCCTCGGGCTGGAGACCGCCCCGGGCTCGGACATGCCCCTGTGGGTGGAGGCCGACGCCGACCGACTGGCCCAGGTCCTGGCCAATCTGGTGGAGAACGCCTCCTCCTTCGCGCGCCGGACCATCACCGTCGGTGCCGGCAACATCGGGGGCACCCCCACCCTCTGGGTGGTGGACGACGGACCGGGCATCCCCCCCGACCAGCTCCCCCGGGTCTTCGAGCGCCATGTCACCTCGCAGAGAGCCGGCGGCCGGCGCAAGGGCTCCGGACTGGGGCTGGCCATCGTCTCGGAGCTGTCGGCGGCCATGGGCGCGGGAGTGCGGGCCGAGTCGCCGGTGGCGGCGGGAGGCGGCACGAGGATGCTGATCTGGTTCCGCTCCGCACCGGTCCCTCCCCCGAGCCCGACGGTGTCGGACCGATCGGCCGAGACTCCCGGCCGTGCCGGGCCCGGCCCCACGGGAGGGGTGGCCGGGCCGACGGTCGCATCGGTGGCACCGTCACCACCGGCGACACCGGTACCGCCGATCCCCGGAGGCGGCGATGGGTGAGGTGGCGCTGATCACGGGAGCCTCGTCGGGGATCGGAGAGGCCTGCGCCGATCGGCTCGGTGCCTCGGGGTGGACCGTCATCGGTGCCAGCCGTCGGGGAACGACCACCGGTGGCTGGGCCGCGGTCACGATGGACGTGGACAGCGACCCGGCGGTGAGGTCTGTACTGGCCGGCGTGGTGCTCGAGCACGGACGTCTCGACGCCGTGGTGACCTGTGCCGGCTGGGGACTGGCCGGTGCGGTGGAGGAGACACCCCTGGCCGAGGCCCGCCGGCAGTTCGAGACCAACTTCTGGGGGACTGCCCGGGTCGTGCAGCAGGCGCTGCCGGTCATGCGTCGCCAAGGTGGCGGACGGATCGTCCTGATGAGCTCGATCGGGGGCGTGCTCGGCCTTCCCTTCCAGGCCTTCTACACGGCCAGCAAGTTCGCCCTCGAGGGCTACGGGGAGGCCCTGGCCTACGAGGTGGCACCGTTCGGCATCGAGGTGACCCTGGTGGAGCCGGGCAATGTGCGGACCGGGTTCACTGCGGCCCGCCGGGACGTGCCGTCGACCGGGGATGACGCCCCCTATGCCGACGCGGCGGCCCGGGCGGTGGGAAAGATGGCCTGGGACGAGGCCGGCGGCGTGGATCCCGACAGCGTGGCGGCGGTGGTCCAGCGGGTCCTCGAGGCCAGACGGCCTCCCCGGAGGGTCTCGGTCGGCAGCCTCGACGAGCGGGTCGGCATCGTGGGGAAGCGGCTGCTCCCCCACCGCCTCTTCGAACGGGCGGCCAAGGGTAGTCTCGGCGTCTGACCGACCGGAGCCCCTCGGGCGCTCCGGTCGACGAGGAGCGCGAGGAGGCGCGATGGCAAATCCCCTCGGTCCGTTGGGACCGTCGGACGAACGGTTCGACCACCAGATCGCCGACACCTTCGCCACGGTGGGGGTCAGCGATCCCTCGTGGACGGAGAAGGTGTGCGCCATGGCCGCCCGTCGCGACGGCGCGCTCCAACTGGGATTCGGGCTGGGCAAGTACACCAACCGCAACGTGCTCGACGGCTACGCCGGGGTGTCGCGGGGGGCGGAACAGGTCACCGTGCGGGGCAGCCGACGGCTCTTCCCCGATCCCGACACGACGGCGGTGGGTCCCGTTCGCTACGAGGTGCTGGAGCCCATGAGGCGGGTGCGCTTCTCCCTCGAGCCCAACGACTGCCAGCCGTTGGCCTTCGACTGGGTGTACGAGGCCGTCCTGGAACCGGCCACCGAGGAGCGGACCCATCAACGCACGCCGCTCGGCTACCGGATCAGTGCCGAGCTTGTCAGGTACCACCAGATCGGCACGGCCACCGGCTGGGTGGACCTCGACGGTGAGCGCCACGCCATCACGTCCGACGAATGGGTCTCCACCCGGGACCACTCGTGGGGGGTCCGCTACGACGTGGGGACTCCGCCGACCGACACGGACCCGTTCGATCCGGTGGCGGAGATGGACTTCCAGATGATCTGGTGCCCGGCCCTGATGGCCGATCCCGACGGCACCCGTTGGGGACTGTTCATGCACCTGGTGGACATGACCGGGTTCGGGCACCACCATCGGACCGTGACCGGTGCCGTGGAGCATCTCGGTGGGCAGGTCGACCGGATGGCCGACATCCGGACCGACCTGTCCTTCGACCCGGACAACCGGAGGCTGCTTGGGGGTCGGGTCGACGTGACCATGGAGGATGGTGCCGAACGGCACTTCGAGCTGGAGGTCCCCACCGACACCGGATTCCACCTGGGCGCGGGGCTCTACTTCGGCTGGCAGGGCCACCACCACGGCGAATGGCGCGGCGAGCTCCACGTCGACGGCGAGCGACTGGCCGACTGCCGGGACCCCGAACTGGTCCGCAGGCTGCACCAGATACGCGACACCTTCGTCCACGTCCGTGACCTCGACACCGGGGCGGAGGGCTGGGGGAACTGCCAGCCCATGATGTGTGGGGGCTTCCCCGACAAGGGACTCTCCGCCGCCTCCTCGTTCTGGTAGGCCTGCTCGTCTCGTGGGTCCCCCGCACCGCCGGGTCACGGCGACGGGCTCCTGCGGCAAGGTAGTTGCCGGGGTCAGAGCGCCACGCGGGCCCAGTAGGAGCCGTCGAGCATGCCGCTGAGCGACCGGCGGTGGATGATCAGGTCGTCCACGTCGTCGGGCATGGTCGCCTCGCCGAAGAAGATGGCCCGTTCGGTCACCCTGCGCATGATGGCCCCGTGCCTGACCGCGGCGAAGGCCACGAACCAGGTGAGGTCGACCGGGGTGTACCCCGACGCCCTCGCGTAGGAGGCGGCCACGTCGGCCGGGTGGAACATGTCGGGAAGTCCTGGCGCCCCGAGGTCGGTGGCCAGGTCGTGGAAGAACAGGTGCAGGTAGCACATCCAACCGAGATCGACCTCGGGCGGTGCCACCGAGGCCATCTCCCAGTCGAGCACCGCCACGACACGATGGTCCCGGAACATCATGTTTCCGATCCGGCCGTCCCCCCACGACAGCGCGTCGGCACCCACCTCGGTCGGCAGGTGCTCCTCCAACCAGTCGAAGCACGACGCCAGGAGTGGGGACGGCGTGTCCTTGACCACCCAGGTGCTGTACGCCTTCCACTGGTGGAGGAGGCGCTCGAGGGAGGTGGCGCCGGGGAGGTCGGGCTGCAGGTAGCCGAGGTCGTGGCGGTCGGGGGTGATCGAGTGGATGCCGGCCAGGGCCTCGACGGCGGACTCCTGCATGGTGCGTCGTGCCCGGGCTGTGGCGTCGGAGACCCAGTTGTCACCGAAGGTGTACGGCAGGACGTCGGGCGGCACCTGACCCTCCACCCGGGCCATGACGAAGAACGGTCCGCCCAGGGCCGCCGGGTCCGGCTCGTACCAGAGGGTCTCGGGGACCGGCACGGCGGTGTGCTCGGCCACCAGGCGCATCACCCTGAACTGCATGTCGAGGTCGTAGGTGGTGAACACCGGGTAGGCGGTGGCGGGGGGCTCGATGCGGGCCACCAGCCGATGCTCCGACCGGACACCGTGGTCGTCCCACCCCGCGGTGAACAGCACGGTCTCCGACGACATCCCGTTGGAGCCGGGACTGGACAGTTCGGTGACCACCGGGCGGCTGCCCGGTCGCAGGGTGGCCCCCAGCCACGCCTCCAGCCGCGCCCTGGTCTCGTCGGGATGGCGAGTGGTGGTGGTGATGTGGTCGCCGTCCATCTCCACTGCGCCGTCCCGTCCCGGCTGCTCCGGTGCCTCTGCGCTCATGCCGACTCCCCGTCGATCTCCCTCCGATCTCCGGGCCCCGGTGCGGATGCCCCCGTTACCCTCCGGTGGTCCCGTTCGATCAGGGATCAGGGGGATGGTCTACCACTTCCCCGACCGAGGTGAGCGGGCACGGTGGCGTTCAGCCGGTGGTGAGCGGGAGGGCCCGGGCCTCGGCGGGGAGGCGGCGCTCCCCGCCGCCGGTGTCCCAGAGCACGACGACCGCCTCGGGCACCACGATCCGCCGGTGGAGGGTGGCCAGCGCCACGGGTCCGCCCTGCCCCGGTGACCAAGCCACCGACGACAGCCGACCCACCTCGTGCTCACCGTCGTGCGTCAGCACCGCCGAGCCGACCAGCGAGGGTGTGGCGTCCCGCGGGACGGACCCTCCGTCGGGTCCGGCCCCGACGACCAGGCCCCGGAGTCGGCGTGCCACCTTGGACCCGCGGGCGTCCAGCCGGGCCACCAGCTCCTGGCCGGTGAAGCAGCCCTTGGTGAACGAGACGGTCCGCTCCACCAGTCCGACCTCGGCGGCGATGGTCCCGTCGACCAGCTCTCGACCGTTGACCGGCACCCCGGCCTCGATGCGCACGGCCTCCCAGGCCTCGGCGGGGGCGGCGACGACGGAGCCGGTCACCCATCCGGCCGGCCCGTCCGCCGGGGGTGGGCCGAGGAGGTCCACACCCTCCAGGCCGGCCCAGGCCACCGGCAGCACCATCGCAGCCGTACCGGTGACGCCCCGGGCGGCCTCGGGACCCCGGACGGCCAGGCACGCCCAGTCGAGGGGCTCGAGGTCGACGCGCATGCGCAGGCGGAACCGCTCGAGCCGGGCCACCACGGCGGACCCGAAGCCCCCGTCGGTGTCGAGGAGGAATTCCTGGTCCCCCACGCGGGTCATGCGGAGGTAGACCTCGACCTTCCCCTGGGGGCTCAACAACAGCGACTCGGCCGACCCACCGGCCACGAGGGACGAGACGTCCTGGCTGCACTGACCCTGGAGATAGTCCTCGGCGTCCGGGCCAGACACCCGCACCACGTCACGGGGGACGGGAGCGGCGGCGGCGGTGTCCCCGAACGCGGCGTAGGCCGCGGCGACGGGGTCGGTGGTCCCCGGCGCCACGGGGTCGCCTCCCGTGCCGTCTGGCGTGCCGGGCTGACGATGGGCGGGGCCGCTCACGACAGCCTGTCCGGCGGCCCGGCGGCGAGGTCGCCGGCGCGGGCCATGGCCACGGCCGAGAGCATGGCTGCGGCCTTGTGGGAGCACTCGGCGTTCTCCGCGGCCGGGTCGCTGTCGGCCACGATGCCCGCGCCGGCCTGGACCGAGGCCCGGCCGTCGGGGCTCACCGTCATGGTGCGGATGGCGATGGCGGTGTCGAGATTGCCGGAGAAGTCGAGATAGCCCACCACACCGCCGTACACCCCCCGTTTGGTGGGCTCGAGGTCGTCGATGATCTCCATGGCCCGCACCTTGGGCGCACCCGAGAGTGTCCCGGCCGGCAGGGTGGCCCGCAGCACGTCGATGGGTCCCTTCCCCGGGGCCAACCGCCCCGAGACCTGCGAGGTCAGATGCATGACGTGGCTGTACCGCTCGACGACCATCATCTCGTCGACCACCTCGGTGCCGAAGCTGACCACCCGGCCGACATCGTTGCGGGCCAGGTCCACCAGCATGACGTGCTCGGCCACCTCCTTCGGATCCTCGACCAGCTCGCCCTCGAGGCGACCGTCGTCGATCGGGGTGGCCCCACGCGGACGCGACCCGGCGATGGGCCGCGACACCACGGTCCCGTCACGCAGGCGCACCATGGGCTCGGGGGACGCGCCCACCACGGTGACCTCGGGGAAGCGCAGGAAGTAGAGGTACGGGCTCGGGTTGACCAGGCGCAGGACGCGGTAGACGTCGAAGGGGTCGGTCCCGAGCGTCTCCAGGTCGAACCGCTGGGACAGCACCACCTGGAAGACGTCGCCCGCCGTGACGTGCTCCTTGGCCGCCCGCACCGCCCCCTCGTAGAGCGAATCGGACATGGTGCGGTGGATGTCGGGAGGGGCCGGCGCCCGCTCCGGCAGGGGGCGGGGCGCGTGGGAGAGGGGGCGGAAGCACTCGGCGGCCAGTTCGTCGAGCCGGTCCACCGCCTCGTGATGGGCCGCGTCGAGCGCCTCGGCCGACCACGACGGGTCGATCACCACGTTGTCGATCAGCACCACCCGCTGCCGCCAGTGGTCGAACGCCGCCAGCTGACCGATCACCGCCAGGATGGCATCGGGGTGGCCCAGGTCGTCGGGGGGCGTGCCGGGCAGGTGCTCGACCTCTCTCACCACGTCGTAGCCCAGGTAGCCCACCAGGCCGGCATGGAGGGGGGGGAGATCGGGCAGGTCCGGGGAGTCGAACGTCTCGAGGATGGATTCCAGCGCCGCCAGCACGCCGCGGTCCCCGCTGACCCCCTGACCGGTGGCGGCATCGAGGTCGAGGTCGCCTTCGGTGGTGACCGTGGCGCCCCGGACGGTGATGGTGGCGAGGGGACTGCGACCTACGAACGAGTACCGTCCCCACCGCTCACCGCCCTCCACCGACTCCAGCAGGAAGCCGGTGCGGCGGCCCGCCTCCACGATCTGGAGGAAGGCCGCCACCGGGGTGATGGTATCCGCCACCAACTCGCGCCATACCGGGACGATCCTGTGCTTGGCGGCGAGCGCTCGGAAGCCGGCCCCGCCCGGACCGGAGGGAGGGCCGCCGGAGGGCGGCGTCACTGGCCCGGGGAGTCGGTGCCGAACGCTCGGTAGAAGCAACTGCGGTGGCCGGTGTGGCACGCGCCGGCACCGGCCTGGTCCACCGTCACCAACAGGGCGTCGCCGTCACAGTCGTAGTGCACGCTCCGCACGTACTGCCGGTCGCCGGACGTCTCGCCCTTGCACCAGAGCTCCTGCCGGCTCCGACTCCAGAACCAGGTGCGGCCGGTCTCGAGGGTGCGGCGCAGGGACTCGGCGCTCATCCACGCGAACATGAGCACGGCACGGTCCGAGGCGTCCTGGACGACGGCGGCGACCAGTCCGTCGGCGTTGAACGCGATGCGGCCCAGCTCCTCCTCGCTGAAGGCGATGGGGATGGCCTCGAAGCTGTCGGTGGTGCCGGTACTGGTCACGAGCGGTGCTCCCTGGTGCGATGTGGTGCCCGGGTTCGGACGGGGATCAGAGGTACAGACCGGTGCCGCCGTCGATCCGGGTGGCGGCCACGGCGTGGATGTCACGTTCCCGCAGGATCACGTACTCCTCGCCGTGGACCTCGACCTCGAACCGGTCCTCGGGATTGAAGAGCACGGTGTCGCCGACCTTGACCGACCGGACGTGGGGGCCGACGGCCACCGCCTCGGCCCAGGCCAGTCGTCGGGAGACCTGAGCGGTGGCCGGGATGAGGATCCCGGCTCGGGATCTCCGTTCACCGTCGCTCTGGCCCACCTGGACCAGCACGCGGTCCGCCAGCACGTTGATGGCCAACTGGGCCGGGTTCTGGTCACCGTTCTGGCTGGTCGTCGGTGCTTCGGGGGTCGTGGTGGCCACGGGACAAGGCTACCGCAGGGCCGAGCGGGCCCAGTCGACCGGTGCCTGTCGCCGCGGGCACGAGGAGGACGGATGAGCTCAGGCCGGTCGCACCGCGACACCAGCCGCGGCGAGGTGCGCCTTGGCCTGGCCGACGGTGAACTCCCCCAGGTGGAAGATGGACGCGGCCAGGACGGCGTCGGCCTCCCCGGACACCGCCCCCTCCACCAGGTGGTCGAGGGTCCCGACGCCACCCGAGGCGATGACCGGCACCGGGCAGCTCCGGCTGACCCGCCGGGTCAGCTCGAGGTCGAACCCGTCCCGGGTGCCGTCGCGGTCCATCGAGGTGAGGAGGATCTCGCCGGCGCCCAGGGCCGCGCACCGCTCGGCCCATCCGAGGGCGTCGAGGCCGGTGGGCGTGCGTCCCCCGTGGGTGAAGACCTCCCAGCCGGAGGCCGGGCCGGTGTCGTCACGGCGGCGGGCGTCAACCGCCACGACCACGCACTGGCTCCCGAACTCGACGGCCAGCTCGGCGATCAGGTCCGGCCGGTCCACGGCGGCCGTGTTCACCCCGACCTTGTCGGCCCCGGCCCGGAGCAGCAGGCGGGCGTCCTCCACCGCGCGCACCCCCCCGCCGACGGTGAAGGGGATGAAGACCGCCTCGGCGGTGCGGGACACCACGTCCACCATGGTCCGTCGGTGATCCGAGGACGCGGTGATGTCGAGGAACACCAGTTCGTCGGCGCCCTGGGCGTCGTACCGGCCGGCCAGCTCCACCGGGTCCCCGGCGTCGAACAGGTCGGCGAACTGCACGCCCTTGACCACCCGGCCGGCGTCCACGTCGAGGCAGGGGATCACACGGACCGTGCGCACGCCGCCACCGCCTCCTCCACGGTCATCCGACCGTCCACCAGGGCCTTGCCGGTGATGGCCCCCAGCAGGCGCCGGGCCGGGCCGCGGCCACCGGGACCACCGGGATCCCCGGCCGCCTCGAGGCGGGCCAGGGCGGCGAGGTCGGCCACCGTACCCACGCCCCCCGAGGCGATCACCGGGATGGTGGTGGCGTCCAGCACCGCGCCGAGCCCGTCGAGGTCGGGCCCGGCCAGCGTGCCGTCCCGGTCGATGGCCGTCACGATCACCGCGGCCGCTCCGACTCCGTCCAGCCGGGACAGCAGGTCGTCGACGCTCTGGCCGCCCCGCTCTTCCCAGCCGCGTACGGCGACCTCGGTCCGACCGTCGGCGGAGCGCCGGTAGTCCACGCCCACCGCCACCCTGCCGGGATACCGGGCGGCGACAGCGGCGAGGAGCTCCGGGTCCTCGACGGCCACCGTGCCGAGGACGACCCGGGCCACCCCGCCCTCGAGCAGCTCGACCACGTCGGCCTCCGAGCGGACCCCGCCTCCTGCCTGCACGGGAACGTCCACGGCACCGGCGATGGCCAGCACGGCCGGCCGGTTGGCCGGCTTCCCCCGGCGGGCCGCGTCCAGGTCCACCACGTGCAGCCACGGTGCCCCGCCGGAGGCGAGTCGGCGGGCCAGGTCGAGCGGGTCGCCGTACACGCGCTGGCGGCCGAAGTCGCCCTGGGTGAGCCGCACCGCCCCGCCGTCCCGGATGTCGATGGCCGGGTAGAGGTCCATCACCGCTCGACGCCGTGGACCGCATCCACGAAGTTGGCCAGGATGCCCAATCCGACGGTCCCCGACTTCTCGGGGTGGAACTGGGTGCCCCACACGGTGCCCCGCTCGGCCGAGGCGGTCACCGTGCCCCCGTACTCACAGGTGGAGGAGGTGTCGGCGGTGACGTCGGGCGCGTAGGAGTGGACGAAGTACACCCAGGCCGGGTCGGGTACCCCGGCCAGCAGGCCGTCTCCGGTCCCGGGCACCGGCTCCAGCCGGTTCCACTGCATCTGGGGGTGCTTGACGCCGGGAGGCAGTCTCCGGACCACGCCGGGGAGGACGGCCAGGCCCGGGTGGGACGGGTCCTCCTCGGATCCCTCGTAGAGCAGTTGGAACCCGATACAGATCCCGAGGAACGGCACGCCCCGCTCGACGGCGGAGGAGGCGGCCCGGTCCAGTCCGGTCGACCGGAGGGCCTCGGCACAGCGGCCGAAGGCCCCCACGCCGGGCAGCACCACCCCGTCGGCGCCCGCGGCCAGGTCCGGGTCGTCGACCAGACGGGCATCGGCTCCCAGGTGCTGGAGGGCCTTCTCCGCCGACCGGAGATTGCCGATGCCGTAGTCGAGGACTGCGATCACCGGGACGAGGCGCGGGGCCGGCCGTGCCGCGTCACAGCGTCCCCTTGGTGGAGGGGATGCCGCCGCCCTCGAGACGGACGGCGTCCCGGAGTGCCCTCGCCACCCCCTTGAACGAGGCTTCCACGATGTGGTGGGTGTTCTTCCCGCTGTGGAGCCGGATGTGCAGGGTGAGCCCGGCCGCGGTGGCGAAGGCCCGCCAGAACTCCTCGGCCAGCTGGGGGTCGAAGGGTGGGGTGCCCAGGGGGTTGGTCTCGGGGGGGAACTCGATGGCGTAGGCCAGGAAGGGACGACCGGAGAGGTCCAGGGCCACCTCCACCAGGGCCTCGTCCAGCGGGAGGGCCACCGAGCCGAACCGGCGGATCCCCGCCTTGTCCCCGAGTGCTTCGGCCAGCACCTCGCCCACCGTGATGCCCACGTCCTCGACGGTGTGGTGGGCGTCCACCTCGAGGTCCCCCCGGGCCACGACCCTCAGGTCGAACCCCCCGTGGCGACCGAGCTGGCCGACCATGTGGTCGAAGAAGGGCAGGCCCGTGCTGACCTCGGTGACGCCGGTTCCGTCGACGTCGAGGGTCACCTCGATGGAGGTCTCCTTGGTCGTCCGCAGGGCTGTCCCGATCCTCGGCGCGGAGGGTGTCGGCGTGGTGGCGGTCATCGCAGGCTTTCGTCCAGGGCGGCCAGGAACCGGTCGTTCTCCTCGGGGAGGCCCACGGTCACCCGGAGGCACCCGGTGAGCCCCGGCCACTGCGAACAGTCTCGCACGAGCACGGATCGGTCGACGAGGTGGCCCCACACCCGGCGGGCCGGGGAGTCGAGGGGGCGGAACAGGATGAAGTTGGCGTCGGACGGCCAGGTCTGAACTGGGAGGGCGGCAAGGGCGGCGGCCATCCGACCCCGCTCCTCCCTGACCAGGGCCACGCGGACCTCCATCTCGCGGACGTAGCGGAGGGCCAGGCGACCGGCGAGCTGCTTGGCCGCGTCCAGGTGGTAGGGCAGGGCCACCAGCTCGCAGGCCCGGACCACGTCGGGAGGGCCGACGAGGTAGCCGAGGCGCAGCCCGGCCAGGGACCACGTCTTGGAGAAGGTCCGCACCACCACCACCCGGTCGGCCCCGGCCCCGCCCCGACGCACCAGGTCCAGCGCCGACGACGGGGCGAACTGACCGTAGGCCTCGTCCACCACCAGGAGGCCCGGGGTCAGCGCCAGCACGGACTCGATGGCGTCGACGGGTTCGGCCCGACCCGTCGGGTTGTTCGGCGAGCACAAGAAGGTGATGACCGGCTGCCCGGCCGCCACCACCCGGCGCACCTCGTCGAGGTCGAGCGAGAAGTCCTCGGTCCGCCGTCCGGCCACAACCGGGGTGGCGGTGGTGCGGGCGATGTGCCGGTGGAGCGTGTACGTCGGCTCGAACAGCGCCACGGTGCGCTCCGGACCGCCGTAGGCCAACAGCAGCGACTGGAGGACCTCGTTGGACCCGTTGGCGCAGAACACCTGCCCGGTCCCGACGCCATGGCTGTCGGCCAGTGCCCGGCGCAGATCGATGGCGCCCCGGTCGGGGTACCGGTTGAACTCGATGTCCTCGAGACCGGAGCGGAAGTCCTCGAGCCAGGCGGCCGGGGGCGGGATGGGCGACTCGTTGGTGTTGAGCCGGACCTCCACCTCCACCTGGGCCGAGTGGTAGCCGGCCAGCTCGGTCAGGTCGGGGCGCACCGCCACCACCGGCTCCGGACCGGACGGGTCGCCTACCGCGGCCATCGCAGGCGCACCGAGTCGGCGTGGGCGGGGAGCCCCTCGGTCTCGGCCAGGGTCACCACATGGGGTCCGAGCACCTCCAGTGCCTTCTCGCTCACGGTGACGGCGTGGATGTGACGGCGGAAGTCGTCCACCCGGAGGGCACTGGCGAAGCGGGCCGTCCGGTTGGTCGGCAGGACGTGGTTGGGCCCGGCCAGGTAGTCGCCGACGCTGGCCGGTGAGCCGGGCCCGAGGAACACCGCGCCGGCCGACGTCACCTGGCCGAGGAGCGACCGTGCGTCGTGGGTCAGGATCTCGAGGTGCTCGGGGGCCACGATGTTGGCGACGGCCATGGCCTGTTTCGGGCCGTCCACAAGGACCACGTAGCCGCCGGTGCCGAGCGTGGCCTCGAGGTCCGACCGCCGGGGCGAGGCGGCCACGAT
>Ga0307374_10011779_pt1 | contig 12363 bp, 12 predicted proteins | sample OX3MG_FD_202532 | JGI IMG/M metagenome (GOLD analysis project Ga0307374, IMG submission 202532) | Soil microbial communities from Risofladan, Vaasa, Finland - OX-3 | ecosystem: Environmental > Terrestrial > Soil > Coastal area > Acid sulfate soil | place: Finland: Risofladan, Vaasa | collected...
CCGAGGTCGCCCAGGTGCTGGCCAACGGCTTTTTCGGCCAATGGAGCAAGGTGAAGCACTCCAAAACCAAGGTGCGCATCGAGTGTCACCCGACCAGCCAGGGCACCCAGCTGACCATGGTCGCCCAGGGCCAGCGCAGCGCGACCCTCCGGGCACTCAATTTGCTCCGAATCCTGGCCCACGGCGAGCGCGACCAAGCCACCGTCTACCGGGTGCGGACGATTCCCCCCGGGCCGTGCACGGTGGTCCAGAGTTGGGCGGGTACTGGGTATCCGCTGTTCTCGGGCCCTGACTACGGAGCCAAGCGGAGCGTGCCCGTACGCCCGTCCAGTCCGCTGGTGGCGCTGCAGCAGACCGGTCGCTGGGTGCGGGTCAGGGCGGGGACCGGCGACCAGGTCCAAGACGGCTGGATCGAGGCAGATCAACTGGTTGCTGACCTACTCCCGGCCAGAACCGGGGCCGCCTAGCGGCTCAGCCCTCGGGGTCGCCCGTATCCGTATGGTGCGAGAGGTCGTGCCATGATCCGGAGAGCAGCAGCGAGTCGGCGGATTCCGGGCCCTCACTGCCCGCCGGGTATAGGTTGACCCGGGGCATGTTCTCCAGCACCGGCTCGAGGGCCGCCCAGGCCGCCTCGGTCTCGTCCTGGCGGATGAACAGGGTGTGATCTCCCAGGAGGGCGTCGTGCAGTAGCCGCTCGTACGCCTCGGCCGGTTCTGTCTTGAACGAGTGTCCGTAGGAGAAATCCATCCGCACCGGTTGCTCGACCACGGTGGCCCCAGGCTGCTTGGCCATGAACGAGAAGGAGATCCCCTCGTCTGGTTGGATCCGAATGGTGACTCGGTTCGGGGTGAGGTGCTCGATCCCAGTGCCCTCGAACAGGTGCAGGGGCACGTCGCGGCAGAACAGCATGATCTCGGTGCGGCGGGTGTTGAGGGCTTTGCCACAGCGGAGGTAGAACGGGACCCCGGCCCAGTCCCAGGTATCGACGTTCAGCCGCATCGCCACGTAGGTCTCGGTGGTGGAGTCGGGTGACACGCCGTCGACCTCGCGGTAGCCGGGCATGGTGACGCCGTTGACAGTCCCTCTGGTGTACTGGCCCCTGACCACCTCGCTCGGCATCACCGGGCGGATCGAATTGAGCACCTTGACCTTCTCATCCCGCAGCGCTTCCGGATCGAACGAGCTGGGCGGGGACATGCAGGTGAGGGCGAGTAGCTGCAGCAGATGGTTCTGGAAGATGTCCCGGATCGCTCCCGTCTCCTCGTAGAGGCGGCCTCGGCTCTCGATGCCGATGTCTTCGGCCACGGTCAGCTGCACCTGGTCGACCACGTTGCGGTTCCAAATCCTCTCGACCAGCGTATTCCCGAAGCGAAAAACCAGGAGATTCTGCACCGTTTCCTTGCCAAGGTAATGGTCGATCCGGTAGATCCGCTCCTCGGGCACCGTCTTGTGCAGGGCGAGGTTGAGCTCCACAGCGGACTTCAGGTCGTGCCCGAATGGTTTCTCGATGATCACCGACGAGCCCCTGGCCAGACCCGCTCCCTTCAACTCCTGAAGGATGGTCACGACGGCAGAGGGCGGTACCGCGAAGTAGATGAGCCGGTGTGGCTGCTTGAGTGCCTTGGCCAACTTCTCCCCCGTGCCCCTCTGGTCGTGGGAGGTGGTGACGTAGCGGAGCCGCTTGGCGAAATTCGCGAAGCCCTCCCGCTGAAATCCGCTCCGCGAGTACTGCTTGACTGCGTCCTCAGCTATCTCCCGGAATCCGTGATCACCAAGCTCTTTGGTAGCGGTTCCCAGAATGTCGCACTTCCGCGGCAGCAGGCCCTGGAGGCTGACCTCGTAGAGCGCCGGGAGCAGCTTGCGCTGGGCCAAATCGCCGGTGGCGCCGAAGATAAGCAGATCTTGATCAGGCGGGACGCGGAGGCGACTTGGGGCCACGGATCGAGTCTACGGGTGTGAGCGTATCGCGCGTTCGGGGGATCGCGGCCACCGCTTCTATACTCGGGCAGTGGTCAGGGGCCGATCGAAGTCGGAATCCGGGGAGGAGGAGGACGAACCGGCCGGTCCCCAGGATGTCGGCCAGCTGGTCGCTGGCTTCCCGCGGCTGAGCGGGAAACAGCTGAAGGCACTCCTGGCGAATTCCCCAGGACCGGAGTCGCGGGCGGAGACCGCCCAGCAGCTGGTCGAGGGAACGCTCTGGGCCGTTCTCCAAGCAGCTGAGTCCCACCACTCGGAGACGCTGCCCGTAGAAGACCTCTTCCAGGAAGGGAGCACTGCGCTAGTGACGGTGGTGCACGGCCTCGATCCCTACCGTCCGCTCTCGCCCGACCAGTTCCTCGGCCGAGTGCGCCAGGCAGTGGGCCAGGTGATGGATTCGCTGGTGGCTGAGGAGGAGGACGCCCGACTGGAGGATCTGCGCTGGGCCGCCGACGCGGAGAGACTCTTCGCGGCCGAGGCGGAGTTACGGCTCGATACGGACACCGTGCCGACCGACCTGCAGCTGGCCGCTCATCTCAGCTGGCCAGTCGCCCGAGTAGCGCAGCTCCGCCGGGCGGTCGATGAAGCTCGCTCGCAACATGACGTTGAACTGATGGACATCCTGGGGGAGATCGAAGGCTCATGAGCGAAGGAATTAAAACCGTCCCGCTCGACGCTGCCCACCGAGCGCGGGGCGGGCAGATGGTGCCCTTTGCCGGCTACTCCATGCCGCTCCACTACGGCTCGATCCGCGGGGAACACCTGGCGGTTCGGGAGCGGGCTGGACTGTTTGACGTCTCCCACATGGGCGAGGTCAATGTCACCGGTCCCGGGGCTCTCGACTTCCTGGAGCGGCTGGTGACCAACGATGTCTCCAAACTCATCTCCGGCCGGGCTCTCTACACGGTGATGTGCCACCCGGACGGCGGCATCGTCGACGACCTGCTGGTCTACCGTGACGAGGTCGGGTACCTATGCGTCGTTAACGCCGCCCGCCACGACGTCGATCTGGACTGGATGCGGCAGAGTCTTTCCGGATACGATGCCCTGATCAGCGATGTCTCCCCGGAGACCGTCCTCCTGGCGGTCCAAGGACCCCAGGCCAAGCAGATTGTGCAGTCACTCAGCCTCGGTGAGAAGCTGGACTCCATTCGCTACTACCATCACCGCTTCGGCGAGTTGGCCGGGGTGCCGGTCCGAATCTCGCGGACCGGGTACACCGGCGAGGACGGGTTTGAGCTCTATGCCAACGCGGCCGATGCGGAGCGGCTCTGGTCGGCACTCCTCGAGGCGGGCGAGCCGCAGGGGCTGATCCCCGCCGGGCTGGGGGCTCGCGACACCCTGCGGTTGGAGGCCGGGTTCCGCCTCTACGGCCAGGACATCGACGAGGCTGCTGACCCGCTGAGCGCCGGGCTGGGCTGGGTGGTGAAGCCGACCAAGGGACCCTTCGTCGGAAGCGAGGCGCTCGCCGCTATCGCGGCCGCCCCGCCTCGAACCTTCATTGGAATGCAGCTCGGCCCTCGGGAGATCCCCCGCCACGGGCACGCGATTTATCAGGGCTCAAAGCGGGTCGGCGAGGTTACCAGCGGCTCCTTCGGGTTCACGGTGGGAGCCGGTTTGGCGATGGGCTACGTCGAGCCCGCCAGCGCCGCCCCGGGAACCGAGCTCCGGATCCAACTCCGGGTCGACCCGCCGCAGTGGGCGGAGGCGCCGGTCGTGGCGCTACCTTTCTACAAACGACCCGAGATCTGACGCGGCGGGCTGGACGGAACGGGAGGAGAGCTGGTGCCCGACTTGAGCGCGTATCGCTTCACTAAGACCCACGAGTGGGTCCGTGAGGAAGGAACCGGGGAGGCGGTGGTGGGAATCACCGACCACGCCCAAGCCCAACTCGGCGATGTGATCTTTCTCGAGCTGCCGAAGGTGGGGGCCAGCGTGGGCGCGGGAACTCGCTTCGGGGCCGTGGAGTCGGTCAAGGCGGCCAGCGATCTCTACTCGCCGGTCAGTGGCGAGGTGATCGCGGTTAACCCCGACGTCAGCGCATCCCCCGAACTGGTCAATCAGGACCCGCACGGTAAGGGCTGGCTGATCCGACTTCGCGTCGCAGGAGATCTGCCGAGCGATCTCCTCGATTCCGCCGCGTACGATTCGTTCGCGCAGGCGGATTCGCACTAGCGGTCGGACTTCTCAGCGGAGGCGCCAGCCTTTCCATGGCCTATCTTCCAAATTCGGACTCAGATCGAGCGGGGATGCTCTCCGCCCTGGGGCTGAACTCAGTCGGCGAGCTGTTTCGGGATGTCCCGGCGCGCCTGCGCGAGCCCGTACTAGAACTACCACCGCCGCTCTCGGAGCTGGACCTGATCGCCGAGATGCGCCGGCTCGCAGGGCGCAACCGACCGCTGTCGCAATGGGACTGCTTTTTGGGGGCCGGCGTCTACTCCCGCTTCATTCCGGCGATCGTGCGGGCCACCATCGGCCGGCCCGAGTTCTATACCGCCTACACGCCGTACCAGGCCGAGGCCAGCCAGGGCTACCTGCAGTCGATCTTCGAGTTCCAGTCGATGGTGGCGGAGCTCTTCGACCTCGATGTCGCCAATGCCTCGATGTACGACGTGGCCACTGCCACCGCTGAGGGCGCGCTGCTGGCGACGCTGCACACGGGTCGGCGGCGGGTGCTGGCCGCCTCCACGCTCCACCCGGAGGTGCTGGCCGTGCTCGAGACCTACATCTCAGGCCGAGGTGCGGAGCTGGTGCGGCTGCCTTCTCGGGAAGGCGTCACCGATCTGCAGGCCGTCCGCCGCGCCCTGGCTGGCGGGGAACCCGCGGTCGTGGTCGTGTCCCAGCCCAACTTCCTGGGGCTGCTGGAGCCCGTCGGCGATCTGGTCGAGATGGCTCACCAAGCGGGCGCGCTGGCGCTGGTCGTGGCCGACCCTATCGCGGCCGCGGTGGTGGATCCACCCGGGGCGCTCGGGGCCGACCTGGTCGCCGCGGACGGTCAGCAGCTCGGGATACCCCCGCAGCTTGGAGGCCCCACGGTGGGCCTGCTCGCGTGCCGGGATGAGCTGGTCCGCCGCATCCCTGGACGCTTGGTGGGCTTGACCACCGATTCCCGGGGCGGCCGCGCCTTTTGCCTTACCCTCCAAACCCGCGAGCAGCATATCCGGCGCGAGCGGGCGACCTCCAATATCTGCACCAACCACGCCCTGATGGCGCTGGCCGCCACAACCTACCTGGCGAAGATGGGTGAGGCGGGACTCCGCGGGGTGGCGGACATCTCCTACCGCCGGGCGCACCATCTCGCCGATCGGCTCGGTCAGATCCCCGGATTCAGCCTGAAGTTCCCCGAACGTGATTTCCTCTGGGAGTTCGTCATCGAAACTCCGGTGGAGGCCGAGCCGTTGGCGAGCGAGCTAGCCGGCGACGGGATCCTGGCCGGCTACCCGCTGGGTGCGGTGGACTCGGAGCTCGCCCGCTGTCTACTGGTGTGCACCACCGAGATGACCTCACCCGCCGCCATGGACCGGCTGGTGACCAGGCTCAGCCGGGTAGCGGCACCCAGCCTGCCGGTGGGGGCGCTGGGATGAGTCAGATCCTCGAGCCAGCGTGGGCGGGTCCGGAGCCGCTGCTCTTTGAGCTGACGAGTCAGGACAGCCCCGGGCCGATGCTCCCCCCCGCCGGCGTTGATGAACCGGGCTTGGCGGAGGCGCTGCCGGTTGGCTGGCGGCGGCAGCGCCCGGCCCAGATCCCCGCAGTGAACGAGCCGGACCTGGCGCGGCATTTCGGGAGGCTCGGTCGGCGCAACCACAACCTCCAGCAGGGGGCCTATCCACTGGGGTCCTGCACCATGAAGTACAACCCCGCCGTCAACGAGCAGGCGGCTGCGCTCGACGGATTCGCGGACATTCACCCGCTCCAGCCGGTGGAATCCATCCAGGGTGCCCTGGAGCTCATGTGGGACCTGGAGCAAATGCTCTGCCACATCACCGGTATGCAGGCGGTGTCCCTCCAGCCCGCCGCCGGTGCGCACGGGGAGTGGTGCGGGCTGCGGATGATTCAGGCGTACCACCGGCGTCACGAGGATCACGCGCGTACAGAGGTGATCATTCCCGACACCGCGCATGGAACCAACCCCGCGAGCGCCGCTCAGTGCGGGCTGACCGTGGTGACGGTGCGTAGCGCGGCTGACGGCACGGTCGATCTGGAGGATTTCGCGGCTAAGTTGGGGCCCAAAGTCGCCGCTGTAATGCTCACAAATCCCAACACCCTGGGCATTTTTGAGCGAAACATCGAGGAAATGGCCCGCCTCGCGCATGATGCCGGCGCGCTGCTCTACTACGACGGCGCCAACCTCAACGCCTTGGTGGGCATGGCCCGGCCAGGCGACATGGGATTCGACGTCGTACACCTCAATCTGCACAAGACCTTCTCCACCCCGCACGGCGGCGGCGGCCCCGGAGCTGGTCCCGTGGGCGTGTCGGCCGCGCTGCAAGATTTCCTGCCGGTGCCGCGAATAGCGCGCACCGAGACTGGGTTTGAGTGGGACTATCAGCAACCCCACAGCATCGGCAAAGTGCGTTCGTTCTACGGCAACTTTGGCATGCTGGTGCGCGCCTACGCCTACATTCGCGCCTATGGGGACGACATCGCTCAGGTCGCCCGTGACGCCGTCCTGGGCGCTCGTTATCTGCGGCATCAATTGGAACCGTGGCTGCCGGTCGCCATCGACGGCGACTCCTTTCACGAATTCGTCGCCACTCCCAAGCGGGCGAAGCCGCCGTACTCGGAGCTGCGGGCCCTGGACATCGCCAAGCGGATGATCGATTACGGCGTGTATCCACCGACGGTTTATTTCCCGATGACCGTGCCCGAAGCCATGATGTTCGAACCGACCGAGACCGAGTCCAAGCGCTCGCTGGACGAGCTGGCGGCAGTGGTCCAGGCGATCATGGAGGAGGGCGGGCGCGACCCGGAGATCCTGCGCACCGCTCCGCATCAGGCGCCGGTGGGCCGGGTCGACGAGGTCCAGGCCGCCCGCCACCCGGTGCTGAGGTGGCGCCCGGACTCGACCCAGGCGTGATCCCGGAGGACGCGGAGCGGAGCCAGCTGTTGGGACTGATGCTGACCCGAGCCTTTCGGGTCGGCGACTTTCTGCTCGCCAGCGGCCGCCGCAGTCCCTACTACTTCGACGGGCGGCTGGTGACGCTCGACCCCCGGGGGTCATTGCTGGTGGGAAAGGCCATGCTGCGATTCGCCCGCGAGGATCAGGTGACCAAGATTGGCGGCCCCACGCTCGGCGCGGATCCCATGGTGACGGCGGTCGCCCTCTGCAGCGCTCTTGACCAGGGGCCCCGGATCTCCGCCTTCATCGTCCGTAAGGAGGTCAAGGAGCACGGCGCTGGGGGATGGTGCGCTGGGCTCGCCCCCGACCCCGGGGAGGCGGTGGCGCTGGTGGACGATGCCCTGACCTCCGGCTGGTCGCTGCTGCAGGCGGCGGAGAGGGTGGCCGCCTCGGGAGCCCGGATCGTGGCGCTCTACACCCTCTTGGATCGCGAGGAGGGCGGTCGGGAGCGCCTGGAAGCGGCCGGCTACCGGACCCGCTCAGTATTCCTCCGGAGCGACCTGCTGACGGCGGACGGCCAGGCGCTGCCGCCCCCCGAGTGAGGCACCAGACTTGCCCACCGGCCTACGCTCTCGGCTGAGTTTCCCCTGCCGTCGTCGGGCGGCCCTCAGCGGGGCCCTAGCTGGGCTTGTGCTCCTGGCAGGCTGCGCGTCCAATCCCAGCGCCACCCAGGCGGTGGCGGCTCTGGGAAGCGGCCTGCCGATCAGCCAGCACGCCCATGCCCTGGACAGCGCCCTGGTGACCAGCTCCCCCGACGGTGGCTTCTACACCGATCCGACCTACCTCCACTTCTACTACCTTCGCCAGGTTCAGCTCGGCGATGTCCTGCCGCTGCTGTCGGGGTCGGAGGCCCAGGACGCCAAGTCCCTCACTGGGTTGGGGCCGCTCCTTGAGGTGGTGGTCACGGCGACCAACCCGGGCGCCTCCACGACCGCGGTCGACCTGACCCAGACCGTGCTGGAGTCCCGGGAAACCTCGCAGCTGGACCCCAAGGGGATCCACACCTCCATCCAGAAGACCTACTATCAGCCGATCCGCCCCATCGTGGTCATCTCCAGCAACCGCCTGGATGTCTGCTCCGCCGACGTGAACCCGGGAGCCGAGGTGTGGATGGTGGCGGTCTTCCCGCCGGTCAACACCTCGGTGAAGATCGCCTTGGTGGACTCGGAGTTTGTGAAGCCGACAGCGCAGGGGTTCTACCTGCCTGTCGGCAAGGGCGCCATCCCGGCCCGGCTGCCCAGTCCCCTCTACTCCCAGGATGTCGACCACTGCATTCAGATCCTGAACCAGAGCTGAATCCCACCCGGCTGGAGCTGGTGGCCTCCCTGCGCGAAAAGGGGATCGGGGCGGCCACCCTGGCGGCCATGGGTAGGGTTCCCCGGGAAACGTTCCTCCCTCCCGACCAAAGAGCGCGCGCCTATGAGAATCGACCGCTGGCCATCGGCCTGGGGCAGACCTGCTCGCAACCCTGGATCGTGGCGGTGGTGGTGCAGGCGCTCGAGCTGCGCCCGGGTGCCTCGGTGCTGGAGGTCGGCGCCGGCAGCGGTTACCTGGCGGCGCTCCTGAGGGCCGCTGGGGCCGGCCGGGTCGTGGCGGTCGAGCTTCTCCCGCAGCTGGCGAGCCAGGCCCGGCGCAACCTCAACCGAGCCGGGGTGTCCGGAGTCCGGGTTCAGGTCGGCGACGGCCGCCGAGGTGCGCCGGAGTCGGGGCCGTTCGACGCCGTGGTTGTCTCCGCCGCCACCCGGAGTATTCCCCCCGTCCTGTTGGACCAGGTGGAGCTTCACGGCAAGCTGATCGCGCCTCTGATCGGCCCCCAGGACGAGCGACTCTGGTGCCTTTTGCGAGAGGACCCGGGCTGGACTCGCCAGGATCTGGGCGAGTGCCGCTTCGTCCCTTTGCTCGGCGATGGTGGAGAGGCGAACGCGCCCGGTAGCCTGTCCAACCCGCTGCTCTGATTGGTTATCCTCGAAGTTCTCCCGCCCACCCGTGCCAGCACCCTGTCACAGAGAGCAAGCCATGACCAACACCGAAGGACCGGGCGGCCTCCTCGAGGTTGCCCCAGCGCCGGGAGGGCCGTGGGCCTGGCCGAGACAAGGACAGTTGGTCGAGATGGTCCTCCACAGCCGTCTGCTCCACGGCAACGTGCTGGGCGATCCCGCCGACCGCCCACTCTGGGTCTACCTTCCCCCCGCCTACCAAGAGCAACCAGAGCGGAGGCTACCGGTCATCTACCTGCTCCAGGGCATGTCGGGCCAGCTCGACATGTGGAAGTCTCGATCGGGGTTCCGGCGAACCCCGATTGAGCTTTTCGATCAGCTCTTCAGCGACCCAACCGCTCCGCCCTGTCTGCTGGTCTTCGCCGACTGCTGGACCAGGCTCGGGGGCAGCCAGTTCCTCGACTCGCCGGGCACCGGTCAGTATCACAGCTACCTCTGCGAAGAAGTGGTTCCAGCCGTGGATGCCACCTTTCGCACCTTGGCCGACCGGGATCACCGTGCCGTTGCCGGCAAGTCGAGTGGGGGATACGGAGCCCTGGTCAGCGCGCTGACCCGTCCCGATCTCTTTGGGTCCCTGGCCAGCCATGCTGGCGACGCTCTGTTCGAGTACTGCTACCTGCCGGAGTTTCCCGAGGTGGTCCGACAGCTCCGCGACCACTACCAGGGGTCGTACGCCAGCTTCTGGGCCGACTTCCCTACCCGACCTGCCCTCTCCCGACCCCAGGACCGAGTGTTGGTCGAGTTGTGGTGCATGGCGGCGTGTTACTCGGCGGCCGCCGACGGCACGCCCCAGCTGCCCTTCGACGAGGCCACGGGCATCATCCGGCCCGAGGTCTGGCAGCGCTGGCTCGAGCTGGACCCGGTCCGATTGATCGCTTCTCATCCTGACGCGGCCCGCTCCCTAAACGGCGTTTACTTGGAAGGTGGCCAGAGTGACGAATGGCATCTCGAAGTGTGCGCGGGGGCGGTGGCCGCAACCATGCGGGAACACGGCGTGACCAACCTTCGGCTGGAGCTCTTCGACGGTGGGCATTTGGGGATCGAGTACCGCTATCCGATCTCGGTCCGCTATCTGGCGGAGACGATGTCCCGCTAGTGGGCTAACGCTCATCCCTTGGCGATCCCGCGCCCCCCGGCGAGGTCACGAGGTGCCCCGGCTAGCCTTCCCGGCTGGGCTACTTGGTTACCCGGAAAGTGAAGTACTCGACCCGCCAGCCATCCTTGATGCGGTCAGCTTGGGCAACCACCTCACAGGCGAAGTGCTCCTCTTCGAGGAGTGGTGGGGGTACGGCAGATCGCCCGAGCTGCCGAAGCAGGTCAGCATCCTGCCGGACTCCGCTAAGTGCTCTCGGGCATGGCGAAAGAACGTGGTGAGGCTGTGATAATTCTGGTCGGTCATCGCCGCCTCGAGCAGGTCTCGGGGGGGCGAACTAGCGGAACGGCGGATCGAAAATGATCAGGTCGCACCGGCCGTGGACAGCGCTGAACCCGTCGCTCAGACGAATCCCGATCCGGACCCGGTTGCGCTCAGCATTTGCGCGGGCCGCCTCGACGGCGAGGGGATTTATGTCGACCGCAACCACAGCTGCGCCCTTGGACGCTGCCAGGATGGAGTTCACTCCACACCCGGCGCCCATGTCTAGCACCCGGTCGCTGGTGCGAACCTCGGCTAAGACGGCCTCCCCCAGCACATAGGACACGCCGCTGATCGGCATCACTTCAGGTGGTACCAGGAGGGTCATGCCGAGATCGGAAAAACTCAGCGGAGAACTGCCTTCAGCCCGCCCGGCCGCCTAGGCTGCGTCGTGCCACTGATGGATCCGCTGCGCATCGTCCGCCGAGACCATCGGCGTGTACCTGGGCGGAGGATCACCCGCGCTCATCGGTGGCGAGCATCCCAGCCCCGCCGTGACGCAGTTGGGGTGTCGAGCGCCGACCGACCAATTATCGACTGCGGTAAAGAGGTGATTATCAGCAGGCCCGGGACGCGGTCAGGTCTTGCCGGGCGGACTGTCGTACGAGTGGAAACCCCGCCCCGTCTTGCGGCCCAGCTGACCCGCCTCCACCAACCGCTCCAGCAGAGGGTTGGGCGCGTAGCGCGGGTCGTGCAGGCCCTCGTACATCACCCGGCAGATGCCCCGGATTACGTCGAGGCCGATGAAGTCGGCCAGCTCCAACGGCCCCATCGGATGACGGAAGCCGAGCTTGGCGACCTCGTCGATGTCGGCCGCACTGCCGACTCCTTCCTGGAGCGCCCGGATCGCCTCGTTGATAAAGGGGATGAGAATCCGATTCCCGATGAATCCCGGGGTGTCGGCGGAGCTCACCGGTGTCTTGCCCAACCGGCGGGAGAGCGCCTCGATGCGGGCGAAGGTGTCATCGGAGGTGAGCGCTCCCCGGATCAACTCCACTAGTTTCATCACCGGGACTGGGCTGTAGAAGTGCATTCCCATGAATTGGTCGGGGCGATTGGTCGCCGCGGCGAGCCTAGTGATGGGGATGGAGGAGGTGTTGCTGACGAACAGGGTCGCTTCCCGGCAGATCCCGTCCAATTCGCGCCAGAGGCCGAGCTTGGCCTCCAACTCCTCGGTAATCGCCTCGATGATGACGTCGGCGAGCTGGGCGGTCCCCAACTCGTCCGCCACGACCAGGCGCGCTAGCGCCGCGTCAGCCTTCTCGGCTGGCAGCCGTCCGGCCGCCCCGGCGCGCCGTAGTCGATCGGCGATCTGGTCCCGGCCGCTGGCCGCCGCCTTTGACCGGGAGTCGAAGAGCTGCACATCGAATCCGCTCTGGGCCGCCGTCTGAGCAATTCCCGAGCCCATCAGGCCAGCTCCCACCACGAACAGTTGGAGGTGCTGAGGGAGGGTCATTCTGGGGCCGGGCCCCCGCCCCCGCTGTCGCTAGGCGGGGGCGGCCCGCCGCTCGGAGCTGCCGGGGCTCCTAGAGCCTGGTCGCCGAGGGGCCGCGGTCCACGGCGGCGGTGGCGGTTGCGCCGCCCCCGAGCGCCCTCGCCGGGAGGTCTTGGCGTTCCGGCGGGAGGAGGCGTGGCGGGGGCTCCATCGGGACCCACCACCACTGGGGCGCCGGTCCAGCCGCCGCGCGAGCGGTGCCGGTGGCGGCGCCTCCGGGCGGGCCGATTGGCTGGGTCGACCACCTCGCCCGAGGCAGGAGTGGCCGGGGGGGCGTGGGTGGCGATGGGGGTCTGCCCGGGGATGGCCGCGGGGCGCCGCCGGCGGCGGCGCCGGTTCCGCTTCGGAGCGTTGGGATCAC
>Ga0307374_10011781_pt1 | contig 12360 bp, 10 predicted proteins | sample OX3MG_FD_202532 | JGI IMG/M metagenome (GOLD analysis project Ga0307374, IMG submission 202532) | Soil microbial communities from Risofladan, Vaasa, Finland - OX-3 | ecosystem: Environmental > Terrestrial > Soil > Coastal area > Acid sulfate soil | place: Finland: Risofladan, Vaasa | collected...
CATGCGCTCGAAGGCCGCTTCGCGGTTGGCGTGCTGCGATCTGCGCTCTGTCGCCGTGACGGTAATGCCGGTGGGGCGATGCACCAGCCGCACGCCCGTTTCGACTTTGTTGCGGTGCTGACCACCCGGCCCGCTGGCGATGAAGAACTCTACATCACAATCGCGTTCGAGCGATTCCCGGTCGGTTGGATATAATGGTGTCAAAGAAACTTCCTTCATTCCCGCCGTTGCAGCGCGATCCGGTTTTCACAGGTATTTCTCGAACCAGGCGCGAATGTGGCGCAGGCGTTCCAGGCGCGAATGCGGGTGGCCGCCGCGCGAGAGTCCGTGGCTCTGGCCCTCGAAGCGCACGAAGAGTACCTCGCGCCCCATGTATTTGAGGGCGGCGAAGAGCTGCTCGGCCTGCTCGATGTTGCAGCGCGCGTCACTTTCGCTGTGAATGATCAGCAAGGGCGTATGGATGTCTTGTACATAGGTAATGGGAGACATGCGGCGGTGCCGTTCGGGTTCTTCGTAGGGTGTGCTTTCCAGGTCGTCGGCGGCGAACTTCCAGCCGATGTCGCTGCTGCCGAAGAAGGATGCGCGGTCGGCAACGCTGCGGTCGGTAACTGCTGCTTTGAAACGATCACTGTGACTGATGAGCCAGTTGGTCATGAAGCCGCCGTAGCTGCCGCCTATGACGCCGAGGCGCTGCTCGTCGATATAGCCTTTCTGTATGACGGCGTCTATACCATTCACGATGTCTTCGGGGTCCTTTTCGGCCCACGCGCCGCGCACGGCCAGCGCGAAATCGTGTCCATAGCCGATGCTACCGCGCGGGTTGGTGTAGAGCACAACGTAGCCACTGGCCGCCAGCACGTGCATTTCGTGAATGAAACCATAGCCATACTGCGTATTTGGCCCGCCGTGAATCTCGACGATCAACGGGTACTTGCGCGTTGAGTCGAAGTCGGGAGGCTTGATTATCCAGCCATCCACCGGCCAGCCGTCCGCGCCCGCGTAGGTGATATGTTCGGGAGTCGTAAGCCGTAGCTCGTTGAATAGATCATCGTTGAACGAGGTCAGACGGCGCAAGGCTCCCGGTGTGTTGAGCGAGCACACGAAAATTTCGGCGACGCGGGTGGGGTCTTCGATGAGCATGAGCAACGTGCCGCGCGATGAATCCAGCGAGAAGTCGAGGGCATCGACGCCGCCAGGTGTGAGGGTGGGCGGCTGCTTGCCTGCACCTTCGCTGGAGATGGCGTAGACGCGCGATGCGCCGCGCTGCGAGGCCAGCACATAGAGCGTCTTGCCATCACGCGACCAGGCTGGCGCGGGCATCAATTGTTCGTCGGTGGTGTCGCTGTTGGTCCAGTCGCCGCAACTACCCTCAAATTCGTGCGAAAGGGCGAGCGCCGCTGCATGTTGCGCGTCCGCGTCGATGGTGTAGAGTTCGTTGTGGCTGACCGAACGCAGGCGCAGCGCGCCCAGGAAGGCGATAGTCTGGCCATCGGGCGACCAGGACGGCGAACTGCACGAGAGCGTACCGTCGGTGTGACGGCGCAGTTCGCCGGATTGGCCGTTTTCTATGCCGAGCGTGTAGATGTCGAAGCAAGGCAGATGCCAGCGATCCTCGCCGCGGCTGGAAACAAAGGCGATGCGCTCGCCACCGGGAGACCAGGCCGCGTCGCGATCATCCCAGTCGCCACCGGTGATTTGCCGGACTTCTCCACCAGTAACGTCGATGAGAAAGAGATGTTGGCGGCGATCATGGATAAAGCCGACGCCATCGAGGCGGTAGAACAATCTATCGATCACGCGCACTTTGGGCAGGGGCTTGCCATCTTCGCTCTCTTCGTCCAGTGGGGCGACCGCCGCGCCAAAGAGGATGCGCTGGCTATCGGGCGACCATTGCGGTTGGTTCGCGCCATGCGGCATCCGGGTAAGTTGACGCGCCTCGCCGCCATTGGCAGGCATGAGCCAGATTTGCGGCTTGCCCTGGCTGGCTTTTTGCTCGCGCGTGGCATCCTTGCCCAACGCTTCGCCCTGGCGGTCGGACACAAAGGCCAGCCAGCGCCCATCAGGGGACCAGGCGGGACTGTGCGCGTTTGCTACACTATTGGTGAAGCGCTGCGCCTCGCCGCTGCCTGCAGGAATGACCCAGATGGCGGAGCGATAGGTATGCAGGCGTTCATCGATGGTTGTGACGACGAAAGCCACGCGCTGCCCATCCGGCGACATACGCGGCTTGCTCAGAGTTTTGAATTGATACAGATCTTCTATGGTAATGGTGCGTGTCATTGTTTCCTACTTTTAACTTTTATATTCAGGAGAAGACTCCTTCTTCGGACTCTGCGATTAATTGATCGACCACCGCTTTTAAGTCGCCTGTGCGTTCGAAAGTGGCAAGCTGGCGGTCGGCGCTTGAACCTTTATCCAGGATATGGTAAGCATATTCTATTTGCTGGCGACTGCCAAGCTCGTCGATTACATCGCCGATGAACCACTCGATCAATTCGCGTATGAGGGTACGGGCGGGTAATTCCTCCTGTTTGCCAAAGTCGATTAACTTGCCTTCCAGACCATAGCGTACAGCGCGCCATTTGTTCTCCTCAACCAGGTCGGGGGGATAGACACGGAAGGTCATATTTTCGCAGCGCAGCTTCCAGAGCTTGGCGATGATGGCCTGGATAATGGCGGCGATGCATACCGCTTCCTCGACGCGCGTGCATACATCGCAGATGCGAAATTCCAGGGTGGGGTAGGACGAGTTTGGGCGCACATCCCACCAGATTTTGGAGCTGTCGGGGATGGATTTGGTTTTTACCAGTGTATCCACCATGTATGTGTAATCAGACCATGACTGAAAATCGCGCGGAATACCGCTGCGCGGGAAGTTACGGAAAATGATGCTGCGATAGGATTTCAGACCCGTATTGCGGCCCATCCAGAATGGTGAACTGGTCGCCAGGCAGAGCAGGTGCGGCAGAAAGTAGCGTACCACGTTCATGGCATCTATCAAAAACTCGCGATCCTCGATGCCAACGTGTACGTGCGTGCCGAATATCAACAGGCGCTGCGCCAGTTCCTGCATGTCATTCTTCACGCCGGCGTAGCGGTCCATGGGAGTGATATCCTGTTCCATCCACGAGGAAAAGGGATGAGTTCCGGCGGCAGCGATCTTCAGCCCGTTTTTGGCCGTCAGTTCCATGATGGTGCGGCGCAGGCGGGTCAGTTCTGTGCGCAGTTCGGCTGGCGTCTGGCATACTGAGGAGCCTACTTCGACGATCGACTGGTGCAGTTCGGGTTTGACCTGTTCGCGCAGGATCAAACGTCCTTCTTCCAGAATTTCCGTGATATAGGATCGTAGTTCCCGCGTCTGTGGGTCGATGATCTGGTACTCTTCTTCGATGCCGAGCGTAAGTGATGGCGCTTTCATGAATTGTTCCTCCTGGCGACCTGGGCGCTATACATCTGGTCCCTGCATACCGCTAACGCTTTTCTACGACAAATGTTGCTACCGCCGAGCCTGTGCCGGCTGAGACATTCAACAAGGCCTCTTGCGACAGGCGCGAGAGGCAGCCGTCCATGTAGCCTCCATAGAAGATGAGAGGGTTGGTATCCAGCATGCAATCATACAGCGCGACATGCCCGTCGATCATGCCGGGGTAAGGTTCGCTGGGAATGGCGACCCGCTCCTGCACGATGTAGGGTTCTTGCAACGCCGTCTGGATGGCCTGACCCCATGTGGCAGAATCAACTTCCCAGCCCAGTACAATGCCTTTGCCGCCGTATTCATCGTTCGGTTTGAGAACGAAATGTTCGCGATGTTCAAAAATATAAGGTAGCAGGTCTATGCTCTGGCCGCGGTAACGCGCCTGGCGCTCCTCGACGCGATACGTCCAGGGGATGTGCGCGTCGATAGCGGCCAGTTCTTCCATGTTGAACAGACCGGCGTTACGTTCGTCGCTCAAAACGGCCAGGCTGGCTTTCTTATGCAGGATTTTACAGCGGAACGGGTTGACCATGCAGACCGCGCCATCAAGCACCGCGCGCACCACGGGGTGATCGAGTCCGCCGCGCTCGATCAGTTCACTAATCAGCACGCGCTTGTAAATCAAGGTGATGTGGAAATCTCCGGCTACCAGTTTGCCGTCGCGATATTCGACTTCGCGCGGGTCGGCTATGATGCACTCGAAGCCCTGCGAGCGGAAGTATTCCGCGAAAAGCACAAATTCGCTGTAGCTGGGCACTTCACGCCAGTCGAGAATGGCGATACGCGGCGCTTCGCGATGCCCGGCCCACTGCTGGTGGGCATCAAGCAGGGCGTGCATGACGCTGTGACGCGCGGGCAGAGGACGCACCTCGTACTGGCGCAAATACTCGCGCATGACGGGCAGGCCGTAAAACACTTCTGCCAGCGAGTCGTTATAGGCGGGGCTGGCGGGTGTCTCCGCGTTATACTCGGTCAGGCGCAGACCGCCGCGATCTGTCACGAAGAACGTGTCCACCCGCGAGGTCGGGCTGGGGTCGCGGAAGCCGGGATGGTGGTGTATGAGTTGCTCTTCCCAGTCGAGCAGGCCGAACTGCCTGCGGATACCCTCATCTTGCATGGCGGCGTTGTAGGCTTTATCGAATGCGCGCAGCAGCATCTGCATGCGCGACTGGAGAAAGCGATATTGTTCGGGCGTCATAAAACGCGGTCGCAGCACGGTACATAATGGCCGGTTGCCAAATGTAAGCCCGCGCTGCTCCTGCTGTGCCTCCAACTGCGCCTGCGATGCAACCGCCAGGTCGTCAGTCAGAAGGTCGTGATAGCGTTGAATAGCTTCACGTAGTGACATATCGCTTGCTCCTCCTCTAGTTAATCGCCAGGACAAGCCGCCGCCGCCTCCGTCCTGTAGGGACAAGGACGTGGGGTGGAGCGGATGTGGGGGCCTTGTGCTTGTCCCTACAGAATGCCGGGGACGCACGCGTCCCAACAGGTATGATTTCTGCATTCGGTTAGCAAATTTCATCAGGATATGGACTGATACCCCGCTCTGGCCCTGTCGCTTTTCTGTTCTACGACACTATATCATTTTCAGCCCGCTTGCGGTTGACTGTCATGAATGCGTCCCAGCGCAGATTGTTGAGTTGCGGGCGGGGTTGTTTGGCGAGGCGGATAGCCATATCTGCCATGTGTTTGACGATCCACTCGAAATAAAAGGGAGTCAGCGAATTGATATCCATGTCGGGCGCGGGATTCATGAAGTCGATGGCGTAGGGAATGCCGTCGCGGATGGCCCATTCGACCGAATTCATGTCGTAGCCAAGCGCGCGTACCAGTTTGCGCGAATCTTCAACGACTCGCTGGCCGAGTTCGGGTGTGAGGAAGGCGTGTTCGACATGGTATTTGCGCTCGTGTGGATTATACTTGATGGGCATGATCTCGTCCTGGCCCAGGCAAATGCAGCGTACATACTGGTCCCACTTGATAAATTCCTGCACGATGCCTGTGCGCAGCCCAAAATGGTTATAGTGGAAGATCAATTCATCCAGCGAGTGGCAAACAAATATGTCATCTTCCTTCCAGCCGCCGCCATGCGCATTTTTTAACACGCAGGGCAGGCCCACATAATCAACGATGCCCTGCCAGTCCAGAGGGTAGACGAGGTTGCGCAGGCTTTCATCGTGGACGATGCCCTGTACGTAGTCTTTGTTGGGCAAAGCAACCGTTTTCGGGCTGGCAACGCCCAGCTTTGTCGCCAGTGCTGCCTCGAAGAACTTGTCGTCGGAAGTCCACATGAAGGGGTTGTTGATAACCGTCACGCCCTGCAATACGGCGTACTTGAGATAGATGCGGTAGTAAGGCACTTCTTGCGAAATACGATCGATAATCACGGTGTAGGGGCACGACTCATCCATGCTGGTGCTGCCTATTTTGACGTACTCCGCGACCACGCCCTCGTCGCGGCGATTGACTTCATCGATGAAGGCGGGTGGAAATGACCATTCCCGCCCGACAAACAGGCCAACGCGTAACGTCATGGTTCTTCTCCCCGGTCAATCATGACCATCAATGTACTTGCCGATCATTTGTTGCCAGAAAGGCCAGTCATGCGCCCAGCCATCCCAGATGCGCAGGGCATGCCAGATATTTTTCCCCCACAGGACGCCTGACAGCTCCTCGTTGCTGTCACACGAGGGATCATCACGCCCAATAGCCAGGGTGATATCCACATGTCGTAGGGCATTCAGCCGCGCCGGGTCATGCTCATTGGCGATGAAGGCGCAAGGATTGTTGAAATAGACATTGTCATCGGAGAAGCCCCCGGTGAAACGCGTAATGTCATAGAGGCCGCTCAGTCCGATGACGCGATCAACTAATTGCGGATAACGGAAAGCAAAGTTCACTGCATGGTAAGCTCCGAAGCTGGTGCCCGCCATCATCAAAAAAGGATTAGAGTTGCGCTGCCTGCTGAACGGCACGATTTCGTTCAAGATATAGCTATCGTACTGGATGTGCCGGAGCGCGCGCTCCGCCGGGTGCTTGTGTTTGGCATACCAGCTTTCACCATCCACGCTATCAATACAGTACAACTGGATTCTGCCCGTTTCAAGGCGCTCACTGAGCGTTGCAACCATACCCGAATCTTCCCACTGGAAGAAACGTCCCATGGATGTGGGGAAAACGATTACTTTGGCCCCGGAATGACCGAAGACCAGCACTTCCATGTCACGATCAAGGGAACGACTGTACCAACGATGATATTCACGATTCATGCGACTACACACTCACATCGGCTTAAAATAAGCAAGCCAGCTACTTAGCGGGACCTCAGGGGCCGCGCATACCAGATCACGCGGCAGCGGGTGATCGGGGAATTGGTAACAAATATACAGCGAGCTAAGGGAGTGATCCGTTATGCTCAGCAAAATGGTATCACCCAGCCTGTGGGAATGTCAAATCAAAGCAGGCGAGCTCCACTTGCAAAGCCCTCTCTCGATGCCTCAAATGACGTACAACCTGTCGAAGCGAAAGAAGAGATCCACCATTGGGAAAAACATACAGAAGAAATCCGCGTTCGGGTGAAGAGGAGTATGCCCGCGCTGCCTCCACGCACCAGCAGCGATGTGAAAGCTCAACGTCTGGAAGGGGAACCTGGTGAGTGTGAGATCATCATGCTACACTTCGGCGCAGAACGTTACTTCGGGTCATTGCGGAAATTTGCGCTTTTTTTATGGAATATCTGCACGAAAGAATCACTGAGTTGCGTCTACATGTAGGTCCGATCCGAATTACAGTTGAGATAATCTCTCTATTTGTAGGGGTTAGCATGTCTCAGATCCGTATCCAGCTCTTTGGGCAATTCCGTGTCCGACGCAACGCGCTCCCCATCGACCATACCTATCCTGAGCCGGGCGGCGTGATTGTGTCCAGTCCCAACGCTATCAACTCGCCGCTGCTAGGACCCAGCGGTTCATGCAGCTAACCCGGGTCTACGTCCTTATGAACTTTGACCATCAAAAACGGGAGTCGTCTGCGTAGGAATGCGCCCGAACATCTCCTCAGTCAGCGCAACAAACTGCTTGCGGCCCGCGCCGATCGGCTGGCACCGGTTCTGCGTTGGTGCCGCTCTGGGTCCGCACGGTCATCACGTTTGTCGTCTCTGGTATCTCCCTCCCATCACAATCCGTTCCTGCATCGCCACGACGCGAAAACCTGCGCACTGGCTCTCCTGGCCTCTCCCCTTCATGGAGCAACGCTGACAGAATTGTGAGCGATCTGTGAGATAACAAGCGCCTTTTGTGACACCTCTGAGAGGAAGATGTGGTATATCCTCAACAGGATATGTATGCGTGCATTGGGTGGCTGCTGTTCCCACGCTCGGCGAAATGGCGGCGGGCAGATGACTGGGTACTCCCGGTCGAAATGACGAAGGGATCGGCGGCATCGAGCTGCTTGTCGGAGCAGGAAATCGCCACACAACGATCACTATCCAGACGGGAGGGATCAAGATGCGTAACCGAACAGCGTGGTTCTCCGGAGGTATCGTCTTGGTATGTGTCCTGGCCTTGATGGGCACAGGATTCGGAGAGGTTGCAACGCACGGGGGCTTTGGAGCAGGCAGTACGGCACAGGCGTCGCTCTCACAGGACAAGCCGGTCTTTGGTGCCACGCATGTCTACATGGGGCAGGAGGCGTACTCCCCCGCGTCTATTCAGGTAGTGCTCGGCACGACTGTGACCTGGACCAACCAGGACACAGTCCCCCATACTGTGACCCTCTCCCCTGTCGTGATCTCCTCATCCGACAACTGGGAGAGCGGACTGCTCTACCCGGGGCAGTCGTTCAGCTATACCTTTACGTCACGTGGGATCTTCAAGTACTACTGTTCCGAACATCCCTTCGAAATGATCGGGATAGTGAACGTGACGTAGCAAGAGGGCAATTACACCCAATGTGTAAATTGCTTAACCGAGCTGCCTGACCATCGTCTGGGCCGTGATGCAAGATATTCGCGCGACCTCTGATCCCGGTCGGCTAACGGCTGAAGCGTGATGGGTCTCGGCAAACAAACAACCAGCCGGAAAGGGTGGTTCGGGAGGAGGTGTTTTTTGCTGCTCATCTTGTGTCATCTCAAGAGTACCAGGCTCTCTTTTCTTGACGACTTTGGAGTCCCGCGCTGCATTTTCCCGTGCTGTCAGATCCTGTGGAGAGGGTGCGTCGGCTTTGCGTCTGTGCTTATTTGATTGCTTGATCTCCTCTGTTGAATCAGGGGCCTTGGGTGTGGTAGCCTTCTTGTGACGATGAACAGGCATAGCGTCCTCCTTTGGAAATGGAGCCAGGAACGTCAACAGGACGTCCTATGCCTGTAATTGTTGCTTATAACGGCCTGACTTCACAACCCATCGTTATACAACTTTCGGGCTCTCCTGCAAAAATCGTGCTCAGCAATTGTGTGGATCCACCAAGAAACCAATGCAGAGCGGCATTGAGGGATAGTTCCCCCAAAAAATCCAATACTGAACTAATCAGTACCGGCTACTTAGACATTTCTTGTTGAAAATAGATTATCTGTTACTTTTTGATACCTTTCTTGCAATCATAAAATAATAGCTTTATAGTAGAGCTTATGTTAACGAAAGATGAACTAGAAGCAATTGAGAGGATTCTTAAGGGAACTATTGAGGCAAATAACAGCGTACCTGGTGCGAATTTCAGGGTTGAATTAGTCTCAACAAAGCAAGAATTGAAGGTAACAAAAACGCACCAGGCAGGATTTGAACCCGCAACCCCTTGATCCGAAGTCAAGTGCTCTATCCATTGAGCTACTGGTGCATCAGCCATATTGTACCATAATTGTCAACGCGCATACGGCAGAATCTGTACCTTGAAGAGCCAGCAAACACAAGAAAGAGCCAGCAAACACAAAGGTTTACGTAGAGCGTTGTGCCAGCCGCGCCACGAATGCGCGTTCCTGCGCCCCAAACCAGGGCGTATCGCTCATTATCCATTTGAGCAAAGCTCCTGACCAGGTGGTTACGCCAAAGGCGCTCAAGGGGGTTGTAGGGTATTTTGCTTGTTTCTTTCGGGGCGTGGTTTCCGTCTGGTATAGTGGTAGTAGCAAAACTCTGCAAATTAAAGGAATAGATATGACACGCATACTCACTTATAATATCCTGGTTGGCGGGGCGCGCCGCATAGATCAGATCGCGAATATGATCCGGGCGGCGCATCCCGACGTGGTTGGACTGGTCGAGGCGACGAACCCGCGCGTAGTTGCGGAATTGGCTGAACGGTTGGGGATGGAGTATCGCATGACTGGAAGCGGCAGTCACCAGCGTGACTGGCAAATTGCCGCGCTCAGTCGCCTTCCCATCAAAAGGTCACAAGTCCATTTGTCTAATGGCGCGCTCACAAAGCCGTTGCTTGAGATGAGCGTGGAAGAGGAAGATGGGCGCGAGCTGACACTTTTCGTGACGCACCTGACCGCTTCATTCTCATACAGCGCCAGAGGCGGTGATAACTTCAGGCGGGCAGAGGCGCGCGAGCTTTTGCGTATCATGGCGGAGAAGCAGGGGACGCCGCACCTCTTGATGGGTGATCTCAATTCGCTCGCGCCGGGTGATACGCTTAAAGCCAGCCGTTTGCTGCGCTACCTGGTAAAAATGGATCAGTTGCGCCAGTCAAAGCCACATGAGAGCGATGGTCATCCTCACCTCGACTTTGTGGTGCCGCCCTCACTACGCTTTCTTAACCCACTGCTGCGAGTGATCCCGCGCAGTAATGTGCTCAGCGCAGTGTTTGATGGCGCGGGTTCGCTTTATGTGGCGCGCGGCACGATTCGCATGCTGCTCAGAGCGGGATATGTGGATAGTTTCCGGCGTATGAATGCGCGTGCCTGGGGTTTCACCTGCCCCGCGGATGCTCCTTCGGGACGTATTGATTACATTTTTGCCAGCCCCGAACTGGTCGGGCGCCTTACCGCCTGCCAGGTGATAACGGAGGGCAACGGTTTGCGTGGGGATGAGGCCAGCGATCACTTGCCTGTGCTGGCGGAATTTGGCGAAAAGGTTGGCAGCGAGCGCAATATGGGGGGAAATAACAGAAGTGGGCTACTAACATGTGGATGGGAACCACCCCATCCACATGTAGTAGCCTACTGGAATACGTCTTTAGTTTTTTCAAACAGGTTGCGGAAGATGTTTTTATCGTTTTGTTCGCTCTGTTCTTTTTCGAGACGGGCGAACTCTTCGAGCAGGTGTTTCTGCTCGGCGCTCAGGTTGGTGGGCGTGACGACTTTGACGATGACGTGCTGATCGCCGCGCGCGCTGCTATGCACGACCGGCACTCCCATACCTTTGAGGCGGAAAGAACGGTTGCTCTGCGTTCCGGCGGGAATCTTGAGCGTGGTCGATTTGCCATCTACCGTCGGTACTTCCACTTCGTCGCCAAGCGCGGCCTGGGCGAAGCTGATGGGCAATTCGTATTGAATGTCGTTGCCCTGGCGTTTGAAGAACGGGTGCTGCTTGACGCTCAGGATGACGTAAAGGTTGCCCGGCGTGCCGCCGCGCGAACTGACTTCACCCTCGCCGGTGACGCGCACGTTAATGCCATCATCAACGCCGGCGGGAATGTTGACGACTACGCGGCGATTATTACGCACGCGGCCCTGCCCGCGACACTTCTCGCAGGGGGTGGTGATCACCTTGCCCTCGCCACGGCATCGCTCGCACATGGTTACGTTGACGAACTGCCCGAAGATGGACTGCTGCACGCGGCGGATCTCGCCTGTTCCCTGGCAGGATGAACAGCGAGTAGTCGATGTGCCTGGCTGCGCGCCGCTGCCCCGGCAGTTCGAGCATGATTCCCAGCGCGGTAATTCGATCTCTTTCTGGCAGCCAAAGACGGCTTCTTCAAAGGTAATAGTCAGCTCGTAGCGAATATCCGCGCCTCGCTGCGGCCCGGAGCGGCGCTGTGTTCCCCCGGCTGCTCCTGAGAAAAAGGTTTCAAAAAGATCGTTGATGGAGCTAAATCCCGCGAAGTCACCAAAGCCCGCGCTGCCATTGCCATTCAGCCCGGCGTGGCCATAGTGATCATAGACCGAGCGCTTCTGGGGATCGCTCAGTGTTTCGTAAGCTTCATTGATCTCTATAAAACGCGCATCCGCTCCCTGCTCTTTGTTTGTATCAGGGTGATATTGCTTGGCAAGCCGCCGATAGGCTTTCTTCAGCTCATCTTCGCTTGCACCGCGTGCCACCCCCAGCACTTCATAATAATCTCGTTTGTTCGTGGCCATTAACAGGTCCTTTATGATATAAACAGGATGCGGCCTGATTCGCGCTCCCTCGGATTACGGTGTGTTACCTAATACTACGTTGTTTAGCCCTCTATATGCAAGGGTCTAGCCCTTTTGTAGGGACGCGATTGATCGCGTCCACGTCCCAGGCCCATGTGCGCCGCTGGGGACGCGATTGATCGCGTCCCTACAAATTGCATGGGTTACATCTCCTTGTATTCACCCTCGATGGTATCGTCGGGGGTGCTGCCCGGTTCCTGGCCGGTGGGAGCCTGCTCCTCGCCGGGTGCGCCGCCGGGGCCACCTGCTGAGCGATAGATGGACTCGCTGATCTTGTAAAACGCTTGCTCCAGCGACTCGCGTGACGACTTGATGCGCCCAACGTCGTCGGTTGAGAGTGCAGCGCGTACATCGGCGATCTTTGTTTCCAACTCGCCTTTCTGCTCGGAGGTGATCTTGTCGCCCAGGTCGGCGATGCTCTTCTCGGCGCGATAGGCCGCGCTATCGGCCAGGTTGCGCTCCTCCACCTCTTCTTTGCGCTGCTTATCTTCACCCGCGTGCGCCTCGGCATCGCGCACCATCTTTTCGATCTGAT
>Ga0307374_10011783_pt1 | contig 12359 bp, 12 predicted proteins | sample OX3MG_FD_202532 | JGI IMG/M metagenome (GOLD analysis project Ga0307374, IMG submission 202532) | Soil microbial communities from Risofladan, Vaasa, Finland - OX-3 | ecosystem: Environmental > Terrestrial > Soil > Coastal area > Acid sulfate soil | place: Finland: Risofladan, Vaasa | collected...
GAGAGCGCAACGGCCGTTGCCTCACCGATGCCACTCGAGGCGCCGGTGACGAGCGCAACCGTGCCGTCGAGTCGCCCGCGGGAAGATTCCGGCATGAGGGCGCCTAGCTTGGCACAGCAGCTCGGCTGCGCCTTGCGTCTGCGCCGCGGCCTCCCGCAGAGTCGGGCGATGGACAGTGACGGCTACGGCTACAGCACCGACGACCAGAGCATCTCCAGGCTCCTCGACGACCTCCGAACCCTCTCGCCCTCCGGCATTGAGCGGGTGGCGCACGGCTGGGAGCTGTACGGACTCCCCCATCTCGAGCGGTACCACGAGGCCGAGGCGGCCGCGCTCGCCGCGATCGAGGACGCGCACCGAACCACGGAATGGGAGGCGCTCCGGCGGGCGGTGCTCGATCTGACCGAGGGACGGTCATCGCTGGAGTCCTGGAAAGTCGAGCACGGCCAGACCGGGCACCACGCCGAGGCTGCCGCCTTGGGCGCCGCCCTGGCGCTCCATGCGGCCGGGCACCTCGACCGCCGCCACACCGAGACCCTGGCCAGACCGATGGCCGAGGCGCTGCCCTGGCTTGCGACCCTGCACGGGACCGACGCCGGCTGACCACCGGCCGCGGGTCCGCGCAGCCGGCCTACTCGCTGACCAGCTCGTAGTCGGGGTTGAGGATCGCCAGCCGCCGGCTCCAGGACCCGACCATCCCCTCGACGATCAGGCGCGCTCCGGGCTCGATCCCGGGGATCCGCGGGCGGCCCTGGAAGACCAGCAGGAGGATTCCCGTGTCGTCCGTGATCTCGCACTCGAGGTTCGTCGTGCCTTTTGCGGTCTGCACCCGCAACGACCGGATCCGTCCGGCGACCCGGACGCGCTCGCGGAATGCGACGTCGACGATCGGCGTCGCATCGGTCGCGCGCCGCGCCAGTGCCCGGTCGACACCGGAGCTCCCCATGGGCCTGCGCCGCGCGACCTCGGGTCGGACCGCGTGCGGTCGCAGCCGCCGCCGGGGTGCGGCCTCGACGTTGAAGGGAACGATCGTCGCGGCGACGTGTGCGACGGTGCCGACGGCATCGGCGATGCGGTCCGCGGTGCGGTCGTGGAGCACGCGCTGCAGGCGTGAGTGAAAGGCTCGCCGCGGGAGCAGCACCGTGCATTCGGTCTTGCCGTCTGCCGCCAGGTCGGCCACGTACTCGAGCGCCGCACGTTCGAGTCGCCGGTCACGGCACTCCAGGATGTCGAGCGGCAGATGCGCGAGACCGAGCCTGCTCCACTCCTCTTTCAACTCTTCCGTGGCCGCCGTGTCGATGTTGAAATGCACGACCCGGAGCTCGTCGGGCCGAAGCGTGCGTGCGTACTGCACCGCGCGGGCCGACGCCATGTCGAGCTGTCCGACGAGGACGACCACGACGTGTCGCGGCAGCACGGGCGCCTCCGTGGCCGCGACGGCGCCGGTCTCGAGCTGCTTCTCCTCCTCCACGTACTGACGGTGGAGGCGGATCAGGCCGAAGTACATCGGAGGCCCGACGACGGCGACGATCCACGCGCCTTCGGTGAACTTGGTGACGAGCAGGATGAGCACCACGGCGAGCGACAGCGTTCCCGAGAACGCGTTGACGACGACACCGAGTCTCCACCGACGCTCGTGCAATCGCAGGTTGTGCTTCACCATGCCGAACCCGGCGAACGTGAACCCCGTGAACACGCCCACGGCGTACAACCCGACGAGCGCGTTCAGCTGCGCCTTGAAGGCGATGATCAGGAGGATCGCCACCACGGCGAGCACGAAGATCCCGTTGGAGAACGCGAGGCGATGGCCGCGCTTGGTGAGCTGCCGCGGCAGGAACGAGTCGCCGGCAACGAAGCTCGCGAGGTATGGGAAGCCGTTGAAGCTGGTGTTCCCACCGGTGAACAGGATGAGCACGGTGGCCGCCTGCACGACATAGAAGAGTGCGGTCCCCACCCAGGTGGAACCGAGCACGTAGCGCACCTCCTGCGACACGACGGTCGGCGTCCCCGCCTCGTACGGGACGGCGTGCGTGAGATGCGCGAGGATCGACGTGCCCAGCACGAGGAAGCCGAGGATCAGGCACATCGTCACGAGCGCCTTGCGTCCGTTGCGCGCCACCGGAGCACGGAAGCTCGAGATGCCGTCGGAGACAGCCTCGAGCCCGGTGAGCGAGACGCCGCCGTTGGCGAATGCCTTGAGGCAGTAGAAGATGCCGAGACCCATCAGCCATCCCTGCGTCTGATGTCCGACGGGGTACCCGAGGTTGGTGGGGATTGCATGCGTCTGCAGTCCGCCGACGACCGCTCTCACGAGCCCGGTGACGATCACGAACGCAAGCGACCCGATGTAGAAATACGTCGGAATCGCAAAGAACGATCCTGCTTCGCGGATGCCGCGGAGGTTCGCGAACAGCATGAGCAGCGTGACGCCGACGGTGATCGGCACCGTGTATGGCACGAGCTCTTTCACCGCGGAAGTCAGCGCGGCCGTCCCGGCCGACGTCTGCACGGCGACGGTGACTGTGTAATCGATGAGGAGCGCGACGGCCGCGACCTGGGCGACCTTCGGCCCGAAGTTGTCGCGGGCGACGACGTACGACCCGCCGATCCGCGTGTACACGCCGATGACCTGAAGGTACGAGAACATCACGAAGAACATCACCAGCAGGATCGCCACCGTGATGGGGATCACCATGCTGAAGGCGCCGATGCCGATGATCGGCACCATGATCCGGAGCATTTCCTCGGTGCCGTACGCCGACGAGGAGATCATGTCGGGAGCGAGCACCCCGATGGCCACGGGGTTCGCCAATCGCTCCTGGGTCAGCTGTTCGGAGACCATCGGCGGCCCGAGAATCTTGTTCTTGACCCGGTACGCCCACGACTCCGGATAGTTGATGGCGCTCGGCGACTCGCTGCGTTCAGGCGCCAGGTTGCGCGAGGGCGCCGCCACCGGCGTCCTGAGGTCTTCCACGGCCGCAGTATGGCCCATGCCCGAGATCAGAGCGATACCGACCGACCCGTTCGGCGACCTGCTTGAATGGGGACGTGCACATCGTGATCGTCGGCTGTGGCCGGGTTGGATCCGGGCTCGCGAAGGCCCTCGAGAGCGAGGGCCACTCGGTGGCCATCATCGACCGGACGAAGAAGGCGTTTCGCCGCCTGCCGGCTGATTTCAAGGGCATCGTCGTCGAGGGGTCCGGATTCGACCGCGACGCCCTCGCCGAGGCACGGATCGAAGGGGCCGATGCCTTCGCCGCCGTCACCTCCGGCGACAACTCCAACATCCTCTCGGCACGAATTGCTCGCGAGACGTTCGGGGTCGAGCGCGTCGTCGCCCGGATCTACGATCCGCAACGTGCCCAGGTGTATCAGCGGCTCGGGATTCCCACGGTCGCCACGGTGACCTGGACGGTCGACCAGGTCCGGCGCTGGCTGCTGCCCGAGGAGTACACGCCCCAGTGGCGCGACGGCTCCGGGACTCTGCTCCTCGTCGACCGGGTCCTTCCGGAGCGGCTGGCGGGCCAGAAGCTTGCCGCCCTTGAAGCCGGCGGGAAGGTCCGTCTCGTGGCCGTGACGCGCGCCGGCGTTCCCCGCCTCGATGCGACCTCGCTCGTCGGTCAGGACGGCGATCTCCTGCACATCGCGGTGCTGAAGCAGGATCTGCCCACGCTCGAGTCACTGCTCGCTCCCGATCCGGCCGCTGTGAAGGTGGGCGTGTGAAAGTCGCCGTCGCCGGCGGTGGCAGTGTCGGCATGGCGGTCGCCTCGGACCTCAAGCTCCACGGTCACGAGGTGCAGATCCTCGAGGTCGACCCGGAGCAGGTGGCACGGTTTCAGCCGCACGTCGACGTGCGCTGGATCGTCGCCGACGCTTGCGAGGTGTCGTCGCTCCAGGCGGCCGGCATCGGTGACGTCGACGTCATGGTCGCCGCAACGGGAGACGATGAGGACAACCTTGTCATCTCGCTCCTCTCCAAGCAGGAGTTCGCCGTCCCGCGGGTCATCGCGCGCGTCAACAACGCGAGCAACCAGTGGCTGTTCACCGAGAGCTGGGGCGTCGATGTCCCGGTATCCACACCGCAGCTGTACACCGCGCTCGTCGAGGAGGCGGTGTCGGTCGGCTCGCTCGTCCATCTCATGAGCTTCGAGGGCGCATCGGCCCATCTGCTCGAGGTGACTCTGGCTGACGAGTCACCGGCCTGCGGCATGCAGATCGGGGACCTGGGACTGCCTCGCGAGGCCGCCATCGTCGCACTGGTCCGCCGGGACCACATGATCGCCCCCGACTCTGAGACGACACTCTTCGCCGGCGACGAGGTCGTCGTGCTTGCCGAGGTCGATTCCGAGAGTGCGATCACCTCCATCCTCGTTGGCGACACCCCGCCGACCGGACCCGCGGCCGTGCCAACCGACGACCACGGGCACGCAGTGGCTCGGGTGAGCCGGCCGAGAGGCTCCGATGACGCATTCGCGTCGCATTCGCACAAACCGGCGGGATAAGGACGCAGGATCGGAACCGCCCCGTCCCGCTGGACTGAGCCGGAGCCCAGATGCACGTCGAGGATCACCCGGGCAGGCAGCCGGCAACCGTGTGGTTGCACCATGGCGTCGGATCGACACGCGCGTGGGACTCGTTGCTCCCCGCAGCGGCCCGCGGTCATCGAGCGATTGCGTACGACCGCAACGGATTCGGTCGATCCCCGCATGACCGCGCGTTCACGACCGCGATGTTCGAGGAGGACGTCGAGGACCTGCGAGGACTGATCACGGAGCGCGGCCCCGACCCGGTCCATCTCATCGGCCACAGCGACGGCGGCACCGTCGCGTTGCTGCTCGCAGCCCGCGCTCCCGCGCTGGTTGTCAGCGTCACGGTGATCGCCGTGCACGTTCGCGGGGACGAGGTGACGGTGGCTACACTCCGCGCCATGGGTCCACCCACCGAGTGGCCTGAGGCCATGCAACGCAGCCTGGAACGCGCCCACGGCTCCGACTGGGCCGAGGTCGCCGGGCGGTGGTACGACCTCTGGACCTCGCCGGCGTGGGCATCGTGGAGCATCGTGGACGAGCTGGCGTCGATCCGCTGCCCCGTCCTCGCCGTCCACGGCCTGCACGACGACCTCGCACCGCCGCTGCACGCCGCGACCGTCCGAGACGCCGTGCCCGGCGCCGGCGTCGCCTGGGTGGACACGACGACGCACGACCCGCATCGCACGGATCTCGCGGGCTTCACCTCCGGACTGCACGACCTCTGGGCGAAGGCTGAGCGCCTCGATGCCTGAGACGTTCAACAGCTGCGCGTGGCTCGTCGACCGCCACGTCGAGTCGGGAAACGGTCATCAGGTGGCGCTCGTCTGCGGCGACCAGCGCATGACGTACGCCGAGCTGCTCGACTCAGTGCAGGCCGCAGCGGCGGGGTTACGACGCCTCGGCGTCCATCCCGAAGAGCGCGTCCTCCTCATCCTCAAGGACGGCGTGGAGCTGGCCACCGGCATCCTCGCGGCGATGCGGATCGGCGCGGTGGCGCTGCCGCTCAACCCGCTGCTGCCCCCTCGCGATCTCCTCGCCATCGCGCGCGATTCGCGAGCGCGATGCGCGGTCGTCGACGGGGGCGCGCACCCGTTGCTCGCCGCGCTCGCCGCCGATGCTCCGGATCTCAGCTCGGTCGTCCGGGTCGGTGGTGACGACGGCGAGGCGGAGTCGGCCGGACCGCGATGGGACGACCTCATGGCTGCCGGCGGCAACGGCAGTGTCGATGCGACAACCGCCGAGTCGCCGTGCTTCTGGCTGTGCACGTCGGGCACGACCGGCCGACCGAAGCTTGCGATGCACCGGCACGCCGACATCCGCACCACCTGCGAGGGATACGCGAGCGAGGTGCTCGACGTCCAACCGGACGACCGGCATCTCTCCGTTGCGCCGATGTTCCACGCGTACGGCTTCGGCAACTCGCTGACGTTCCCGCTTGCCGCGGGGGCGCAGGCGATCCTCGAACCGACCCGGCCACCGACGCCCGCGTTGATCGCATCACTGATGGAGCGTCACCAACCGAGTCTGTTCTTCGCTGTCCCGACCTTCTACGCCGCACTGCTCGCTTCAGATCTCCCCGCCACCACGTTCGCCCCGCTGCGACAGGCCGTATCCGCGGGCGAGGCGCTTCCCGCCGAGCTGTTCCTCCGCTTCCGCGAGCGTTTCGGTGTCGAGATCCTCGACGGGATCGGCTCGACGGAGATGACCCACATCTTCATCTCCAACCGGCGGGGCGCAGCGATTCCCGGCTCCTCAGGAACGCCCGTGCGGGGCCACGAGGTCCGGATCCTCGAGGACGGCGGTGCGCCTGCGCCCGCCGGCGCACCCGGGCAGCTCTGGGTGGCGGGGAGCGCAGCGGCGACCGGCTACTGGTGCAGGAGCGATGAATCGCGGCGGACGTTCGTCGGCGATTGGGTTGCCACCGGAGATCTGTACTCGGTCGATGCCGGCGGGGTCTACCGCCACCTCGGCCGGCGCGACGACATGCTCAAGGTCGGCGGCGAGTGGGTCTCCCCTTCCGAAGTTGAGGGCGTCCTGCTCGGGCATCCCGGTGTCGCCGAGGCCGCCGTGGTCGGGGCGCTCGGCGCCGACGGCCTGACCCGCGCGATCGCGTTCGCGGTCCCGCGATCGGGCGCGGTCCTCGACGTCGACGAGGTGCTTGCGCGGTGCCGCGCGGAGCTCGCGGGGTACAAGCGACCGCGCCGGCTGCTCGTCGTCGAGACGCTGCCGAAGACGGCCACCGGAAAGATCATTCGGGCCGAGCTTCGCACGCGCGCCGCCCAGGTTCTCAGCGACGCCGGCTGAACCCCTACGCCAGACGAACGTACTCGTATTCCACCGGCTGACCATTGATCCCTGTGGCCGGCGGCGCGATCCAGCCGGCCATCTTCCCCGGCTCGAAGACCGGCGTCATGAGCGACTGGATGTGGTCGTAGTCGGCTGCGGTCGGCAGCCACTCCGCCTGACGGCGCTCCCAGGTCGCATCGTCGATGAGCTCACCACCCGGCGTCACGTGCAACCCGGCGAACGCGCCGACACGCCGGTTGAATCCGTGGTGCGGGAGCGCGAGGGTGCGTTCGATGCCCGCCGTCTCGAGCAGCCGGTTCCATCGCCGCACACCGTTGTTGCAGTCGATGAAGTACTCCGAACGGAGATCCTGGTTGAGCGCGGTGAGTGCGGGGATCCGTGCTGACTCGATGCGACCGGCGACGACGACGTCCACGGCGGCGGTCGCATCGGTGAGCTGATGGTCGTCGTCTCGGCGCTCCTCCTGCCATCGACCCTTGAGTCCTGCGGTGAAGTAGTTCGCGACGTTGGTCGACCGCTCCCCGCCGAAGAGATCGAGTGACACGCTGTAGTGAAAGTTGAGGTAGCGCTGGATGATGTCGAGCGGAATGCCGCCGTGACGCGCGATGTCATCGGTGTTGTGCTCGCGCATCAGCTCGGCGGTGCGCCGCACCACGCGATCGATGCCGGTGGTGCCGACCATCATGTGATGCGCCTCTTCGCGGAGCATGAACCGGCACGTGCGCGACAGCGGGTCGAAGCCGCTTTCGGCGAGCGTGCCGAGCTGGAACTTGCCGTCCCGATCCGTGAAGTACGTGAACATGAAGAAGGCGAGCCAGTCTCGTGTCGGCTCGTTGAAGGCACCGAGGATGCGCGGTGCGTCCACGCTGCCGGAATGCCGGAGCAGGAGCTGCTCGGCCTGGTCGCGACCCTCGCGCCCGAAGAAGGCGTGGAGCAGGTACACCATCGCCCAGAGGTGGCGTCCCTCCTCGACGTTGACCTGGAAGAGGTTGCGCAGGTCGTACAGGCTCGGTGCCGTGAACCCGAGCAGACGTTGCTGCTCAACAGACGCGGGCTCGGTGTCGCCCTGTACGACGAGGAGGCGTTGCAGGTCGGCGCGGTACTCACCGGGGACCTGCTGCCAGGCCGAGGTCCCCATGTGCTCGCCAAACGCGATGCGCCGATCGGGCTCACGGTCGGCGAGGAAGATCCCCCACCGATACTCCTCGAGCGGGATGTGGCCGAAGTGCGCCCAGCCGTCGCGATCGGCGCTGATCGCCGTGCGCAGGTAGACATCCCGGGCGATGAGGTCCGGACCGAGGTCGCGCCACCACTGCATGAAGCGCGGCTGCCAGGCCTCGAGCGCTCGTTGCAGCCGCCGATCCCCACGCAGGTCGACGTTGTTCGGGATTCGATCCGTGTAGTCGGCGCTGAGGGTCATCTCACACGCGTTCCCTGTCGAGCGTGGCCCGCCGGCCGCTGCCGTAGCGGCGCAGCGCGCCGTCGGGGCCGATCGCGTTCGGTCGGCTGAAGACCCAATTCTGCCACGCGGTCAGCCGGCCGAAGACCTTGGTCTCCATGGTCTCGGGTCCCACGAAGCGGAGATTCGCCTCCATGCCGGAGAGCGCGTCCGGGCTGAACGACGAGCGCTCCTCCAGCGCGATGCGCACCTCGTCCTCCCAGTCGATGGCATCGGGTGCGAAGGTGACGAGGCCGGCGCCTGCCGCGTCCGCCGCAGACAGCGGCGTCCCGGCGAGCGCAACCGCCGCGGCGAGCTCCGAGGACCGTCCGAAGAACCGCGATTCGAGCCGGGACAGGTCATTCCCCATCGGAAAGACACCCGTATTCGACTCCGTGATGACGATCGCCGGTGGCTGCTCCCCGCCGTCCTCGGCGCTGTCCAGCATGAATTGCTCGTCGCAGGCAAGCGCGAGTTCCAGCAGGAGTCCGCCAAAACAGCTCCCTGGCTCGATCAGGGCGATCAGGCTGCGGCTCGTGACGTCGAGCCGCTTGAAGACTCGCTTGAGCAGGAGTGCGACCTCGCTGATGAACCAGTCCGAGGACCGCTCCGCGATCAGGAACCTGTCGTGCTGCAACAACAGGTTCATGTCCCCCGCCGTCCTGACGACCCAGGTGCCCATGCTGAGCTCGTTCGTGCGCAGATGGAGGATCAGGTCGTCGAGCTGGCGCGCGCATGCGAGCGGCCAGAAGGCGCTGCCGAGCCGGCGCGCGGTGCCGGCGTCCGCCGGAGGGGGTTCGCCCGGGCCGTTGACGGTGATGGCGACGACACCGGCATCGCGGTCGAACGACGCGGTGACGTGCTCGTACTCGAGCCCGTTCGCATGCACCCGTGCGCCCACCGGGTCCAGCGCAACACCCTGCGAGGCGGGCGGTCGCGTCGCACGGGCGGCGAGCGCCGACGCGCGCTCGCGCACCGTCGCGTCGAAGCTGCCGCGGGGGATCGCGGCGTCGGCGAGCCCCCATTGCACGGCGATCGGTGCTTTGACCCCCTCGCTCCTCGTGACGAAGACGTCGGCGAGATCGCGACGGACATGGCGCTTGTCGACGACGCGCGTGAGACCGCCGGTCGCGGGCAGCACCGCGAGCAGAGGAAGCTCCGGCAGCGAGACCGCCGTCGACCCGTCGTCGATGAGGAGGATCTGCTCACACGCGAGCGCGAGCTCGTAGCCACCACCCGCAGCGGCGCCGTTCACGGCCGCGATGTAGGTCTGCCCCGAGTGCGCGCTCGCATCCTCGATCGCGAATCGGGTCTCGTTGGTGAACTTGCAGAAGTTCACCTTCCACGGGTGCGATGCCTGCGCCAGCATGCCGATGTTGGCGCCGGCCGAGAAGCACCGGTCCTTCGCCGACGTGATGACGACGACGGCAACCTCGGGATGCTCGAAGCGGAGCCGCTGCACGGCGTCGTGGAGCTCGATGTCGACCCCGAGGTCGTACGAGTTCAACTTCATCGTGTAGCCGTCACGCAGGCCACCCTGCTCGTCGACGTCCATTCCGAGCGTGGCAACGGCTCCGTCAACCGTCAGCTGCCAGTGGCGGTATCTGCTTGGTTCCGTGCCGAATGACACGGGTGGAGATGCGACCGTCTCGGCGGCCTCGAGCGCCATCGATTCACACCTCTGTCTTGTACGGACCCGGGTTCCATTATCTGCCCGGGATTGCGGGCTACGCGATCGTCAACGCGAGCGACCCCTGGACCGCTCCCGCGCGGAGCTGCGCCAGGGCTTCGTTCGCCTGCTCGAGCGGCCGGGTCTCGACGACGGTGCGGACCGGCACCCGGGCGGCCAGGGCAAGGAATTCGACACCGTCACGGCGGGTCAGGTTGGCCACCGAGCGAACGCTGCGCTCACCCCAGAGCAGATCGTAGGAGAACGCCGGTATCTCGCTCATGTGAATGCCCGCGCAGACGACGACACCACCTTTGGCCACGGCCGAGAGTGCCTTGGGGACGAGCTCACCCGCGGGAGCGAAGATGATCGCGGCATCCAGCGGCTCCGGAATCCCGTCATCGGTGCCCCCCGCCCACGCGGCGCCCTCGTCGCGCGCGAACTCCTGGCTCGCCGTATCGCCGGGGCGCGTCACCGCGTACACCTCGCGTCCCTGATGCAGCGCCACCTGCGCCACGATGTGCGCCGCCGATCCGAAGCCGTACAGCCCGAGGCGCCGCGCGTCCCCTGCCATCGTGAGCGCGCGATACCCGATGAGACCGGCGCAGAGCAGCGGGGCGGCCTGGACGTCCGGGAACGCGTCGTCGATGCGGAAGCAGTAGCGGGCATCGGCCACCGCGAGCTCCGCGTACCCACCGTCGATGTCGTAGCCGGTGAAGGACGCGAGCTCGCAGAGGTTCTCCCGTCCGCTTCGACAGTACGCGCACACCCCGCAGGTCCAACCGAGCCAGGGCACGCCGACGCGCTCCCCTGCGCGCAGATCCTTCACGCCGGAGCCGACGTCGACGATCTCGCCGACGATCTGGTGGCCGAGGATCAGGGGCAGCTTCGGCTTCGTGAGCTCGCCGTCGAGGACGTGGAGGTCGGTGCGGCACAGGCCGCACACGTGGACCCGGATGCGGACCTGCCCGGGTCCGGGCTCGGGAGCCGGGATGTCCGCGTGCCGCAGCGGCGTCCGGGGTGCGTCAAGGACCATCGCCCGCATCGGAACGACTGTATCCCGACGTCCCCTTCTGGAACCAGCCTTGGCGTCCGATCGCTGACCGCCGACCTGCGATGGATCAGCGAGCCATCTCCGGAGGCGTCGGCTCGATCTCCGGCGCAGGGATTTGCGGCGTGTCCGGCGCTGAGGGCTGCGGCCCTTCAGGCACGGGGTTGTCCGGAACGGTCGGGGGCTCGATCTGCGGTGTGCTCGGGGGCGCGATCTGCGGGGTCTCCGCCGGCACGGAGCGCGGAGCCGGGACGTCGCTCATCGAGACCGACCTCCGGCCGTGAGCTGACGCCACCCCCTGGCCTCGATCTCGACGCCGAAGCGCCGCGCGGCTGCTCGGATCTTCCGCCAGGCCCGGTCGCGGTCCGCGTCGCTGACCCCTTCGACCTGGTCGAATCGCGCCACGGCGTTGCGCACGTGGTCCGCATCCGTCAGCGGCTCCTTCCGCTGCTCGACGAACGCGAAACTCCTGCTGTCAAGATTGCTGCGTGCGCGCGATCCCAGCTCGCCGTCATGCTTGGGGCGTGCCATGTGCGGCCTCCAGTCCATGGATTTTGACGTGATAGCCTGCCTATCAAGAATGATCGCGCCATGTACCGGCACTCGCAACCCGAACCGCCAGGACGCCCACGCCCATACGCACCCGGAGCACTGAGATGAGCACCAACCATTCGAACCAACGCGATCTGCCCTCGGACGACTCTCCGGACGATGACGCCATCATCCCGGGCGCATCGGAGCCGGACCCCGCCGAAGTCGTCGGCAGCGACGATTCGCCCCGTGACCTTGCCGCTCACGAGTTCAACGACCCGAACGTGCGCGAGACCCTCGACGAGCGCCTCGCCGAGGAGGAGCCCGACCGGCCGGAACGCTCACATTCCCAGGACGCTGTGCAGCTGATCCTCGGCGATGACGGTGTGGACATGGACGCGGATACGGCCGAGGGTGACGACGATGGAGACGATGACGGCGGGCTCGGCACCGAGGAGGCTGCGGTCCACATCGAGGACGTGGTTCGTTAGCTACTCCGCGTCCAATCCATCGGGGCAAGGTTACTCGTCCCCGAACTGGGTTGAGGTAAGTTCGGTGCGGCTGAGGCCGACGAACGATGATTGCCGCATGAGTGCGACGTCGCGCCAGTCCCGGCGCGCTGCAGGGACGATTGGGCCGGAGACCAGCCCGGCGGGGCGGATCGACCCGGCGATGGTGGATGACCGCGCCTCGACGGCTGAGTGATACTTCGGCCGTTCGCGACGTACCAGCCCACACCGTATCGGCCGAAATGGGGGGCGGTCATCGGGCTCCTGGTTGCCGCCGCCTCGTACGTCATCTCGATGCCGCTGCCGTGGGCCGGCGTCGTCTCGC
>Ga0307374_10011784_pt1 | contig 12358 bp, 12 predicted proteins | sample OX3MG_FD_202532 | JGI IMG/M metagenome (GOLD analysis project Ga0307374, IMG submission 202532) | Soil microbial communities from Risofladan, Vaasa, Finland - OX-3 | ecosystem: Environmental > Terrestrial > Soil > Coastal area > Acid sulfate soil | place: Finland: Risofladan, Vaasa | collected...
AACTGCGGCGCCGGCGGCGTTCCATGCGGCGGGAGTGCAGCGCCCGTCGCGGGCGGCATCTCGCTCGGCTCGTGCCGGTCGGGGGGCCGGACCGGCGGGCCCCCGAAGCGCCGGCCGCGCACGACGAGCGGACGCGCCGGCTGTACCAAGATCGACTGGAGGTAGCGCCGTGCCCGCAGTGACCGTGGACGACATCCTCGTTCTCCCGCGCGTCGAGCGCCCTGACCCCGCCGCGTCCGCCGAGCGCCCGGTCCGCTCGGTGACCGTCGCCCCGAGCGGGCTCGAGGGAGAGGGCTTTCCCGTCCGCCGCGCGTTCGCCGGCGTCCCGCAGAGCGACCTCGACCCGTTCATCCACATGGACCAGATGGGCGAGGTCGACTACGCGCCGGGTGAGCCGAAGGGGACGCCGTGGCATCCGCACCGGGGCTTCGAGACGGTGACCTACCTGATCGACGGCGTGTTCCGCCACCAGGACTCCATCGGCGGCGGGGGGGTGATCACCGACGGCGACACCCAGTGGATGACCGCCGGCGCGGGGATCCTGCACATCGAGGCGCCGCCCGAGGAGCTCGTCGTCAGCGGCGGGCTCTTCCACGGCATCCAGCTCTGGGTGAACCTTCCGGCCGCGAGCAAGTGGGAGCCTCCTCGTTACCAGGACATCGGCCGTTCGAACCAGACGCTGGTCGCCTCGCACGACGGCGGTGCGCTCGTCCGGATCATCGCCGGCACGGTCGGCGGCCACGGCGGCCCGGGTGCGACGTACACGCCGATCACGCTCCTCCACGCCACCGTCGAGCCCGGTGCCCGGATGGAGCTCCCGTGGCCCCGCGAGCAGAACGCGCTCGTGTACGTGCTCGCGGGCTCCGGGGCCGTCGGGAGCGCAGCCCACCCGGTGAGCACCGGACGGCTCGCGGTGCTCGGGACGGGCGACCACCTGGTCGTGAGCGCCGACTCGAGGCAGGACAGCCACACGCCGAAGCTCGAGGTCCTGCTGCTCGGCGGCGTGCCGATCGGCGAGCCGGTCGCGTGGTACGGGCCGTTCGTGATGAACACCGAGGACGAGCTGCGCCAGGCCTTCGACGACTACCAGACGGGCAAGCTCGGCCAGATCCCGGCGAACCACATCGGCTCGTGAACCCACGGTGCGCGTGAGCGGGACCGGCGCGCCCGCGCCCGGCGCGGTCGTGCACCTCACGCGCGCGGACGTCGAGCGGCTGGTGTCGCCGCGAGCAGCGATGGCCGCGATCGCCGGCGCGCTCGCGGCGGGTGCCTCCCGGCACATCGCGCGCACGTCGGTCGAGCTTTCGGGCGGCGAGCTGCTCCTCATGCCGGCGGAGTCGCGTTCGGCGGCCGGGGTCAAGGTCCTTGCCCTCGCGACGGCTCCGGCGCCGGGCGCGCCGATGGCGGCCGGTGTCTACGTCGTGTTCGACGCCGAGTCGCTCGCGCCGGTCGCGGTGCTCGACGCGGCCGCGCTCACCGAGCTGCGCACGGCGGCCGTCTCCGCGTGGGCGACCGACGCCCTCGCCCGGCCCGACGCGTCGGTGCTCGTGCTCTTCGGCACCGGTGCGCAGGCGCGAGCGCACCTGCGTGCGCTCGCGGCGGTCCGCCCGCTGCGGCGCGTCCTCGTCGTCGGCCGCGATCCGGCCCGCGTGGAGGCCCTCGTCGAGCTCGCCGGCGGGCTCGCGCTCGACGCGAGCGCCGCCGGTCCCCAAGCCGTCGCGGGCGCCGACCTCGTCTGCTGTTGCACGTCGAGCGCGGACCCGCTGTTCGACGGCCGCCTGCTCCGAGAGGAGACGCACGTCGTGGCCGTCGGGTCGCACCGTCCGGAGCGCCGCGAGGTCGACACCGAGACCGTCGTGCGCTCGGCCGTCGTCGTCGAGGACCGCGCGAGCGCGCTCGCAGCGGGCGACCTGGGCGTGCCGGCGCGTGAAGGCAGGTTCTCGCCGCGTGACGTGGCCGCCGACCTGTTCGAGCTGGCGTCCGGGCTCGCGCTCGACCGGAGCGGGCGACCGACGCTGTTCAAGTCCGTCGGCATGGGCTTCGAGGACCTCGCGGTCGCTCGGGCGGCCGTCGCGGAGGCGTCCCGGGCGCCTCGGTGACGCGGGGCGGGTCCGCTCCGGGAACGCCTGGGCGCCGCGCTCGGCGCGTCACCTCAAGCGCCGGCGCACTCCGGGCATCGCCCCTGGTAGACGACGTCGACCCCGGTGACGACGAAGCCGTGCGCCTGGTCCGGGTCGAGGTCGGGCGCGTGCACGGTCGTGAACACGTCCCGCAGCGTGCCGCACGACGTGCAGACGAGGTGGTGGTGCGGCGCGGTGACGTTCGGGTCGTAGCGCTTCGGGCCCGCGCCGGCCGAGACCTCGAGCAGCTCACCCATCGCGACGAGCTCGTTCAACGTGTTGTACACGGTCGCGAGGCTGATCTCCGGGAGCAGCTCGTGCGCGCGGCCGTGCACTGCGTCTGCGCTGAGGTGGACGTGCTCGCCGTCCAGAACCTCCGCGATGACGCGACGCTGCGGCGTGACCCTCCACTGTCGCTCTCGCAGCCGCTCCAGCAGGTCGCTGATCGTGGACCCCTCGCCGTCTCCCCGGGCACGCACGCCGCGCCCGCTGGCGCGTCTCGCACCTTGGAATCATTCTAGCCGGGGAGGGCCGGTCAGCCGGCGAGCACCACGCCGAGCACGAGGGCGGCGACCGACGCGATGCCGGTCAGCGCGCCGTAGGCCGCGAGCCCGGCACGGGTCCGTGAGCGCTGGTGCAACCACGCCGCGACCCCTGCTGCGAGCGCGACGGCGACCTTCACGCCGAGCACCGCGCTCCAGGCCCCGCCCTGCGCGGAGGGGTGCGACGCGACGACGTTCCAGACGCCGGTCGCGAGGAGGACCGCGTACGCGGGCCACTCGAGTCGGCCGAATGACCGGGCGACGGCTCTCGGTCCGCCCTCGCCGAACCCGCGGACGGTTCCGAGCAGCCCCGCCACCGTGATCTGACCGCCGACCCACACAGCCGCGGCGAGCACGTGGAGCGACATCCGGACGGCCGTCGACGCCGTCGCGAGCGACGCGAGGAGCGCGGTCGAGGCTCCCGGGGTCACGGAGCGAACCTAGCAAGACGAGGCGTCCGGGCGGCGGAGGCGCCGCCGGGCGCGCGCGGCGCTCGGCGCGCGCGGCGCTCGCAGCGGACCGATCGGTCAGCCGCGCTCGTCGATCAGCGCCGCCGCCCAGGGGACCGCGCGCCGGGCGGCGTCGGCGGCAGCGCCGCGCGACGCGTAGCGGGCGCCGGAGAAGTGGTGGACGGAGGTCCAGGTGCCCATGTCCTCCGGGTCGCGTCGGTACTCCTCGAACCCGAAGGTCCCGTCCGGACGGAGGAAGACGTCGACGCATCGGACGGCGTCGGCCGTCTGGTAACCCGCGAGCACCTTCCAGCCACCGCCGGGCTTCGACGACACCACGAGAATGCTACCGGCGGAGCCCGCGTCTCCCGAGGCGGCCGCACGACCGGTTGTTAGGCTCGCCGACGTGGTCCGCCGACGGGCGCGCGGCGCCGCGTCCGCGAGTGGGGAGGCCCGATGTCGACCGCCCTCATGACCGACAGGTACGAGCTGACGATGCTCGACGCGGCGCTCCGCTCGGGCGTCGCGTCGCGTCGAGCGGTGTTCGAGGTGTTCGCCCGCACGCTCCCGCCGGGACGGCGCTACGGGATCGTCGCCGGGCTCGGCCGGCTGCTCGACGAGATCGGCGAGTTCCGGTTCGGCCCGCGGGAGCTCGACTGGCTCCGGCGCGAGCGGGTGGTGTCTGCCGCGGCGCTCGAGTGGCTCGAGGCGTTCCGGCTCTCGGCGTCGATCGACGCGTACGAGGAGGGGGAGTGCTACTTCGCCGGCAGCCCCGTCCTCACGCTCGAGGCGCCGTTCGCCGAGGGCCTTCTGCTCGAGACCCTCGTGCTCTCCGTGCTCAACGCCGACAGCGCGGTCGCGTCTGCGGCGGCGCGCATGGTCGCCGCCGCCGGCGGCCGCGACCTCGTCGAGATGGGAAGCCGCCGCGTGCACGAGGCCGCCGCGCCCGCGTGCGCGCGAGCCGCGTACCTCGCCGGCTTCTCGTCCACCTCGAACCTGGAGGCCGGGATGCGCTACGGCATCCCGACCGCGGGGACGGCATCGCACGCGTTCTCGCTCGCGTACGCGAGCGAGAACGAGGCGTTCGACGCGCAGCTCGCGTCGTCCGGTCCGTCCACGACGCTGCTCGTCGACACCTTCGACGTCGCGACCGGGATCGAGCGCGCGGTCGCCGCAGCGCGCCGGGCGGGCGCCGCGGGCCCGGGGGGCGTGCGGATCGACTCCGGCGACCTCGCGTCTGGTGCGTCGCGCGCGAGGCGCCAGCTCGACCGCCTCGGCGCGCGCGAGACGCGCATCGTCGTGAGCTCGGACCTCGATGAGCACCTGCTCGCCGCGCTTCGTGCCGCGCCCGTCGACGCGTACGGCGTCGGCACGAGCGTGGCGACGGGCTCCGGCGCGCCGACGGCCGGGTTCGTGTACAAGCTCGTCGCGATCGCCCGCAGCGAGAGCGGCGCGGACGTGCTGCGGCCGGTCGCGAAGCGCTCGGTCGGAAAGGCCGGGTCCGGGGGCCGAAAGCACGCGTTCCGGGCGCTCGACGCGTCGGGCAGGGCCCGCGCCGAGCTGCTGGTCGTCGCACCCGGGACCCGCTCCGTCGCCGCGGCCGCCGCCGGGCCCGTCGCGGCGCGTGCCGAGGGCGCGCCCCGCGCGCGCGTTGCGCCGGCCGAGGTGCCGACGGACGCGGGAGTGCGCGCCGCGGCGACGACGGTCGCCGGCGATGGTGCGTCGGTGCGCGCGCTCCAGCGGCGCGTCGTGGACGGCGGCGAGGTGCTCGGACGCGAGGAGCTCACGGCTGCCCGCGACCGAGTGTGGACCTCGCTCGGCGAGCTCGGTCCCGAGGCGCTCGACGTGCGTCCGGGGCCGCCCGCGCTCGTCGTCGAGCTCGTGGCCCGCACGTCCGGCTAGGGCCGGCGGCGCCGCCACCGCGCACGTCGCGCCCCCTACTCGAGGAAGACTCCCGCGACGTCCTCGACGAGTGAGCGGTCGAGGCGCTTCAGCTCCGCGGTCGCCGCCGCGAGCGTCACGCGCTCGATCTCCGCACCCTTCAGGGCGACCATGTGGCCGAACGCCCCGTCGTGGGCCGCGTCGACGGCCGCGATGCCGAAGCGGGTCGCGAGCACGCGGTCGAACGCGGACGGTGTGCCGCCGCGGAGCACGTGGCCGAGGATCGTGACGCGGCACTCGAGGCGCGTGAGGTCCTCGAGCTCGCGTGCCACGATGCTCCCGATCCCGCCGAGCCGCTCGTGGTCGAACTGGTCGATCTCCGCCGGCGGCAGGTCGAGCGTCCCCTCCTTCGGCTTCGCGCCCTCGGCGACGACGACGATCGAGGCGAACCGCCCCTTCTCGTGCCGCCGGGCCAGATGGCCCGCGACGAGCGCGAGGTCGAAGGGCTCCTCGGGCACGAGCACGACGGCGGCGCCCGCCGCGAGCCCGCTGTAGAGCGCGATCCACCCGACGTGGCGCCCCATGACCTCGCAGACCATCACCCGGTCGTGGGACTCGGCCGTCGTGTGGAGCCGGTCGATCGCCTCGACGGCGATCTGGACGGCGGTGTCGAAGCCGATCGTGTAGTCCGTGCAGTTCACGTCGTTGTCGATCGTCTTCGGTATGCCGACCACGGGGACGCCGGCCTCGGCGAGCTGGCGCGAGACGCTGAGCGTGCCCTCGCCGCCGATCGCGACGACCGCGTCGACGCCGCGGCGCTCGAGGGTCGCGATCGAGCGTTCCACGCCTCCCGGGACCTTGAACGGGTTCACCCGCGACGTGCCGAGGATCGTGCCGCCCCGGGGAAGGATGCCGCGGCACCGCGCGACGTCGAGCGGGATCGCGTCGTCCTCGATGACGCCGTGCCAGCCGTTGCGGAAGCCGATCACGTCGTCCGAGTACGTAACCGTCGACTTGCGCACGACCGCTCGGATCGCGGCATTGAGCCCGGGGCAGTCGCCCCCTCCGGTCAGAACAGCCACGCGCATCGCTTCGGACCCTCTCCTCTCGTGCACGCCCGCGTCGCTCCTGCTCGATGTGCCAGCGGGTGCGGCGCCGTCCGGTGCCGGGCGAACGCGGGTGCTGGTCCGCAACCCTAGTGGTCGGCAGGGCCTCCGACGACGATGGCGGTCGGCCCCCGCGCCCCGCCCCCGAGCGTCGGTGTCGCGCGATGTCTCTCGACCGGTAACCAACTGTTCAGCAACCGGTCGCCATCCGGTGGAAATCGCGTAACGGTCGCTTCCTAAGGTCCGGGGCGTCGCTTGGCAATGGAACCGACGCTCGACGGGAGAACAATCGTGATGGAAAACGGGTATGGATCGACGCGCCCGCGACGGGCGGGCCGGCGGAGAGTCGCGCCGGCACTCGCAGCGGTGACGGCGGCGGGGGCACTCGCCGCGGCGATGGCGTCGACCGCCGGGGTCGCCGCCGCGAGCTCGGCGCACCGCTCGACGGCGCGTGCGAAGGTCGTGCCGCTCGTCGTCTACTCGGCGCAGGGCTACGACAAGCTCGTGACGACCACGTTCGCGAAGAAGTACCACATCCCCGTCCAGCTCGACGACAACTCGACGGGACCGCTGCTCACCCAGATCGAGGCGTCGAAGAACAACCCGAAGTGGGGCCTCCTCTGGGTGGACGGCCCGACGGCCTTCGCCGCCCTCGACCAGCAGGGCATGCTCCTTCGTAACTGGGAGCCCAGCGTGAAGTGGAACGCGCTCGGCACCCAGTCGATCCCGAAGGACAAGAGCTTCACGCCGTCGGGCGTCACGCTCGTGGCTGCGATCATCTACGACTCGACGAAGGTGAAGCACCCGCCGACCTCGTGGCAGCAGCTGCTCTCGCCGGCGTGGAAGGGCAAGGTCGGGATGAACGACCCGAGCCAGTCCGGGCCGACCTACCCGCTCATCGCCGGGATGATGCAGTACTTCGGCGGCGTGAGCCAGGGCGAGGCCTACTTCTCCAAGCTGAAGGCGAACGGCCTCGTGATCAACCCGACGAACGGGCCGACGCTCGCCGCGCTCGGATCGGGTCAGATCCAGCTCGCGCTCGTCCAGAGCTCGGCCGCCGTCGGCGCCACGTTCTCGGACAAGAACCTGAAGGTCATGTACCTGAAGCCGGCGACGCTGCTCCCCGGTGTCATGGGAATCGACTCGAAGGCGCCGAAGGCCGAGCAGGCCGAGGCGAAGCTGTTCGAGCAGTACGTGCTGTCGCCCGCGGGGCAGAAGGAGATGCAGTTCGGCGACCCGACCGGCGACTCGCTCTACTACCCGGTCGTCCAGGGCGTCGCGCCGCGCAAGGCCCTTCCGCCGCTTCCTGCCGCCTCGGTGCTACTCACGATCGACCCCTACACGTGGGGCGCGCGGGAGAACGCGGTGAACTCGTGGTTCACGGCGAACATCGTCCAGTAGCAGCAAGCATCACGGTCCGCGGACGAAGCACGTGACGATCCTCTCCCCCCGCGGCCCGACGGTCTCGCCGCCGGGCCGCGGGGGGGAGATCCCGGTGTCCGGGCCCCGCGCCGAGCGCGTGGTGCTCGGGCGCGTCGTCGGCGCGACGCGCCTCGTCGGACAGCCGCTCCTGTGGCTGCTCGTCGGGTTCGCGATTCTCGCACCATGCGTGTGCTTCCTCGCGCTCGCGGTCTGCCCGCGCCTGTTCGGGCAGGGGAGCCAGTGGTTCACGCTGTCCTACCTGAAGGGCATGTTCTCGGGCAGCGTCGCGGTCTCGATGGTGAACTCGCTGTGGGTCTCGAGCGTCGCGGCGTTGATCGGCATCGTCGTCGGCTTCCCGATCGCGTGGGTGCTCCGCCGCACGAACGTCCCCGGCCGCCGCGTCTTCGGCGGCGCGATGTGGTTCGTCCTCCTCCTGCCGTCGTGGATCCCCTCCCTCGGCTGGGAGCGCCTCGTCCAGCCGGACGGGGTCCTCTACCGCATCGGCATCGGCGCGGCGTGGGAGACCCATCTCGTCATGGGACCGTTCGGCGTCGTGATGCTCCTCGGGCTGCGCTCGGTACCGTTCGCCTACCTGGCGGTCACCGCCGCGCTCAACGGTCTCGGTCAGGAGTTCGAGGACGCGGCCCGCACGCACGGCGCGACTCGTCTCGGTGCGATCCGGCTCGTCGCGCCGATCCTCGGCCCGGCGATCTGGTCCGCGATCGCGATCGGCTTCGCGGAGTCGATCAGCGACTTCGGCGTTGCGGCGACCCTCGCCTACAGCTCGCACTTCACGCTCGCGACCTACCAGCTCTACCAGTCCATCGGGAACTTCCCGCCGAGCTTCCCGGCTGCCGCGGCCATGGGATGGCTCCTCGTGGCGTCCGTCGCGATCCCGCTCACGGTGCAGGCGCGGGCGCTGCGCGGGCGGTCGTACGCGGTGCTGTCCGGCAGGACGAGGCAGGTGCAGCGCAAGGACCTCACGCGCCGGGGGAGCGCGCTCGCGCTCGGCGGGCTCGGTGTCTTCTACCTCTTCTCGATCGGCGTGCCCGCGTTCGGCGCGGTCTCCTCGTCGCTTCTCGCGGACTTCGGCTCGTCGTTGAAGATCTCGTTCGCGAACTACCGGCAGGTGTTCACGAGCTCCGGTCTCGCGGGGCCGCTCGAGCGCTCGCTCGTCTACGGCATCGTGACGGCCTCGATCACGGTCGTCGGCGGCTTCCTCGCCGCGCGGATGCTCGCGAAGCGCCGGTCGGCGTCGACGAAGTTGCTCGACTTCCTGCTCCTCGCTGCGGTCGCCCTGCCGAGCGTGGTCTTCGCGGCGGGGTACATCTTCGCGTTCAACCTTCCCGCGCTCTCGAGGATCGGGATCAACATCTACCAGACGACGACCCTTCTCGTGGTCGGCTACGTCGCGTCGAGCCTGCCGACGAACGCGCGCGTGCTCGTGGGCGCCGTCTCCCAGGTCCAGTCGTCACTGCACGACGCCGCCCGCGCGCACGGCTCGGGCGCGCTCGGCGCGTGGTTCCGGGGAGTGCTGCCGGTCGTGTCCCGGCCGCTCGTCATGGCGTGGCTGCTGACCTTCACCGGCGTCTTCCTCGAGCTGCCGATCTCGCAGCTCCTCTACGCACCCGGCTCGCCGCCCGCGTCGGTCGACATCCAGACCAACCTCGGCAACTACCACTTCGGCGTGGGGATGGCACAGGCCGTCGTCGCGGCGTTCATCGCGCTGGCAGCCGTCGGGGTCGTCCTCGGTGGCTATCGACTGCTCGCGCCAACGGGTTGGCGCAGGATCGGAGGAGGCATGGCACGTGGCTGAGCGAATCGCCATCGACGGCGTCGACAAGGTCTACCCGGGGGGGAACCGCGCGCTGAAGCAGGTCTCGCTCGCGGTCGAGCCCGGAACCTTCCTCGTCCTGCTCGGCCCGTCCGGGTCGGGCAAGACGACGTTGCTGCGCTGCCTCGCCGGCATCGAGCGTGTCACCGGCGGGAGCATCGCGATCGGGGCGCGGGTCGTGGCCGGCGACGGCGTCCATCTGCCGCCCGAGCGCCGCGACCTCTCGATGGTCTTCCAGGACTACGCGCTGTGGCCGCACATGGTCGCGAGGGACAACGTCGCGTTCGCGCTCAAGCGCCGGGGCGTGAGCCGCGCCGAGGGGCGCGCGACCGCGGACGCGATGCTCACGCGCGTCGGCCTCGGCAAGCTCGCCGAGCGCTACCCGTCGGAGCTGTCCGGCGGCGAGCAGCAGCGCGTGGCGCTCGCGCGTGCGCTCGTCGGCGACACCGGGCTCGTGCTCTGCGACGAGCCGCTGTCCAACCTCGACGCGGACCTGCGTGAGCGCATGCGCATCGAGATCTCCTCGCTCGTGCGCCAGGCGGGCGCGACCGCGATCTACATCACCCACGACCAGTCCGAGGCGTTCGCGCTCGCGGACAAGGTCGGCGTGCTCGAGAAGGGGCGTCTCGTCCAGCTCGGCGTTCCCGAGGAGATCTACGCCGCGCCGGCCTCGCCGTTCGTCGCGCGCTTCACGGGTCTCGCGGGCGAGCTCGCGGTCCGCATCCGCGGCGGGGACCGGGGAGACGGGACCGTCGAGGTCGAGGCCTCGACGCGCTCGTCGGTCCGGCCGTTCCGCGCACGGGTCGGCCACAGCGGACCGACCGGCGCACGCGGCGAGCTCATGATCCGACCGACCGCGGTGCGGCTGTGCGCGGCCGACGGCGACGACCACCACCTCGTCGGCCGCGTCGCGGACGTCGCGTTCAGGGGTCGCGGCTACGAGCACGCGGTCGAGCTCTCCTGCGGCACGCAGCTGAGCAACGTCTTTGCCGAGCGGCGAGTCGAGCGCGGCGAGTCCGTCGGTCTGCGCCTCGAGATGTCCGGGTGCCTCGTGTTCCCCGGCGACGGCGCCGCTACGATCGGGTCGGTCGAGACCGCCGCGGGCGGTCGCCCCGCGGACGCGCCGCACGTCGAGTCGACGCTCGCCGGCGCGCTCCAGGCAAGTGCGGTGGAGGAGGTCGGCTCGTGGAAGTGACGCTCGCGCACGTGACGGGGGCGGTGGCGCGATGACCTCGACGATCGTGCTCATGCTCGCGGTGTTCGCCGCGAGCGCGGTCGAGATGGTCGAGGCGCTCACGATCGTCGTCGCGTCCGGGACCACGCGGGGCTGGCGCTCGGCGTTCGAGGGGACCGCGGTCGCGGTCGTCGCGCTCGCCGCGATCGTCGGCGCCGTGGGCGTTCCGCTCATCCACCTCGTCCCGATCGCCGTGCTCCGCGTCGTGATCGGCGGTCTCCTGCTCATCCTCGGGCTCGCATGGCTCCGCAAGGCGATCCTGCGCTCGAGTGGCCACAAGGCGATGCACGACGAGGACGCGATCTACGCGAAGACGGTCGCCGAGCTCGCTCCCGGGGAGGCCGGCGCAACGACCTCGCGCCGCCAGCGCGACGCGGTCGGCTTCGTCGTCGCTTTCAAGGGAGTGTTCCTCGAGGGGATGGAGGTCGTCCTCATCGTGCTGAGCCTCGGCTCGAGCTCGCACCATCTCGGGCTCGCGGCCGCGGCGGCGGGGGCGGCGGTCGTCATCGTCGCGGGTGTCGGCATCGTCGTCGCGCGCCAGCTGTCGGAGGTCCCGGAGAACTCGATGAAGATGGGCGTCGGCATCATGCTCACGAGCTTCGGCGTCTTCTGGGCGGGCGAGGGCGCGGGCGTGCACTGGCCGGGGAGCGACCTGTCGATCCTCGCGCTCATCGCGTTCTTCGTGGCGGTGACCTCGCTCGCGATCCCGCTCATGCGCCGCACGTTGCCTGGCGCCGAGCGGCGCGAGCCGGGGTCGGTCCCGTCGCGCCTCGACGAGGCGGCGAGCAGTTGAGCGCGGCGATCGGCAAGTACGTGTCGGCCTTCGGCCGCTTCTGGTGGGACTTCCTCGTAGGAGACACGCCCGAGGTCTTCGTCGGCGTCCTCGTGGTCGTGGGTGCGGCGCTCGCTCTCCGGCACGAGCGCGCGGCCGCGGTCGTGCTCGTGCCGCTGCTCGCGGTCGCGGTGCTCGCGATGAGCACCTACCGGGGGCGAAAGCGCGCGTGAGCCGGGCGCGCGCTAGTCGCGCCGGTGCACGACACCGACGCGCGCCTGGTCGCGCGGCCTCACCACGAGCTGGTCGATGTCGACGTGGCTCGGTCTCGTGACCACGAACCCGATGCACTCGGCGACGTCGTCCGCGCTCAGCGGGGTCATGCCCGCGTAGAGGGCTGCGGCGCGCTTCTCGTCCCCGTCGAAGCGCACGACCGAGAACTCCGTCTCCACCATCCCGGGGTCGATCTCGCTCACCCGCACGGGCTGGCCGAGCAGCTCGAGGCGGAGCACGTCCATGAGGGCGCGGGTCGCGTGCTTGGCCGCGTTGTAGCCCGCGCCGCCCACGTAGGTCTCGAAGCCCGCGACGGAGCCGACGGTGACGACGTGGCCGTCGCCGGACGCGACGAGCTTCGGGAGCAGCGCGCGGACCATGCGGAGCGTGCCGAGCACGTTGGACTCGTACATCGCGGTCCATCTCGCGAGATCTGCGTCCGCGACCCGGTCCGAGCCGAGCGCGCCGCCGGCGCAGTTCACGAGCACGCGACACTCCGGCACTGCGTCGCAGAAGGACGCGACCGACCGGTCGTCGGTCACGTCGAGCCTCGACGCGCGCGCGGTGGGCCCGATCGACGACGCGAGCTCGGCGAGCCGGTCGAAGCGGCGCGCGCCGACGACGACGTCGAAGCCGGACCGCGCGAGCTCGCGCGCCGTCGCGGCGCCGATCCCGCTCGAGGCTCCCGTGACGACCGCGACCGCGCGTTGCATGGACCTGCGACC
>Ga0307374_10011786_pt1 | contig 12355 bp, 10 predicted proteins | sample OX3MG_FD_202532 | JGI IMG/M metagenome (GOLD analysis project Ga0307374, IMG submission 202532) | Soil microbial communities from Risofladan, Vaasa, Finland - OX-3 | ecosystem: Environmental > Terrestrial > Soil > Coastal area > Acid sulfate soil | place: Finland: Risofladan, Vaasa | collected...
CGCCCCTGAATCAACCGCGGGCCCCTTTACGGCAGATGCCCTCTCCCAAGTGCATTTGCAAGCGGTGCAATTGCAAGCCGACCAGCTTGCCGAGCGTCTCCGACTGCGGCACGAAGCACTCGACCGCCGCGAGGGGCTGTTGAACGCCCAGCGGGCCGAATTCGACAACGAGTTGCGCTCGGCACGGCTTTGGCTTGATGAGCGACAGAAGGAGTTTTCGGAGCGAGAAGCGGGCCTGGGCCAACGACATGCCGCCGCGGCCGAACGGGAGGCGGGGTTGGTCGAGCGGGAGGCACGACTGGCCGAGCGGGAAACGATCGCCCTCGCTCGCGAACAGGAAGTCGAATGGCGGCAGACCCGCTTGAACGACACCGAACAATGGTTGGAAATCAGCCGGCGACAGCTCGAATTCGAGCGGCAGACCCAAGGTGACCAGCTCGATCGCCAACGTGTGGAGCTCAACGAAGAGGTCGAACGGCTAGCCGAGCGAGCGACGGCCTTGGCGGAGGCGGAAGCCGAATTGGCAACCCAAAGGTCCCAGGCGGAACAGGCATCCGGCCAGGCCGAACAGGAGCGGCTGCGAGCGATCGACGAGCGGACGGAGCAACTGGCCAAACGCGAAGCGGACCTGGCGGCCGCCGACATGCTGCTGGCCGAGAGCAAACCGCAAATCGCCCAATTGCGCGAAAGCTGGGTCCAACGGCACGAACAGATCGAGGCCCAAGCTCGCGTCGACCGCCGACGCCTGGCCGAACAGCAACGGCGTTCGGAGGCCGAATGGGCCGGAAAAACGCAATTGCTCGCCCGCCAAGGCGAACAACTCGACCGGCGCCGCGCGGCCCTGGAACGCTCACGGACCGAACTGGGCCGTCTGCACCGTGAAACGCTGGAAATGAGGCTCGTAATCGAGGAATTGCAGGTACAGCTTGCCGGACCCGGCGCGCCGGCGGCCTTGATCCGTTCGCTCGGCGGGCTGAGGCAGCGTCTCACCGACCACTACCGTCTGGAGTCCGCCGAATTGCTGCGGCAGCGAGCCGATCTGGAGTCGCTCAAGGCGGAGCTCGTCGCGGAGCACGGCAGGATTTACGATCGTCAACAGGAACTCGCTCGCTGGGTTGCCCAGCGTGAGAACGAACTCAACGCGCAGGCAGAGCGGCTTGCGACGTGCGAAACCGACCTGGCCCAACAGGCCGCACAATTCCGCGATCAGGAAGACGGCTGGCGCGAAGAACGGTTCGGCTACCAACAAGAGATTCGACGGCTGACGTTGAGGGGCTGATGGCGGATCCGGTCTTTTCAAGAAATTGTTGGCCGTCTATGGTACACTTCTCAAGATCCGGGGTTAAAATACTTGTCGGGTTTTGCTTTCAATGGTATAAGCACGCGAAGCTCAGCTCGTCAGGCCACGACCGTTGGCCGGCTGAATCGCAAGGTCGCAAAAAGGAGGGATTCGTCCCCTATGAACCAACTTGACGCCGCCTCTTTCGCGGTTTCCGCGCACGAAGAGTCCGAAGAGCCTCCCAGTTCTTCCCGCCGGCATCCACACTGGAAAGACGTCCCCCACGAACAATGGGAAGACTGGCGTTGGCAGATGCAAAACGCCGTTCGCACCACCTCCCAGCTCACGGAGCTCCTGCCTCACTCTCCCCACGACATTGCCGCCCTCGAACACCTCGAGGTGCAATTCAAGCTGGCGATTCCGCCGTACTACTTTTCCCTGATTGACGTGGACGACGCCGCGGATCCGATCCGCTTGCAGTCCTGTCCCTCGACCTTGGAAATGACCAGCGAAACCGGCCTGGAACTCGAGGATCCCCTCGAAGAGGACAAGGACTCCCCGGTGCCCGGCTTGACGCACCGCTATCCGGACCGCGTTTTGCTGGTGACCACCCATGTTTGTACGATGTACTGCCGGTTTTGCACCCGCAAGCGGGTGACCATGGACCGCGACGGCTGGGACGCCCCCAGCCACAACGACCAGCGGATGGTCGAGTACGTCCGCCAACACACGGAAGTGCGTGACGTGGTGGTTTCGGGCGGCGATCCGCTGTCGTTGCCCCCCGCCAAGCTGCGTTGGTTCGTCAACGAGCTGGCGGCGATCGAGCACGTCGACGTGATCCGCATCGGGACGCGAGTCCCGGTGACCTTGCCTCAACGGCTGTTCGATCCGGAACTGATCGAGCTCTTGCGCCGGGCGGGCAAGATCTGGATCCAAACACACTTCAACCACCCCCGTGAAATCACGCCTGAGACGGCCCGGGCGGTCCGCAACCTGGTCAACGCCGGGATGCCGGTCAGCAACCACGCGGTCCTGCTCAAGGGCGTGAACGACTCGGTGCCGGTGATGCGCGAGTTGATGCGTGGCCTGCTCCGCATCAAAGTCCGTCCCTATTACCTGTTCCACTGTGACCCGGTGACCGGCGCCGGCCACTTCCGCACGTCGATTTGGAAGGGGCTGGAGATCATCGAGGGCCTGCGGGGGCACATTTCCGGCCTGGGTGTGCCGACCTACGTGGTCGACGGCCTGCACGGCGCCGGCAAGATCCCGTTGATGCCCAACTACCTGGTCTCGGCCGCCGACAACGCCGTGATCCTGCGCAATTACGAGGGCATGCTCTTCCGCTATTCCCCCGAAGACCGCGAAAGCGGCCCACAGTCGCATTACCCGTCGTTGGGCGTGAGCAGCTTGCTGGGCGGCCAGCAGTCGAAGCTCATGCCCGAGGGGAACGTGCGAATGGCCCGCCGCCAGCAAAACGCGGCGCAGTCGCCGACGGCCGCGGCCAACGGCAACGGTCATGGCGGCAACGGTCATGGCGGCAACGGTCATGGCGGCAACGGTCATGGCGGCAACGGTCATGGCGGCAACGGTCATGGCGGCGATGGTCATGGCGGCGATGGACATGGCCACGCCTATGGAGGCGGCAGCACTGATGAGCCGGAGTTCGTGGAACCGCTGTTACCGGTTTTGGGCCGGGTTTAGCGGTCACCGCGAAGCAATTACGGTAACGAGCCGCAAGCGAAACCGCGGACCCCTCGTGGTCCGCGGTTTTCGTTTGCGAGGCGTGTGCGGGCAACTCACCACTCACCATTCACCAAATGCGTATCGGCCTGACCTATAACGTCAAGACACTATCCTCGAGCTCCGAGGCCGTCGCCGACGAGGAGGAAGAGTTCGATTCACCGGAGACCGTGGCGGCATTGGCCGCGGCCATCGAGCGCCTCGGCCACGAGGTCTTGCTGTTAGGCGACGGCGAACCGATGCTGCGCAAGCTGCTCGATGGTCCTCGGCCGGAGTTGGTGTTGAACATTGCCGAGGGGCGCGGCGCCAGCCGCACGCGCGAGTCGCGCGTGCCGGCCGTGTTGGAAATGCTGGGAATCCCGCACACCGGCTCCGACCCGCTGACGTTGGCCGTGACGCTCGACAAGGACTGCGGCAAGCGGCTCGTACAGGCCGCCGGAATACGCACGGCGCCTTGGGTGTTGGTCGAAGAAGGGGACGTCGCGGCCGTCGAAGAACGATTATCCGTCCTGACCTGGCCGCTATTCGTGAAGCCGGCCTTCGAAGGTTCCAGCAAGGGTGTGTTGGCCAAGAGCCTGGTCCACCAGCGCGGCGAGCTCGACGAAACCGTGGCATTGCTTTACCGCAGTTGCCGCCAGCCGCTGTTGGTCGAAGAATTCATCGACGGCGAAGAATTGACCGTCGGCGTGGTCGGCAACCGGCCGCCCAAGGTGCTGGGCGTGATGCGGATACTGCTGAAGGTCGCGCGGGCGGGACCGTTCGTCTACAACTTGGAAGTCAAACGCGAATGGGAGCGCTATTTGCACTACGAATGCCCGGCGAAGATCTCGCCTGCCGACACGGCCACGGTCGAACAGGCGGCACTTGCCTGTTGGCGGGCGCTCGGCTGTCGCGACGTGGCGCGATTCGACTATCGCCTGCGTGCCGGCGTCCCTTATTTCCTGGAGGTCAACCCGCTCCCGGGCCTTTCACCCAAATCGGGCGACCTGGTATTCATCGCCCGTTTCAACGGCATCGATCACACCGAATTGATCGGCCGGATCATCGACACTGCGCTGGAGAGGATTGGAAGAGAAGGCGGAAGGACAAAAGAAGGGGACAGGTTATAGGTTACAGGTGACAGTCGGCGGAGTTTCTTCCTGCTGTAACCTGTCCCCTGTAACCTGCTACTCGTTCCCACGCTCCGCGTGGGAATGCATCCCCGGCCGCTCCGCGGCCAAGTACCGCTCATTCCGCGGACGCTCCGCGTCCCGGTAGCGGCATTCAGTCGGTGTGGGACCGCGGAGCGGCCGAAGATTTGTTACCCGCGCAGCGCGTCGGCGGAGCGTGGGAACAAGGTGACCGGTCACAGGTTACAGTTGACAATCGGCGGAGACTCTTCCTGCTGTCCCCTGTCCCCTGTAATCTGTAACCTTCCCCGATCCCTGCAACCTTCCCTCGTCCCTCCGCCTTTCTCCCATGCACGTCGCCCTCCTTTACAACGCGCCAAGTCTTCCCTCCGACCACGCTGATTACGCGCAGGAGGCGGGAGTGCTGGAGTCGGTCGAAGCGGTCGAAGCCGCGCTCGCCATACTCGGGCACTCCTCACAGCGAATGGCCGTGGGACCCGATCCCGTGGCTTTGTCGGTGGAACTTCGCGGGACAAAGGCCGACGTTCTGGTGAACCTTTTCGAGGGGCACCACGGCACCGGGGCAGGCGAGTCGCAGGTGGCCGGTTTGCTGGAGCTGATCGGCGTCCCCTTTACGGGGACAGGCTCCGAGGGTCTTGCGCTGGTTCGCGACAAAGCCCGCACGAAATGGCTCCTGTCGGGCGCCGGTCTGCCGACGCCGGCGTTTCAGCTCGTGGCGACGGACGAGCCGGTGGATGCCGGGCGGTTCGAATCGGCGTTGGCCGCCGGACCTTTGATCGTCAAGCCGGCCCACGAGGACGCCAGCCTGGGGATCGGGCAAGCGAGCGTCGTGACCGAGCGAACGTCGCTTGCCTTGCAGATCGGCGAAGTACGCCGCCGCTACGGGCCGGTGCTGGTCGAGCAGTTCATTGCAGGTCGCGAATTCAACGTGGGGATCATCGCCTTGCCCGAAGCCCAGTTGCTTCCCTTGGCGGAGATCGAGTTTCCCAATGATGGCCGCGTGCCGTGGAACGTGGTCACGTACGACGCCAAATGGGACCCCGCCAGCGTCGAGTACGACGCCGGCACGCCGGCACGCTGCCCGGCCGACGCGGCGCCGGAGCTGGCGGCCGAAATTCAGCGCATTTCGCTGGCCGCCTTTCGTCTGGCCGGCTGCCGCGACTACGCGCGCGTCGATTTGCGCGTCGATTCGGCGGGGCGGGTCTACATTCTAGAGATCAACGCCAACCCCGACATCAGCCCCAGTGCCGGTCTGGCCCGCGCCATCCGGGTTTCCGGTCTCGGCTACGACGGCTTCGTCGGCGGGCTGGTCGGGACCGCGCGCCGGCGATCGTGACGTTCCGCGCTATCACCGCCAAATCTGGTCGAGTATACTATCAGCGGCCGCGCATGCCGCACTCCAGGGGCTGAATCGTCTGCGGAGCAATGATGATGAACGTGAATCGTCGGATGAGCCCCAGTGCTGCACGGAACCACGCGATCCTGCTTGGGGTCGTCTTGAGTACGTGCGTTTGCTCCCCAGTCGCGTTGCCACGTGCCGCGAGCTCGGAGGCGTCGGCGAACAAAGTCGAGTGGGTACGGAGCATTGACGAGGCACTGAAGCTGGCTCAGCAAAATGACAAGGACGTGCTCATCAACTTTACTGGGCACGGGTGGTGCCACAATTGCACGCTGCTGGAACACGAGGTTTTCGCCCAGCCGGAATTCGCCGTGGTTACGGAGCATTTCGTCCTCGTCGAGCTCGACTTTCCGTCCGCGGTATTCGACACGGAGGACGGTGAAAAGGACGCTTCCGGCGGCGCGGCCGAAACCAACAGGATCAAGAGGTATCGCGAGTGGCAGTCGCAATACCTCGTGCCTGGAATGCCCACCGTCGTCGTGACTGATGCGCACGGAAAGCCCGTCGGCTACACCGGCTACGAGAAGGGTGTGACCCCTGCGTCGTTTCTCAACCAGGTGGAAAAGTACCGCGACGCACGGTTGGCTCGGGATCGCGAGTTGAAAGAGGCTGACGGCAACGCAGGCAAGGAACGGGCCGCTCATCTTGACGCCGCGCTGGAGTGCGTGGCGCCATTTTTTGGAGGTTTGGAAGATCGCAACGGCGACCCGCTTTTGAACTGGTACGCCGACGTGGTGGCGGAGATCTGCCGATTGGACACCGACAATGCGTTGGGCCTCGAGACAAAGTACGAGCGTCGCCGGCAAACTCTGAAATCGTTCGTCGAAGCCGAGAAAGTATTCGCGAAGCTGAACGAATTCCAACTCAAATCACAGTACAAGGAGGCGCTGGCCCTTATTGAGCAGGTCTTACCGGCGGTAGCGACCCGAAAATCAACTGGCGCCTGGTGGGGGCCAGGGAATTCTACTTCCAACAGGATAAGCAGCATTCCGCGGCGATCGACCATGCTCGCCGATTGCTTGCCAGTTCGGAACTGACTCGTGACCAGCGCGAATATCTGCAAGACCGCATCGCGAGCAATCTGGCACACCTCGGACGGTATGCGGAAGCGGCGTCGCAACTCGATGAGCTGATTGAGGCCAACCAGGACCGGCCCGCGCAGCAACTAAAGTACCTGAACCGAAAGGCCTTGCATCTGCACCATGCGGCCGACGCTTCTGGAGACCGCACCGAGGCGATCATTGCGTGCCAACGGTACCGAGAGCGGTGCGAACCCCACTCAATCGACTGGGAAACGGCCTCCTGGATGTTGTCGGTGCAGTTTCAGAAGTCGATGCGTTTTCGCGAAGCGCTCGCCATTCGGGAAGAGTTGGTCGCGTTCGAAAAGGCGCCGGAATGGCTGCTCGACCTGGCCGAGACTCAACTCTCGCTCGACTTGACCGAAAACGCAACGCGGAGGCTGGATGAAGCCGACCGATTGATTCAGTCGATTCAAGCCGTGCGCAAAGCGGACAAGGACCGCGCCGAACGGCTGACCACAAAGCTGCGGGAGCTGCGACGGAAATTGGGCCAGTAGCAACGGATGCCATTGCTCGTGACTCGTCCGTTCCGCACTGCCCATTTTTCTGTCCCTATTTTTCTGTCCCCATCTTTCCGTCGTTGTCTTTCATGTGTTTCGTGGTTCGACATTACGTTTAAGTCCTATCCTGTTTATGTAAGGCTGGAAAGGGCTTTCCAGCCCAACGGAGCTGGCCGGTCTGCCGGACCACTGTGGATGGACGTTGCGATCGACGGCCGCCAAAGTTAAAATCAAATGATGAACTTGAATCCACAATTCACCGCCTACATTCATCTCGCTCCTAATCCGAAGTCATCCTACAAGCAACTCTTCGTCAAGGGGACGCGCATTCGAGCACGTGTCCTTTACGGCTGGTATGCGTGCGAGGAGTCCATGGCGCCCGAGGACATTGCCCGCGAATTCAGTCTCCCGGTCGAGGCCGTACTGGAAGCAATTGCGTACTGTGAATCCGACCCGCCTGAACTCTTGAATGACTATGCGCGCGAAGAAGCGCTGAGCGAAGCCGCGGGCATGAATGAACCCGGATACAAGCACAATCCGATCCCTCGATTGCTCGATCCGCAGGAATTGGCGCGGATCAATCGTTCATGAAGATCTACCTCGACGACGATTCCGCCGCCGGGTTGCTGGTCCGCCTGCTTCGTCAAGCGGGCCACGATGTTCAACGTCCCGACCCGCGATGGGCAATGCTACTGGTCCTAGGGATCGCGGTACACGTCGCTTCGGCCGCCGAACCTCAGCCGCCGTTTCGCGTGCCGCCCGGTTTCGAGGTCGAGCAGGTCGCGGCGCCGCCCTTGGTCCGCTATCCGCTCTTCGCCGAGTTCGACGACCGCGGCCGGCTGTTCGTCGCCGAAGGGACCGGCACGAACCTGCCGGGCGAGGAGCTGGCGAAAAGGAAACTGGGGCGCATCGTGCTCGTGGAAGACACCGACGGCGACGGCCGCTTCGATGCCAGCCACGTGTTCGCCGACGAGCTGGTGTTTCCCCAGGGAGTGCTGTGGCACGACGGCGCGTTGTACGCTGCCTCGCACCCCAGCATCTGGAAGCTGGAAGACCCGGCCGCCACGGGCGTCGCCACCCGCCGCACCGAGCTGGCCACCGGCTTCAATTTCAACGGCAACGGCTGCGACATCCACGGGCCGTTCCTGGGGCCCGACGGCCGGCTTTACTGGACCGACGGCCGGCACGGCTACAAACTCAAGACCCGCGAAGGGACCTACCTCGAAGGGCTGGCCTCCCGCGTTTGGCGCGCGCGCACCGACGGCGGCGAAATCGAACGGCTCTGCGGCGGTGGTTTCGATAACCCGGTCGAGATCGCGTTCACGCCCGAGGGGGACGCCATCGGCACGATGGACCAGGGCACCGGCGACTGTCTGCTGCACTACGTCGAAGGCGCGGTCTATCCGATGGAGCACCCTTGCCTTGCCGAGTTTCCGATGACCGGGCCGCTGATGGGCGCGGTCCGGCAATATACGCCCGTGCTGCCCGCCGCCTTGTGCGGGCTGACGGCCTATCGCTCCGCTGTCTTCGGGCCGGAATACCAGGACACGCTGTTCGCGACGCATTTCATGCTGCACCGCATCGTGCAAAACACGCTGGTCCGCGAGGGTTCGACCTACCGCGCCGACGAGCAGGAGTTTCTCGTTTGCGCCGACCACAACATGCGCCTCACGGATGTGCTGGAAGATGCCGACGGGAGCTTGTTGTTCGTCGATATGGGCGCATGGTTCAACTACGGGTTCCCCGGCAACCCGCTGCCGCGGCCCGAATCGCTGGGCGGAATTTACCGAGTCCGCCGCGCCGACGCCAAGGCGGTCGACGATCCGTGGGGGAAGAAGTTGGACAACTCACGGCGTTCGCCTGCCGAGTTGGCTTCGCTACTCGACGATCCGCGGCCCAGAGTCCGCGACCTGGCGATTGCGGCCTTGGCGAAGCGGGGTGATATGGCGGTTGCCACGCTCGATGCCGTCGCCGGTAAGCCGGGCACCTGGTCGGTCGAAGCCCGGCGGAACGCCATTTGGTCGCTCTGCCGGATCGGCACGCCCGCCGCGCGGCCGGCGCTGCGCCGCGCGCTGGCCGATTGTGAGATGAGCATCCGGCTGGCGGCTGCGCACGCCGCCGGCCTCGAGCGCGACGTCGAGGCGTCGGCCGAGTTGGTTCGCCTGGTGACAAGTGACGAGCCCCCGGTGCGATTGAAGGCGGCCGAGGCGCTTGGGCGGATCGGCCAGTCCGCGGCGGTGCCGAATTTGCTCGCGGGCTTGCAGTTGGGAGGAGACCGCTTTCTGGAGCACGCGATCATCTTTGCGCTGATTCGGATCAACGACCGCGAGGCGACGTTGCCCGCCCTGGCCCACGCCGACCCGCGGGTACGGCAGGGAGGGCTGATCGCACTCGATCAAATGCCCGATGGCCGCTTGACGCGCGACGACGTCGCCCCGCTCTTGGACTCCGACGATGCCGACTTGCAGCGCGCCGCGCTTGACGTCGTGAGCAAGCGGCCGGCCTGGGCCGACGTGACTCAATACGTGCTGCGGAAGTGGCTCTCCGCCGCCGACCTCGCCGCCGACAGGGAGCGTTCGCTCGTCGCCGTGTTGATGGCTTTCGCGGGTGAAGAAAACATTCAACGCCTCGTGGCCCACGCGCTGGCCGAACCCGGTACGGAACCGGCGAGGCGGCTATTGTTGCTGAACGTCGTCGCGCGCAGCCGTGTCGAACCGTTGCCTGCAAGCTGGCTTGCGGCACTGGGTCGGTCCCTGGACGATTCTGATTTGGACATTCGCGGCGCGGCCGTCGAGACGCTGAAGACTCGCAAGATCGGCCAATTCGACGACGCGTTGGCCCAACTGGGCCGCGATGACGCGCTACCGGTCGATCTGCGCATCGCCGCGCTGGAGTGCCTGGCTCAGCGCCGGCAACAACTCGATTCGGAAGCATTCGCTTTGCTTTCGGGCCAGTTGTCCGAGACCGCCGAACCGCGCGTGCGCTTGGCCGCGGCCCGAGTGCTGGGCGCCAGTGGGCTCTCGGGCGACCAGCAGACGGAGTTGACCGCCGCGCTGCCAGGCGTGAACACGATGGTGCTGCGGCTTTTATTGCCGATCTTCAGTAAGACCGGCGAAGCGCGCGTTGGCACCTCGCTGGTCGATGCCCTCACGCATTCGCCAGCCGCCGAGGCGCTGCGCGTCGACGAGCTCGACAAGTCGCTTTCGGCGTTTACGGCCGAAGTGCGGAAGCGGGCCGACGCGCTGCGGCGGAAGCTAATCGCCCGCCAGCAAGACCAGGCGGCTTACCTAGCCAAATTGGCGGCCGAATTGGAACAACTGCCGGCGAGTGCCGAGGCCGGGCAGCCGATCTTTTTGTCGCAGAAGGCGGGCTGTTATGGCTGCCATAGGGCGGTCGGCCGTGGCGGGACGGTGGGCCCGGACTTGTCGAAAATCGGCCAGATCCGCAACAAAGCCGAGCTCTTGGAATCGATTGTCTTTCCCAGCTCGATCGTCAATCCTGAATACCGTTCGTTCCAGGTCGTGACGAACGACGGGCAGATCGCCAGTGGCCTGCTGATCCGCGACGCGCCCGAGGCGATTTACCTGCGCACGACCGAGTTGGCCGAGATCCGGATACCCCGCGACGACATCGAGCAGGTCTCTCCCTTGACGGTGTCGGTCATGCCCGACGGGTTGGAGAAGACCTTGAGCCGGCAAGAGTTGCGAGACCTGTTGGAGTTCTTGACTCAGCAAAAATGAAATTGGCCGCGTTCCCACGCTCTGATTCCGTGCGTGGAGGCCAGGTTGATTGACTGATTCGTGCATACGAACGTGGCCGCGGAGCGGCCGAATTCCCGTTCCCACGCGGAGCGTGGGAACGAGACGACGTGCTTGATGAGTGCCAGCCTATCGCCTATCGCCTATCGCTTCCTCCTGCCGCTGACTACGATCTATCCCGCGTTTACAAACTACCGGAGCCGCACCCATGAATTCCCGCTCCCTTTCCCGCCGCGCGTTCGTCGCTTCCAGCCTGGCGGCCGGGGCGGCGGGCCTGGCGACGCGCGCGGCCCGCGCCGGCGAGCGCCCCAGCCGCAAGATCAAGATCGTCGATATCCATACCCACCTTGGCATGTTCATCTGGGGCCAGGAGCTGACTCCCAAAGGCCTGATCAAGTTGATGGACGCGCACGACATCGAACGATCGGTGGTCTTGCCGCTGATCTCGCCGGAGACTTCGCTCTTTCCGCAAACCACGCACTCGGCCCTGGCGGCCTGCAAAGCGCACGCCGACCGACTGGTTCCGTTTTGCTGCTTCGATCCGCGGGCCTATCATCAGGACCCGAACAAGCCCGACCGCATCGGCCGGATCAACGGCGTGCCGGGCATGGTCGAACTGCTCAAACGCTACCAGGATCTCGGCGCTAAAGGATTCGGCGAGCACCAGGTCGGCCTGCCGTTCGACGACCCCCTGATGATGACCGTCTACGAGGCGCTGGAAACCGTCGACTTGCCCATCTTGTTCCATCTCGACGATATCCGCGGCGCCGACACACCGGGCTTGCCACGGCTGGAGCACGCCCTGCGGTCGTTTCCCAAGCTGCCGATGATCGGCCACGCCTGCGGCTTTTGGGCGTCGATCTCGGCCGACGCCAAGGACTATGACTTTGGGCATTACCCAACGGTTCCCAAGCCTGTCGCGCCCGGCGGCGCGCTTGAATTGCTGATGGCGAAGTACCCGAACCTGTACTGCGACCTGTCGGAGCCGGGCGGGTACTTCGCCATTGCCCGCGACATGGAGTTCGGCAGGCAGTTCGTCATTCGCTGGGCCGACCGGCTCCTGTTCGGCACCGACTACCTGATGCCCGACCAGGAGATCCCGCACTTCGAGCTCTACGAATCGCTCGACCTGCCCGAGGATGTCCAAGTGAAAATCTATCGCGAGAATGCGATTCGGCTACTGAAGCTAGGTTGACACAATTCTCACCGGTTTTCACTTGGCAGTCGCCCGGCTATAATGTTGGTAGGCCGTCGAGGCCGGTAGGGATGAAGGCGCGCGGTCATGGAGTCCGGGCGACTGCCGCGCGGAAGGCTGTTCTTTGGGAGTCTGGTTCGTGGCGACTCAAGCGGAAATTGCCGATTTGATGAAATCGATTCGAAGTCAGGGGCACGAGGCTTTGCTGTGCGTATGGCGTCCCAGTCGAGCACCGTACGTCATGAGCGCCTTGCCTGAGCAAGCCGACCTCCAGG
>Ga0307374_10011787_pt1 | contig 12354 bp, 13 predicted proteins | sample OX3MG_FD_202532 | JGI IMG/M metagenome (GOLD analysis project Ga0307374, IMG submission 202532) | Soil microbial communities from Risofladan, Vaasa, Finland - OX-3 | ecosystem: Environmental > Terrestrial > Soil > Coastal area > Acid sulfate soil | place: Finland: Risofladan, Vaasa | collected...
GTCCGCGGCGATTCCGTGTGGGATCACAGTGATGAGGGAGGGATCGGCCTGGTAGAGGTTCACGAGGTCGGCCCTGGTGGTCTCCGATGGAGTTATCACCCGGGACGCGCGTCGCAGCGTGTCCCGCACAAACGCCTCCACCGCGTCCGCCTGCTGGCCGGGATAGGCGCCCGGGGCGAAGCGGTGCTCGACTCCGTGGACCGTCACCACCGATCGCGGCAGTCGTCCGGGAGGCAGGCGGTAGGCGGGAATCCAGAGCAGGGTCGGAGCCTGCCGCAGTAGTTCCCAGCGAAGGCGGAAGGCGGTCCAGCCCCGGGGGAGTGGAAGGCAGCGCCAGGCCGACCCCGGCGGCAGCCGGGGGGCGGTCCCCGGTGGGCGCCTCTGATTGAGGTAGAGGCGCAGTGGTGCCGGAGGCGAGTCGAGGAGCCGGGAGATGACCTCGGTGGCGTAGACCCCGATGCCAGTGGGCTGTTGCTGAAAGGCCCGGCTGGCGTCGATTCCGATCTCCACCCAGGCAGTTTACGAACCGTCGAGAAGCGGTCCTGGGCGACGGACAGGCGTGGCCCTGGCGGAACCCACACTTCCTTTGGTCAGGTCCCCGGTGACCGTGATAAGATCCCGCCGAATTGTCCCCGAAGGGCGATCCGCGGCGGCCCGGAAGAGTAGCGGGTCCCGGAGACGCCCTTGCGTTGGTAGGAGTCTTCTCGATCACGGTCGGAAGTGGGGTCGTGGCCGGGGTTCTTTTGGACGAGCACTTTCGCACGCTCCCCTTGCTGACCCTGGTCGGTCTGGCGCTGGGATTGGTGGGAGGTAGTCTGGCGGTGTACCGCGGGCTCGCGCCCTTCCGGGGGCGGTAGCGCGATGATGCTTGAGGCAGACGAACTGGCCGGCGCGGTGCGCTCCGCCTGGATCGCCGCCATTGGCGCAGTGATTGTGGTGGTGGTCGTCGCCTACCTCGTCGCCGGGATTGAGGGAGCAGGACTCGCTTTGGGGGGAGGTGTGCTGGGAGTCGCCAACCTGCGGTTCGCCGCCTTCGCCCTCGCTCGAGCCCCGATCGCATTCTTGGGCTCCAGTCTGCCTCGGCTCGCCCTGATCACCGTGGTTCTGGTAGTGCTGGTGATGGTGCTCGGCCCGGTCGGGGCCTGGGGGCTAGGGGGGCTGCTGGCGACCCACCTAGCTCAGGTCGGGGCGATGGTCAGGGTCGGGATCAAGGCCGCCAGCAAATGAGACCGATGGTCCTATCCCAGATCGAAGTGGGAAACCATTGGACGGCCCACATTTTCGGTATGTCGCTTTACCTGGACACCGTGCTGAGCAGCTTGGTGGCCTTTGCCATTGTGCTGGGGGCAGGGCTCTACCTGCGCCACGTGGTGACCTCCGGGGTGCCCGGTCGCTTCCAAGCCCTGATCGAGATGGTCTGGGAAACCGTGGACGACTACGTGACCCGGATGATCGGGCCTTTCGCTAAGTGGGCGGTGCCGCTGTGCACGGTGCTGTTCTTCTACATCCTGGTCAGCAACTGGCTGGAGCTGATCCCGACCGGGGACCGGCTGACCTCGGCTACCGCCGACGTCAACGACACCGCCGCCTTGGCAGTAATCGTCATCTTCATGGTGCATTACACCTCGATCCGCCAGCGGGGATTCGGGGGCTACATCAAGACCAACTATCTGCATCCTGCCGGGATGCCCAAGGCTTTCTACTTTTTGCTGGCACCGATCAACGTGATCTCCCAGATCTCCTATCCCATCTCCTTGACGCTCCGGCTCTTCGGCAACATGTTCGCCGCTGCCTTGATGCTGCAGATCATCGCCTTACTACCGCTCTACCTATCCTGGGCCTTCAACGGAGTCTGGAAGCTATTTGAGGGCGTTTTCGTCGACGTGATTCAGGCCTTCATCTTCGCCTTGCTGACGGTGATCTACCTCAGCATGGGGACCATGGAGCACCACGATGAGCCGGCGGCCGAGGCCGCCACAGCCTAGGGGCGCGGCCCCTCAACAGAGACCTGGGAGGAATTCAATTGGCGCTCGACACGTCTCACGCAATCGTGTACGCCGGGGCCATGATCGGCACTGGGGTAGGCGCCGTCGGTGCGGCCATCGGTGACGGTCTGGCCGGGGCGCAGCTGATCGCCGGGATCGCCCGGCAGCCGGAGGCTCAGTCCCGACTGCTGACCTGGACCTTCCTGACGGTGGGTCTGGCCGAGGCCGTGTACTTCATCAACCTCGCGTTGATGTTCGTATTCATCAGCCTGGCCGGAAAGTAGGCGATCCCCGGTGCCGCTAGTCGCCGCCGCCAGCCCGCTCTCGCTCAACCTGACCTTTCCCGTCGAGATCGTGGTTTTCCTGGCACTCCTGTACCTGCTGGCGAGGTACGTCTTTCCGCCCATCGTCAAGGCGCTCGACGCCAGGAAGCAACAGATTTCCCAGGCCCTCGCCGAGGCCGAGGCGGCGCGCCGGGAGGTCGACGAGGCCAGACAAAAGGAGAAGACCGACCTGGCCGACGCCCGGCGCCAGGCGCAGGAGATCCTCGACAAAGCCCAGAAGCTGGGAGAGGAGCTCCGTGATGAGCTGCGCCAGAAGGGACGAGAGGAGCAGGAGGCGATGCTCACCAGGGCCCGGGCTGAGCTGGCCCAGGAGAGGGAGCAGGCCGTAAGTCAACTTCGGCGTCAGGTGGCCGACCTGGTGCTTTCGGCCACCCAGAAGATCCTCGAGGAGGAGCTCGACCCGAAGCGTCAGCGACGGCTCATCGACGAGGCCCTGGCGGAGGTCGACCTGAGTGCCTGACGCCCCACGGGTCCCCAGTACCGCCCGCCACTATGCGGAGGCGGTCTTCCAGCTGGCGCAGGACGAGGGAGCGTTCGCGCCGTGGCTGGCGCGGTTGGGACGGCTGCGCCAGCTGCTGAAGGAGAGCGACCTGGGCAAGACGATCGCCGACCCCTCCCTCAGGATCGCCCAGAAAGTGGAGCTCTGCCGAGCGGTCCTGGCCGAGGATGCGGAAATCGACAAGCTGGCCGGCAACCTGCTCTTGGTGCTGGTGAGCAGCCAGCGCCAGCGACTACTGCCGGCGATCGAGGAGGGTTATCACCAGCTGGTGGACAAGCGCGAGGGGCGGGTCCTGGCCCAGCTGACGACCGCGGTCGCGGTGAGCCCCGCCGAGCAGACGCAGCTGGCGCGGCAGCTCTCGACGCGGCTCAATCTGGATGTGCGATTCGAGGCCAAGGTTGATCCTGCCTTGCTGGGCGGAGCCGTCGTGCGGGTGGGGGATCGGGTGTTCGACGCCAGCCTGGCCACTCGGCTCCAGCTGCTGCGCCAGGAGCTTCTGACCCAAGTGCCAAGTAGATGAGGAAAACATGAGCATTACCGCGGCCGAGATCGGCCAGATAATCAAGCGCAAGATCGCCGACTTCGACGCTCCCGTGGTGTCCGCGGAGTCCGGGGTGATCACCACCCTGGGCGACGGCATCGCCCAGATTTATGGCTTGGAGGGGGCCATGGCCGGCGAGCTGCTGGCCTTTCCCCACGACATCATGGGCATGGCGCTCAGCTTGGAGGAGGACCAGGTGCGGGCGATCATCCTGGGTCGCTTCGAGGAGCTCCGGGAAGGCGATGAGGTTCGCACCACCAGCCGAGTGGTCGAGGTCCCGGTCGGCCGCGAGCTGGTCGGTCGGGTGGTCAACGCCCTGGGGCAGCCGATCGACGGCAAGGGCGAGATCGCCACTAAAGAGCGGCGCCCCGTGGAGCGCCCGGCCCCAGGAGTGATCGACCGGCAGCCGGTCAACACGCCTGTGCAGACCGGGATCAAGGCCATCGACGCCCTGGTCCCGATCGGCCGTGGCCAGCGCGAGCTAATCATCGGCGACCGCCAGATTGGCAAAACCGCCATCGCCATTGACACCATCATCAACCAGAAGGGCAAGAACCTCACCTGCATCTACGTCGCCATCGGCCAGAACGCGGCCTCGGTTGCCCAGATCGCGGCGGTGCTGGAGGAGTACGGGGCCCTGGAGCACACCATCATCGTCGCCGCCACCTCGGGTGAGCCGGCGGCCTTGCAGTACCTGGTCCCCTACACGGGCTGCTCGATGGGGGAGTGGTTCATGGAGAATGGCGAGGACGCCCTGATCGTCTACGACGACCTGAGCAAGCACGCCTGGGCCTACCGTGAGATCTCCCTGGCGCTGCGGAGGCCACCAGGACGGGAGGCCTACCCGGGAGACGTCTTCTACCTGCACTCACGGCTGCTGGAGCGCGCGGCCCGCCTGAGTGATGAGAAGGGCGGCGGCTCCTTGACGGCCCTGCCGATCATCGAGACCCAGGCCAACGATGTGGCCGCCTACATCCCCACCAACGTGATCTCCATCACCGACGGGCAGATCTACCTGGAGGGTGACCTCTTCTACGCCGGCACCAGGCCCGCTGTCTCGGTCGGGCTATCGGTCAGTCGGGTGGGTGGTGACGCCATGACCAAGGCGCTTCGCTCGGTGGCGGGGGGCATGCGTCTCGACCTGGCCCAGTTCCGGGCTCTGGCCGCTTTCGCCCAGTTCTCCAGTGACCTGGACAAGACCACCAGGGACCAGCTGGACCGGGGCCGGCGGCTAACCGAGCTCCTCAAACAGGATCAGTACCAGCCGGTCTCGCTTGCCCTGCAGGTGATGACCATCTTCGCCGGCACCCGGGGCCACCTGGATGAGATCCCGGTGGAGATGGTGGCCGATTGGGACGCCCAGTTCCGCCGCTATGCGAGCCAGGCGCTGCCGAAGCTGGTCGACGAGATCGAGGTCAAGAAGATCCTCGACGAGGGCATGCAGGAGCAACTGCGCAAGGCGCTCGAGGAGTTCAACCAGGGCTTTGACGTCGGCGAGACCCCGGCTGAGACCGAGGGCTAGGCAGCCACTTGGCCACCCTCCGCGACATCCGCCGCCACATCCGCTCGGTGCGCAACATCGAGCAGATGACCCGCGCCATGCAGATGGTGTCGGCGGCCAAGATTCGCCGCGCCCAGGTGCGGGTGGAGGGAGCCCGGCCGTACGGCGCAGCCATGGACGAGGTCGCCCGGGACGTGGCCAAGATCGGCAAGGAGTACCGCCATCCCTTCATGGTGCCTCGGGAGGAAGGGACGGGGCTGCTGATCCTGGTCACCAGCGACCGGGGACGAGTCGGGGCGCTGAACGTCAACACCATGCGGGCGGCGCACGCCCGGATGCGCAAGGACTTCGGGCCCCGCTACCAGGTGGTGGCGATTGGCCGCAAGGGGTTGCAGTTCGCCAATCGGATGCAGCTGCAGGTGGTCCACCACAAGCAGGGGCTACCTGATCGAGTGACCCCGGACGAGCTCCGGCCGGCGGTGGAGGCCGCGGTCGAGACCTATCTGGACGGCGGGGTCCGGGAGGTCTATCTGGCCTACTCGCGCTTCCGCAATCTACTGAGCCAGGTCCCGACCGTGCGTCTGCTGGTGCCCGTGCCACCCGCTCCCGAGGAGGAAGGGCCGGTGACCCAGGGCGACTACATCTACGAGCCGGGCGCCAAGGAGGTGCTGGAGCGCTTCATGCCGGAATACCTCCTGAGCCAGGTTTATCAAGCGGTGCTGGAGAATCAGGCCAGCGAGCACAGCGCCCGCATGGTGGCGATGCGCAACGCATCGACCAAGGCGGGGGACGTCATCAAGGAGCTTTCCCTGACCGCCAACAAGGTGCGTCAGGCGAATGTCACCAGGGAACTCATGGAAATAATCGGCGGCGCCGAGGCCCTCAAGGCGGCCCGGCGTTGAGGAGGTGGTAATGGCGAAGGCCAAGGTCAAGGCGGCGGAGAAGACGGCTGAGGCAACCCGGCACGCCGGCACGGTGCTTCAGGTGATCGGTGCCGTGGTGGACGTGGCCTTCGACGCGGGCCAGCTACCCTACATCAACGACGCCCTGGAGATCCGCCGCGACGGTCCCCGGCTGGTGCTGGAAGTGCAGCAGCACCTGGGCAACGACGTCGCCCGCTGCATCGCCATGGCCTCCACCGACGGACTTCGCCGAGGCGACCCCGTGGTGGCCACCGGGGGCCCCATCGAGGTCCCGGTCGGCAAGCAGGTTCTGGGGCGGATGTTCAACGTAATTGGCGAGGCGATCGACGGCGGACCCCAGGTCACGGGCGGCGAACGGCTGCCCATCCACCGCGATCCCCCCTCGGTGGCCGACCAGGAGACCTCGACCGAGATCCTGGAGACCGGGCTCAAGGTGATCGACCTGATCTGCACCTTCGCCAAGGGCTCCAAGATCGGGCTCTTCGGTGGAGCTGGGGTGGGCAAGACGGTCATCGTGATGGAGCTGATCCGCAACATCGCCAAGGAGCACGCGGGGTACTCGGTCTTCGCCGGCGTGGGCGAACGCACCCGGGAGGGCAACGCTCTCTTCCGCGAGATGCACGAGTCCGGGGTCATCGACCAGACCGCTCTGGTCTTCGGCCAGATGAACGAGCCACCCGGCGCCAGGGCACGGATCGCGCTGACCGGTTTGACCATGGCGGAGCAGTTCCGTGACGCGGAGGGGGCCGACGTGCTGCTCTTCATCGACAACGTCTTCCGCTACATGCTGGCGGGGAGCGAGGTCTCCGCACTGCTGGGCCGGATGCCCTCAGCGGTCGGGTACCAGCCCACGCTGGCGACCGAGATGGGTGACCTTCAGGAGCGGATCACCTCGACCCACCGGGGCTCGATCACCTCGGTTCAGGCGGTGTTCGTGCCGGCCGACGACTTCACCGACCCCGCCATCCAGACCACCTTCGCCCATCTAGGTGCGACTGTCTCGCTCAGCCGCTCAATCGCCGAGCTGGGGCTCTTTCCGGCGGTGGACCCGCTCGACTCCTTCAGCCGCATCCTGGATCCCAATGTGGTGGGAGTCGAGCACCACCAGGTGGCTCTAGGGGTGCAGCGGGTACTTCAGCGCTACAAGGACCTCGAGGACATCATCGCCATCTTGGGGATGGAGGAGCTCTCGGACGAGGACCGCCAGACGGTGGACCGGGCCCGCCGAGTACGCCAATTCCTGGCCCAGCCGATGTTCGTCGCCGAGCAGTTCACCGGTCTGGCGGGAAAATACGTGCCCATCAAGGAGACGGTGCGCGGATTCAAGGAGATCTTGTCCGGGACCCTAGATCACCTGCCCGAGCAGGCCTTCCGGATGGTCGGCACCATCGACGAGGCGATCGAGAACGGGCAGCGGCTGAATCGGGGCTCCGAACCCGGAGCCAAGCCCGAAGCGCCCAAGTCCGGCGAAAAGGTGACCGAGTCAGCTGGCTCGGAGTCAGAGCCCGAGCCGCCGGCGGAAGCCAACGCCAAGAAGCCCCAGGCGCCGGCGCGCCGCAAGACGGCGGCCAAGCCCCGAGCCAAGCCCAAGGCGAAGGCGAGCTGAATTGGCCGTCCCCACCCGGCTGCTGGCCGCAGCGCAGCCGCTCTTCGACGGTGAATGCGACTTCATCGTGGCCCGCGGGGCCGACGGAGAACTTGGGGTACTGCCTGGGCATGCGCCGCTGCTCACCTGGCTCAAGCCTGGCGAGCTGATGCTGCGCCAGGGCCGTGACGAACACTTCTTCTTTCTCGAAGGAGCCTACCTGGAGGTACTCCCCAACCGGGTCTCGATCCTCGCCGATCGAGCTGTTCCCGTGAGCGAGCTCGACGCCGCCGCGGCGGAGGACACGAGGCGAGCCGCCCAGGAGGCCCTGGCCAGGGCGACCAATCCTGAGTCGGAGGAGCTGGCGGAGCTGCAGGGGGAGTTGGAGGTGGCGGAGTACCGGCTCCAGGCCGCCGAGCGCGACCGCCGCCGGCGGCGCGACTAGCGCTCTCCTCCCTGGCCCGGTAACGACCCGGTCGCGGGCGGGCGCGGCCGGCAACCCGCCATATACTCGGCCGGTGCCAGGGGCCGGCGTCTCGCCCACTTCCATTTCTACCGGTCCACCCACCGAAGGCCCAGCGCGCCTGGATGTGCTGGGGATACCGGTGGACCGGTGCACTCTCCCCCAGGCGCTGGCCCGCTGCGAAGCCGCGGCCACCCACGCGCAGGGACCCTTGCAGGTGGTCACCCTGAATCCGGAGATGGTGATGCAGGCCCGCCGACAGCCCGCCTTGGCCCAAGCGATCCGAAGTGCCGGTCTCATCCTCCCCGACGGCGCGGGGGTGGTCTGGGCGAGTCGCCGGCTCCGAACTCCGGTCCCGGCCAGGATCGCAGGAGCTGACTTTCTGCACGACCTGGCGGGACTGGCAGCCGACCGCGGCTGGTCCATCTTCCTCTTGGGGGCAGCTCCGGGAGTTGCCCAGGAGGCGGCCCAAAAGCTTGAGCAGACCTACCCGGGGCTGGTGGTCGCCGGAATCTGGAGTGGTTCACCGGAGGAAAATGAAGCGGACGCCATCGCCGAGCGGATTCGGTATGCGGGTGCCACTGTGCTGGCGGTCGCCTTCGGCGTGCCGCACCAGGACCTCTGGCTCTCTCATCACCTGGGAGCGACCGGGGCCCGGGTCGGGATCGGCGTAGGGGGCACCCTCGACTATCTCGCGGGCAGACTGCCGCGGGCGCCAGAACCGCTGCGCAGGGCGGGATTGGAGTGGAGCTTCCGACTCTTCCGCCAGCCTTGGCGACTCCCGAGGATGCTCCGAGGAGCGCCCTTCTTTTGGGATGTGCTCAGGGAATCTCGGAGATCGTCCCGACCTTGAGTGGCGCTCCGATCGAGCTTAGCCTGGTGCTGCCAGCCTATAACGAGGTGCTGCGGCTGCCGCCCTCCCTGGAGGTTATCCGGAAGCACCTGGATCTGGCGGGGAGACCGTACGAGGTGCTGGTGGTTGACGACGGCAGTTCGGACGGAACGCGGCAGATGGTGGAAGGGGTCAGGGTGGGCTGGCCCCAACTTCAGCTGATTGTCTTCGAGCGCAACCAGGGCAAGGGGGCTGCCGTCCAAGCCGGCATGCTGCAGGCGGTGGGCCGGCTGCGGTTGTTCAGCGATGCCGACCTCTCGACCCCGATCTCGGAGATGGGAAAGCTCGAGACCGCGATCGCCAACGGGGCGGGGGTCGCGATCGGGTCTCGGGCGCTACCCGAGTCCCAGGTTGAACTTCACCAGCCCCTCTATCGGGAGCTGATGGGCAAAACGTACAACCAGGCGCTGCGCCGACTGGTCCTGCCCGGGCTGCGGGACACCCAGTGCGGCTTCAAGATGTTCACTGCGGCTGCTGCGGTGAGCTGCTTCACACCGCTGCGGACGCCGGGCTTTGGCTTCGACGCCGAAGTGCTGCTGCGGGCGCGCGTGCAGGCCATCCCCATCGCCGAGATCCCGGTCATCTGGCGAAACGCCGTCGGCACTCGGGTTAGTTCGTTGCGCGACGGGGGGCTGATGCTCGCAGACCTGGTGCGCCTGCGACGGCGAGTCGGCTCGGACCCCAGCGCGTGAGCCGGGAGCTCTCGCCTCGACGACCCCGGCTAGGGCACGGGATCTTCGATCTCGATGGCGCGGCCGGCCGCGCGCACGAGCTCCTCCGGGCCACTTCGGGCCGAGCGTGGTGGGTCGCGGCCGGTGGGACTCTGGTTGTGGGGGGCGCGGCCGCCGGGCTGCACGCCCCCACTGCGGGGGCGTGGTTCTGGCATTTGGCTAACGGGGAGCTGATCAGCCGCTACGGCCTGAGCGGTACGGCGCGGTACCTGGCCCGACCGGGAGCGGTGCTGGACCTGCGAGCTTGGCTTGCTGATCTGGGGCTCGTCCTCATATATAGGAGCGTCGGCCTGGGCGGCCTCGCGGTGACTGGAGCTGTCGCGGGCGCCGTGGTTGGCGGTTGCTTGGTCCTGGCGATCAGGGCCACGGCCAGGGCCCACCCCCTGGTGGCCATGGTGGCTGGGGGGCTCGGCCTGGGGGCTCTGGCCTCGGTGCTCACAAATCTTTCCGCGGAGCTGCTCGCACTCCTGGCGGCCATCTTGGTGCTGGCATTGACCGCTGCCGGGCGCCGGGGCTGGTGGGGAGCGGGGGCGCTCGTGGCGTTGGTGTTCCTATGGACCAATGTCCAGGCCGACGCCGGGATTGCCGTGTTGGTGATCTGGGGGTGGGTGGCTCTGGCCCACTGGGACGCGGGCCGACCGGGGCGCCCGTCCGCACCCAGCTGGTGGTTGATCCCGCTCACCGGGGTGGCCTTGCTCCTCAGCCCCAGGGGGCTCGGCACCGTGGCCCAACTGCCGCTCAGCCTAGGGATGGGTGGCGAGCATCCGCTTTTGGTAGCGTGGTCCAGCATCGACTTCCATCCCTGGACCGCCCGGGTGGCGGAGCTGGCGGGGTTGGTGCTGCTGATCGCGTACTGGCTGGCGGGTTCCCGGCTTCGCCGCGCGGACGCCTTTCTGGGGTTCGGTACCGCGGTGCTGGCCCTTCTGTGGGCCAACTACCTGCCGTGGTTTCTGGTGGTGGCCGCAGTCCAGAGCAGCTGGTACCTGTCGGTCGCCTGGCTGCCACGCGACGACGGCAATCGCTCGACCGTCGCCACCAGTAGGGGGAGCGGTGCAGGGAGTCACCGCGCCGCCATAGCCGCGGCGATTCCACTTCTCATCGCGTTGGTGACGCTGGGGTCCGGACTTGTTGCCGTCTCCCGGCGGGAAGGGGTGAGCGGGCAGACCGAAGCCCAACTACCGGTCCAGGCGGCGCGCTGGTTGGCCGTCCATCCGGCTCCGGGGGCCTGGTTCACCACCCCCAGCTTCGGGGACTACCTGAGCAGTCAATTCCCGTCCGGTCACCACCTTCTGTGCGTCGACGACCCCACGCCCCTCTCAGGTTCGGCGCTCGGTCAGTGCGAAGCGTTGGCGGAGCTCAACTCGGGATCACTATCGATCCTGCGGTCCCTGCGGGCCAAGCTGGCAGTCCTGCCCAGGGCCGCGCCCGCGGCCACTTTCCTGCGAGCTGAGGGATGGGAGATCCGGTATCGTGACCCCACCACGGTGGTTCTAGCGCCCAGGAATCTCTAAGCCACTTCGGCTACGATCCGGGGCAGATCGAGCGTCCCAGGCAGGAGAGCATGTCCAAAAAATCGATGGCCGCCCGGCGGCAGATGCGGGAGGCCGCAGCAGAGGGCCGATTACCCGGGGCTCGGCAACAGTCTCGCAGCCGGACAAAAGGGCGTAACTACCGCCGCAACACCTCTGGGCGCCCATGGGGTCTGATCTCAGGGGTGGTCGGGGTGGTCGCGGTCTTCGTGATCGTGGTAGTGCTCATCGATATCTCGCTCCAGGGCGCCTTGAAGCAGGACACCAAGGTGCTGCCCGCGCCCGCCTCCCTGGTTACTGCGCTGGCCAACATTCCGGCGCAGACCTTGGACGCGGTAAAAGGGGGGGCCATCGCTAACTATCCGGTCAATATCCCCTCCTCTTACAAACCGGTGGCGCTGAGCGCCAAGGGTCTGCCTGAGGTGGGTTTCGTCGGCGCCGAATACTGTCCTTACTGCGCGGTCCAGCGCTGGTCACTGATCATCGGACTGAGTCCGTTCGGTACATGGTCGGGATTACACACAATTCGCTCTTCGGTGTACGACGCCCCGTCCAACATCCCCACCTTCTCGTTCGCCTACGGTGCCAAACTCACGAGCAAGTATCTGGTCTTCTCTACACACGAACTCGAGAGCAACGTATCGATCAGCAAGACCGGCGCACCCTACAAATCCCTGCAATCGGTAACCGGCCCCCTGGCTACCGCTTACAGCACCATCGATACCGCGTCGGGATATCCCTTCCTGGACTACGCCGGTAAATTGGCCCAGGTAGGCAGCGAGGAGGGCACCACCACGACCGACGTGGCCGCCTTGCAGGATCTGAGCTGGAACAAGGTCCTCACCAAACTGCGTGACCCCAAGTCGCCGATCGCGCAGGTGGTCCTGGGCGGAGCCAACTATGTCACGGCGGCTACCTGCACCATCACTGGCAATAAACCGGCAGCGGTCTGCAACAGCTCGAGGATCACGACGCTGGAGAGTCAGCTGGCCGCGAGCGCGTGAGCAAATCCCGGAGTCGTCGCCGGATGGTGCCGGCCACTGCCGGGGCTGGGTCCGGCAGCGAGCTCAGGCCCACTACTTACAGCTCGCAGTCGTCGCCTCTTGGGGCGGTGGCTCTGGCAGTGCTCGCCCTCATTGGGATCGGGCTCGCGGGGTACCTCACCGCGGTTCACTATGCCCCCACGCTGTTGGTCTGCAGTAACAAGGGGCTGATCAACTGTGAGGCGGTGCTGACCAGCAGCTACTCGGTGGTCCCGGGCACCTCGATTCCCATCACTGTGCCCGGCCTCGCCTTCTTTTTGATCAGCTTGGCGCTGGCGGTGTCACAGCTGCGCCGCCCGGTGAACTACCAGCTCCGCC
>Ga0307374_10011788_pt1 | contig 12353 bp, 12 predicted proteins | sample OX3MG_FD_202532 | JGI IMG/M metagenome (GOLD analysis project Ga0307374, IMG submission 202532) | Soil microbial communities from Risofladan, Vaasa, Finland - OX-3 | ecosystem: Environmental > Terrestrial > Soil > Coastal area > Acid sulfate soil | place: Finland: Risofladan, Vaasa | collected...
CACTTCGATCTGCCGCAAAAACGTTACGATCTGCTCCGGCTTGTACCTCTTGATCGACATGACCGTTCTTCCTCCCAGGTGAATTCTCTCTCACTTCACCTGGCACAAAAATCCCCGGTCAGGTCAAGGTGGTAAGCACCAATCGCATTTCAGGGTTCAAGCCGGACCCCACGATTACCAGTGAAGAAGCAATCGTGCTGCGATCCCTGGTCGCCGGAAAAACCGATAAGCAAGTCCGTAACGCGCTGCGCATGGCTTTGCTATCGTTTCTCGGAATGATGCGCGATCTGCGGCAAAAAACGGGCGCGTCTAGTAACGTATCGCTTCTGGTCTGGGCGCAACGGCATATGAAGAGCGGCGATCAGCGAGTCGATCGACAGGAACGATATGCACGCCCCATGTGAGTGGAAGTAATCGGCGAAGAACCCTGCGAAGGAGCGAAGTTGCTATCGGGTTGCTGATCTAGTCGTGCAGAACAACACTGAGGAGGGAACTATTGATGTGCAGTCCGTGCAGTCCGTGCAGTCCGCCGTTGTATTGAATGAAACCCAGCTTTCTGAACTTATTCATGAAAAAATTCACCCGGGAGCGCGTGGTGCCGATCATTTCCGCCAACATTTCCTGCGACACTTTCGGGAGCATTTTTTGAGGCTGGTCTTGCTTGCCATAGCGAGCCAGCAGCAGAAGGGTGCGGGCCAACCGTTTCTCGCTGGAGTTGAAGAGCTGATCGACCAAATCTTCCTCGATGCGGATATTCCGCGAGAGCATATAGGAGAGGAAGCGGTCAGAGAATGCGTGTTCGGCATGGAGCACGCGCATCATTTCTTTCTTTTCAATGACGAGTAAGGCCGTGGGCGTGATGGCAGTTGCCGTTCCCATGCGAACGGGCTGACCGGCCAAACCCCCTTCACCAAAAAAATCGCCGGGCCCCAGGATCGCCACAACTGCTTCCTTGCCAACCGCGTTGACAACGGAGAGTTTCACCCCGCCTTTTTGAATGTACATCACAGTCTCGGCGGGTTCGCCTTGCGAGTAGATTTTCTCTGCTCTTCGCCAATCCAAAACTTTTCTCGCCACGCCGGCGGAATCGAGGAAAGCCTGGGCGTTGAAGACAGGCTTCTTCTTCCTGGATTTTTTATTACTTGAACGCGAGGTTGCTCGCATCATGTCGATCATTGATGTCAATCGTAGCATATCGCAGTAATTCGTACAAGTTAGGTAATCGTAATCCGGACGCTCAATTATGAACTGATAATCCCTCGGGGAATGTATGGCTTTGGGGCCGAAGTGTTAGACTCACGGGAATCCGTGACCAAGCCTTCCCACTCCGATTCGGCTCAAGTTCTCCGAATCGCCGAAGCCTTTCTGGACGAGCTCAAATTTCCACCGTTGCTTCGTCCTGATGTACCGTTGGATTCGATTCCAACCAAAGAGCTGATCGATTGGGCTGTTGATCTCTACTCGTTTTCATTGTTGAGCCAGCTCCGCGCCGTGCTTCGTGGCGTCATTTCGCTGGTTGAGACGCGTAACATCCCGGCGCTTCGCATACTGGTTCGGGCGCTGTTCGAGATGGGCGCGCATTCTTGTTATGTCAAAAAACATCTGCGCCAACATCTCGAATGGAATCATCTGGAGGCGGCGTGGGAATTTTTGCTTCCGCTGGGAACGAGCAATCTTTACACAATCTCTCCCTATCCAGAAGAAAGCCAACTGTTCCCTTCGTCAACGCACATCGACAAGGTGATCCGTTGTTTCAATGAAATCATGGAGGGTGACGCGCTCGAAAGCTACAGCTTGCTTAGCGAATTCTGCCACGTGGATATGGCGGTTTTCAAACAGCACTACCAGTGGGAAGGAAGCTGATTGATCACGTTCGAGGCGCCCGAAGGGAACATGAGCACAGCTTTGCCGCTGGGAGCCTCTTCCACACTTGCAGCGCTGGACGCGGTCAGCGAGCTGCTCGAGTGGTCGAATGAAACGGAAATCCAGACGAAGTTGACGGGGTTGTTAGCGAAGATCGTATCTTCGAGATAGCCCCGCTTTCTGCATGGTCTATCGGGGACATATTTCGCAACTGTGCGAAATGGGACTGCATGGCTTCCATCTCGATGTCATGATAGGTGCATGCTGCATAAGAAAAGTAAGAAAGAACCCGACAACGCGACACGGGCCAGCGTCAAGAAGGAAATGGCAAAACCGCGCATGGCCAAGTCCGCAAGAACAACGGAACTGAATCTAGATACCGGGCGAATTCTAGAGCAGCCAAGCACCACCATGCCCGGAACCGTCGACAAAATCATCCCGTCTCCACGTCCGAGTCAACCGGAAAAAGCACAGATTGCTGTTGAGGGGGCCGACCACCGGTATCGAGATCTCCGTATTGAAAACACGTTAACTGACGAAAATGGCGATGATGTGAGGCTCAAAAAGGGCGCTCACGTTGAGGTTACTGTCACAGCCGAATCAAAGAGGTAAGCCGCCGCAATTAACGAAGACAGTCAACCGACTCGGCGCGAAAGACAGTCGGCTGGGCTTTGGTCGCCACAATTCATAGGGTCCTCATCGGCACGTCCGTAAACGGCCAGGTTCACCAATCATTGACCTGTCCGTCCATATCACTGCCCGCGCCGCCGCGGGTTCCGCCCGAGTGATGGCGCACTCGGAATCCAATAGACCGTATAACAGTAGTGTCCCAAGAAAGTTTAGGCGGTTCCGTGTAACTCGTTGAGAGAGCGAAATTATAGAGATTCGGATGACTTTTCTCGATTTCGATTTTTGGCCTTATTTCCGGCATCCTCCCACTGTTTCCCAGCCTGGCTTGGAGGCAGTGGATGAACCTTGGCCGAACGGTTTTCTCGCAGCTCTTGGAGTTCGTTCCAACCTACCTGTTTCAGATTTGCGTCGATCGCTACCAGGGCAATCGCTACGTCAAAGAATTTTCTTGTCGGGATCAGTTCCTTTGCTTGGTGTTTGCTCAATTCACCTATCGCGAAAGCTTGCGCGACATCGAAGCTTGTCTCCGCGCCCAGCAGTCCAAGCTCTATCATATGGGCTTCCGGGGACTGGTTTCTCGCAACACCTTGGCCCACGCCAACGAGGTGCGCGACTGGCGCATTTACCGCGACTTTGCCCAAGTGCTAATCCGCAGCGCCCGCGATCTCTACCGCGACGAGCCTTTCGGAGTGGAGTTGTCGGAGACCGTCTATGCCTTCGACTCGACCACCATCGATTTGTGTCTGTCGCTGTTTCCCTGGGGTCAGTTTCGCCGCCGCAAGAGTGCCGTCAAACTGCATACGCTTTTGGACGTGCGGGGCAGCATTCCGACCAATGCTTATGTGACTGGCGGCCAGATCCACGACGTCAACCTGCTGGACCAACTGTTCTTCGAAGCCGGGGCGTTTTATTTGCTCGACCGCGGCTACGTGGACTTCGCTCGCCTCTACACCTTCACTCAGGCGTGCGCCTTCTTCGTTACGCGCGCCAAGAAGAATATGCAGTTCTACCGTCGCTCCTCGCGCCCGGTCGAACGATCGACGGGCTTGCGGAGCGATCAAACCATCCTGCTAACCGGGGTCCGCACCGCTCAGCGCTATCCCGATCCGTTGCGGCGCATCCATTATTTCGATGCCGAGAAGAACTCCCGGCTGATCTTCCTGAGCAACAATTTTCTCCTGCCCCCGCTGACCATCGCCCAACTGTATCGCGCACGTTGGCAGGTGGAATTATTTTTTCGCTGGATCAAACAGCACCTGCACATCAAGGCTTTCTACGGCACCTCGGAGAACGCGGTGAAGACGCAAGTGTGGGTCGCCCTGTCGGTTTACGCGCTGGTGGCCATCGCCAAAAAGCGGCTGGGGCTGGACCTGAGTCTCTACAAAATTCTCCAAATTTCGAGTGTGACGATTTTCGAAAAAACCCCTATTTTAGAGGGGTTTTCCAACTTCGGCGATGGGTCCTTGGACGCCGAGCCTTGTATCCAACTGAGTCTATTCGACTTTTAATGGGACAGTACTGACCGTATAACGCTAATCGGACAAATGAAATCTCGATTGGTTTCCATTTGGGACGTCCCGACTCCCGGCTGTTACGCAGGGAGGGCAGTTTCAAGGTCTCCTGTCTCCTGTCTCCAGTCTCCTATCCCGCCTTTGGCTTGACGCCAAGTCGGTTTAGAGCCAGCCGCCACCGAAGTGCCCATGGTTTTACGGTGGGACGTTGGCAGGCTTGGAATGTAGTGGCGAGGCACAGCAGCCACTCGAGATCCGAGTCGGCCTCCGGCCTGCCAGGGGACGAGATCCGAGGAAGTTTGATTGTCAGTTTCCTCATGATCCCCTCATGACTATTCCGCCGAGATAAGGAGCAAGCGACGTGCCAAGTCCCGACGCAGATCATGGGGCTATCAACCTTTGCAAAACCATGCGGATAAGAAATTCCTGCCAGCGGAGAATTTGGGACACTCACTGTCCCGCCCGACTGCAATCCACCGCCGCTGGTGGTTTTCAGCCCCCGCAAACGGCCACTCGACCACGTAACGGGCATTAGTTGAGATTTAGTTGGTTTCCGATTGATGTCATAACGACGCCGGCCTCGCGACGGCCCGAGTAGCCTGTTTCGGCGTTCATCCTATGCGCCAACGCATCGCTAATCGATGAGTGGCTTACAGTTGACTTTGTTGACGCGGAATTTGAACAAGCGGTAGCTAGATATATCTATCGCCTTCTTGGTCAGCGTTACGGTCGTCTGGCGTCTTCTCTGATCCAAAAACATTGCTGAATGGTCAAGTTAGGACAGTTCGAGTGCGCTCTTGGGCACCAAAGATTGTTCGTCAGTCTTTTGCCGGCGCACGATCGAATTTCAACTTCATCCCAATCAACGACAAGATCAGTAGGAGCACCACAACATTTGTCGCGATCAGCGGCAGCGACTTGCTCATGATTCCGTAGAGAATCCACAGCCCCAGCCCGACAGCGAGCGCGAACAGCATCCGGAACGAAACCCCCTCGCCCGATTTGCTGCGGTAAGTCTTCCATACCTGCGGAAAGTTTGCTGCCGTCGTCACCAATCCTGCGACAAATCCTACAACCGTAGTCAGATCAGCCATATTCGGAACCTTATAACTCTTTCCCCAGTTCGTACACTCCTTTGATTCCGGTATCATGACGCTGGCGGAAGGAAAGAAACTCGGGCTCTATGAGATTGTCGCGCCGATAGGCGCGGGCGGAATGGGAGAGGTGTACCGAGCGCGAGAGATCGCCAGGATGCTGCCCTCTGTGCCTATTCGCCACGTTAGCCGTGCCATCCGGCCATCCGTTCGAGGCCGCTAGTATCGCAGACAAGATAACAAGGCAGACCGCACGCTCGCCCGCGCCGGGATCCAGAGGCAGTGCCAGCGGGTGTACAAAGTAATCGCGGAGCCAACACTGAGCTCGCGCCGAATCCACTTCCCGTTGTGCCGGAAGTTTCACGGTAAAGGACTTCATCGCGGCCCCAGCAGCCGCGCCCCGCGTGTGTCGCACGTGTGCCCGACCCGAGTTTTGAGCGTTTTACACAGTTCTAGCACTTCACAAAACACGGAACTTATTGTGGTTTCAACAATAGACATGTTATAAATCCCAGGGTAACGAGAAAGGTACATCGCCTCACCCCCTCGAGAAAATCCGCTCGTGCCAGGTGATACAAAATCTGCGTGCGATTGGGGTTGCCGGTCATCCTGTTGCACCGCAACGATGCGCGGAAAGGCACGCGAGATAAGCATCCTCAAGCGCCGGCGGTACAAACATCGCTGCTGCGGCAGGCTGCGACTCGGCGATGACTCGTACCTGAACCCCATCCGCGCGCCTTCCAATCGAGCGCCTCATCTCGAACGTACAGGAATAGCCCTGCAACCAAGAGCAGCGTCTGCGGATCGCAGAATTTGATTGGCGAGGTTCTTGGGCCAACAGGCGTGCTGGCGTTCTTAGCATCAAGCGTCCTCCGGCTTAGTGGACCTCCGCGCGATGGCCCAGTTGGATATTGTGATTGGCTGTTTCCATTCTTCGTTACGGCGCAAAGAAGACCAGACCGGGCGATCTCGCAGGCGCGAGACATAACTACAAAAAACTCTCGTTTGGTTTTGAGCCAGGGATCGCTTGCGGCTATCGTCCGTGAGATTGACGGAGATGTCAAAAAAGCATCCACCGGTGATCCCGGGAAAGCCGTAAACTCAAGGACGCGAACGCCGAGAAGAATCCGCAAAGAAGGAAGTGAGCACAGCCATGACAACGGTAGCCACGCATTTGGTAGAAGCTTTGGTTGAGGCGGGAGTGCGCAGGATTTACGGCGTCGTGGGCGATTCTTTGAACAGCATCGTAGATGCAGTCCATCACAACAGGAGCATCGAATGGGTGCATGTGCGACACGAAGAGGCGGGTGCGTTCGCGGCGAGCGCCGAAGCGCAGCTAACGGGTAATCTCGCCGTATGTGCGGGCAGTTGCGGGCCCGGGAATCTTCATCTCATCAATGGTTTGTTCGACGCGCACAAAACGCTCGCGCCGGTATTAGCGATCGCCGCGCAAATACCATCCAGCGAAATCGGAACCGACTTCTTCCAGGAAACTCACCCCGAAAGATTATTTCTCGATTGCAGCCACTTCTGTCAGCTCATCGCGTCGGAAAAACAGATGCCCCGCTTGTTGCAGATCGCCATGCAAACATCGGTCTCCCGCGGGGGCGTCAGCGTAATCGTGTTGCCGGGTGACGTAGCGTCCTCCAAGATGACGTCGGAAGAGCTGGAACATCCCGTTTTCCGGCCCAGGCCGGCAATTCAGCCGTCGAGCGGCGATCTCAGAAAGCTGGCCGATTTCTTGAACGACGCGGACCGGGTGACGTTGTTTGGCGGCGCCGGCTGCGCCAATGCGCACGAAGAAGTCCTGCGGCTTGGAAAACTTCTTCAGGCGCCCATTGCGTATACCTTTCGAGGAAAAGAATTTCTTGAACAGGAAAATCCTCTTGCCGTTGGGATGACCGGATTATTGGGAACCGAGAGCGGACATTACGCGCTCGAAAAAGCAGAAGCCGTGTTGCTCTTGGGTACAGACTTTCCTTATACGGCCTGGTACCCGAAGAAAGCACGCATCGCGCAGGTGGATATTCGCGCCGAGCATCTTGGGCGTAGATCCAGGCTCGAACTCGGTCTCATGGGAGACGTCAAGGCCACAATCGAAGCGCTCTTGCCTTTGCTGAAGGCCAAGAAGAGCGACAAACATTTGAAAGCGTGTATCAAAAAATACAGTGAAACAGAAAAGTTGCTGAACCGCCGCGCAGAAGGAAAGGAAAACGGGAAACCTCTTCCTCCGGAGTATCTAACCGCTGTTTTGAATCAGGTCGCGGACAATGACGCGATTTTTGCCGTCGATACAGGAATGACAGCGGTATGGGCGGCCCGTTACGTGAAAATGGCCGGCAAGAGGAGACTCATTGGTTCGTTCAATCACGGCTCGATGGCGAATGCCATGCCGCAGGCAATCGGAGCACAAATGGCCTTCCCCCAAACGCCAGGTGATCTCGTTGAGCGGAGATGAAGGATTCGCGATGCTCATGGGTGATTTGCTGACCCTGGCCCAATATGAATTGCCAATCAAGCTAATCATTTACAACAACAGCACGCTAGGCATCGTCAAGCTGGAGATGAGAGTCGCCGGTTACGAGGATTATGGAGTAGATGTAAAGAATACGAATTTTGCAAAGATGGCGGAAGCTGCCGGCATACGAGGAATCCGGGTGGAGAACTCCGGGGATTTGAAGAGTTCCCTGCAGACAGCCTTTCGACACAAGGGGCCCGTTCTGGTGGACGTGGTTACGGACCCAAATGCTCTGGCTATGCCACCGAAAATCGAGGCTAAGGAGGTCGCGGGGTATGGATTGTATCTTGCAAAACAGACTCTGCATGGACGGTTATTCGAGTCGATTGACGAACTAAAAGGGAATCTGCCATAGCGCAGAGTCCGCAGGCAAAGCAAGGCGGGAGCAAATTGCTCAACATAAATTCCATGACCGCTGGTCTCAAACTCGTTGACACGCGCCACCTCGTGACAAAGCCCACGTCAGGTGGGTGAGCAATCCGATAGGGCGTAACGCGCGTGAAGCTCGAGCAGGCCTCGAAAGTGAATTCGTGAATGCCGACCCGCCTGCATAGCGGGGAAGGCCGTGTGCCCAGGGAAGAAGCCGAATACGCACCTGCAGCGATCCACTGCGGTAGCGAAAAGGACTGCCTTAACTATCTCGTCATATGGGCCACAAGGCAGAACAGCCTATAAAGCGTGCCATTGTGTTGCATGCAGGGTCAACAGAATCAGGCAGATCATGCGCTCGAACTTTTTTAATTTTCCTTGTTACTTTTTCCCCGTTGCATGTTCCCTAGTAAGTGAGGGAAGTTCTCGCCCGACCAGGACCTTACCGCAGGAATCCTTGCGCTATGAACATATCTTCTTCCCATCTCGACGCCCTGAAAGCCTTCGGCTACACCGAGGAAGAAGCGCGGTTTCTTTACATTGTTGCGACGCACTCGGGCTACTTTGTAGCTCGTCAATTCCTCGGCTTTACCGGAGCTCATTGGGGCAAGCGGACTACCACCTTTTGGGACAAACTCCACACTCAGAAACACGCCCGAACCGAGTGCTTTCCGAAGAGCGGAGTTATCCATCACCTCTTCTCGCGGAAGCTCTACGGTCAGATCGGACGAGAGAACCTTCGCAACCGCCGTGAACATGAAATCGAATTCATCCGGCAACGCATCGCAATCCTCGATTTTGTCCTCGCAAATCAAGAGCGGATTTACCTCGAAACCGAGCCGGAAAAGGTCAGTTATTTCTGCGGTCAACTGAAGGTGCCCAATCACTTTCTGCCCGCGAAAACCTATCACGGACAGCGCACCTCGCAGCCAACGGTGCGCTATTTCGTTGACAAGTTCCCGATGTGCCTCGGCAATGAAGCCTCCTCCCCTGTGGTGACGTTCACATACATCCAGGGGACCGAGGCAAGCCTGACCGATTTTGTTCATCACCTGGAAGCCTACCTGCCGCTCTTCCGGCAGCTTTCCGAGTTCCGATTCCTGTACCTCGCGCGGACAGATTGCCACTTCGAAAAGGCAAAGGAACTGTTCGACTCCCTGGTCACAATTCCGCTCCAATCCGACGCCGCGAAGGACATCCTCCGGTACTTCCGGATTCGCAAGGCTTGGGATCTCAAGCAATACGCTTCCCTAACCGAAGGTGATCTGATCTTCCGAAATGACGCCAAGAAACGATTCGCCGGAGACCGATTCGAGCACTTGTATCGCGGATGGAAGGCGGCGCGGGTGACAGAGGCAAACATCCGTCAGAAGTTCGGCGGAGACGGCCTCCATCACACGGTGCATTTTGCCGTGCAAGTCCTTCAGCGGATTGCCCCAGCAGGCGGCGAATCCACCGAAAAAGCGTGAAGAGGATGGAAACGATGCACTCCACCTTTTTCTTCACAACGTTCCGCACCTTGTGGTGCAGCGAAATGCTTGGCCGAGTGAGGAATGGAAATACCGCGAGGAGAAAACACGCTATGGAAAAAGCACAAAATCGGGCGGGAGCGACCCATCATAAAAGGGTCGCTCCCGCCCTCCGTCACAGGTGATTGTGCCGGTGTTTTTTCCACGGCTACAGGGAAAGGCACAAAGGAAAGTCAAAACACCCGAGGAGGAATGAAATGTCCATCATCAAGAAAGCACCGGCAATTAAGACCCGCGAGGTTCGTCTTGAAGAACCCGTCAACGAGCTGCTCGAAGACTATGCCCGGTTCATCGAAAGCAGCCCCGACCACGTTCTAAATGCGGCCCTGAAGAAAGTACTCTGGCGCGACCAGGACTACCGGAAGTGGCGAGACCAGCGCCGCAACAGTCAGCCCGGTCCTGAGAAGACTCAGCCCGTGGACACAAGGGTAAGGACATGATCCAACGCATTCTCCACTCGCGCGGCTTCGTCTCGGCTCTATTGGCGATGGGCGCGGGAGCCTTTCTCTATTACACGCACCCGTTTCCCGCAGACCAGATCTTCCTGCGCGTCATTGCCATGCGCGCTCCCCATGCCTTCCTGAGCTTCCAGTACCTCTACAACATCATCCTTTTCGCGACACCCTTCATGGTCTTTTCGACCGTGCTTTCGGGCCTCTACATCTTCACGCTGAAAGTCCGTCGCCGCATCTCGCCTGGCCGTCTTCCTCGCTATCCCGACCCATGCAAGAGGGACAACCTTTATCTCGTGGTCGGCGAGGTCCACAACCCTCGCAAACCGGGACCCTCCGAGGCCCCGCGCTGGCTCACTATTCCCGAGCGCGGATTGTTCACCGGGATTGCGATTTTCGGTGCAATAGGAACCGGCAAAACAAGCTGCTGCATGTACCCGTTTGCCGAGCAGGTTCTTGCCTACAAAGCAGCGGACAAAGAGAAGCGAATCGGCGGTCTCATCCTCGAAGTCAAAGGAGACTTTTGCCGTAAGGTGAAGGGCATTCTCGACAGCCACCAACGCAGTGAAGATTACATCGAGATCAGCCTCGATTCCGAATACCGCTACAATCCCCTCCACAACGACCTGGACGCCTACGCGCTGGCCTTCAGCATCGCGTCCCTGTTGAACAACCTGTTTGGCCGTGGCAAGGAACCCTTCTGGCAACAGGCGTACACGAATCTCGTCAAGTTCATCATCCTTCTTCACAAGGTCGCCTACGACTACGTCACGCTCTTCGATGTCTACCAGTGCGCAATCTCGCCAACGATTCTTGAAGCCCGGATTCACGAGGCCGAAGAGATCGTCATGGGCCGCCATTACATCGCCATCAAGCCAGAGGTCTACGGCCAGCGCACGGCGGACCTCGCGGGCCTTGGATTTGTTCACGATCCGAAAGAAGACCGCTATCTCGCCCCGGCCACACCTCAACTCCGCGAAACGCTACAGAACAGAGGAATCGGCTGTGAGTCCAAGAGTGTCCTCGACCCCGCGCAAGCCGATCAGGAAAAGCTCCAACAACTGGAAGCCGTTAAGCGCTGGTTTAACGACGACTGGAAGCGCATCGAACCCAAGCTGCGAACCTCCATCGTCGAGGGAATCTCCGTCTTCCTTTCTCTCTTCGACGACAACCCGAAAGTGAAGAAAGTCTTCTGCCCGAAGAAGGAGTGCTACGACCCCGCGAAGAACGTCAACAATATCTATGGCAAGCCCCTTCCTTCATTCTCCTGGCTCATTGAAAACGGCAAGGTCTGTGCCCTCAATTTCCCCATCGGGATGAACCCAGGACTCGCAAAGGCTCTGGGCGTCATGATGAAGCTCGATTTTGAGCGCGCCGTCCTCAACCGCGTTCCTGAAATCGAAGCTCACCCCGAGCGGCATTTCAGGCAGGTCCTCTTCCTCTGCGACGAGTACCAGCACTTCGCAACCGTGGGTGAAAACGACCCAACGGGAGACGAGAAGTTCTTCAGCCTCTCGCGCCAGCCGAAATGCATCCCCATCATCGCCACACAGAGCATCAGTTCGCTCAAATCCGCCCTGCCGGGGGATAGCTGGCGCACGCTCTTGCAAACCTTCCGCACGAAGATTTTCCTCGCGCTTTCGGATGATTTCTCCGCTCGCACTGCGAGCGAGCTTTGCGGGCGGGAAGACAAACTCAAGGTCAGCTACAACCTCTCGGAGAGCGGCCACGACGCTCGCGTGAGTTTGCTCACCGGGAAGGCCGTGTCCCATAAGGCTAACATCACGGCGTCCAAGAGCTACAACACGCAGAGCGACTACCGCTTCGACATGAAGACGTTCATGGAGTTGCGCAACGCGCAATCGGTGACGATTGCCTACGACGGCTTGAATCCCATGCCGCCGATGTTCTGCTACCTGAAGCCCTACTTCAACGATCCGAACAAGTCGTACTTCAAGCAGCTTGCGGAAGGAGGTCTGTGATGAATGGATTCGAGATGATCCTCCCTTTCCTCAAGCCCATCGAGCACCTCATCCTCGACGACACGGTCAGCGAAATCATGGTGAACGGGCCGGACCAGGTGTTCATCGAGAAGAACGGTTTTATTCAGCAAGTGAAGGGCGTGTCACTCGGAGAGAAGGCCCTCATGGTCGCCGTGAAGAACATTGCCCGGCGTCTGGGCGACGACATCTCGGAATCGAAGCCCATTCTCGACTCGCGCTTGCCGGACGGAAACCGCGTCGCTGCCGTCATTCCGCCATGCAGTTTGAGCGGAGTCACTCTGACGATCCGCAAGTTCAATACGCGGCACTTCGAGATGCAAGATTTAATCGATGCCGGGACACTCGACCGCCCGCTCGCTAACCGTCTCGAAGACTACGTCCTGG
>Ga0307374_10011792_pt1 | contig 12351 bp, 15 predicted proteins | sample OX3MG_FD_202532 | JGI IMG/M metagenome (GOLD analysis project Ga0307374, IMG submission 202532) | Soil microbial communities from Risofladan, Vaasa, Finland - OX-3 | ecosystem: Environmental > Terrestrial > Soil > Coastal area > Acid sulfate soil | place: Finland: Risofladan, Vaasa | collected...
GCGTTCTCGCATGCCGACATCATAATGATCGGCGCGCGCTTTCAACCAAATTGCCCGGAGGTCGTGGGTTCGATCCCCACCGCCCCTACCAACCTACCTATCAGAAAATAAATCAATTCCCGCGCTCGCTTTGTCCGCGTGTGTATTACGTGTGGTTCGTTTGAATTTGGCTCATCGAATCGCCTGCGAAAACCTGCTGCAATCCGTACCCCTTACTCCGTTCAGATGGGGCGCCACCACGTGGCGTGCTCGGCATCGCTAATCGATAGCTGGGTCGTTTTGTCACGTCGTCCCTCTTCAAGCGCTGCCAGGATTTGATTTCCCTGTGACGACCCCACATCATAGGCTTCGTACACGATTCCTTCTGGCGTTCGTTCGAAGCGGGCCACGGGCTGAAGGAAATCCCTCATCTCTGGAATCTCCAGCTTGATCGTGTTGCGGCCTCCCCTGGCCGTGGCTTCGATGATGCCGTGACGCTGACCCGAATGTGAGCTTTGAACCTCAGTAACGCCGCTGAAGAATGTATCGGCGACCCGAATTGGAATCTGTGTTTGCGTGGGTCGGTCTCTTACATGAGCCTTTCTTAGGCGCATCAGAAGAACCGTTCCGGCGGGCGCTCTCGCTGCGACAACAGGCCTTGCAGGGCCTGCTGGCGCGGCTGCTCTACCGCGTGGCGGAGCAGCGGTACGGGCGACGCCTGGACCCAGGGGCGGAGGTACAAATCGTTTTGAGCCGAACAATGGGGGCGTCTCACGACCTGCCCGTCGCGTTCCCCCTTGACGTAACTCGTCGCGCGCCCTCGCCTCGTCGGGCACATAACCTTCGTTGCTCAAACGGACCAAAAAATCCCGATCTAACCGTACGGCAAGCCGGCTTGTGGTGTCTTTCCATGATGAGAGTGCGTCTACTGCCTGTGCTACAACGCTCGCGTCGACATTAGTATCTACCTGCAGACCGGCTTCAACGTTTACATAGAGGCCGGACTGGGTGATGTTATTGGACCCCACAATCAACCGAGCCTCTTCCTCGTTGCGGAAGAGGTACAGCTTTGGATGGAAAACGCCGCCCGCCTCGTTGTGATAAACAAAGGTCTCGCACCGTCCGTACTGCTCCAGATCGAGAAGCGCCTGCAGCCCCTCACGCGTTGTGTTTTGTATGTCGATGCCGACAATCACCGACAGTTGGCCACCATGTTGCAGGAAATTCGCAAGACGATCCGAAAGGTAAGCCATCCCCGAAGCCCGCACCCACGCAACGGCGATGTCGAGCGTGTCCCAGAATGGATCTACGTCATCTAGCTGATCCACATGACGAAGCAGCTCCGTTCCGAATCGAACTGCTAACGGTTGGTTGTAAAACAATGGCCCTCCCTTCCTTCCGGGAATTTACTCCCGGCTAATATTGGGCCACCCTCGCATTCATTGCAGCGGCTGCCTCACTGGCAGACCGTCCGGTTCTAGATCGTTGTCGGGGCTCAGCCGCTCCATGCTGCTGATGAGGTCGCTGTAAATCTTCACTTTTGGTCCCTTCGTTTTTGTCAACGCCGGTTTCGCAAAGATGAGTACGTACTCGTGAACATTCTTGAAGAGGAAGTTCGGGGGATAAGGGTAGCTTCCAAATATCGGGCGTTGCGCGCCATAGGAGCCCCACTTGCCACCGGTCCCATCTTTCGACCAGATGATCTCATTGACCATGACAAATCCGATCTTCCGCAAAAGCACTGCGAAGTCCGTTGCGAGTGGGAATGTTAGAAGCCCGTGGTCGGTGTGTTGGTTGACGTTGGCCGTGACGACGCACATTTTTCGGCCGGGCATGAGTGCGCGGAAACATTCCTCGAAGACAGGACGGATGCCCTCTATGAAAGCGCTGTAGCTCTCTATGTTCCCCAGATTGCTTTCCGAATCGCCGTAGTCCGCCTTGTTCCAATAAGGCGGGCTCGTTACAACCAGACCCACACTGTTGTCTTCGATGAACTTGAGATTCCGGCTATCGCCCCGGACTGCGACCAGCGCCTCAAAATCCGGCCCGCGGCCATTTTGCAGATTGCCGCATTCCTTCTTGATGGTCCGGACGTAGCCTGCATTCTGATCCACGCATACAGCGCGGCGGCCGAGAGGAATTACAGCGCGCGCCGTCGTTCCGGTCCCCGCAAAAGGATCAAGAACCGTCTCCCCGTAAAAGCTGAACAGCTTTGCGAGGCGCAGGGGAATTTCTGCCGGAAACACAGCAGGGTGATCGTTATGACTCGTATTTGCGATGCTCCAGACGGTTTTCGTGTATGCCCTCCATTCGTCCTTGGTGACCTTGCTCTTTTCTTTGGCGGCCGGGTCGAGACTCATCTTCTTCGTCGCTTTGCTCTTCTTCCTCACTGAATGTTTTGTCATGCCGTCTCCTTCTGCTCGGTTGCCGTGATTTTCTGTGTGCGCAAGGTGGCGGCCACCGTGTGCGCTGTGAATTGTTGAAGCTCGTCGACGAACGACCCTTCAAGCCCCACGATATCGGCGAGCGTCTGGTCGATCTTGCGCCGAACGTCATCGTGTCCGTTGGGGCTGAACGCGAGTGAAGTTCGCCCTCGATTCAAGCTTATGATTGGCTTCGCTTCCATCAAAGACCAAAGCTCGGCTCCATGCTCGGCTAACACGTCTCTCGTGGGCGCCATGAACGTTTCCAGACCAAAAGGTAGCTCGGCAAAGAAACGTCGTGAGACATGAAAGCCGTCACCGTGGGTGTGCCACCACCAGTAAGCAAGGTGGCCGGAAAGAAGCGCGAACACCGCAAGAGCGACTGGCCTCGACGGACATCTGATTGCGTGTAACGGATGCTCAGAGAGCGCGTGGCTGCGGCGAAGTACACCGCGCTCGGGCCTCACAAATACGTTGATGAAGTTGTAGGCGGTAGGGCCAATAAAAACGGTGTGGTCATCTGCACTCGGCATGTCGGCCAGATCGAACCGCCCGATGCTGTGCACCACTTGCTCAAGACGATTCCATCGCGCATCAAGTGCTTTAAGCGCGGCAGCCTGGATGTCGCCTTCGATTTTCGGAATGCCTGCCCGTATATCGGTGTCTACCACGGTGAAGTGGAAGCTTTTGAACATCGCTGCGCGGCTATCACCTCGCCACTTCCGCAGCGGCCCTGTTGCCAGTACCGAAGTCTTATCCGATGGAGTTCTCGACCACTGAATAATCGCGTTTCGCGTTTTTACATCTTCGCCGAAGAGCGCATGCGGTTCTCTATCGAAGAAAGCAAAGCGCCACCGGCCCCGAGTTTTGGAGATTAGCTCACGTGCCATGACGAACTGCGCTCCGACATTGCAGGCTATTGACAGTGGCAGGACGAGCGCGCCCGAGCATGTCCCTGGGGCAGCCAAGCGGACCATCTGCTCGATGAACGGTAGAAAAATTTCAGCATTAAAGCACGGCTTCACCGCGAGCGTTTTATATACCCGGCTGAGTTCCGCGAAGTCGGAACGCTGACCAATATCCGCATAAGGCGGATTCCCGAGGACGACCGTTGGGCCTCGCTCCAGTGCCGGGAAGAGCCGCGAAATGGCGACGCGGCTCACTCTGCCCTGACTGGCCTTGACATTCTTTTCGGTGACGCCTACTGCACAGTCGATACGCAAAGTGTCGATGCAGGCCAGATTCATGCGCAACCGTCTCCAGGCTTGCGCAGGAGCCCTGCCTTGCCCCGCGAAATCGCCCCAGGAATCGGCCAAGAGCACAAACGCCGTTGCGTCCAACGGCCACGGATCAATGTCAGCGCCAAACAGGCACTCGCTGGCCAGTGAAAAAATGTTTCTGCCCGGATGCTGGCGGCGAATTTCCTGAAGCGCAGCCCTGAGAAAAACGCCTGTCCCGCAAGCGGGGTCGAACACGGTCGGCAAGGTTTCGGAGCTTAACCCGGTGATGCAAGCAGTGGCCATATACTCCGCAACATCCGCTGGCGTATAGAAGACGCCTTCAGCCCGCTTACGCTTCTGGGCGGCGCGGGTAGTCGGATTACGCCTCACGCTCAGCCTGCTTCCCGGCCCATGCGGATCAAGAATGTATGGCAGCAGTTCCAGGTACGCGCCCGCGTCCGCCGACGATTGAAGCGCGGTCTCTGCCTTCTTGAGGGCCTCAGCCGACGCCAGTTTCGTTAAGCAGCCTGGTGAATCAAAACCCAAAAACCAACGCTCGGCTTCCGGGAGCGAAGTCTTGGCGGGCAGCGCCTTCGTCGCGACTCCCACAACCCACATTGAAACAACGGCCCAAGCGGCCATCTCTGAATCTGATCGAACAATATCCGGCGAGAGCTGCTCAGTCCGCGGCAAGAAGAGTGATGTCCTCACCCAGGCGGAGTTTTTTTTCGCGAGTGACCGTGACAGCGTGCCGACAGCATCGCGTATTGGCTCCCCGTATACTTCGACAATTGTTGAGAGCACATGACCACGACGGGGCACCGCGAGACGCGGTGCCTCCTTTAGCGCGCACAAGACCGACGATTCCGCGCGTCCGTTTCGCCGGGCAGGAACGGCAGATCGGGCCGCGGAACTCTCGCAGTCGCGAAGCACGAGCGGCGTACTGGTCAACATTCCTTGAGCCCCCTTGCCACAACGCTATCCTTGCCCTTTGAAGAGTGGCCACTTGTCCCCAATGTACTTTTCGGCTGCTTCGCGCACGACCCAGGCCAGCGATACCTTTTTCTCTTTGGCGATGACTTCGAGAATCTCGTACACTTCTGGCGGAAAACTGATCGTCGCGCGCACCTGCGCCGTGCTTTCGCCCTTCATCCTCTTTCCGGCCCCTTTTTGCTCTTTCATTCGCAGCGTCTATGTTTCACCGAATTTCACCACATTGGTGAACAGAAAGCAATCCGCCTGACAAGAAACGGACGCCTAACCTGATGCCTCAATTCGGACGCTGGCTCTCTCTTCCCGTGTTGCTGGTAGGGGTAGTTTGCATTAGCACCAACGGATCGTTTGCGAATGCTCGCTGCAAATCCGCTTCGAGTTGCTCCTGCCGCGCCCGCACCCATGGCGAGTAGTGCCGTTCGGTGATGCGCACGCTTTGGTGCCCCAAGACCACGCTGACACGCTCCAGCGGTACGTTGGATAGCAGAAGCTCGACAGCAAACGTGTCACGGAAGCGATGCGCGTGCCCATGCGCAATTCCGGCCTGCCGAAAGAGCAACAGCAACCGTCTCTGCCACTTGCCGACCGCAGTGCGGAGCTTCGCTTCCGCCGTGCGAAACCAGTAGCGGTCATTCATTGGCGGAGTTTTGCTAAGGGCGTCTGCAACGAATTCAGGAAGCGTGACCCGCACTGGAGTCCCCGTTTTCGCGGTGTAGAGGAAAAGCGTATTCCCAACGAGACGATCCAATGATAGAGAAACCGCGTCGCCGATCCTCAGTCCCGAATATCGCATCACGAGCACGAGCGAGCGAAGCCTGATAGCATTCAGCTTGGCATTGTGAGCCGCTTTCAGTTGATACGCTTCCGTCGCCGCTAAAATCTTCACCATCTCTTCATGCGTAAAAGGCAGCGTCGGCGACGTGGTAATTTTCGGCGCTTTCAATTCGCTGGCGGGATTCTCCGTGATCCATTTGCGCCTTTGACAGAAACGGAAAAACGCCCGCAGCCGTTCGAGTTGTTTCTGACTTGCTCGCGGCCCGTCTTTCCACTCTCCACGAAAGCGAGTCATGGCGTCCACGTCCAAATCGCGCAGCAATTCATATCCCGAACGCCGCGAAAAATCTTTCAGCCGCCGAAAGAGCAATTCGTATTTGTAGGTGGTAGACGCGGCAAGATTGCGAGCCTTTGCGTCTACCGTGAAAGTATCAGCGGCTTGCACAATACTCACCGGCAATTCGCGGCCAGTGACCTGCTGCTTTGCTTCCCATTCACGCACGGTGTCTTGCGCTCGCTGCCAATCAGAAGTTTTCAGCGACGCACGAATGTTTTTGTCGCCGAGAAAGCCCTCAACCGAAATCGGGCAGTGACAGCGCCGGTACTCCCGCCCCTCGTTGCGATGCGCACAGCTTTTCTTGTGACGGCGAAAAATCGTCAGCATGTCGGCCTCCCCTTTTTGGCGAGGCGATGATACACCCGCTGTACAACTGACTCAGGGATTCGCAGCGTGCGATGGCGCCGCCGCTTACCATAGACGTGCGGCTTTTCGATCACCAGCACGTCGGGCTCGTTCTCGAAAATTCGCCGGATCGTGTGGGAACTGAGCGCCCATAATTCCGCGACCTGTTCCGGCGAGTAGAAGCGTTGGAGAGGGATGGAGCATGAAGATTGACTCGAAACACTTGTGCCCTCGCGCGCCCCTGATAACGAATTAGAATTTGCGACCATTGTCAGCGATGCCAATTCTTTAGGCTCAGTCGAAAAAAATCTTTCTCAATGTTGGCCGATGGGCTGATAACCGCGTGCGTACGAGAAGACTCTGAGCTTTTCGTGTGTGAATCGGCCCACGACCGCCGTGAACCACCAGGCCGGACAACGTGACTGAGTTCAACTCCGGCGAGCCTGCCGCCGAAGTGAATTTTTCCAAGTGCCTTTGCGGCATACTTCGCGGCATAGAATGCAGCGGCTCGCGCGGGGTCAAACGGCTCGATTCGCGTCCGCCCGAAGCGCCGGAAGGCTTCGGCCCACCAAAACCGCCGTTTCAGATGAGCCGTCCCGGAGATTAGGCCGTGGCAATGCCAGCGACCGCCCAGAGCGCCGAATTCCTCCGGGATGACCCAACCTATTGGGTTTCCCGCGTGAGCTTCTATGTCGGCCAGCCATTGCTCGATTCGCTTCATTGCCGCGTCCGGGCACTGAACCTCGTCCCGAAACGTTATCGGATTCACGAACCAATCCCAAACAGTGAGTTTAGATAAGAACTGGCCGAACGCATCGGGCAGTTGCGACCTGATCTGAAGCTCTTTGGCACGACGTTCTGTTTCGCGTGAGTGATCTACAAGAGCCATTGAACACACCCTGTGTTACAAGGATGGGGAACCCCTCTCCCCCCGCCCTCTCCCCGCGCAAAAAACGCGCGTGGAGAAGGAGCGCGTTTTGACCCCTACCGGCAGAAAGACGCGTTCCAAAAAGCGCGAATAGCCGGACGGCTCACCTGCCGTATAGGTCGCGGGACGGTCGCCACCGTTGCCCGCACTGTGCGCGTGTGAGCCGCCCGTTTTGCGTCACGAGCGATTCACTTCAATTGCAAAATCAACTCGTGGCGAAGCTTTTTCGGTTGAAGTCTTTCCGGTGCATTCAACGTGGATGTGATCGCCGACCTGTAAGGATTCGAGGCCCGCTGCTTGCAAGGCCATTCGGAATCCCGTCAGATTTCCGATGCTGACGATCTCTTCCATCTTGCCGTCCACCTTCACCGGATTAATGAGCGCGAGAACTGCGCACGGCCCATTCTCCGACTCGAACATCCGAATAACCTTGCCTGCCACGCTCATTCCTGGCGTCCAAAACTTCGCGTCAAGGAATGGGGCGGCTGCATCTTGCGTACAACCCCTAAATTGCTTCATTTTTTCCTCCGTTAAAGTTGAACGCGGGGCGACACTGCGGTAGGATCGAAGCTAGCAAGCTACCGAGAGCGTCGCCGGACGTTCTCTGTTTTTACTCGGGCCGCGCCAGAACGCGGCCCGAGTTTTTTTGCCTAGACTGCTCTAGGGACAGCCCAAGCAAACTCTGAATCACTTTTTCTTTCCCGCTTTCAGCTCATCGGCGAGTTGCCGAGCGTATTTCCTCATGCCGGGCAAGAGCCATTTCGGGCCGCCCCGCTTGCGCTCCAAAACGCGAATCGCTTTCCGACAGCCCCTCAGTTTTTCTTCAAGACTCATTTGGTAACGCGCCATTCCAAGAACCCTCTCCACCCTTCAGCCCCCCATGCGGTGCGCGTGGTACGATTAACCCGCATTGGGAGGTCGCCTCAATGGAAATCGCACAACTTTCGAGAGATTTGGTACTAAATTCGTGAAAGGCGGATCTCTCCGAGGCCGGAAGCGACTCAACATACAAGACTTATCATTCTGGGAGCAGGAATGGTTGAAATCGTTACAACTACTACGCGACGGATGGGGCCACGGCTCAGTAGACCCCGCTGAAGCAAGACTTTCTCGCCTCAGCCTGACGCAAATGGAAGAGCTACTAGATGAGTTTGAGAGGCAGGTGCCTGAGCAGCGAGTCGCCGAAAAAGAGCACGGAAGGCGGCTGCCGCCCAGAAAGAGAAAGGAATGGATTTTCCGGGAAGGACTCGAAATGGGCCAAGACATTGCTCCGCTGCGTCGAGCGAGATTGCGGAAAAGGTTTGAGAGCGCCGAGCGCTGCGAAATCTGGAAGGCTCTTTGGAATGCCCGCACGTACAGACAACTGTTTTCGGCTTGCGAACGTTGGGACAAGCTGCCAGAGATTCGAGGGCGCAATCTCAAAACTGGGCGCTCGTATGAGAGCGGCCTGGGTATTTTTCCCGATCTTGTGCGAAAGAATGCAAGCAGGTTTCTCTCGCTTAGGCGAGACAGTCGTTTTCCGAAAAGCAGTTGGGCCAATGACGACTCTCGTCTCAGTTTTATTGCGCAAGGGATGGCGGGAGTGATGATAGGAATCAGTCCCCGCACGGCAATTCACCGGTTGCGAACTTTGAAACATGGCCCTGGCGGAAAATTGTGGGATGAGAACAAGAAACGATGCATCTGCACCCGTTGCACAACAGAGCTGTTGAAATGATTTCTTTGAGGAGGATCGATGCAGATAGAAAACGCGAGCAATGGAGACGATGTTATTACCGTTGACAAATCGCACAAAGACGGACTTGTGCGTCTCAATATCGGGGTTGAGCAGGGGAAGGCACGTCATGCCAATCTGAAACCTGCCGAAGCTAGAGCCGTCGGTTATGCGCTGCTCTCTTACGCAGAACAGGTTGGAATGGCCTAGCTCTTTGGGGCGCCGGATGCTGCTTCGAGCGTCTCGATTCGCTTGCGTAGCTCAGGAATTTGTCGCCGTAAGGTTTCCAGCGCAGAGAATTCTTCCGATTGCCGGAAGATCACGTGGCCATCCGAACTGACGTCGGACTTGCAAACCGGACACTTAATCGACTCACTCACGGTATGCCTTTCGCGCGGGCTTCTCAGGCACAGAACCCATTTCGAGCCGCTGCGCCAAGCCCGCAAAGAGCTCAGACAGTTTTTCCTCATCGTCGGCGAGCTCGGGGATCGCCTCGGCTTGCCGCGCACGTTCAAAGAGCTTCTGCGCATTGCGAGCTCGAGTGAGCAAACGGCTTCGCGCCGTCTCGGGATCCGCCGTGAGATCTCCTGCCGACGGCGCAGGCAGTTTTTCCGAACCGCCGAGGCTATCGGAAAGTTCCCGAAGTGTCGCGGCAATCGCCTCCGCGCGGAAAGCGGCATCGCTGCGTTTCGCGCCGTGGAGCATTCGCCGTTTTGGCTTTGGCAGAATCACTGCCAACGCCCCGCTCTCTTGTGCCGTAGCGATAGCCTGGCGCAGAGCGTCCACGTCGCGCAAGAGCATTTCGCGCAGCTTCTCCGGCCTCTTCTCGACCGCTTCGTGGGAGAGCGCTTCCGCGCGCCGGATTAGCTCTTCGGCCTCTTCGGGCTTCGGTTCGGCACGACTCGCACTTTGGGTGGCCGGTGGAGAGCCTCGGCCCGCCGCAAGCATCTTGCTAAGATCGCGAACCTCCTCGCGCAATGCGCGGACTTCGCTGAGAATCCTGCCCGTCGCCGCTCGGTCCACGTCGGCGACCGCTCTTTCGGCGATTTCTTCCTCGGCGTGTGAATCGTTTTCCTCGGAGGTGGGCCGCGCGTGTTGACCACCGAACCAGCGCAGCCGTTCGCGTCCTTCTTTAGCGAGCGAGTACAACCGCGGGCGATCATTTTCGCCGCGAGTGCAGAGTCCCTGAGCCGTACATCGTTCCAGCAGTTCGGATGCAGAGGATGTGCGCGAATCGAGATGCACAGCCGCCTCTTTTGCGGAAACAGGACGCGATTGCTCGGCCAGGAAATTCAGTAAACGCGCTTTCGGAGAGTTTGAAACTGCGGTTGCTTCGATAGCCATAGGGCTCCTTTTTGCTTCGGACGCCCTAGACGGCCGAACTGCTATTCCGAACGCTACATCCGACGAGCCCGAAACGCAAATCCGAAGAGCCTTTTCGGTGCTAGAACTGAAACGGCCGCAAGGGGATGTGCTTTTGGAAAAATATTTCGGAGCATCCCTTCGGGAAGGGTAACTATTCGGCGAAAGGCTTATGGTGGTGATGCAAATCTAATTCTTGCCGCGAGAGAGTCACCAGTTTTTCGAGAGAGCCTCAGGCGGCCAAGATGGCCAACCAATGAGGGGGATCAGGCGCTCTTTCTGTTGATGAACGGTCTGTCTATGGTCTGACTCAGCATGATGTAGATGCGCTTCAGTATCATCAAGAGGGTAAGGACGAAATTGAGCGTCAGGAAAATTATTAGGCCTGTAAGCCACCAATCGGTGAAAGATGAAATTCCCGGCGATTCGTGCATTTTCAAATAAGCCACGGTCGTCATCGTCACAACGACGATAACGATTGACACTAATATCGAATACGCGATGTTGTCGTGCAATTCCTTTATCATGGACGTTCTAGTCTTCGCCAATACAGACGGGTGCTCGGTTTGAGACGAAAATGTGTATATCAGAATTAAGAGATTTAGTAGTAGTCCTGCGAAAATGGAAAACGCCGTCAGAAGAGCGTTCAACACATCTGCACTAAACTTCCATCCATAATACGGAGCGATCCCACTGCAAACAAGCGGAAGCCCATAAAACAGCAAGAGATCCGATCTGCTGTATTTCTGTGTGGAGTTATCGCGCATTGTGCGAATCTGAGCCGCAATGATGCGCGTGACATCGATCTTCATGTCATCCCTGAACCGTTAGAGCATAGCACGGAATTTGGCGGCCAATTCCCGTGCCTGAGCATCAATGGAATCATACTTTGGATGCCCGTCCTTGCCCATGATAACAGCATCAGTCACTTCATAGTATGGCCTTAGACGCATTGGATTCGCGGCATTTATTATTCGACTTGAGCGACCCAGCTTGACCTTTGCTTTGACATTCTCGTATGCGAATTTCTCTGTATTATCCAACGCAAAAATCCCAACCGGTTTCCTGCTCTTGAAGATTTTGGAAAGCCAACTGTTCATTGGCAGGGCGCTCCCTCTTCTGGCGCGAATCACTAACTCCACAGAACCGTGAACCTCTTGGTGGCCTCGGTCATAATTTTCTTCTATATCCGGTGAAATAGTCTTTCGTACGAAGGTTATTTCCTGGACTCTTCCCTTTATGTATTTTTCCATTTGATCTTGGTCAGCCAGCGATGACAGCCGCAATTGGAAATCGGGGTACTTTTCCGTGAAGGCCGTGTCCAGTACCCAATGGAGAACCTTCCTTATCCCGTAATGTGCAGTTCTTTGGAGAATTAACAGGCCGTCCTCAATCCCTTCTGGAATTTCAATGAAGAAATAGAACGGCCACATCTCTGCATCTTCCATTTTTCTCCGATAGACGGTTTTCTTTGTTCCAACATTGATGATATTGCTTTCGCGGCCATAATCACCTGTTTCGATGATTCCTGTCAGAATACGAGACTGTTTATCGAGTTTGGAAACCGCCATGGCCTGCTGCAATTCTTTCTGATCGAGAGTGCTGTTTTTTATGTTCAGTAATACGGTATGCAAAAAATTCAACAGATCAGATCCCTCGGCATCAAAATCTGACAGAATTTCAGAATTCTTATCACCGCTATTCCACACCTTTACGTCGTAAGCAGCCAAGGAAACAAGAGGAATCATATCGGCGGGGGGATGATAGCACGGGCATCCCCACAAGTGAAACGGAAGTGGAAATAGTAACCCTAGTATACAATTACCCTGCCAAGGCTTGGAACAGAACTCAAAACTGAAATGTCATTGACCGGATGACGACTGCTTCACTCGCAACACTTCGCGCTATGGGGCGGAAGGCTTTTTCTGAAGAGTTGGACGACGCGACGCTTGAAAGCGGCGGAGAACGTCTAGCCTGGCACGCAGACTTACGAAGCAAGCCGGTACGAAACCCAAAATTGTACCCGCTGACTTTCCGTCCTTTTCCGCGTGTGTCGCGTGTGTGTCCGACTAGGCATTTTGGGCTTTTCCACAGTTCTAGACCGACACAAAACACGCAAGTTACGCTGTTTCTAAGTACAGAGGCGTTCCGATCCCCACCGCCCCTACCAACCATCTTCCTGATTGGTCGGGACTTAATAAATTCACGAGGGGGCAAAAGGGGGCAGATAAGCCCATCGATCCGGTTCTGGTGCGTTAATCTTCAGCGGCACGGAT
>Ga0307374_10011793_pt1 | contig 12350 bp, 10 predicted proteins | sample OX3MG_FD_202532 | JGI IMG/M metagenome (GOLD analysis project Ga0307374, IMG submission 202532) | Soil microbial communities from Risofladan, Vaasa, Finland - OX-3 | ecosystem: Environmental > Terrestrial > Soil > Coastal area > Acid sulfate soil | place: Finland: Risofladan, Vaasa | collected...
GCCTGGCTTGCCAGGTTTACCGACGCCTGTGCGCGTTCATGGTCCTCTTTGAGTATTTTTCCCCGCTCGGAGGCGTAAGTTTGCTCCAGTTGCGGAGAGGTTGCAAACACGCGTGGCTCTACCACCCGCAGGACGAGCACCTCGATACCCTCCGGGCGCATCCGCAAAGCCAGGGCCTGCGTTGCTGCTTCGGAATATTCGGAACCATCCACGGCCAGCAGTATCTTCATCGCACCTCCCCTTAGGCGTGCATTCGAGAGCCACATCTCGCAAGGCGAGTTGGCAGCCTCTTTGTACTTCTCAGGCCTGCCGTGATCTGTGATAGGGGTCACATCGCTTTGCCGTCATACTCAGCCAGACACTCAGCCGGACAGGATGCGAAAATGGATATAATGTTGCCTTCGCACGCGTCAGCAGGACCGGAACCGCGCGCAGGCGGCGCGCAAAGCAATGCGCGGAACTCTACAGCAGGCAGCGGCAAAGGAAGAGCCCCTTGTGGAAGCCGCTCTCTCACAGCTCCGGGATTAAGAACCCGGCCTGCTCAGCCCGAGTTCTTAATCCGGAAGCGGTGAAAGAGAATCGGTCATTTGAGCGGACCGGGTCTTTAGGGGTGTTTCGCCTGGACCCAAACGCTATTCGCCGACTCAAGTTCGACATCCGCGACTTTGGTACTCAGATAAACGTGCTGCAGTCCCGGCTTTGCTCCTGGAATGGCTTGAAACTGCAAAATATATTGATTGTCCAGCTCCTTCTGCAGAGCGTCCAAATAGGGTTTGAAACTGACCGCGCTATGAGGTCCGAAATTAAAAGAGTCGCCGCCAGTTTCCTCGGAAAGTTTGGCCATGCTGTTCAGACCATTGTTTATGGCCCAATAGTTGCGCACCAACCGGCCTACGCCTGGCGTGAAGATTGTGTCAATGATGGTTCCACTACGCTGTGCGATGCCGCTTGCCGATTCCATGTCGGGGCTGATGAACATAAGACCTCGACTGTCCATGGCTCCGCGAAATCTGTCGATACCATCCGAGACCATGATCACCTCGCGCCGGGATGAATCTTTCGGCCAGCGATTCAAGAGGTCAATGAGCGAAAGGTAGGGATTCCCGTACACACTGGAGGAAGCGTTGGGAAGCCGCAAAGCTTTTGCGGCTTGATTATGGTAAATGGTGAAGTCTTGCGCGATCTGTACCGTCCCATTACGCATATATCCGACTCCCACCAAAGTGGTTGGCGGCTGAGCGTTGATGAATGCACGCAAATCGTCGAGCTGCAAGCCCAGCTTCAGGTCGGATGCGTCGTCAATCAGAATGAATAGATCAAGCCCTGCGTGCTCTCCACGCGCCGGCGTCCAGTCCGTTACCTTTAGAGGATTTTCGCCCTGCTTGACGATTACATCATCTCGGTTTACTTCGGGAATGCTCTTGTTCCCGCCCAGCGCATCAAGTGTAACGGTCATATGTACCGGCACGGTCGCCGCAGGCGTTTCCGTCTGTGCATGCAAGGGGAGCAGCCCTGAGAGTGCAATCCCTAATAGCATGAACAGGTTACGTATATGTGGAATCTTATGCATCGTTTTCCCCCTCTCTTCTCAAGAACTATTCGAAAAGTTATCTGCTTCGGGTACCCATTCAGCAGAACTCCAAGCATCAGGGACAATTCCCTGTGCAGGTGAATCTCCTCCATTCTCAATTGACTAGTGTGCGGCGCGGGACTGGCGGAAAACAATTTACTTTGAGAGAGGGGAAAGCATACATCGAACGTTATATTGGGAAGAATTCCAGCGGCGTTCGGTCGTTTCCTGTCTGGCGCGTGGCAGTTACCTTCGAATTGTTCTGTCGAGGATCACTTGCCGCCAGACCATGCCGCTCCGGCGCTTCAACACTGAGTGATTGATTTTGCTTTTCAGGTTGCCCGCCCCTTCGGATTCCAGAAGGGTCGGAGGTTGGAGTTTTTCTTTTCGGATGAGCGCGAAACCGGGGCGCCACTCCAGCCACGCGCATGCATCCTCGCTCACGACTCGTGTCCATCAGTTCCCACAGTCTTCGCCGCAACTTTCCCGGCAAACGAACGGTAAACAAACGTGAAATATCCTGCCGCGAGGATCATGCCGACCGTCCACCAGACCAGGCCGACCTTCAACCCGTACGGACCTGCCTCGGCATTGTTCACGGTCAACGAATTCGTCATATCTCGCGCCGGCAACACCATTGGATAAACGCCAAACACCACGCTGGTCAGCATCCCGGCGAGATAGGCGCACGAGCCAAAAAACGCGCCCCCCTCGCTCTTCTTCATCAAACCCCATCGCGCCGCGAATGCGCCGACCACCGCCAACAGCGGAAATACAATGCCCCAGTGCCACATTTCAAAATTTGCCCGCACTTGCGGCTGCACATGAAAGGTAACCATCGTCACGATCACCGTAAGCGTCACAACCGCCCACCAGACTCTTGCCGCCAGGCGTCCCGCGCGCGCGCTCAAATCATCCGCCGTCTTCATCTGCACCCATAAACTTCCGTGCAGCATCAGTGCTGCAAGCGCCAGCATCCCTACCAGCGCGGTGTACCAATCCAGAATTCCTGTCTCAGCGCCCAGGCGCCAGTTTGTCCACAAGGGCTCGAAGAAATACCCACTTCGGTCCAGTGGAACTCCGCGAACCACATTGCCCAGCGCCGACCCGAAAAACACCGCCAGCAGTAGACTCGACGCGCAAAACAAGAAATCCCAAAACGGGGTCCACACGGGGCTTGCCATGTGATTCCGGAATTCGATGGATACGCCACGGAGGATTAACAGCCACAGGACCATCATCAGAGGCAGGTAGAATCCGCTGAACGCCGACGCGTACAACGCCGGAAATGCGAAGTACAGCGTGCCACCGGCTGCCAGCAGCCATACTTCGTTCCCGTCCCATACCGGCCCGATGCTGGCAATCACTTGCCGGCGTTCCTCGTCCGTCTTCGCTACCAGCAGGTGAATCGCCCCGGCTCCGAGATCAAATCCGTCCAGCAGCACGTAGACCGCGATCATGATCGCTACCAGGCAGAACCAGACCGTCCCCATCACCCCTCCTCAATCCGTCACAGGATGGACCGCCTGCGGCTCCAGCAATCTTGGCTCCGGCCCGCGCTCAATTTCCCGATACACCAAAAACAAGAATAAAATCGCCAGCACCGAATACATGCCCATAAATCCGAGCAGCGTGAACATCACGTTTCCCCCGGACACGCGGGGCGATATGCCGGCCGCCGTCCGCATCAACCCGTAAATCAACCATGGTTGCCTGCCCAGCTCCGCCGTCATCCAGCCCGCCATGTTTGCGATGTACGCAAGCGGCATGCAGATCATCAACAGCCACAGCATCCACCGAGAATCGTATAACCGTCCTCGCCACAGCAGGCCTGCGGCGAGCAGCATCACCGCGATGAAGATCGTGCCGAGTCCCACCATCACGTGATAGCTGAAATAGAGCAGCGGAATCTGGTCGGGCCACTGATTTTCTGGAAAATGGTCGAGCCCTTGTACGTCCGCCTTCCATTGTTGGTAAGTCAGGAAACTCAACATGCGCGGCACCACCAGGGGATTGTCCAGCCGGCGCCTCACCATGTCGGGCTGGCCAAGAATCGCAAGTGGTGCGCCGCGTTCTGATTGAAACAGGCCTTCCATTGCGGCGAGCGTCGGTGGTTGATTCGCCGCAACCATTTTTCCCTGCATGTCGCCCGTTGGAAAAAGCTGAAGCAACGCCGCCGCTACGCCAACGAGAACACCCGCCTTCACAAAGGTTCTGCCATAGGCTTCGAATCTGCCCGTCAACAGATAGAACGCGCCCACTGCCGCCATTACGAAGCATCCCGTTTGCACGGCCCCAAGCATGGTGTGCGCGTATTGCCAAAGTCCCCATGGATTGAACAGCAATTGCCTGAAACTCGATAACAGAATTTCTCCACCAGGCCCTCGCGCATACCCCATGGGGTGCTGCATCCATGCATCGGTCGCGACGATCAGGTAACCCGAAAGCCACGAGCCGAGGAACACGAGGAATCCCGCCCACCAGTGTCCAATCCGTCCCAGCTTTTTCTCGCCAAACAGAAATAATCCAAGGAAACTCGATTCCAGAAAGAAGGAAAACACTCCCTCCATCGCGAGGGTTTGGCCGATCACGCCGCCCGCCGTTTTCGAAAATTCTGCCCAGTTCGTTCCGAACTGGAATTCCATGGGAATGCCCGTCACTACGCCAAGAGCAAAATTGATCGCAAAAATCCGGGCCCAGAAACGCGCAGCCCTGTTGTAATGCTCGTCGCCGGTACGCAGGGCTTTCGTTTTTAGATATACCAGTAGGAGCGCAAGCCCCATGGTGAGCTGCGGAAAGATGTAGTGAAATGTCACCGTAAATGCGAAATGAATCCGGTCGAGCGCTAATGCGTTTCCCATCGTGAGCAACCTCGCTGTGTAACCCGGGAACAGAACGCCTGCGCGTCAGCAGAGGGACTTTACACGAGGCATGCCTCTCAAATGCAAACCCGGCCTCTCCCCCTTGGAACTCCTTGGCAGTGTTCTCTACGGTTCGGTGGACCTGGTTTTTGGAAGCTGACTTTCACCTCTCAGGCAACATCGCTGGTAGCATCGGCAGATGTTTTTATTTTATCGCGCCCTTCCGGGGTCACGCGGCGTGGAGCGCTTTGCTTTTGGACGCCACGCAGGCCATAAGATCATTCCAGGAATTGACGAACGATTTAGCCCCTTCCTCCTGAAGTTGCGCTCCCAACGCGTCCACGTCAATGCCTGCCTTGGAGAACCTGTCCAGCACGTCGCCGTGCGAATGGCCAAGCGCGCTCAAGGTTTCGCTGATGTCACCGTGGTCGGCGAGGGCTTTCAACGTAGCCTCGGGCATCGTGTTTACCGTGAAAGGCGCGGCGAGGGCTTGTATATAAAGGGTGTCGGAAGCTTTGGGGTCCTTCGTTCCTGTGCTGGCCCACAGAAGGCGCTGCGAACGGGCGCCCGCATTGAGGGTGCGTTGCCATCGCGGCGATTGGAGCAAGCGGCGGTAGCTCTCATAAACCTGTTCCGAGATGGCGATGCCGAGCTGATTGTGCAGCGCCTCGGGCACTTTGTTCGTCACTGCGACGTCCCACCGGCTGACGAACAGCGAAGCCACCGAACCGACCGCAGGATTCAGGCCGGCGGCGATGCGCCGCTCGATGCCGCGCAGATAGGCCTCGGCAGCCGCAACATACTGCCCGCTCGAAAATAGCAGCGTCACGTTGACCGGCACGCCCGCGAAGATCGCCTCCTCAATTGCGGGGAGGCCCTGCCTGGTTCCCGGAATTTTGATGAACAGATTGGGCCGTTCGGCGCGAGCGTGAAGATCCTTGGCCGCCGCGATGGTCCCGGAAGTGTCGTAGGCCAGCAGCGGCGAGACCTCCAAAGACACCCAGCCGTCCACTCCGTTTGTCAGATCGTGGACGGGGCGAAACAGGTCGGCGGCATGCCTAAGGTCTTCGATCGCCAGTTCGAAGAACAGCGTCTCGCCCGACTTTCCTTCCGTCACTTTCTGCCGGATGGCGTCGTCATAATCGTGACTCTTATTAATGGCGTGATCGAAGATCGTGGGATTCGACGTCAGTCCCGTGACCGACAATTCCTGGATGTACCGGCGAAGCGTGCCGCTGGTCAGCAGGCCACGCGTGATGTTATCAAGCCAGAGACTCTGGCCGATTTCGTGCAGTTTTTGGGTCGCTCTCATATTCTCTCTCCTCGTAAATGTCTTAAATATTTTATGGATAAATCGGTACGGCGATTGGCCTGCGGCCCGCCCGGTTACGATCAATTACGTTCAGTTACGATCAGTATGGCCAAGCGAGCCCGTACGGCGGCCTCATCCTCTGGATCTCCGAAGCGGCCTGGGAGCGTGCCAGCCGCCGTCGGAAGCGATGATGCTGTCCGCTTCCTTCGGACCCCAACTGCCGCGCTTATAGGGTTGAACGCGATGGTGCCTCTTAAGGACGGGATCGACCACCGCCCAGGCAGCTTCCACCGCGTCTTCGCGGGTGAACAGCGCTCCATCGCCGATCATGGCGTCGCCGAGAAGCCGCTCGTAGGGTTTTTCCTCTCCCAGCTCTTCTTCGAGCAGGTAGAGTTCCCGCTGATCGCCCACAAACTCCTTCCCCACGTGCTTAACGCGGGCGGCCAGGGCGACAGCGGAACCTGGGGAGAGCTGGAATCGAATATAGTTGGCCCGGCCTTTCGTCGGCGCCGAGTCGGCGAAAAGCCTCTGCGGAGGTGGTTTCAGCTCCACAAGGATTTCGGTGGCCTTTTTGGCAAGGTATTTGCCTGAACGCAAGTACCAGGGCACGCCCTGCCAGCGCCACGAATCGATGAAAAGTCGCAGTGCGCAGAAAGTTTCGACGTCAGAGTGTCTGTCCACGTGCGGCTCCTTCCGGTAGCCGACGTACTGGCCGCGCACAAGGTCTTTCGGCTTCAAAGGACGCATAGCTTGAAAGACTTTGGCTTTCTCGGTGTGCACGGCGCCAAAATCTCTGCCGGCGGGAGGCTCCATGGCAAGCAACGCCACGATCTGAAAGAGATGATTCTCGATCACGTCGCGCAGACAACCGGCGGTCTCGTAAAATGCCCCGCGGTCTTTCACGCCGAAATCCTCGGCTAACGTGATCTGGACGCTGGCCACATAGTTGCGATTCCAGATCGGCTCCAGGAAGGAATTGGCGAAACGAAAATAGAGGATATTCATGATCGCCTCCTTCCCCAGGTAGTGATCGATGCGGAAGATGGAATCTTCCGGGAACACGCTGCGCGCAACGCGGTTGAGATCCTGCGCGGAGGCCAAGTCGCGTCCAAACGGCTTTTCGACGATGACGCGCGCATGCTCGGCCAATTTCGAGGCGCCCAGTCCTGTGATGACGGTCTCAAACAGCGATGGCGGGATGGCCAGATAGTAAGCCGGGCATTTAGCGCCGCCCAACGCTTTTTTTAACGAGGTGAACGTGGCCGGGTCCTTATAATCCCCGCTTACGTAGCTAAGCCGGGATAGAAGTCGATGCAGAGCGCGTTTGTCGTCGATCCCGCCCGACCGCTTGATGCTGTCGGTCACGCGAGCGTGAAGGCGCGCCAGACTCCACTCCGGGAAGGCCACGCCGATGACCGGGGCCTTAAGTGCGCCTCGCTTCACCATGGCGTACAGGGATGGGTAGATCATCTTGTGGGCAAGATCGCCCGTGGCACCGAACAGTACCAGCGCGTCCGAACGGGGAGCGGCCATCAGTTCCCTGTCTTTCCGACGGCTTTTTCCTCATGGCCGCCAAACTGGTATCGCAGGGCCGACAACATCTTGTTTGCAAAATCGGCTTCGCCGCGCGAACTGAAACGTTCGTACAGCGCTGCGCTGAGGACTGGGGCCGGGACGGACTCGTCAATCGCCGCCGCGATCGTCCAGCGCCCTTCGCCCGAGTCCGACACGCGGCCGGCGAACTTCGCCAGGTCCGGGCTATCGAGCAGCGCTTTCGCCGCAAGGTCCAGCAGCCAGGAAGCGATGACGCTGCCGCGGCGCCAGACCTCGGCGATGTCGGCCAAATTCAAATCGTACGGATAAAGCTCGGGGTGCCGCAGGGGCGTAGTTTCGGCGTCGACGGTGCGCTGCTGTTTGCCGGCGTTGGCGTGGCGAAGGATGTTCAATCCCTCCGCATAGGAGGCCATCATGCCGTACTCAATGCCGTTGTGGACCATCTTCACGAAGTGGCCTGCGCCGCTCGGGCCGCAATGCAAGTAGCCGTGTTCGGCGGTGCCACCCCGCTTTTCCCGGCCGGGAGTGCGTGGCGCTTCGTCGATGCTCGGAGCCAGCGCGGCGAAAATCGGATCGATGCGCTTGACGACGGCTTCTTCACCGCCAATCATCAGGCAGTAGCCTCGCTCTGCTCCCCACACTCCTCCGCTGGTTCCGGCGTCCACATAGTGGATGCCCTTGGATTTCAGTTCGCCGGCGCGGCGGATGTCGTCGTGATAGTAGGAATTCCCGCCGTCGATAATCACGTCTTCACGTTCGAGGTGCGGAACGAGGCTCTCCAGCGTCGAATCGACTGCCCCGGCCGGCACCATCATCCAGACCGTGCGGGGCGATTTCATTTTTTTTGCGAAGTCTTCGAGCGACGTTGTTCCGGTGGCGCCCTCTTTGGCCAGCGCCTGCACGGTTTCCGCGTGCAGGTCGTAAACAACGCACTTGTGACCGGCGCGCATCAGCCGTCGCACCATGTTTGTTCCCATCCTTCCCAACCCGATCATTCCCAGTTCCATATGATTCTCCTTTTTACAAAAGCTGCGCGGCCGCCACGCCCGGACCGATCTGCTTGCTGCTTCCGTTTCAATGATTTCAATGAAATGATTTCAGGCCCTATGGCGCAGGCGTTTCGAACCCCCTTGGCAGTACCCATCACAGAATAAACCATAATGATGACATTCGCTCGTTGGATGCTTTCCTATCCAGCCAGGGAGCAAAACTTCAACCAGGAACCCCTGCCCTTGAACAGCGACAAGATCGGGCCAGCCGTTTTCCGCCGCTTGGTAGAACAAGCTTCTGCCTGTGTGCCTCTATTTTTGCCTTTGGGCAGGCCACACGCCGCGGCATGATTTCCCAACGGAACGGCGCGAAAAAACAAATGCCCGCCCTTCCGAGAAGCGCGCGCATCAACTCTCTTCGGTTTCTCAGGGATTGGACGGTTGGTGGCCGGGTAAATGGGGCGTGAATCTCCGGCTGAAAAATTCCTGAAACAGATTGAAGGCGGCAGAGGCGCCAATCGCGAAAGCCGCGTTTTCAAGCGTTAATTGCGCTCGATTGCGGCCGTCTGCGGGGTAATAGAGATTTGAGATCCCGCCCGCGGCAAGGCTTCCGAGGATTTCGGAGTAATTTGCCTGCCAGCGTCCATTATCGCCCTTGCAGATGACGGCATTGGCGATAGCATACAGAATCCGCGATCGTCTGCTCCCGCTTCCTTTATAGAAATAACGCGGATCTTGCTTCAGCAGCGACGGCAGTATCGCGCTTCCGATGAACGTGCCTGTAGCAAGGTTGGCGTAGAAAGCGCCGAAGCGCTTTCCATAGCCTTGCGCGCCTTGCCCAAATTCACTGAAATCATTGCGCGCCTGCTCGACTCCCGCAACGCCTCCTGTCAGTACCAGTGTGACCGGATCCACTGCCGTCCGCCAGGCTAGCTCGAACTTCTGTTTCGGGTCGAGTGGAGCCGCATTGGGAACGTAGCTGACATAGAAATTGGGAATAATGCCGAGCACGCGCTGCTTTTCCTGAACCTTGATCTCCGCCTGCGCCTCTTCTACCTGCGAGGAGTCGACCCGCATATCCGTAATTGCCGTGGCGACAACCAGCGCCACCTGCGGAACAACGTAGCTCTCCTCCGAATGCAAGGTTCCAGAGATGGTTTGCGTTTTGAAACCCGCCGCCGTGATAGTGAGCTGGAAGGGTCCGGGAGCGACCTCGGCAAAGGAGAATTGCCCGTTGTTGTCGGATTGCGTCTCCTGGTTTTGGGATTGCGTTTCGCCTGCAAGTTTCACCCGGGCTCCGGCGACCCCGGCCCCACTTTGATCCAACACGGTCCCGCTGATGTTTCCCGGCAATTCCTGATCGGGCAACTGTTCCCCGGCGGATGCCCCTGTTCCCGGCGTGCCAGGTGGAAGATTCTGCGTTCCCGCGGCCACCGGGGGCCGCTGCGACTGAGCCACAGCCGGCAGGCAGAAAAGCGCGACAAACAGGCTTAGCAGGACTAAGCGCCCGGGACGAATGACCGACCTCCGGACGTTTCCGCGCAACGATTTCCCGTAAAAATCCAATTTCTCGGAATTCACTGTTGAAATCAGGCCTGGTATTTTCAATTTGGCTTTCCGGGCCGACTCATAACGTACACCCGGCCCCGTCAAAATGCCATGATTCCAGAGTACCGAGCCTTTCTGAGTGCCGCAACAAAATCACGAAGCCGGGAACACAGCTTTTGGAACCCGTTCTACTATCCTTCCGCCGCCGCGCCCGTGGACGATTCGTACATTCGCGATTCAGATCGTGACGCGGCGCCTTGCGATTGCTGTTGAAGCTGAGCGCGCTGGATTGCGCTGGCAAGAAAAAGATAATATTCAAGTTCGTAATCCTGCCTCGTTTGGTTTGTCACTACTTTTTTTGAGACATTTCGAAACATGCCTACCCTCCAATGCGATCCGCAAGCCAATTCGGCATTTAGTGGGAATGCCTTTCAGACCGGGATTGCTCTTGCCGGCTCCCGGGAAACTGACAGCTTGCCAAGCACTTCCATCCCGATATCCCGACCGGCTAAGCATAGAAACAATTCCCGGGTCGTGTATGTTCACATTTGCACACTGTAGTAGTGAATCTGACCTGATCGAATTGCAGGACGGTTTCAATTAAGAGAACAAACCTTTGCCGCGGGCGGTGGGGATCAAAACTGCAACTCCACAAAAATAAATCATGGGATTCCCGAAGCGGCGCATCACGGCGCTCCTTCCAATTGGCGTCAACTGGGGTCAGTTTCCAAAACCCGATCCTTTGCCTGCAAGTCCGCAAAACCACGTTTCAACAGCAGGACTTCTCGATACTTGGAATTGCTCAAGATCATTCCGGCACGTAATTTTCGAAAGAAGTTGGTTTTGTCCGAAACTGCACAGACAGGACCCGGTTATCGAGCCTACAGTAATACCAGACACAGAATTTCAGAGAGCTCACCCTACGAGCACTTTGAAAGCTTGGAGGCGACAATGTTTGGATACGGACTGATTGGCACCCTGGTGGTGATCATCTTGGTCGTTTGGCTCATACGGAGCTTATGAGGACGAACCTCAGGATTAGAACGGCGGATGGAATGTCGTTCGTTGAGATGAACATTACAGCCATCCGCAACGACTGATTTCCCGGACAGGCAAAAGTAACCAGCCCTTAATCGCACCTTCGAAATAGCCGGGTGCGAATCGCAGCTTGTGAAACTGAAAGGAGAACCACGAATGTCAGTTAAAAAAGTAGGGGTATTGGGAATCTACGCGACACGTCTCGCGGTCGAAAACGCCACGGATTCACTGGTGACGGCAGGTTTTCCTGCTTCGGATATTTCCGTGCTAATGCCGGAAACTCTCAGCGGCGCCAAGGATATGGGAACGGAAAAAGCTACGAAAGCCCCCGAGGGGACGGCAGCCGGCGCAACTGCAGGAGGCGTAATTGGCGGAACTTTCGGTGTACTTGTAGGCCTTGGCCTGTTGGCGATCCCGGGTCTGGGCCCATTCATAGCCGCAGGTCCCATCGTCGCGGGGCTGGCGGGACTTGGCGTTGGGGGCACAGTCGGCGGAGTTACCGGCGCGTTGATCGGCATGGGCATCCCTGAATTCGAAGCAAAGCGATACGAAGGCCACCTGCAAAAGGGCGGGATTCTCCTCTCCGTGCATTGCGATACGCCCGGGGAAATCATGCGCTCCAAGGAAGTCCTGAAGACCACGGGCGCAAAGGATATTTCCTCTGCGGGAGAATCATCGATTGATACGAAGGCAAACGATCAGAACACTGCCAGCAAGGCCGCTCACGGAACAAACTAGTCCACACGGAGTAAAGTCCATTCGAGGCTTCCTCCGTCTCTTTCTGTAACCAACTTCGCGGCGGCGCAGATCAGGCTGCTTGGGAACCAGACGCAAGCTTCGAAACAGTTCGGCATTCAAAAAATGGCAGCTCGCAAGGAGGATTTATGAAAAACCAAGGTGATGTTCAGGATGCGACACTTCCAGGCTGCAATCGTGGTTCGACTTTTGCCTATCTGGCAGCCGGACTGGGGATCGGCGCCGCGATGAGTATACTGCTGGCTCCAAAATCTGGAGTGGAGACTCGACAGTGGATTGCCAACAAATGCTTGGATGGCTTAGACACAGTCAATAAATCGGTTGGACATGCCCGCCGTCAAGTGAAGGACGTGATGGATCAGGGCCAACAAAAGGTCAGCGACGCAGTGAGTGCGCGTCGAGAAACGATTCGCAAGTCGTAATTGGCAAGTCTTGGTAGCACAGGCTTCAGCCTGTGTGCCTTTGCTTTTTGCCTTTGGGCGTGTAGCCCGGACTCTGTAGTTGAACTTTGGGCCCCCCGTCTGGTAAGTAGGGCAGGCTTCAGCCCGTCTGCCTTGCATTTCCAAAAAACCGAAAATGTTGATTGCCTGGAAAAATGGTAAGGGCGGTGGGGACCGAAATTGCATCTCCAAAAAATAAGTCCTGAGTTGTTAAAGGCGCAGCACCACTGCCCTTCTTCCAATTGGTGTCAAATGGTGTCAATCATGGAGTGTGACTGGGGC
>Ga0307374_10011797_pt1 | contig 12347 bp, 10 predicted proteins | sample OX3MG_FD_202532 | JGI IMG/M metagenome (GOLD analysis project Ga0307374, IMG submission 202532) | Soil microbial communities from Risofladan, Vaasa, Finland - OX-3 | ecosystem: Environmental > Terrestrial > Soil > Coastal area > Acid sulfate soil | place: Finland: Risofladan, Vaasa | collected...
GCCCAGCCGGCCATGGCGCCGAGCGGCTTCCACCTGCTCCTGCTTGAAGAACAGGATGGCCAAAGACTGGTGCACCTGGCTGTTGTCCGGCTCCAGCCGCAGCGCGGTCTGGTGATGCACCAGGGCCTCGTCCAAACGGTCCAGCTCCTGCAGCGCCATGCCCAGGTTGTTGTGCCCCGCCGCATGTTCGGGCGCGAGCGTGAGCGCCGTCTGATAGTAGTCGATCGCCTCGTAGTAGCGGTGCAGCGCCTGGCAGACGTTGCCAAGGTTGGTGTATGCCTCGGCGTAGTCAGGCTTGATGCTGAGCGCCGCCTGGTAGTGCAGAACCGCCTCATCAGGGCGTTGCAGTGCCCGCAGAGCTGCACCCAGGTTGTTGTGTGCCTCTGCCGAATCGGGCATGACGGCCAATGCCGCTTGATAATGCTCAGCAGCTTCAGCGTAGCGGTGCAGCAGCTGCAGGACAGTGCCGAGGTTGTTATGCGCCTCTGCCAGGTCCGGCTCAATGGCGAGCGCCGCCCGATAGTGCGCGGCAGCTTCGTCGTAGTGCCGCAGCGTTTGGTGCACGCCGCCCAGGAAACACGCGGTCGCCGCGGAGGTTGGCGCTGAGTCAACCTCTAACGGCGCCTGCGCCGGCTCGTCAGGCTCCATGCGATCCTTCAAACATCTGCACCGCTCACCGGTGTTGGAACGGCAAGCTGCTGTACCTCCCCCTTGGGCCGCGTCTGCAAAATCACGCGACCTGCCTGACCGGAATGCTGTCTGCTAGCGCGCTGGCTCTGGCAAGGAGCATGTGGCGAACGGCGTTGTGAACGCGCTCCACGGCGGGCCGGCGGTAGGCCCAGCGCTCATCGTCCTCCGGCAGCGGGGCCACCATCGTAGCGTTGGCCTCGAACACCACGACCCGGCCCTGGGCGTCGATGCTGAAGTCGATGCCGCCATAGTCCAGGCCGAGAGTCTCCTGGATGCAGGCCAGCGCGGCCATGACGCGCGGGCCAAGGACGCCTGGCATGTCGTCCAGGAACCGGGCATCTTCGGCGCGGTGGTCGGGGTGCTCGGCCATGTCGGCGGTCATGAAGTGGACCATCCAGCGGGAGGAGATGGCCAGGTGCAGGGGGTGCAGCTGCCCATCGACCATCATGACCCGGTATTTGCGCACCTTGCCGTCATCGCCGTGCACGTCGGCGTACTCCATGACCAGCAGTTCGTCGCCGGGCAGCGCGGCCACCGCGGTTGGAAGCTCGTCGGGGCGGGCGAGCTTGAGAAAGTGCTCACCGGTGTGGAAGCCGGGTGAGCGCAGCAGCAGGGGCCAGCTGAAGCCGGCGTCCAGGAGCGCAGCCGCCGCGCCGGGCTGGCGCAGCGTCTCGCGGCGCCACTGGCTGACCTTGGGGGTGGCGACGCCTGGCAGGCGGCCAAGGCGGCGGGCGTTAGCCACGCGGGCGGTGGCCAGCACCCGTGCCGGCGGGTTGATGACCGGCGCGCTGGTGCGAGCCAGCAAGGCCTCGGCGGCGGCCAGCGCGGGGCCGCCGCGGTCGGCGTCGCCGATGGAGTTGACGACCAGCCGATGGGGCGGGAGCTCGACGTTCGGGTCGCAGAACTCGGCGGTGACGGTGGCCCGCCAGAAGGTCTGATCGTCGAGCGTGTCCTCGAACCTGACCATGCCGCCCAGGGCGGAGGTCAGGACCAGCACGGGCGCCTGCCGCCCGTCGGGGTGGCGCGGCGGCAGCTCGATGCCGTTGCCGAAGCCCAGCCGGCCATGGCGCCGAGCGGCTTCCACCTGCCCCTGCTTGAAGAACAGGATGGCCAAAGACTGGTGCACCTGGCTGTTGTCCGGCTCCAGCCGCAACGCGGTCTGGTGATGCACCAGAGCCTCGTCCAAACGGTCCAGCTCCTGCAGCGCTATGCCCAGGTTGTTGTGCGCCGCCATGTTGTTGGGCTTGAGGGCCACCGCCACCTGATAGCGAGCCGCCGCCTCTGCGTAGCGGTGGCGTTCGAGCAGTACGGTGCCGAGGTTGTTATGGGCCTCCGAATAGTCTGGCCGAATGGTCAGCGCCGCCTGGTAATTGGCAATGGCTTCGGTGGGGCGGTCCAGCATTTGAAGGACGTTGGCGAGGTTGTAGTGTGCTTCGGCATAGTCGGGCCGTACGGTCAGTGCCGCGTCGTAGTGCTCGCGTGCCGCATCCAACCGGCCGAGCCCCTGCAAAGCCGTGCCCATATTGTTGTGCGCCTCCGCCGAGTCGGGCCCAATGCTGAGCGCTGCTTCGTACTGCGCAATTGCCTCGCCCTGGCGGCCAAGTGCCCGCAGCGCGTTGCCGAGATTGTTGTGGGCGGCCAGGTAGCCGGGCTTGAGAATCAGCGCCAGTTGGTGGTGCGCGATTGCCTCGTCCAGCCGGCCAGCTGCCTGGAGGCTGGTGCCGAAGTTGTCGTGCGCCTCTGCGAAATCCGGCTTGAGGGCCAAAGCTGCCTCGTAGTGGGTGACGGCCTCGGCCTCGCGATGGAGGGCCTGCAAGGCAATCGCGAGGTCGTTGTGCGCCTCAGCAAAGTTGGGTTGGAGAGCAAGCGCCGCTTCGTAGTGCGTGACCGCTTCGTCGTAACGGTGTGCTGCTCGAAGCAGTTCGCCGAGGCAGCACTGAGCCTGAGGCGAATTGGGAGCTCGGCCAAGCGCTTGGCGAACCAATTGCACGCCGTCTTCGATTTCACCCCGATTGGCGCACAGCAACGCCAAGGCGAGGCTGGCGCCCAAATGACCCGGGCTTCGCCGGAGCACGTTTTTGTAGAGCCGTTCCGCCTCGGTGAGACTCCCTTGCCGGTAGCGAGTCACCGCTTCTTGGAAGGTCTGGTCCGCGTCCAGCGCCGGCTGATGTCGACTCGGTGCGCGCCTAAGCCCTTTTTGCCTTTTCACCATGATATGAACTGCTCCGAAGCGTAACCCCGGTGCAGGCACGATCGTCTTGGAATAGGACGAATCGGGCCTGCCGCCGAGGGGCGGCTCCTCGATCTGGATGGCCAAGCCCGCGAGTGCCATCAGCACGACGTGGTGGGGTACGATGCTGAGGAAGCGACGAAACAGCTGCCGCGGGTTGACGGAGAATAGGAAGCCGGCGAGCAGCGCGGCACTCTGAAGCGCGGAGCTGCGCTCGAAAGCGCGCTCCCGCGGGTGCGAAAGCGATGAGGTCAAGAGGTGAACAGCTTCTCAGCAGCGGCGCGGCAAGCGGTGTATGACGCCATCTTTCACCGGCGGGACATCCGGCACTTCCGTTCAGAACCGCTTCCCGACGAAGTGCTATGGCGGCTCCTCGACGCGGCCCATCACGCTCCTTCGGTCGGGTTTATGCAGCCCTGGAACTTCATCGTGGTTCGCTCGCCGGCAGTGAGAGCCCAGGTGAAGGAGCTTTTCGAGCGCGAACGGTTGGCGGCCTCGTGCTTCTACGATGAGCCGCGCCGCTCACAGTACCTTTCCTACAAGCTGGAAGGCATTATGGAAGCGGCAATCAACATCGCGGTGACCTGCGACCCCTCGCGTGGCGGCACCGTGCTCGGCCGCAACTCCCAGCCGGAAACGGACATCTTCAGCACCTGCTGCGCCATCCAGAACCTGTGGCTCGCGGCGCGGGCCGAGGATGTCGGCGTCGGTTGGGTGAGCATCCTCAAGGTCGCCCGCCTACGGGACATCCTGGGAATCCCGCCGCATATCTTGCCCCTGGCGTACCTGTGCGTAGGCTACCCGGAGGTCTTTCCGGACGAGCCGATGCTGCAGACCAGCGGGTGGCGCGATCGCCTGCCACTGCAGTCGTTGGTCTTCGAGGATGCCTGGGACAAGCCTGCCGAAGCTCCTGCCGGCGGACCCAATGACGGATGACCTCCGCATCAGCTCCTACCTCCGGTTGCCTGCGCCGCCTGTATCGCCGGTGGCCTACTTGAGGATCGGCTCCATCAGGTAGCCCGGAATCGGCCAGCCGATGAGGTTGTAGACGTTGGTCAGGTGCTGCCGGAACTGCCGGTCAAAGCCGCGCTCGGCCTGCGGATCGTTGCCGCTGTAGTACCACCACAACCAGTCGCTGCCCTCTGCAATGTAAATCTCCTCCCAGGCCCGCTCCAACACCTCCAGCTCGGCGCCTTCGCATTCCGTTTCCCAGCGCACCAGCTCATCGCGCGTGCGGGCCAGGTAGTCCCAGGCTATGTTCTGAGCCGGCTCGCCGATCCACACGTCGAAGGTGCCGCCAATCCACGAGCCAGCCGCCAGGTAGTCCAGCGTGAGTGTCGGAGGATGCTCGTCCAGGTACTCGCACACGGTTACGCAGCGCAGCGTGTCGTCTTCCGACAGCAGCGTGTACAGTGCCGCCAGGAAGTCCTGGCCGTTGTTGTCATAAAACTCCCAGCAGTTCTCGCCGTCGAGGATGAGAGGCACGATGTGCTCGCCGCACTCGTCCCCCAGTGCGTCCCGGACGCCGCGCAGCCGGGCCACCAGGTCATTGGCGGCGTCCTGGGGCTGCCAGGACTGGTACTTGAAGCCGATCTCGTCCGAAAGTCCGCGGTCTCGAAACAGCATCGAGAGTGTGTGCTCCTCGTCGTGCACCGTGTAGGCGCGGTACAGCGAAGCGGGATCCCACACGCTGCCGTCGGGCCGGCGCGAGCTCCAGCCGCGACTGCGGTTGAGAATCTCCTCGTCGCTGGCAATCCAGCGCATGCCCGCTTGCGCCAGCGGGTAGATGATGGCCTGGCTCACGCTCCCCTCGCTGGGCCACATGCCCGCCGGTGGCTGCCCGAACAGCTCCCGATGCGCCACCCGCGCCCGCCGCACCTGCTCGACCGCGTCTTCGGGATGGCGATAGCGGACCGCGGGCAGGGACACATAGGGCGCCGCCTCGTGAGCCGCGGCGTGGTTGTCGATCAGCAATGGCAGCACGGGATGGTAGTAGGGCGAGGTGCTGAGCTCAATCTGCCCGCTGTCTCGCAGCCGCGAATAGGCTGGGATGACCTGCCGCAGGATATCCTGCTGCTTCTGCCGAAGGCACGCCAGATCGGCGTCGGTGAAGTGCTCCTGCCGGGCCATTGCCCGCAGCTCCGGATCGGCTTCCATGAGGGTCGGGTCGATCCAGGCCAGGTTGAACCAGCCGATGACGTCGGGCCAGAATTCGCGAGAGCGCTCGCCCTCGGCGTAGCGCTCGTCCCACAATTGGCGGTAGCGCGGGTAGCGCGCGATGACTTTGTCGTAGTTGATGCTGAAGAAAAACCGCACGATGTAGTCCTTGTCCTCGTCCGTGAGCTCGCCTGGAGGTGTGCGGCACACCCGCGGGAACTGGCCCAACGCCTCGCCACGGGCATAGTCGGCAATCTGCTGCATGAGGCATGGCACCAGGTTGAAGGTCATGTGCAGCTTGGGAAACTGCTCCAGCACCGTGGCCATGTGCAGGTAATCCTTGGTGCCGTGCAGCAGCACCCACGGCAGCATCAGCTCGCCGCTGAGCTGGTCGCGATAGAACGGCTGATGCATGTGCCAGATGAAGGCAACGTTGAGCGGCTGCGTGCTCGTTCTCCTTAGGAAAGGGCGCGCAGCTGCGGGAAGAAGATCACTTCCCGGATCGACGTTTGCCCCGTGAGCAGCATGGTCAAACGGTCGATGCCCATGCCTAGGCCGCCGGTTGGCGGCATGCCGTATTCCATGGCCTCGAGGAAATCCTCGTCCACCGGCGCCGCTTCCTCATCCCCCTCGGCTCGCCGCTTGGCGAGCTGCACCAGCCGCTCGCGCTGGTCCAGCGGATCGTTCAGTTCGGAGAAGGCGTTGGCCAGCTCCATGCCCGCCACGAACAGTTCGAAGCGCTCCACCAGCCGCGGGTCGTCCTGGCGGCGCTTGGCCAGCGGGCTGAGCTCCACCGGCCAGTCGATTAGGAACGTCGGCTGGATCAGGTTCGGCTCCACGTGCTCGCTCAACAGTCCGTCGATCAGCTTGCCCCGGCCGGCCGACACGGGCGTCTTCGCCGCGGTCGAAAGCTCCTCATCGCTGGCCGTCATCACGTCCACGCCCGCCCAGCGCTGGATGGCTTGGACCACCTTCAGCTTCTGGAACGGCGGCCCGTAGTCGATCTCACAATCGCCGTATTGGACGGCGCTCCCGCCTGCCAGCGTGCGGACCAGGTTCTCCGTCAGCGTCATGACGTCGCCGAGGTCGGCGTATGACTGGTACAGCTCCATCATCGTGAACTCCGGGTTGTGGCGCGTGTCGATGCCCTCGTTGCGGAAGTCCTTGGCGATCTCGTAGACGCGATCGAAGCCGCCGATGATGAGGCGCTTGAGGTACAGCTCGTCGGAGATGCGCAGGAATAGGTCACGGTCGAGCGCATTGTGGTGGGTCACAAACGGTCTGGCGGCCGCCCCTCCATACAGCGGCTGCAGCGCTGGCGTTTCGACCTCCAGGAAGCCCCGCTCGTCTAGGAAGTTGCGTAGCGCCCGCACGATCTCGGTGCGCTTCACGAACACGGCGCGGACCTCGTCGTTGGAGATGAGGTCCAGGTAGCGCTGGCGATAGCGCTTCTCGGGATCCTGCAGGCCGTGCCATTTCTCCGGCAGCGGTCGCAGCGATTTCGCCAGCAGCTCGAATTCCTGCACCCGCAGCGTAATTTCGCCGCGCCGCGTGCGCCACAGCCAACCGCTGACGCCGACGAAATCGCCGATATCCAGGTCCTTGAGAGCCTCGTAGCGCTCGCCCAGGTCGTCGACTTGGAACGATAGCTGGAGCTTGCCCGCGCCATCCTGCAACTGCGCGAACGACAGCTTCCCGAGGTCTCTCAGCGCCGTGAGCCGGCCGGCTAGGCGTGCGTCGAGGCGTTCCTCGTTGGCGGCAAAGGCAGCGCTCGCCTGCATCGTGGCGTGGCTGCGCTCGTAGCGCGCCGGCCACGGGTTGGCGCCGGATGCGCGCACGCGCTCCAGCTTCTCGAGTCGTTGCTCGCGCAAATGATCGGTCCCCTCGCCTGGCGGAAGAGGGCGGTCTCCGGCGGCCAAAGGCTCCCTCACTCCGATCCTCTCCCGCCGCGGCTGGAAAGGGAAAACGACGTGGGGCTCACTCGATGGCTTTGATGGTGAACGTGAGCTTGCCGGAAGGTGCGGTGACGTCCACGCGTTCGCCGATGCGGTGGCCGAGCAGGGCCTTGCCCATGGGGGACTCGTTGGAGATGCGGCCAGCGGCCGGCCTGGCCTCAGCGGAGCCGACCAGTAAGAAGCGCTCGTCCTGTCCCTCCGGATCGACGACCGTGACGCGGCAGCCCAGCTGCACGCCGTCAGAGGCGGAATGGGCGCCTTCATCGATCATCTGCGCGTGCTTGAGCATGTATTCGAGCTCCTGGATGCGGCCCTCGATCATGCCCTGCTGGTGCTTCGCGTCTTCGAAGGCGGCATTCTCCGAGAGGTCGCCGGCCTCTTTGGCTTGGCGTATCTGCTCAGCGATCTCCGGCCGCTTGTCGTTGACCAGCGTTGCCAGCTCGCCCTCGAGCTTGGCCTTGCCCTCTTCTGTCAGAAAAATAGGCTTCTCAGCCAATGCACTGCACTCCTAGAATAAAAAATCAGAGAGCGGGAAAACCCGCTCTCTGATTCAGGTTGCTCCGGCAACAAGTTCTTACCGGGTAACCACTCCAAAACGTTTATGCATGCAGCACGGGGGAGTGGTCGACGCCACGGTCAGCTTGTCGCCGCGGCAACTGTGATAATCCACTCCACATCACCTCCTTTCTTCCACCAAGGATTATAGAATGCTCTCAAATGAGCATCAAAGTCATTGGCCTGCACCACGCCAACGTCCATCTGCAGAACCCTGAGCAAACGCGGGACTTCTACGGTCGCATCCTGGGCATGGAGCCCGACCCCAAACCCGAGTTCCAGGCCGACCGGCCCAATTTCTGGTGGCAAACCGGCAATGGTTGCCAGATTCACACGCCATCGAGCGGCGGCGGCGCCGGCGCCGGGACCCACTACGCGCTGATGGTCGAGGACATCGAGGAAGTCAAGCGGACGTTCGACGCCGAAGGCATCACATACCGAGAGGGCAAGGCCTCCGGCCGGGCCCTGCAAGTCTTCGCCCAGGACCCCGCCGGCAACCAGGTGGAATTCTTCCAGCCGCCAGTGTGGGTGAACGACTGATCCCAACTCCCCTTCCCGCCGCGATAGGAGAGGGTATGCCTCCTAGCCCCGGAAGTCCGCCTTGAAGAGATCGTTCCAGCTCGCGAGCTGCTTGGTGAACTCGGCCGTGGTCTTGCCGGCGTCCGGCACGAACAGCTTGTAGGACACCTTCTCGGTGCCGGTGCTGTAATGGTGTGCCTCCAGCACCTTCTGGCCGTCACCCAGGCAGTAGTCGATGAACAGCATGGCCGCGTAGGGGTGCGGCGCCTTCACGTCGATGCCCACTTGGGACGCCAGGCTTACCACCGGCTCCAGTGGCACCCAGGCCACCGGCGCGCCGGTGGCCTGGGCCTGGATGACGTGGTCGTGGTAGATCGTCGGCGATGCGGGTACTTCGCCCTTGGCGATCAGGTCCAGCAGCGCCTTGCCGGAAATCTGCTGGACGGCGGGCTTCTGCTGCCCCCCCAACTGCGCCAGGAATTGCCTGCCCTTGTCCTCGCCCATCGACTCCAGGACGGCGCCCACCCAGTTCTGGCCGGTGGTCGTGCCCGCCAGGGCCATCTTGCCCGTCAACGCCGGATTCAGCAGGTCCGTGAACGTCTTGGGCACGGCGCTGGCCGCGATGAGGGTCTTGTTGTAGGCGAAGCTGGCGTTCGTCGTCCAATCGGCCGCCGTCAGCACGGTCGCTCCACTCACGCCGGTCTTGAGGTTGCTCGGCAGGTTGGCGACGTTAGGCGAAAAGAACGGACTTGCCAGTTTGCTCTCGGTCAGCACTCCCGCCGTCGTCACATCCGCCACGTCGAATGACGGCTTGTTGGCCTGCGCCTCTTGAGTCATGCGGGCAAACAGCGGCGCCGTGTCAGCGCGGAAAGTGTCCACTTTGAGGAATGGATACTTCTGCTCGAAGCCTGTTGCCAGGGCAGCCACCCCCTCGCCCGCCAGCACCGTGTACCAGCTGACGGTGCCTTCCTTGCGTGCCCCCGCCTCCAGCATCTGCTGTCGGTCCGCGCCCTGGTACGTCGCAATGCCGGCCACGCTGGTGGGCGCGCCCGATGCGCCGCTGCCGGAAACCCCGGCGCCAGCGGAAGCTGCGCTGCCGCCGGAAGCCGCGCTGCCCGCCGGCGCCGCCGCGCCGCCGCAGGCAGCAAGCATGGCAGCCGCCATCAGCACCCCCATGGCGAGAACCCCGTTCAGCCTCTTTCGATTCCCCTTCCGGGTGTCGGCGTCCAGTACTTTGCTCACCGCGTGCCTCCTGTAAGTTCGTGAAAATGGGCCAAGCCCCCATCGCCGCCCGCTTGCCGCAGTGCGGGACCGTTGATATAGTAAGGCCCTCGCGACAAAGGAGGAAGCTCACGTGACGGTAGGTGTTTCCCACGGCGGATCTAATGTGTACGCGTCCGATGCCGCCTCGACCCGCGTGCTGCTCGGCACCAAGAACGGCGTCGTGGCCCTGGAACGCTCCGGCGACCAATGGCGAATGGCGGATGAGGGGCTGCCCGGCGTGCACATCAGCTCGATCGTCATCGATCCCGTCACCGGCGCGGTTCTGGCCGGAGCGTTCTTTGGCTCAATAAACCTCAGCATGGACGAGGGCAAGACCTGGCAGCCACGTGACGATGGCCTAACCCATCACGACGTCTACAGCCTGGCCATCAAGCAGCTTGCGGATGGCCGGGTGCGCGCCTATGCTGGCACCGAGCCGGCCAATCTGTTCCAGAGCGATGACCTGGGCCGCCATTGGACGCTGCTGCCGTCAGTGCGCTACGTGGCCTCGGTCAATGACTGGAATTTCCCCGCGCCCCCGCACGTGGCCCACACCAAGTTCATCTGTTTCAGTCCGACCGATCCCAACGTCGTCTACGCTTGCATCGAGCAGGGTGCGCTGCTCCGGTCGGACGATCTCGGCGAGACCTGGCACGAAGTCAACACCCTTGGCTTCTATAAGGACCCGAGCCGGCCCTCAGAGATCTTCTACGACATTCACAAGCTGTTGATCGATCCGCGCGACCCCCGGAAGCTGTTCGTCACCGGTGGCGCCGGCCTGTACGTCAGCACGGACGCCGGCGCCACTTGGGAGCGACGCATGGTTTCGGATTGGGCCAAGGACGTGTACCCGGATGGCCTGGTGTTCGATCCCCGCGACCCGGATGTCATGTTCATGTCGGCGGCGGAGCATAATCCGGCCCGTTGGCGCGACGCTGGCCTGCCGGGCTACTCCGGCAGCCGGCTGTACCGCAGCCAGGACCAGGGCGTGCGATGGGAGCTGCTGCAAGGCGGCCTGCCCGATCGCATGCGCGAGGAAGTTGGCGGCCTAGCCCTCGAAGCCTGGCCCGATGGCCTGCAGCTTTTCGCCGCCACCAGCGCGGGCGAAGTGTGGTGGAGCACCGATGCCGGCGACACTTGGTCGTGCATCGCCCGCGGCCTGGGAGCAGTGTCGAAGAAAGGCCACGATGTGCTCCTCTCCTCCACGCCGCTCACCTACAAGCAATACCAACCGATTGGTTGATGGCATCTTTTGTCATTCCGGAGCGCAGCGAGGAGGCCGCGCTCAGCACACGGATGATTCACTGTGTTCAGCATGACAAAGGCTGCCTGGCCCTCAACCGCGGAATAACCCCTTCGGCAAAAAGTCGCAGCGACTGTTCGGCCTGCTCCCGCGGCATGCCGCCGAAAACAAACTTGCAGCTCACCGCCGTAAGCCCTGCCTGATCCTGCAGCCGCTCCAGGGCGGCCACACACTCCTTGGGATTGCCCGCCAGCACGCGCCCCTCGTCGACGAGCTTGGCCGCCCCAGCATGGTGAAACGCCAGGTTCTCCTCCGGGAAGGTGGGCCGCCCCAGGTACACCGTCGCCAGCTCACGCGCGCGGTCTCCATCCTCGTCAAGCAGCGCATTGAAGTGCGTTGCTGCCTGGCAGCTCGAAGGCTCGTGGCCCGCCGCCCCCCAGGCTCGGCGATAGACGCCCGCCAGAGAAGCCAGCTCGTCGAGCGGGTTCACGTGGGCAATGGTCATGAGCCGGTAGCCCTGAGTTCCGGTCCATTCGAAGCTGGCTGGGTTGCGCGAGCAGCCCATCCAAATCGGCGGCGGCTGTTGCTCCGGCTTGGGCCACACGTCCACCTCACGGAAGCGGTAGTGCTTGCCCGCGTAGCTCAAGGGCCCGTCTCCCCAGGCGCTCAGCAACACCTCGAGGCTTTCCAGCGTTCGTTCCTGCCCCTCGGCCAGCGGCACGCCCATGGCCTCATAATCGGACGTGACATAGCCGCGCCCCACGCCGACCTCGATCCGCCCATTTGACATAAGATCGAGCATTGCCAGCTGCTCGGCGACTTCGATCGGGTTGTGAAGCGGCAGGACCACCACTGACGTCCCCAGGCGGACGATGGAAGTGCGCTGGGCCACGGCCGCCAGGAAGATGGGCGGCGAAGGGATCAGGCCGCCGTAGGCGTCGAAGTGGTGCTCGTTGGCCCACACCGAATCAAAGCCCAGTTCCTCGCTCTTCACGGCTAGGTCTACCAGGAAGCGGAAATACGAACCAAGATCGCCGTCGCACTCCGGAAAATAGGTTGGCAGGAAGAAGTGCCCGAATTTCACTGCGTGAAATACCCGGTCACCAGCCCCTCGGGCCAGGGCAGGTGCAAGCCCCGGTTGAATACCAGGTACATGTAGCCAAACGTAATGGCGGTCAGGATCAGGCAGCGCAGCCAGCCCTCATGCGACTCGAACCGCAAGTACAGGAAAACCCCGATGGGCAATCCCAACTGGAAGCTGAAAAGCACGATCGCGGCGAGGAACGCCGCCACCCACAGCGCCAGGCGCAATGTCTGCGCCCGAGCCGTGGCGTTCCACAGCCCGAGGTCGTCTACATCTCCCATGGCCGCGGTTGCGCCGCCACCCCTCAGCGCTACCGCCAGCTGGGCCACGCCGATCCCCAGCAGCGGCAGCGCCACAACCGTGGGAAACAGGCGAGCTTGGATCGCCCAGCCAGAGCCGGCGATGAGCACGGCCACTGCCAGCAGGATCACCAGCCCGACAAACGACAACTCGAGTGAGCGGACGATCCGGTTACTCATCCGGCGGTCGCTTCCGCCAGCTCCAGACGGAGCGCCACGATCCGGTTGTTCCGTCGCTGGCTGGCCACATACACCAGGTAGCCGGCGATGATCACCATTAGCGTAATCACCAGTGGCCGTTCCAGCCACGCCAAGCCGAACGTCTGCTGCGACAGCCACAGGTAGTTCTCGG
>Ga0307374_10011798_pt1 | contig 12347 bp, 12 predicted proteins | sample OX3MG_FD_202532 | JGI IMG/M metagenome (GOLD analysis project Ga0307374, IMG submission 202532) | Soil microbial communities from Risofladan, Vaasa, Finland - OX-3 | ecosystem: Environmental > Terrestrial > Soil > Coastal area > Acid sulfate soil | place: Finland: Risofladan, Vaasa | collected...
ACTACCTCCTGCACCCATCGGGAGCGTAAACTGTGTTTGGCTCGGCGACGCTGACGCTGCTGACGCTCCTGCTGCTGGTGAGTCTGCTCGCGCACCAGACGCCGCTCTTTCTGCTCTCGCTCGGCCTCCTCCTCGCGGCGGGACTCTCGCGGGTGTGGGAGCGCTACTGTCTGACCGGGATCGAGTACCGACGGCACTTCAGCCGGCACCACGCCGCGTTCGGCGAAACGATCGAGTTGGAGATCGAGATCGTCAACCGCAAAATCCTGCCACTGGCCTGGCTCGAGATCGAGGACGAGATTCCGCGCGATCTCCCACCCGCCCGCGGCAAGGTCTACGCGTCCCACAAGCCGATGCGCGCGCTGCTGAGTAGCCTGATCGCGCTGCGTCCCTACGAGCGGGTCCGCCGGCACTATCCCATCCCGTGTGTGGTCCGGGGCGAACACCTCTTCGGTCCGGTCCGCCTGCGCTCGGGCGACCTGTTCGGCCTGGTCAGCCGGGAGATGGTGCGGGAAGAGACGGAGACGCTGGTCGTCTACCCGCGAGTCGTCCCGCTCACCGCGCTCGGATTGCCCGCGCAGCAACCCCTCGGCGACCGGCGCACCCAGAGCTGGCTGTTCGAGGACCCGAGCCGGCTCGCGGGCCTGCGCGAGCATCGGCCGGGCGATAGCCTCCGCCGGATCCACTGGGCGGCAAGCGCGAAGACCCAGCGACTCCAGGTCAAAGTGTTCGAGCCGACGACGGTCCACCAGCTAGCCATCTTCCTGAACGTGAAGAGCACCCCCGGCGGGTGGTGGGGCCTCGACTACGATCCGGACGCGCTCGAGCTGGCCATCGCGACGACTGCTTCGGTCAGCGCCTGGGGACTCGGCGAGGGCTACCAGGTGGGCCTCGCGACGAACGGAATGCATCGGTTCGGTCGTTTCGACGTCGGCGTCGCCCCGAGCTCCGACCCGGCCCACTTACCGCGGGTCCTCGACGCGCTGGCCCGGCTGCAACCGATCGCGGTCCGTCCGTTCGAGCAGACCCTGGCCCAGGACACCCACCGTCTGGGGTACGGCGCGACGGTCGTCGTCGTCAGCGCGGTGCTCTCGGCGCCGGTCGTCGCCCAGTTGCTGGCGTTGCACCGTCGCGGCTATCCGGTGACGCTCGTTTACACCGGCCGCCAGTCGACCGCGGTATCGCTGGACGGGGTGGTGATCCGTCGGGTTGGCCCGCCGGAGGACTGGCGGCACCTGCCGACGCTGTCGCTGGCCAGCGAGTAGTAGAGCGTCAAGGAGGAACGGAGGGATGAGGTGGGGACGATTGGCCCTGCCGGTCAACCTTCCCCACCTCATCTCTCCGCTCCTCCTTGACCGAGCGCGAGAGGAGGCATGCAGTGGTCACGTCCATCGCCCGTCCGCGCGGTCTGCCGCGGGGGGTCCAGCTCGCGCTGGCCCTGGCCGTCGACGCCGGCTTTCTGTATGCGTGGAGCGCGGCGCTCGGCGGCTGGATCGGCCCGACCGGCGCGGGGCCCGCCCTCGGTCTGCCGCTCCTGGTCGGACTCCTGATCCTGGCGACGCTCGCGGCTCGCCTCTGGGCCAGCCGGTTCGCCACGCTGCGCTTCGCCGGGCTGGCGGTGGCGCTGCTGGGGCTGGTCATCGCGCTGCTGATCGGCGTGACCACGCTCTGGACCGGGGCGGGGACGCGGGATTGGGCCAGGGCGTGGAGCGCCTTCAGCCAGACCAGCCTGGGGCTGCGCGACAGCGCGGTAGTCGGACTGGCGCTCGCCGCCTGGTGGCGCGGCATCGCGGCCGGTCGTGCGCGCCTCGCGCTGGACGACGTCGAAGCGGGGCTGCGCGTAGCGATCCTGGCGCTGGTGGGCGTCTTTCTGCTGAATGCCGTGGCCACGCCCGGGACCGGACCGGTGGTGAATACGCTCGTCGGCGCCGCGGTCGTCGTGCTGTTCGCCGGACTGACCAGCTTGCCCCTGGCCCGCATCTACGACATGAGCGACCGGCCACGCAATCAGGACGGCCCGCCGCTAGGCGTGCGGGGTCACTGGCTGGCCATCCTCCTCGGCACCGTCGCGGCGCTGCTCCTGGTCACCGCCCTGCTCGCTCAGGTGCTGACGTTCGAGCGCATCGACGCGTTGGCCAGCCTGCTGGCCGGACCGGCGGACGCGGTGTTCTGGGCGATCTTCTACGTCCTCGTCGTGCCGCTGGGATTCGTCGTCGAGGTGCTGATCTACCTGTTCCGGCTCTTCATTCATCCCGGCACATCGTCGCGGCCACCCCAGCCGCCGAACCTCGGTTGGCTCAAGGCGTTGCGTGAGCAAGGTCAGGCGGGAGCGGGACCGTCGGACGCGCTGCTCGTCGCCGCCCGGTGGACGGTGGGGATCGTGCTCGCCACGATCGTCGTGCTGCTGCTGGCGCGCGCGGTCTCTCGGCTCGCCGAGTGGCGAACGAACGATGGCGTCGACGAGTCGCGCGACTTCGTCTGGTCCTGGTCCGCCTGGCGCGAGCAGGTCCAACGCCTGATCCGCTTCCTCCTGGGGTGGCGACCGCCGCCGTTGGCCGCGCTGCTCCACCGGGAGCACGTCGCCGACCCGGGCGGCGTCCCGCTCCGGGGACCACGCGAGCTGTACCGCGAGCTGCTCCGGCTGGGGGCCCGCCACGGGCGCGCCCGCGCGCCCCACGAGACGCCACGCGAGTACGAGCGCGCCCTGGAACGGGTAGAGCCATTCGACGTCGGCCAGCCCGAGACGGAGATCCTCACCGGCGTGTACGCGCGGGCCCGCTACGGGAACGAGCCGCCCGACGGCGCCGCGGTCGCGGCAGCGCGTGGCGCGCTCGACCGGCTGCGCGCGTTGGACGAACCGGACCAGCGTGCCGATGGGGCAGCCAGTTCCCGTGCTTGAGGTCGCGATCGCGCTGGGCCTGTTCGTGGTCGGGGCGGCGCTCGCGGTCTGGGCGACAGAGCGGCTGCTGGACGGGCTGGTCTTGCTGGCGGTGCTGACCGGACTCTCCACCTTCGCGGTTGGCGCCGCGCTCTCGGGCTTCGAGGCCGAGAACGTCGCGGTCGGGCTGGCCGCGGCTTTTCACGGCGGCGCCCCGATCGCCCTCGGGACCGTCTTTGGCGGCGCGACCTTCCTGGTGTGCATCGCGCTGGGTCTGGGCGCCATCCTGTACCCGATACAGGTGCGCCTGCCAACCGGCTTCCTGGTCGTTCTTGCGGTGAGCCCGTTGCTGCCCGGCCTCGCCGTCTTCGGCCAACAGACCAGTCGGCTGGCCGGGGTCGTCCTCCTGATCGCTTTTGCCGTCTTCATGGCGTACCTGATCCTCGCCTCGCGTGGGCACAAGTTCATGGAGAGTGAGGAGGTGCGCGAGGCCGCCGACGAGCGGCCGGCGTGGCCCGCGGCGCTTGGCACGACGGCCCTGGGCCTGGTCGCGGTCGGGGTTGGCGGCGAGCTCGTCGCGACGGGCGCCAGCCGGATAATCGCGACGCTCGGCATCCCGGCGCTCCTGATGGGCATGGTCATCACCCCCGCGGCGATCGAGATCGAGGAAGTGATCCGACAGGCGGTCCCGACGCGCGAAGGCCATCCCGAGGTCAGCGCGGGGAATCTGATCGGGACGATGCTTTATTTCACACTTTTTAATCTCGGGCTGATCGCGCTGATCGCGCCGGTCGCCGTCGATCCGCGAGTCTGGCAGTTGGATTGGCCTTTCCTGGTCGGCGTGACCTGGCTCGCGACGCTCTTCCTCGCCCGTGGCCGCGTCGGTCGGGTCGAGGGTTCCCTGCTGGTCCTCTGCTACGTCGCCTACGTGGCCCTGCACGTCATCTAAAGTAAAGCCACGATGGAAGCGCATGATCTGCTGCGCAAATCGTGCGCTTCCATCGTGGACCGAGCTAAGATGGTGGATCGGGTATGAAGTAGCGCCGGGCCCAGAGCGCCACGTAGACCAACCCGACCAGCGCCGGCACCTCGATCAGTGGCCCGACCACCGCGGCCAGCGCCTCGCCGCTGCCGATCCCGAAGACCCCGATCGCCACCGCGATCGCCAGCTCGAAGTTGTTGCCGGCGGCGGTGAAGGCGAGCGTCGTGGCGTGCTCGTAGGAGTAGCCAGCGCGCCAGGCCGACCAGAAGCCGAGGCCGAACATCAGCGCGAAGTACCAGATCAGAGGAATGGCGATCCGGACGACGTCGAGCGGCAGACTGAGGATGACCTGTCCTTTGAGACTGAACATGACGACGATCGTCAGCAGCAGCGCGTAGAGGGCGATCGGCGCGATCCTCGGGATAAAGGTTTGCTCGTACCACTCCTTCCCACGCGCACGCAGCCCAACGTAGCGAGTCAACGCGCCGGCGACGAGCGGAATTCCCAGGTAAAGCAGGACGTTGCGGGCAATCTCGCCGAACGAGATCGACACCGCTGCCCCGGCGCCCAGACCCAGCCAGGCCGGCACCACGGTGATGAACAGGTAGGCATAGAACGCGTAGGCCACGACCTGGAACACCGAGTTGAGGGCAACCAGCACCGCCGCGGCCTCGGAGCTGCCGCCGGCCAGGTGGTTCCAGATCAGGACCATTGCGATACAGCGCGCGATGCCGATCAGGATCAACCCGGTGCGGTACGCCGGCAAGTCAGGGAGAAAGATCCAGGCCAGGGCGAACATCACGATCGGCCCCAGCAGCCAGTTCATGACCAGCGAATGGCCAAACACTTTCCAGGCGGAGGTAAGCTGGCGCAGCTCCTCGTAGCGCACCCGGGCCAGGACCGGGTACATCATCCAGAGTAGCCCGACGGCGATCGGCACCGATGCCCCGTCCACCTGAACGCGGTTGAGGATGGTCGAGAGCGTCGGGAAGAGATCGCCGACGAGCAGGCCGATCGCCGTCGCCAGGAAGATCCAGAGCGGGAGAAGGCGGTCGAGGAAGGACAGGCGGCCGACCACGCTACGATGCACCGCCGGGATGGTCGGGTGGGCTGAAGTTGCCAAGGATCCCTCCTGCCGGTGTGTGCTACAGAAGACCCACTGCGACTCGATCGGCCTCGGGCGAACAACCGACCGCATTCGACCTGGATTGGCCAGGCTCAGTCTCTCTCACCCGATCCTGCCTCTTGGCAGGTGTAGGCCTCGACCAACGACGTGACCCGCCGGCGGATCTCGTCGCGGATCCGTCGCACCTCAGCGAGGGGCTTGCCGTTGGGATCCGGCAATGCCCAATCCTCGACACTCTTGACGAAGATGGCGGGGCAGGCACTGGCGTCGGGAGCGCACCCCATGGTGATGACCCGGTCGGCACGCTGGATCATCGCGTTGGTGAGCCGCTTGGGCTTGGCGCCGGCGAGAGCGATCCCGACCTCCTGCATCGCCTCGACAACCGTCGGATTCAGCCGCTCAGCCGGCTCGGTGCCCGCCGACTCCGCCCGTACTGGAAGGGGGCGCTCGGCGGAGAACTGGTTGAAGAACGCCTCGGCCATCTGGCTACGGCCGGCGTTGTGGACGCAGACGAAGAGCACGTGTTTCATCGGATCACTCCTGTGGTCGCCTTGAACTTGAGACCCTGTCGCGTCATCGCGTTCTCCCTTCCGTCGACAGATAACTCAATATCCGTTGATGTACTTGGTCAAAAAGAAGGATGAGTTATGGTCAGCACCTCTCCGTGGCCGGCCCGCACCGCGGGGCACGCTCGCCTAGCCGCGCCGGATCGAACAGCCCTGCGACTTCCTGGTGTACCCGTGCCAACACCTCCCGGTCAACCGCGTAGTACACCCAGCGCTGGTCCTGCGCGTCGCGGCGGGTTCGGACCAAACCGGCTTCACGAAGCTGGCGCAAGTGGTGGCTGATCAGGTTCTGGGGCAGGGCGAGCAGCTGGACTAACTCGCAGTTGCAGGTCTCCCCGTCCATCAACCGCAAGAAAATCCGCCGCCGCGTCGGGTCGGCCACGAGTCGCAAGAACCCCGCTGCAGTGGGCGTGAGGTCCCCACGCGTCGGATTGGCGAGAGGTAGTTCGATCATCGTTGATATTATAATCCCAATGACGACCAATCACAATCCTATACCAGATTTGGGCCTGAGCGTTTCGTCTGTGAAAGAACACCGTGGTGGATGTCGGCGGCCGCCTCGGCGTAGGCGTGGTCCTCCTGCGAGTAAAGAATCCGCCCCCTGGGGCAGGTCAGCTTGTGGTCTCGTGATAAGATCAGACTCGTCCGGGGCGCCCGATCATCAGAACCGATCGCGCGTCGCACTATTGCATTGGAGGGCCAGGATGGTCACGGCGACAACTGTCCAAAGGGGCGACAAGCTCCCCGACGTCACGCTGCCCTGCTTGCGTGGGGGCGAGATCTCTTTTGCCCAGCTCCGGGGGAAGCAGATCTTGCTGTTCTTCTGGGGATCCTGGTGAGGCTGCCGCGAGCAGCTGCCCGGGTGGCAGCGGTTCTACGCGGCGCACCAATCACTCGACTTTGAGCTGGTGTCGGTCGCTCTGGAGCACAACGGCGCCGAGCGAGCGCGACCGTTCGTCGAAGTAGCCGGTGCAACCTTTCCAACGCTCGTCGACGAGCAGGGTGTCACCACCGGTGCGTTCGGCTTCAAGGCGATTCCGAACGGCGTGCTCGTCGACCAGGATGGCATCATCCGCTACGCCAGGTTCGGCGGCTTCTCAGTTGACCGGGCCGAGGACGTGGCCGCGGTCGAGCGCTTTCTCGCCGGCGAGGATCCGGGCCCCGGTCCAGACCAGAAGACACCCTACCAGCCTGGCCACCTCGAAAGCGAGCTCGTCGCGACGAAGCTGCGCCTGGGACGTCTTCTGATCTCGCTCGGCCGGCGGGATGAGGCGGTCGCCGAGTGGCGAGCCGCCTTGCGCCTGGATCCCGAGAACCTCGTCATCCGCAAGCAGATCTGGGCGGCGCTGCACCCGGAGAAGTTCCATCCGACGATCGACTGGGCCTGGCAGAAGGAGCAACTGGCACGGGAGCACGCCGAGGAGATCGCGGCGGGCATCTGTGGCCCGGATGGCTGCCCGATTCCCGCGTCACCGGGGCGCTAGCTGCACAACGAGAAGTCGGTGATTAACACCGATAGGCTATTTCCGCCGATGCGGCGGCTCAGTGGCCAGGGCTACACAATGGAGAATCAGGGAGGCTGGTTCGCCGCGCCTACGTCGCGGTCAGGATCGCGGAGCCAAGAATGCCCAGCCAGAAGACGGCGTCGACCGCCGGGAGGGGGATCAGCACCACTGCCGCGAATCCCAGGAGCGGGAGCGACAGTGTATTGACGCCCCACGCAACGAATCCGGTGACGTGCAAAAAACCAGGCGACCTACTCCGAAGGAGCGACCCGGTGGACCAACGATCCAACGGCTCGCCCCTTGAGGCCGCTGATGAGACGACGCGTCCGGAACTCGACTTCGAGCTCCTGGTTCGCCGTCGCGTAGGTCGGGTAGACGTGGATCGAGAGCTCGCCAGCTGATCAAGTCACCACCCGGGCGTTCCCGATCGATCAACGCGACCCTCGCTCCGAGCCGCGTGGCAAACCGCGCGGCCGACAGCCGCGCCGGCGCCGACGACAATCCGGTCGTAGCTGATTGCTTTCGATGAAGGGCGCGGAGCGCTCGGAAATTATCTCAACACGGGGAGGTGCGTGCCCTCGGGGCACCCACCTCCCCGTGTTGAGATAATTTCCGAGCAACTATGTCTCGCTGCTGTTGTTTGGGCGCCATCGGGCCGCCCAAACAACAGCAGCGAGACAATTTCTTACTGCGACTTCGACGCCCTCGCCACGCGCCAGATCGAAGCGCTCAACAGGAGAACGACCGCGAGCGGCATCCACCACCAGATGGGCACGGGACTCCGGGCGAGCACGGCGGCGATGACCAGCGCGACGATGACGCCGGCCGCGACGGTCCAGTCGTCGCCGACGACGAAGTCGTACCAGAAGTAGACGAAGCGCGTGACGTAGCTCATCGGTTACCCCTTGACCGTCGCCAGCTTCGGTGCGCGCTGCGAGCGCAGCGCGGCGACCAGCCCCAGCGACCAGATCGTCACGAAGGCGAGGACGCCAAGGATCGCCAGGTCGCTCCCCGGCCACTGCACGCCGACGCCCTCGCCGCCCCAGAACGTGCCGAAGGTTGTCAGCAGGAGGCCAACCACGAACTTCATCGTATTCTCGGGCACCTGACTCAACGGCTGCTTCACCAGCACACCGGCGGTCCCGACGAGGAGCACCGCTGCCGCCGCGCCCACCGCGGCCAGCGGAATACTGCCCTGCGTGCTGCCGAAGGTCAGGACGATGAAGACGACCTCCAGGCCCTCGAGGAAAACGCCCTTGAAGCAGACGGTAAAGGCGTACCAATCGAGGCCGGCCTTGACGACCGTGCCGACGGCGGTCGCATCTTTCAGGTTGCGCTGGTAGATCGCGGCCTCGTCGTGCAGCGCCTTGAAGCCGCTCGCGCGGAGAATCGCCTTCCGCAGCCACTGCAACCCGAAGATCAAGAGAATCGTCCCGACGACGACGCGCAACGCGTCGATCGGCACGAGGGTCAGCGCTGGCCCCAGAATCGCCACGGTGATCGCCAGCGCGCCCAGCGCGATCACGACACCGACGAGTGAGGATCGCCAGCCCCGGGTGACGCCAATCGCCAGAACGATGGTCAGCGCCTCGACCATCTCGACCGACGACGCGAGAAATGATGCCAGGACCAGGAAAATGCTACTCACAGTGCCCTCACTTTCTGCCTTCGGCCAGCCGGCTTACGCTGGTCGCTCCCGGCCATCGTGGCGGATCTCCCGGAGTCTTGGCCGCGCGATGCCGGTCGATTCGATTCCCCCGTCCGCCTGGTCGCTGCCGGCACGCCGATAGACTTCCTCTTCGAAGTGCTCGAGCAGTCCCTCGCAGCGGTCCAGCCACGTCGCGACGTCCGCGGCGCCCTCGGCCTCGAACCAGTCGCGGGCCTTTACTGCCGCGAACCAGCGACGGACCTTCTCCAGATCTTGTCGGATCTCTTCGGCTTCGCCGAAGGTGTAGTTCTCGCGGAAGTGCTCGAACTCGACCTCCTTGACGAACCTGGTCTCGCACTCCTCGACGATCTCGGCGTACTCTTTGTCGCGCAGGTCCCGAAACGAGGCCACGATCCTCGCCTCGTCGGCGGGTTGCAGCGCGGGAACGTCGAAGAGCGTGTACTCGCCGCCCATGCTCTCGATCTTGGCGGTCACCTGCGCTGCCTCGGTCGCGACGTCGTCGAAACAGGGGAGGATACAGACGCACTGTTGCAGGTAGAGCGCGCCGAGGCGCTTCAGGTCGCGCCAGATGGCCACGCGCCGGCTGGCCGGTTCCGAGGGGACCCGGTAGACCAGAACGAGCCACGGATGCGCACTCATCTCACTCGCCCCCTTTCCAGTGTCACAAGCGATTCTATGATAAACCTGTACGCGGGGTCAAGAGATGAGAGCGTGTCGGACGTGCGTGAGTTGGCGGGGGTAAGGCCACCCGCTTCACTCTCCCATCTCGAAGACGCACTTCCCCGTCGCTCCACCGTCGAATACCTGGAAGGCCTCGACGGCCTGGTCCAGCCGGAAGCGGTGCGTGATCAGCTTCTGCAGGGGGACCGCGCGCTCGACGACGAAGTGGGCGCACTCGTCGAGGCCGACCGAGGGGAACGTCCAGGAGCCATAGAGGGTCAGGTGACGGTGGATGATGTCCGGGCTTGGCTCCAGCGTGACGGTACCGCCTTCGCCGACGAAGCAGGCGCGGCCGAAGACGCGGGCGCTGCGGACGGTCTGGGCGCGGGCCGTGTCGTTGCCGCTGCAGTCGAGCGTGGCGTCGGCCCCTTCGCCCCGGGTCAGGTCGCGGATCGCCGCGATCGGATCGCCCTCGGCGGGATTCAGCACGACGTCGGCGCCGAGTCCGCGCGCCAGTTCGAGCCGGGCGGCGGACACGTCGACGGCGATGACGCGCGCGCCCATCGCTTTGCCGAGCAGCGTCGCGCTCAAACCGACCGGTCCCTGCCCGTAGACCGCCAGGGTGTCGCGGCCGGAAACGTCCAGCTTCTTCAGCGCCATGTACGCCGTGCCGGTCCCGCAGGCAATCGCCGCGCCCTCGGCGAAGGAGAGCACGTCCGGCAACGGGACCAGGCAGCGGGCCGGCACCAGGATGGCGTCGGCATTCCCGCCGTTCGCCCCGAAGCCGTAGACTCGGTGATGGGACACGCAGAGCTGATCGTAGCCGATCCGACAGTACTTGCAGGTACCGCAGCCAGAATAGTGATGGATCATGACGCGATCGCCCGGCCGCGGCCCGACGACGCCCGGTCCCAGCGCGGCGACCGCGCCACAGGGCTCGTGGCCGGAGACCGTCGACTGCGCGCGCGCGTCGCGGTACGGTCGCAGATCGCTGCCGCAGATGCCCGACGCCCGCATCGCGACGACCACCTCGCCCGGGCCCGGCACGGGATCGGGGAAGTCGCGGACTTCCAATCGCTTGTCGCCCAGAAAGACTACGCCGCGCATTGTTCCTCCTGGAAGGTGTCCGATCCGGGGTGGTTGGTGGCGAGTTTGCTGCGCAAATCCGCCACCAACCGCCCCGGATCAGACACCTTCTCCTGTTGTGACGAGGTTGCCGGCTCCAGCGTGTTGATGAACAGGCCGGAGGTCCGGTGCCAGCTCGACGGGAGGGTGTAGGGATATTTCTCGTTGGGCCAGTTAGTCCAGTAGGTCGTGTTCGGCGTGATGTAGATGTAGCGCTGGACCAGCGGAATCATCGGCAGGTTCGCGATCCAGAGCTGCATGGCCTGATGGTAGAGATTCATGAACGTGGAGTCGCTCGCCGGGAGCTTTCCCAGCTGGTTCACGAGCTTGTCGTAGCCGTCGTTCTTCCAGCGGTATGGCTGCACCGCGGGTTGGCCGGTTGGCGATGAGTACCGTTGCAGCAGGAATCCCATGGTGACGTACGGGTCTCGCACGCTTCCACCCGGGACGCTGAGGAAGGCGTCGATGTCGCCCTGCGCGATCACGGTACCGCTGTTCGACGGAGACTTGAACGAGGCGTCGAATCCCGCCTTCCGCAACTGTGCGACGATCACCGGTGAGATGTCGGAGAAGAACGGCGGCGGTGAGATCAGCACGAACGAGAAGCGCTTCCCGGCCTTCGCCCAGAACCCACCGCTGTCCTTCGCATAGCCTTTCGATTGCATCAGTTGAGCGGTCTTGTTCAGATCGAACGCATCGACGGGATACTCCTGAAGAATGTCGGACACCGCGTCGGAGTATTGCTTGAGCGGTCCGTACGGAGGGAACGGCAGCACGGTCTTCGCGGTGAGCCCATGAGCGCCGACCTGGACGATCCGGTCGCGGTCCAGCGCGTGGTTGACCGCCCAGCGGATGTCGGGATCGTTAAAAGGCGGGCGTGAGTCGTTGAAGTCGAGCGTCGTCACCGTCGAGATGTCGAGCGCTCCGTATGGGGGCTTGTTGTCGGTCGTCCAGGCAATCAGCTTCGGGTTCCGCTGCAACGCCGTCGGCACGGTATAGGCGGTCTGGAAGCCGTGCGTCGAGTCCACCTCGTTGTTCGCCAGCAGCTCGAGCTGCTTGTCATCCTGCAAGTTGGGCAGGACGATCACCCGCTTCATCTTCGGCAGCGGGTGGAAGCCCGAGGTCGCGGCCCACCAGTCCTCGCGACGGTCCCAGAAACGCTGCGCCGGACTCGACAGCGTCAGCTTCCAGGGCCCGGTGACGATCGGCCAGCCCTTGCCCAGGTCGAAGTTGGTGAAGGTCGTTGGGTCCTGCCCCTGGAAAATGTGCTGGGGGACGATCGGCAGCCCGAGGTCCGAGTGCCACTGGAAATAGTCGAACATAAAGCGCGGGTTTGGGGACGTCAGCGTGATCTCGGCCGTGTGCTGATCGACGGCGGTCACATCCTTGACCCAGTTGTGCATCTCGACCGAATAGTTGAGCTTGGGTGCGTTGTCTTTGAGCATGTTCAAGGTGAAGACGACGTCGTCGGCGGTGAAGGGCTGGCCATCGCTCCAGGTGACGCCGTTGCGCAGCTTGACGATGATCTGGCTGTAGTCGGCGCTGTACGAGTAGCTCTCGGCCTGCCAGGGGATCTCGCCGCTCGTGCAGGTCATGCCCTGAGGGCCACAGATCTGGCTGGTCCACCACATGTCGTAGTAATAGAGTGGCTCGAAGGCGAACTGCCAGCCGTTGCGCGCGACGCCCGGGATGAAGGGGTTCTGCAGCAGGACGTCGGTAAACTGGTTCAAGGCATCCGACAGCGACATGATCAACGTCTGGCTGCGTGGTATCTGGCTGGTCGCCTGTGCCGTGGCTTGCGGCGTGGGAGACGCTGGCGGCGCGGGCGTCGGTTTC
>Ga0307374_10011800_pt1 | contig 12345 bp, 10 predicted proteins | sample OX3MG_FD_202532 | JGI IMG/M metagenome (GOLD analysis project Ga0307374, IMG submission 202532) | Soil microbial communities from Risofladan, Vaasa, Finland - OX-3 | ecosystem: Environmental > Terrestrial > Soil > Coastal area > Acid sulfate soil | place: Finland: Risofladan, Vaasa | collected...
TCAGTAGGCGCGCAGGCCTTATGGCCCGCGTGCGACTACGATGGCTGACCCGCTCAGGGTCAGCCATGTCTCTCCCTTTTTTGATAATCATCTCTTCGCCTCTCCATGAATGTTTTTTGAAGACCCGCAGAAAAGGCGAATAACCGATGTCGCCCGGGGGCGCGTGGTCATGGGCCTCTCGATCGTGACTGTGGACGCGTTCACGGACGCTCGCTTCGCAGGTAACCCTGCTGCCGTCTGCGTCCTGCCCCCTCGGGGGGCTCACGAGGACTGGATGCAGAAGGTCGCGAGGGAGATGAACCTCTCAGAGACGGCGTTCCTCCGCAGCCGCGACGGCAAGAATCCGAGTGGTCGCAGGCAGGCAAAAGGCGCCAAATCATTCGACTTGCGTTGGTTTACGCCGATCGTTGAGGTAGACCTCTGCGGGCATGCCACCCTCGCAAGCGCGCACGTGCTCTGGGAAGAGGGGTACGTCGCGCCGAAGGAGAAGCTGCGCTTCCACACGAGGAGCGGTCTCCTGAGAGCAGAGAGGCGTGTGGAAGGGAGGCAGGTGTGGATCGAGCTTGACTTCCCCGCGCTGCCAGAGAGGCCGTTTGAAGGCTCGACAGGCGACATCTCGAAGGCGCTCGCGGCCAAACCGAGATACGTAGGAGCATTCGGCTCTGACTACCTGGTCGAGGTGGAGAGCGAGAGCGCGCTCAAGCGACTCTCCCCCGACTTTGCGCTCATGAAGACGCTCCCGGTTCGGGGAATCGCCGTGACCTGCAAGCCAAGTGCCTCGACGAAAGCGACGGGCTACGACTTCGTCTCCAGGTTCTTCGCCCCCCGTGTGGGGATAAACGAAGACCCGGTGACCGGCTCGGCACACTGCTTCCTCGGCCCGTTCTGGGGGCGGCGCCTGGGGAAGAAGGAGGTCTTTGGCTATCAGGCGTCTGCCCGCGGGGGCTCTGTGAGGGTAAGGATGCAGGGCGACCGCGTCGTCCTCGGAGGAAGGGCTGTCACCGTGATGCGCGGCGAGTTGGAATAGGGAGCTAAGTTATTATCCGGGATATCACCTCCGAGTTTGCGGCGATAGCAGACCATGCCAACGTGCCCCAAATGCGGGAAGATGATCAGCGCGCAGAGGTATTCAAGGCACCTAAGGCGATGCGGCACAACTCACAAGAAGAGGGACCACACTCTGGACCACCCAGAGAACTTCTTCATGAAGATCTGACGCCCAGCCATCGGCGTCTAAGACGGGAAGATTGCGTCGTCAGAGCCTTCGAAGAGAATCCAGCTCGTCAGCGCCGTCCTTCTTTTCGCGCCTTCTCACGCCAAGGCGCAAGGCGCGGAAGACGAGGCCGACGAGGAGGATAACAAGGCCGATGCCCACGTCCTCGGGAGCGAGGGCGAAGGCGAGGAGAAGGCACCCGACCAGGCCGGCCACCGCTAGTACCCGCGGAAACATCCTCTGCTCCTTGGCGAGCCGCAGGGCAGAGAGGTTGGCCACCACGTAATACAGCAGCGTCCCGAAGCTGGAGACGGCCACCGCTACATAGAATGGGGCGAACGCTGCGACCAGGATGGAGACGACGCCGACGAAGACGACGCTGCGCCATGGATTCTGCCCCGCGCCTGGGCGGGCTAGACCCGAAGGAAGGTCGGACTCTCGCCCCATCGCGAATGCGACGCGCGATACCCCGAGCAGGTCGGAGAGGCCCTCGTTGAAGGTCGTCAGCAGCGCTGCCGCCGCGACCACTGCCACCCCGAAGCCGCTGCCCACCGCGACCATCGTATCCTCCAAGGGGGAGGAGGATTGGGATAGGCGCGACGCCCCGAGGACGGCGAGCACCGTCGTCGCAACGAGCAGATAGAGGAGGGTGGCTGTGCCCAAAGCGATCAATGTCGCCCGGGGGATGGTGTGCCTCGGATCGCGCACCTCTTCGACGAGGGTGGCGATGCGACTGTAGCCGGTGTAAGCGAAGAAGAGCAGCCCGGTGGCCTGCAAGATCCCGGCCACTCCGCTTGGAGCGAACGGCGTCAGGTTGGACGCGCGGGCGCCAGGAAGGCCGATTACGACCGCCGCCAGTAGGGAGAGGACAGACACCACGACTACCGCGTCGGTCACACTGACCGACCGGCGTATGCCGGCTGCGTTCAGGCCCGTCATGGCCAGCGCCGCCGCCACGGCCGCGGTCCGCACCGGCACGGCACCCACCACCGCGTTGAGGTATCCCCCGAAGGCGAGCGCTATCGCACCGGGGCCAACCGTGTTCGCGACCAGGAACATCCATCCAGCCGAGAATCCCCACCAGGGACCCATCATCTTCCTTCCGAAAGTGTAAGTCCCTCCTGCGCGTGGGAGCACGGCGGCCAGCTGGGTGGACGAGAGAGAGTTGCAGAGCGCAACGAAGGCCCCGATGACGAAGGAAACGAGGAGGGCTGGGCCCGCGATCTTCGCCGCGGGCGCTATGACGGCGAAGATGCCGGCGCCGAGGATCGCGGCGAGCCCTGTCGCCACCGCGTCGAAAAACCGGAGCTGCGGGCGCAGCGCGGTGTCGGGTGGTCTTCCAGGCGGCTCGCCCATTGGTATCGGGCGGCAGAAAGGCCTATAATTTCGTTCGCGCGTCGATGGTAGTCCGACTCCTCCGACGAGTACTCGCGCTCTCCGCCCCAGAACTTCAGGGGTGAATTCGGAAGTTCATCCTCCTGGCGGGGTCTAACTCTTCCAGCTGATCTTCACACTATTGTTCGTAAATGCGAGCGCGTATCTACAATCTATCATCGGGTTGGTAGGCACCGTTCTCCAGTTGAACCTCAGAGCCGGATTGTTGTTCACGAGGATGTTGCTTTGAATGAATGAGCCTGAGCTCGGCAGCTGGGAACATTGCGTGACGTTGTGCATCTCCAATAGACCAGCCGCGATTGATGTGTATTGCTGGATTGGTGCCCCGCAGACATTATCGTTGAATGTCGTGGTGGCGTTCGATATGCTGAGCCTTATCGATTGCGACAAAGGCCTCACGCACACTGACGTCGAGAGCGTGATTGTGTATTTGCTATCTGGGGTTAGCAGGTACCCATTTGGTGGTGATTGCACCCTTTCCAGTGAAGATGTTTGGATGAAGCTAACGTAGAAGATGTATCTGTTCTTGAAGGGGGGAAAACAAGCTTTGAACTCGCCTATCTGACAAGCGTAGGATATTGTTGTCTTGACAAAGCTGGCATTGTTGCTTGAGAATATTCCAAGATGAAACTCGTAAGCGTCATCGCAACAGACCGTTGGTAGCGGTGGGACGCGAACGCCATATGTTATCGAAATTATCGGTGGTTGACTGGAGGAGATTGCCTCGGTTGCTACTGCTGACGAGATACCGTACGCGGAGCTTCCTATCAACAACAGCGCGATAATTATCGACGACGCGCCTATCGTTCTTGTCCTCATCCTCATCGTTTCATCTACCCCCGAACCCGCGCTCGGCTCTGAGCACGATCTGCAACGAGACGGCTACCTCGCCGGCCTTCAGGCGACGCCTCGGAATGCCTAGATCAGACTTTTCCCAAACGCCCAGCGTCGGCTGGGCCTTCATGCTTCTGTGAGGGGCGATAATGCCCTGTCGGACAGTCCCAGTTGGCATCCCTCACCGACGGGTGAGACGTGTCGAGAGTCATTTAAAGAGAGGCCCGTTTCTCAGTTTTGGGAACGGGCATCGCCTATCCCTAGAGGCCCTGAAGAAGGCGGGATAGCCGCTATGAGTGATGATATCCTGAAGCCGCGGGCCGTAGGGCACCGACGATACCCTAGTAACGATACATAACTGCGATACATAGGAAGGGGCACACATTCACAAGAGCCTCGGAGGGTCTGTTGTCTTTGTCATGTCGTCTTTGCAACGGATTGGCTCTAGCGAAAACGGTCACGGGTCAGCCCGTCTACTCGGCCTCTTGGTGATATTCCCGCTCTTGGCCCTTACGGTGATGGCGGTTGCCCCTCTGGAGGCCGCCCACGCCCAGGCTCCTTCTTCGTCCGTCGTGACCGTGAACGCGGTGAACCAGTTCGGCGAAGCCCTTCCTGGCGACTACTACATCGTCTTCCATGCCGTCTACTATGGTCCGTTCATCGCCCAGGGCGAAGACGTGGTGGCGACGGGAGTGACCAGCTCGACGTTCACGGCTGCGGCCGGGCCCGGGTACACCCTGCAGGTGTACGCCTACGGGAGCTGCGTCTTCAGCCACTGGAAAGATGGGGCCCTCAGCGACCCCGTGACCTTCGCCGCGACGGGCGCGGCGCTCTCTTTCACAGCCGTGTACAACTGCGTCGGGGCCGTCATTGAAAACAATGGGACCATTACGATCTACGACCACAGAACGCCACAGTCAAACTGGGCACCCTGCTTCGCGTTGGTCTGCGATCTTGGCACGGGTCCGGGAGCTTCGATGTATGTCGCGCTGTATGACTCTGCCGGGACCGTCGTGGGGACCGGGTTCTCGAACGAGAACGGGCTCACGTTCACAGGGCTCAACCCCTCTGCCACGTACTTCCTGTACCCTTCAGACTGCGACCTCTGCCACGGCTCCACTCACGACGTGTTGTTCTCCCGCTGGGGTGATGGCAACACCACTCGGCCGTTGGCCGTGACTGCCAACGACACCAGCGTCAACGCGTGGTACATCTGCACGAACACCTGCGGCGGAGTGTAGCAGCTTGGCCCACGCTGTGGGCCCGCTGAGCTTATCTGGTGTCAAGGCATGGGGGACCCCTAGCGGCCTGGACCGTGACACGCTGGGTGCAGCCCGAGACCTAGCCGGTTCGTAGGGTCGGCAGTACCTCGCGGCCGAAAAAGTCAATCGTCTTTGATTGGTCGGGCATCGGGACGTGGACCACGACGTGGGTCGCGCCTAGGTCGCCAAGATCTTCTATGGCGCGCACGTGGACGCGCGGATCGGGGCTGACGGTCCAGTCTTCGAGGACATCCTCGATTGGGATTTCCTTTTCGGCGCGGGCTTGAATCTCGGCGGGACTGATGTCGTCGAAGAATCCAGGCTTCCACGCCTTTGGAATAAACCGCCATCTCTCTGCCGCATCGCTTGCCTGCGCTTCGTCCCCGACAAACGCCCAGTGCTCCACGACGATGGGTTGCGGTCCTTTGCCTGCTTCGTGTGCGGCGTCCTCCCGAGCCGCCGTGAGGCCCGGATTCTTCTTTAGGTCGCCGGCGGCCATGATCATCCCGTCGCCATAAAGGCCGGCCATGCGCGCAGATTTCGGCCCGCCTGCGGCCACATAGATAGGAATGGGGGAGACAGGCGGATCGTACAGCCTAGCATCCACGTTCCAGAATCGACCCTCGATTCGCACGTGGTCTCCCGTCCAAAGGGCACGGATGATCTTCACGCCTTCGACTAGTCGAGACGCGCGCTCTCGATATGGGCCCCACCCTCCTCCCGCCGCACCCTCGTTGAGATTCTCTCCTGCGCCGACTCCCAAGTAGACCTTGCCCGGCGCCAGCTGGCTCAGCGAGGCCCACACCTGGGCGACGACCGCAGGACGGTAGCGGAACGTCGGACACGTCACTCCGGTGCCAAGGCTTATGCGTGAAGTTCGCTGGGTCAAGGCGGAGAGCGTCACCCAGGCGGACCCCGAGTGACCCTCGTTGGGCTGCCAGGGCTGAAAGTGATCGCTCGTCCATATCCCTCCAAAGCCGGCCCGCTCGGCATCCACTCCGTATTGGATGAGCTGAGGCACTGAAAACTGCTCGCTCGAGAGCACATAATAGACCTGAGGCGAAGTCTTGCTCACGACCTCAGCCACCCGAGCTTGTTGAAGCAGTAGAGTACCGATCGGCGGTCTCGCGGTTCTTTTTTCGGGCTCTCCTGCGGGACAAAGATGGGGCGGGGAAGCATTTCTGCGTCTGGCTTGGCGGCGCTGATCTGCCTCGAAGCGGCTTCTAGCATGTTTGCTTCCTTGGCCTCACTCTCACATGAGCACGCTAAATAAACATCCAAAGAAATCCGGGCGCGGTCACGGGGGGACCCTGTCGGCCCGAATGACTAGCTAGCCCACTGGCGGCGGCGTGACTACGGGCTCGCGACCCTTTTCAGTGACCTTTGTGTTTCCTGATGCAGGACTTCATCTGATTAGTTTGGCTGAGTTGAGGATGAAGATCAGCTCGGATGTGACGTGTATCCCCGCCGCCAGTAGCGGGTTCAGGAGGCCGAGGAAAGCGAGGGTGACCCCGATGCCGTCCACCATCACGGTCCCGTAGAAGTTCACCATTATGGTGCGATACGCCTTCCTGCTCATCCTGGCGACGTCCGCGATCTTTTGAAGGTCGTTGGTCATCAGAACGATGTCCGCTTCCTCTATCGCAACGTCCGTCCCCGCGCCCATTCCTATCCCGACGCTTGCGCAGGCCAACGCAGGGGCGTCATTGATCCCATCTCCAACCATCGCAACGTGGTGGCCGTCGGCCACGAGCTTCTCCACGATGGAGACCTTGTCCTCAGGGAGGAGTTCCGAGTGGACCTCGTCAATCCCGACCTCCTTGCCTACCTCCTGAGCGACCGCCTTGTTGTCGCCTGTCAGCATGACCGTGCGTATCCCCATCCTCTTCAGGTCTTCAATCGCCCTCCTGCTCTCTCCCCTCACCTTGTCGGCGATGGCTATCATCCCACACACCTTGTCCCGGTAGGCGACCAGCACGGTAGACTTGCCTCTGGAGAGGCGCTCCGACAGAGATAGCTGCTCGCTGGTGCGAGGTGGCTGGACCCTCTTCTCTGCCATGAGGGTGTCGTTTCCCACGATTATTTGCCCTCCGTTGTACTGGCAGACGACGCCCTTTCCGGCGATATAGCTTGATGACGCCGATGGCGGGAATTCAGAGAGCCTGATCCCCGACTCGGCCGCCTTGCGCATGATCGCCCTTGCCAGCGGGTGGTTGGAGTACCTCTCCGCCAAGGCCGCGTATTCCAGCACCTGTCTCTCACTGCAGCCGTCGAAGCCGACCACGTCCGTGACGGCTGGTTCGCCGAAGGTGAGTGTCCCCGTCTTGTCTATTACCACGGTATCGACCCTGCTCATCTCTTCGATGTATGCCCCGCCCTTCACGATCGCGCCCTTCTTCGCGGCCTTTCCCATTATGGCGACTATCGCGAGAGGGGTGCCGGCGGCGACTCCGCAGGCACCTGCGACGACGACCACCGAGAGTGTCGATGTGACGTCTCTTGTCACCAGAAGGGTGATGAATGCGAACCCGATGGCAAACTCGACTAGCCAGGTCGCAAGCCTGTCGGAAAGCTTCTGAATCGGGGCCTTCCTGTTCTCAGCGTCCTCGACCAGCTTTATGATCTTGCCGAACACGGTCTCGGTCCCGACCTTCTCGGTGCGCACCTCGATCAGCCCTGATTCGTTCACGCTGCCCGCGTAGACTAGTGCTCCAGCGCTCTTCTCGACTCTCGCCGACTCGCCGGTTATAGAAGACTGGTTCAAGAAGGCTGACCCGACGACGATCATCCCGTCGACAGGCACGCGCTCGCCGTCCCTGACGATGACCACGTCGTTCGGCATCAAAGAGCTTGCCTCTACCTCCACTTCCTCTCCCCGTCTTCTGACCAGGGCCAGCTTGGGCGCAGACCTCTCCAGGAGGGTGATGGTCTGCCTTCCCTTGTCCACGGCATAGGTCTCGATATACTCCGAGAGGAGGACGAAGAAGGTGATCACAACGGAGACCGTGAACTGCCCCAAGATCAGCGACGCGAAGATGGCGACCGTCATCGAGACCTCCATGTTGATGTGGCCGTGCCGGAGCGATTGGAGGGTTTCCTTGTAGACCGGATAGCCTCCGAGGAGGGTCGCCGCTACTGCGACGACTTCGAACGGAAGTACCCCGAGCGAGATTCCGATCCCGCTGGAGGCCGCCGCGAGGGCCATTATCGAGAGCCTGACGAGATCGGCCCTGGTGTTCCCGTGCCCGGGCTCATCTGATACAGCCGTGTCATCGTCGGCCATTCTCAAGCACCGGAATCTAGAGAGCATACCCGCAGTTGGGACATGCCCACCGCTGGATTTCGCCGTCCTCGTTCGCGTCCTTGGCAAGGAACGCGCCCCGACAGTTGGGGCAGAGGAACTCCGTGTTTTCGGTCTCCTCGTGCGACCTCACCGCACCGATCAGCCTCTTCCTGCTGAACTCCCGCGTCAAATCCGTTAGGGAGACCCAGCCAAGTAACTTGTCGTCCTCGAACACGCCGAGCCTTGTGATGTTGTTCGCCAGGATCTTCCTGGCCGCCTCCTTTGTTGAAGCGTCCTGGGCAATCCGGTAGAAGGGACCCATGACCTGACTCGCCTTGACGTCCTCTGGCTTCCTGTTCAGAGCATAGAACTCCCTCAGCAATCTAAGAGCCGTGATGAGACCTACGATGCGATTGTCCTTGTCGACAACCGCGACGCCGGTCGAGTTTGCCCGATTCATCACCTCGGCGGCCTCCAAGACTGTGGCCGAACCACCTATCCGCGGGACGTTCGTCGTCATGACGTCCTTAACTCGCGCCATCGTCGGTCAGCCCTCACTCCTCATCTTATCTTGGCGACGACCTGCTGCAGCTCCTCAAGGCTGTCCGCAAGGGGTTCCCTTTTCTCAGCCTTTGCGACGCAGTCTTCCACCAGATCGTCCACGATGACTTGGATGACGCTGTCGAGTGCTGACCTCACCGCCACTATTTGGTGCACTATCTCGGTATACGACCTGCCTTCGTCAAGCATCTCGTTGATTGCGTGGACATGGCCGTGTATCCGCGCCACCCGCCTTGCCACTTCCCCTCTCTTGTGAGTTGCCAATTATGCCATCCGGGGGGAGGGGATATGCGTATATACATATCGGCGCCCGCCATGTGGTTCAAACGCAGCGCGATTTGCTTGGCGTCAGAGTCGACCATGGTAGGACCAGGGACAAGAGGGTCCACGGTGCTCGAGGGGCGGGACATTGCATACAGCTATCCGGGTGCCACGAAACCCGTCTTTGCGGACATTAACCTCTTCACAAAAGTGGACGAGTTCATCGCAGTAGTCGGACCGACAGGCACGGGCAAGTCCACGCTTCTGCGTGTCCTGGCGCAGCTCATCCCTCAGGCCGCGGGGAAGGTCTTCCTCGACGGGGTCGAGGTGACCCGGCCGTCACCGAAGATCTCTCTCGTCCACCAGTCCATCGCGACCTTCCCTTGGATGACGGCGTTGGACAATGTAAAGCTCGTGCTGGCAGGAACAGGAATGGATGAGCAGGAGGCGGTCGCGCTCTGCAAGAAGATGCTCAGCGTCGTGGGGCTGCAGGGGTTCGAGGGGTACTATCCAAAGGAGATGAGCGGAGGGATGCGCCAGAGGGTCGCAATAGCCAGAGCGCTCGCAGCCTCCCCCGAGGTGTTGCTGCTCGACGAGCCCTTCGTCCACCTGGACGAACTGACCGCCAACGAAATCAGGAAGGAGGTCTACGACCTTGTCTTCAACCCGGCGACGACGTTGAAGTCCGCGGTTCTCGTCTCGCACAACCTACACGAGGTCGTCCAGCTGGCGGACAGGGTATACATCATGAACAGCTCCCCCGCGATAATCGTGGACATCGTGAAGATCGACCTGCCGAGGCCCAGGACCGAGAGGGATTCTGGGTTTCTTGACTGCGTCGACGAGCTCTACAAAGGTCTCAACCTGAAGACGGCGAAGTCGTGAGCCGCCAGTGGACCTTTCAATCCCGCTCGCGACGCTTGCGACGGTCGGACGCATCTTCCTCCTCATAGCGCTCGCGATCTTTACCGGGCATCTGCTCGCCTACGCCGCCATCAAGAGCAGGAGGTTCGAGAACGTGTACGTCCCGCTGGTCAACGTCTTCGAGTCGATCCCGGTGATAGGCTTCCTCCCCCTGGTCCTCGTGGCCTTCGTCCTGACCTTTCATGGTCCCATAGGCGTCGAGCTCGCGGTCGACTTCCTAGTCTTCGATGCGGTCGCGTGGAACGTGTGGATCGGCATCTACCAGGCCTTCAAGACCGTCCCGCTCCATCTAGTGGAGGTCTCGGACAACTACAACTTGAGCTTTTGGAAGAAGATGACCACGCTCTTCGTCCCCCACTCCATCCCCAGGGTCACCTCGAACATCTTCTCCAGCTTCGCGGACGCCTTCTTCTACATCTCCGTCAGCGAGGTGTTCACCGCGGGGGCGGCCACCGCCAGTCTGTGTCCCGGCGGCGCGTGCTCCACGTTCGGGATAGGCACTCTGATCACCCAGTACACTGTCTCGGGAAACTACACCGGGATATACTACTGCCTGATATCGATCGCAGTGGCAGTGATAGCCGTAACCCTAGCGCTTTCGCGACTAAGCAGGTGGGCCATCGCCAAGTTCGGAGTCGACACCCCAGGCGTGATCAGGCGGCACGCAGGGAGGTGGCGCGGCAGGCTTGTGACCAGCCCCTGGCGCGCCTTCCGCAACCAGACAAACGTCTTCAGAGGATACGCGTCGAGGCTGAGAACGAGTCCGCGCGGACAACAAACAGAAGCCGGCGGCGCAAGGAGGGCGAAAGTCGCAAAGTATGTCGGGATATCGATAGGGCTCGCCGTGCTTGCCTTGTTCCTCTATGGCGTCGCGACGGTTGTCAATTCGGTTTCCGTCCAGACTTGGTACGGGTTCTTCCTAGAGACTCCGCAACTTCTCGAGTACGTGGGAGCGGACTACCTCCGCGTGAGCTTGATCGCGCTCGCTTCGCTCATCCTGGCAATCACGGTCGGGTATGTGCTTGCGACGCGGCGGAGGTTGGGCGACGCAGTATTCCCGGTGATTCAGGTCGTCGCCGCCTTCCCGGCACCTACATATTTTCCCCTCCTTTTCATAGCCACGCTTCCGTTCCTCGAACACACCCTCCCCGCATTCTACACCGAGGTCTACATCTTCATTCTCGGATTCCTGAGCTGCTTCTACTACGTGTTTTTCGACTTTTGGATAGGAGTGCAGGCGATACCATCGGAGTTCGTGGAGGTGACGCAGAACTACAAGCTGCCGTTCCTGACCAAGATGAGACGCGTGATACTACCCGCTAGCCTCCCCTACATGATCACCGGCCTCTCGAGCACGATAAACAGCGCTTGGGCGGGAATCGCGATAGGAGAGTACTGGCCCAATATCGCGCCCAGTGTCGCCCCGAACGGCCTCCAGGTCAAGTTCGGGATGATGTACTACATATCGTCGAACATGGCCAATGGACAAATCGGCGCGGCCGCCTACGTTTCGCTGCTCTTCGCAATCGTGGTTGCCATCTATGGCATAGCGTTCACCAGGAACCTCATGGACTTGGCGCGCAAGAAGTATGTGGTGGAAGAGGGCATCTTCGCCGCGTAACGACGACGCCCCGATTGGAAGCGTGATCATCCGCGTCACGGACGCGACGCGACCGTCGGATCGGTCCCGCTCGGTGGCATCCCGCCATTGCCTAGACTCACCCGGATTCCCGCGCGGTGAGATGGCTGACGAACCTTAAGTATCTCCGGGAAGGTCAGAGGCGCATGAGCGTATCCCGCGTAGGGGACAAGTCCAAACGAAGAAAGGGCGGGGGGTCAGCGAGAGCGCGTAGGGACGCCATTAAGGATGCCATGCCGGACGTCCAACCTCCAGCGCCAATCAAGCGGGTGCGCGAAGATGAAGAGCCCGCAGCGGAAAACGACGAAGAAGACGACTGACCACGGAAAGCACCGACGTCCGCCTGACTGTCAACGAAGCCAACTTGCATTGGAATTCTTCCAGGCGACGTTGCTCAGCTCTATTGGCGCTCGATAATGCAGTCTGATTGTTTCAACCAGTTTCCCGTGGACAAGGATTTGCTTCGATTGAGCCGTGAAGTTGCGTTGGATCGAGTGCGGCTCCAAACAGGTTCGCCCGCCGTGCTTTTACCCTGAGCGGGTTTGCCTGTTGCTTCTGAGGGCCGATTGGACCACACGACGAGCTTAGGCCTATCTCGGCCCAGCCGGGGGGGCGGACAAGCTCTTGCAATAATTGGAAGCGAAGTGCCTTCCAGGAAAGAATTCCACAGAAATCGGGATTCCAGGAACTCGGGGGTTAAATGATGAATGAAAGACGATAGGTCATGATTCAGAAGCTATCGGTCATTTCCGTGATGATCCTTGTCCTCCTCGCATGGGTGGGCTCGGTCGTGGTGGCAACCCATGCGTTCAGCGGTGGCGCGCCTTCCTCAACCGGGAGCACACCGGTCCTGTTATCACCCTTGGGCGCAGCGAATGGTGATATGGGGAACGGCACCAACGTCGGGAGCGTGTCGGAGACGACAGTCCACAGGACGTCGACGGTGACAGTGACGTCGACCGCAGCGCCGTCT
>Ga0307374_10011806_pt1 | contig 12340 bp, 9 predicted proteins | sample OX3MG_FD_202532 | JGI IMG/M metagenome (GOLD analysis project Ga0307374, IMG submission 202532) | Soil microbial communities from Risofladan, Vaasa, Finland - OX-3 | ecosystem: Environmental > Terrestrial > Soil > Coastal area > Acid sulfate soil | place: Finland: Risofladan, Vaasa | collected...
GGCAAGACCGTGGCCCAGGCGAGGACGCTCGCGGAGCAGATGCACGACATGCTGACCGGCAGGCTCGATGTCGAGAAGGAACGCGAGTCGCTGGGATCGCTGGCCGCGTTGAGCGGTGTGTCGCGGTTCCCCATGCGGGTCAAGTGCGCGAGCATGGCGTGGCACGCCCTTGAGTCGGCGCTCGACGAGGGCAACGCGGCGGCCATCGTGCCGGGCTCACCCTCGTGAGCGACTTCCAGCCGGTGGCCGATCTTGCCGACCTGCCCGAGGGCGGGCTCATGGCCGTGAAGAACGCGGCGGGCGAGGCCGTCTGTCTGGCCAACGTGAAGGGTCACGTGTCGGCCATGGTCGATTGCTGCACCCATGCGGAGTTCCCGTTGTCGGACGGGGTAATCCACGCCGACGGGACCGTGGAGTGCGTGTGGCACGGCGCACGGTTCGACTGTGCCACAGGTGCGGCGTGCAAGGGCCCGGCGGTGGATGCCGTGATGACGTACGACGTGCGGGTCGAAGATGGGAAGATCCTGGTGGGGCCCAAGCGGCGCATCGGCGCCGAGGTGGCCGGATGACGACCCTCAAGGCCGTGGCGGCGGCGCAGGCCGAGTTCGCATCCCGACGGGCCGACTTCCCGCTGCTCGCGAAGAACCTCGGGCTGCACTATCTGGACTCGGCGGCCACGGCGCAGAAACCGGCCGTGGTGCTCGACGCCATTCGCGAGTACTACGAGACCGACTACGCCAATCCGCATCGCGGGGCGTACGATCTGTCGGCGCGGTCCACGGAGCGGTACGATCGCGCGCGGAAGCGCGTGGCGAAGTTCATCGGCGTGAAGGATGCCGACACGGTGATCTTCACCCGCGGCACCACCGAGTCGCTGAACCTCGTGGCGAGCGCCTGGGGGCGGGTGAACGTGAACGCCGGCGACGAGATCGTGATCACCGGCCTGGAGCATCACGCGAACTTCGTGCCCTGGCAGCAGCTGGCGATCGAGCGTGGGGCCGTGCTGCGGATCTGCGAGTTGACCGACGACGGGCGCATCGACCTGGCGCAGCTACGAGCGCTGGTGGGTGAGCGCACGCGGGTCGTGGCGTTCAGCCATGTGTCGAACGCGTTGGGGACGATCAATCCGGTGAAGGAGATCGCGGCCATCGCGCGGGCCGTCGGAGCACTCGTGGTATGCGACGGGGCGCAGGCAGCCCCGCATCTCGCGCTGAGCGTCGATGAACTGGGCGTGGATTTCTACGCGTTCAGCGGGCACAAGATGTGCGGCCCGATGGGGATCGGCGGGCTTGTGGGACGCCGTCCGATCCTGGAGTCGATGCCGCCGTATCAGATGGGCGGCGACATGATCGAGTTCGTGTACGACGACCGGAGCACGTGGAACGTACTCCCGCACAAATTCGAGGCCGGGACGCCGAACGTCGCGGGTGCGGTTGGGCTCGCGGCGGCTTGCGAGTATCTGGGCGGGATCGGAATGGCGGCGGTGCGGGCCCATGAGCAGGCGCTGCTGCAGATGGCGCAGGACATGCTCGGGGCGATCCCCGGCGTCAAGATCTACGGGCCGGCGTCAGTGGCCGATCGGAGCGGCGTGGCGAGTTTCACGCTCCACGGGGTTCACCCGCATGATCTGGCAACGATTCTGGATCAGGATGGGGTGTGCGTGCGGGCGGGGCATCACTGTGCACAGCCGTTGATGCGAAGGCTCAAGGTGCCGGCGACGGCGCGGGCGAGCGTGTACGTGTACAACGACGGTCGAGATATTGCCGCGCTCAGGGATGGTGTCACGAGGGCCAAGGCGCTGTTCGGCTGACCAGGCCCCGCTCCGTCAACACAGATGCACCGCGGTGGCCTTGAGCGCGGCCACCACCGGGACGCCAGGCGCCAACCCCAGTTCATCCGCCGAACGCGTGGTGATCGCCGCCACCAACTCCACGCCCCCCGCCGCGACGGTCACGTGCGTCAGGACGCCGAACGATGCGAGTTCCACCACCCGCGCGTCCAACTGATTGCGCATGGATGACTCCCGCCGCTCGGGAGAAAGCGCGATCTCGTCGGCACGGATCACGGCGTGCGCTTCGCCCTCGGGCATGTCGCTCACGGCGTGAAGCACCAGGGCGCCGCTCATGAATTCCACCACACGATCGGCCCCGTTCTCGCTCTCCACGCCGCGCACGCGGCCCGGCACCACGTTCTCGGCGCCGATGAACTCGGCCACGGCGGGCGACGCCGGACGCCGGAACAGATCGTCGGGCGAGCCCACCTGCAATACGCGACCCCGTTCGAGCAGCACCACGCGATGGCCGAGCCGTCCCGCCTCGTTGAAGTCGTGGGTCACGTGCAGCACGGTCATCTCACGCTCGGTGTGCAGCGCGCGCACCTGGCGCCGCACGACGATGCGCGTCCGCGGATCGAGCGCCGCGAACGGCTCGTCGAGCAGCAGAATGTCGGGCTCCGTGGCGAGCGCTCGGGCGAGCGCGACGAGCTGACGCTCACCCCCGCTCAGCGACCGCACGTCGCGCCGGAGCAGCGCGTCGAGGCCAAACCGCTTCACCATCTCGGCGGCCAGCCGCGCGTCATCGGCCCCATAAGCCACGTTGTCGGCTACGGAGAGATGCGGAAAGAGGTACGCGTGCTGGTACACGATGCCGATGCGCCGCAATTCCGGCGCCTGCTGGGTGACGTCGGCGCCGCGCAGCGAGACGGTGCCCGATACCACCGGCACGATGCCGGCGATCGTTTCGAGAAGCGTCGTCTTGCCCGACCCGGCCGGACCGATCACCACGCCATAAGTGCCCTGGTCGATATCGAACGACATCTCGCGCAGAGCGAATCCGCCCACCCTGGCGGTGACGCGGTCGAGCCGGATCATCCTCGGCGCTCCGGAAGCGAATCGGGAGCGTGCACCGTACGCAGCACGGTGATGGGGACGAGGGCCAACAGCACGAGCACGGCGGCCACCGGCAACGCGCTCTTGAGTCCGTAGGCGGTGAACCGCTCGTAGCTGAGCACGCTCGCGACCTTCGGATTGTAGGTCAGGACGATGATTGCCCCGAATTCACTGATCGCTCGGGCCCACATCACGACACCGGCCGCGAGGAGCCCGCGCGCCGCCAGTGGAAGCGTCACGCGCCGCACGGCGCGCCAGGGCGTGTCACCCAGCGTGCGGGCCACCGCTTCGAGCCGTGGATCCACCCGGTCGAACGCTTCGCGCGCGGCGCTCACCAGCAGTGGCGCCGACACGAACATCATCGCGCACACGATGCCGGTGCGCGACCCCGTGATCTCGAGCCCGGCGGTGAGCATCGCCTTGCCCAGCGGGGTATCGCGGCCGAGCAGCAGCAGGAGCGCGATGCCAGCCACGGGGTGCGGCACGACCAGCGGCAAGTCGAGCAGCGCCGCAACGAGGCCTCGGCCGCGAAATCGCTTGCGCGAAAGCGCGTACGCCAGCGGCACACCCCCCGCGGCGCCGAGCAGCGTGGCCAGCGTGGCCGCGACGAGGGTGAGCCAGAGCGAGGCTCTCAGCTCGGCGTCGCTGCCGAGGGCGCGCAGCCCCTGCAGCCCCCAACCGCCGACGATGCCGGCGAGCGGCGCCACGAGAAAGAGCAGCAGCAGCGACCCGCACGCCGCGGTGACGATCGTCGCCGCACGCTGTACGCCGCGGCCACGCTCAGGGCGTGACATGCGCCGTGACCTCGGGTGGAGCGCCGGTGCCCACCAGCCGCGGATTGGCAAGCATGGTCACGAACGCCTCCGCCATGTCGCGCCGGCCCGTTGCGCCGAGCAACTCGGCCACCCAACGGCGAGCGGCTGCGGGATGCGGCGCGCTGTCCGGAATGGCGAGCGCGTACAGGATGGGCTTCCCCCGCATCGTCACGGTGTCGCCGTTCGCCCCACGGACGCGTACCGACGCCGCGGCATACTGGCCGGCCATCGTGGGATCGCTGAGATCGATGGTGACGGGGAGCGACACATACGGGAAGTGATGCGCCCGCGCCACCGATTCGTAGTCGATGATGTAGTCCACTTCGCCGGCGTCGAGCAGCGCCGCCAGCTCGGCGGCGTTGGGCCGCATGTACCGTGGGCCGGCGTTGGCGAGGACGCGGGCGGCCAGTCCGGGACGGCGCATCGTCCGTTCGGCGAGCTGCAACATGATCAGGGCGCGGTAGCCCGCCGGCGCGATGGAAGGATCGGGACGGCCGATCGACACGCCCGGCGCGGCCAGCACGTCGGGCCAGTTGGCGGTGTTGATCCTGGCGCTGCCGCGCGACCGGTCGTTGTAGGCGATCACCATGCGGTTGTTGGCGAACGCCAGATACCAATGGACGTACTTGGGCATCAACGACGCAAGCACCTCGTAGTCGGCCAGCACCAGCACGTCGGGAATGCGGTGCAGCTCGGTGAGCTTGCGGGCGTGGTCCAGCGACCCGCCGATCTCGATCTGCGAAACCGTGCCGGTCGTTGCGGCGTAGGTATCGGCGAGCGTACGAAGTGGGCTGGCGAGGCTGGCCGCGGCGTACACGACCACCGTGTCGCGGCCGGCGGTCGCGGTGCCGGGTCGCGCCCCGTCACACGCCGTCGCCGCGGCGACGAGGAGCAATGCGAGGATCTGTCCGTTTCGAGTCATGATCGCTAAGTATGGCTCGGGCCCGCCCCCGTGCGCTATAATGGTCCAGGCTCCTTCCCTTTCCTCCCCTCCCGTCCATGTCTGATTTCGCGATCGACATCCGCCACGTGGTCAAGCGCTACGAGGAGCACGTCGCGGTGCGCGATTTCTCGCTCCAGGTGCCGCGCGGCGTGGTGTACGGCCTGCTCGGCCCCAATGGCGCGGGAAAGACCACCACCATCCGCATGGTGCTCGACGTCATCGAACCCGACGAGGGCTCGATCACCCTGCTCGGCCAGCCCGTGCGCGGCACGACAGTGCTGGATCGCGTGGGCTACCTACCCGAAGAGCGCGGCCTGTACAAGAAGATGCAGGTACGCCGCGTTCTGAAGTTCCTGGCCGAACTGAAGGGCGTGGACGGCCGCACGGCGGACGGGCGCATCGACGAGTGGCTGGAACGGCTGCAGCTCCGGACGCCCGAGAAGGACTGGGGGCTGGCCAAGATCGACGAACTCTCGCGCGGCATGCAGCAGAAGGTGCAGTTCATCAGCACGCTGTTGCACGACCCCGACGTCGTGATCCTGGACGAGCCGTTCAGCGGCCTCGACCCGATCAACGCCCAGGCGCTCAAGGACACGGTGATCGAACTCAAGCAGCGCGGCAAGACGGTGATCTTCAGCACGCACATGATGGACAACGCCGAGCGCATCTGCGATTCGGTGTGCATCATCGCGCGCGGCGAGAAGGTGCTGGACGGCCGGGTGGCCGACGTCAAGGCGGAGCACGGCGTGCGCAACGTGGCGCTGGCGCTGGATGGCGGGGCGCGCGATGCCGTGATGGCGGTGCTCGCCGACCGGTCGCTGGTGGCCAGGTACGACGATGAGAACCAGTACTTCGAAGTCGAGATGGCGGCGGGCGCCAATCCGCAGGATCTGCTGCAGCGCCTGGTGCGCGGCGGCGCGGCGCTCAGCCGGTTCGAACTCATACAGCCGTCGCTGCATCAGATTTTCCTCGATCGGGTCGGCGCCACGGACGTCGAGCCAGGGATGAGTGGCCATGGGTAAGACTCTCGTCGTGTTCAAGCGCGAGTACCTGGAGCGCGTACGATCCAAATGGTTCATCGTGGTCACCGTCCTCGGACCCGTGTTCATGGGCGTGATCACGGTACTCCCAGCCGTGCTGGCGGCGCGCGCGAGGTCGTCCCCGACATTGGCCAACGTCATCGTGCTCGACGCCACGAGCACGGACCTGGGGGCGCGCGTCGCCAAGTCGCTCGCGGCCACGGCGCCCACCAGTGCCGCACCGCGCGTGGAGACGCTGACGGCCGAGCAGTTGCCCGCCGCCGTGGATAGCGCCACGCAGGCGGTGATGCGCAAGGATGCCCAGGGCTATCTCGTGCTCGACGCGGGGACGATCGCCGGCACGTCCGCCACCTATGCGGGGCGGAACGCCGCGTCGCTGACCGATGTGGCCACCATCACGGCGATGGTGCGGCAGAACCTGCTCGACATGCGGTTGGAGAAGGAGGGCATCGACCCCGGCCGGGTAGCGACGCTCACCGCCGTGAAGCTCAACATGAAAACGGACAAGATCAGCGACAAGGGCATCGAGGCCGGCGGCGGCATGTCGAGCGTCGTGTTCGGATATCTCATCGCGTTCATTCTGTACTTCATGATCGCGATCTACGGACAGAACATCCTGCGCGGCGTCATGGAAGAGAAGACGACACGCGTGGCCGAGGTGGTGATTTCGAGCGTCAAGCCGGATGCGCTGCTGGCCGGCAAGATCCTCGGCGTGGGATCGGTGGCGCTCACACAGGTCTTCGTCTGGATTGCTGGCGGCGTGGCCATCTACGCGTTCCGTGGCCAGATCTTCGCCAAGTTCGGCATCCCGGCCGCCACCACGATGAGCGTCACGATGCCCACCGTACCGCTCGCCGTCGGGCTGGCGCTGCTGCTCTTCTTCATCTTCGGTTTCATGTTCTATGCGTCGCTGTTCGCCGCCGTGGGCGCGATGGTGAGCAACCAGGAAGACGTGCAGCAGGCGCAGATGCCGGTGATGCTACTGCTCGTCGGTTCGGTGATCTTCATGACACCGGTGCTCGCCAACCCGGCGAGCACGCTCGCCAAGGTCATGTCGTGGCTCCCCTTCTCGGCGCCGATCATCATGCCGATGCGGATGTCGCTCATCTCCATCTCGTGGACGGAGTTGGCGGCGACGCTGGCCGGCTTGGTGGTGGCGTGCCTCGTCGCGATCTGGGTGTCGGCCCGGATCTACCGGGTGGGACTGCTCATGTACGGCAAGCGGCCGTCATGGGGCGAGTTGGTGCGCTGGATCCGCATGGCCTGATCAGTCGTCCCGCGTGGCGATCGTGGTACGGTAGGCGGGCATGCCGTACAGCAAGACCACGATGGCCGCCGACATACCGGCCACGTTGGCGATGGCCAGCGAATAGCGTAGCGCCGCATCGGCGTGGAACACGTGATCGGTGATCAGCGCCACCAGCGTCGGCCCCAACGTGGACGACACGAGGCTGAGGACGAGGAAGTAGAGCGCCGATCCCTGCGCGCGCATGCGCGCCGGCACGATCTCGGCCGCCGACGCGCCGATCGCCCCCCACGGGAAGGCGGCGAAGAAGTTCACCACCACGAGCCAGGCCACGCAAAGGCCGGCCGTCGGCATCAACGGGTACGCGGTGGCCGAGACGAGCATTCCCACCGCACCGATCACTCCCACGCGGAGTGGTCCGTCAGTGTGCCCGCGACGCACGTACCAGTCGGCCACACGCCCGCCCGCGAGCACACCGGCAACGCCCACGGTCATGGTCAGCGCGCCCTGCACGGCGCCTGCCCGTGTTGCCGTCCATCCGTACGTGCGAATGAGAAAGGTGGCCAGCCACCCGGCGATGCCGTAGTTCACCATTGCCGAGAACGAGAAGCCGAGGCTCGTGCAGGCGAAGCTGCGCCCATGGCGACGCACGTAGGCAAAGAGCTCGGCCGTACTCGCGCCGTGCGCGTCGCGCTTCCTCGGCGGCTCCCGGACCGTGAAGAACAAGAGCGAGACCACCAACCCGGGCAGGCCTACGGCGAAGAACACGAGTTGCCACGGCCGCACCGCCCCGACCAGCGGCACGATCACCTGCCCGTGCGCCTCGAGCAACCCGACCATCGCCCCGCCGATCACATATGCCAACCCAGATCCCAGGAATATGCCGAGCGAGAACACGCTCATTGCCGTCCCCAATCGCTCGGGCGGGAAATAGTCGGGGATGAACGACGTCGCGGCCGGCACGAGCGTCGCTTCGCCCACGCCAACGCCGATGCGCGTGGTGAGTAAGCGACCAAAGCTGCCGGCCAGTCCGCACGCCGCCGTCATCACGCTCCAGATCGCCACCCCCCAACCCATGATCGCCTTGCGACTCGCCCGATCGGCCAGCCAACCAAGCGGCAGCCCCAAGACCGTATAGAACACGGAAAATGCGAGCCCCATGAGCAGGCTCACCTGGGTGTCCGAGATGGCGAGGTCGCGCCGAATGGGAACGACCAGCAGGCTGAGGATCTGCCGGTCCACGAACCCGCCCACGTTGGCCAGCGTGAGCACCCCCATCACATACCATGCGTAGCGCGTGGAATGCTGGGGGGGGGCTGCGGCGGTGGATTCCGGTTGGGACATTGGTGGGGAACGGGGTATGGGGCCCGGCGCTCGCTCAAGCTAGGTCGAGAGCTGCCCGGCACCAAGGGAGGCAGCGGGCCCCGCGGAGGGTATCCGGGCGACCCGTCGCCGGGTTCCGCGGGTGGCTATCTTGGGGGGTGACCATGCCCCGACTTCCCGGTCGTCACGCCGAAGGTGGCGGCCGCCGCGCACGGAGTGGCGCCTCGGCGGCCGCCGGCGCTTCAGCCGTCAAGAAACCCCTCGATCCCAAGCGTGCCTGGAGAGAGGCGCGTGAGCTGATCGCCGAACACCGGCGGTCGCTTGTCATCGGGTTGTCGCTGATGGTGGTGAGCCGGCTGGCGGGGTTCGTATTGCCCGGCAGCTCCAAATATCTGATCGACACGGTGATCGGCAAGCACCGGCCCGATCTGCTCATGCCGCTCGCGCTGGCTGTGGCCGGCGCCACCCTGCTACAGGCGATCACCTCCTTCTCGCTGTCGCAGGTGGTGAGCGTCGCCGGACAACGGGCCATCACCAACATGCGCAAGCGGGTGCAGGCCCACGTGCTGCGACTCCCCGTGTCGTACTTCGACTCCACGAAGACGGGCATCGTGATCTCGCGCGTCATGACCGACGCCGAAGGCGTGCGGAACGTGGTGGGCACGGGGATCATCCAACTGCTCGGTGGGCTGATGACGGCGCTGATCGCCATCACCGTCCTGTTCTATCTGAACTGGAAGCTCACCACGGCCACGCTGATCGTGCTGCTGACGTTCGGGGGGATGATGGCGTACGCCTTCCGCATGCTGCGGCCCTTGTTCCGTGAACGCGGCGCGATCAACGCCGACGTCACGGGCCGGCTGGCGGAGTCGATAGGCGGTATCCGCCTCGTGAAGGTGTACGTATCGGAACGGCGCGAGCGGAAGCTGTTCGCGGAGGGAGTGCACAAGCTGCTGCGGAACATCGCGCAGACGATCACCGGCACCTCGGCGGTGGGCTCGGGGACGACGGTGATCAGCGGCGTGATCGGCGTGCTGGTGATGGTGATCGCGGGGCGCGACGTGCTCAACGGCAAGATGACGCTGGGCGACCTGTTCATGTACGTGTACCTGGTGGGCCTGGTGGCGGCACCGCTGGTGCAGATCGCATCCATCGGCACGCAGATCTCCGAGGCATTCGCGGGGCTCGACCGCATTCGCGAGATCATGAACACGGCCACCGAGGACGCCGACGATGTATCGCGTCAGGCGGTGGACGACGTGGTCGGCGACGTGGAGTTCCAACACGTCTCGTTCGAATACGACCAGGACGTGCCCGTGCTGCGCGATGTGACCTTCAAGGCGCCCGCCGGTTCGACCACGGCGCTGGTGGGCTCGAGCGGGTCGGGCAAGAGCACGCTGATCGGGCTGGTCCAGGCGTTCTACCATCCCAAGGCGGGGCATATCCTCATCGACGGGCGCGACCTCCAGCGGCTGCGGTTGCACGACTATCGGGCGCAGCTGGGCGTGGTGATGCAGGACAATTTCCTGTTCGACGGAACGATTCGCGACAACATCGCCTTCGCCAAACCCGGCGCCACCGACACGGAGGTCGACCGCGTGGGGCGCATCGCGCACGTGGACGAGTTCGTGAGCCGGTTCGAACACAAGTACGACACGGTGGTCGGCGAGCGCGGGGTCAAGCTGTCAGGGGGGCAGCGCCAACGTGTGGCGATCGCCCGAGCGATTCTCGCCGATCCGCGCATCCTGATTCTCGACGAGGCGACGTCGAGCCTGGATAGCGAGAGCGAGGCGCTGATCCGTGATGGGCTGCGTTCCCTGCGCCGCGGGCGCACGACGTTCGTGATCGCGCACCGGTTGTCGACCATCGAAAGCGCCGACCAGATCCTGGTGCTGGAGCACGGACAGATCGTGGAGCGCGGCAGCCACGCGGAGCTGATGGCGCTCGCCGGCCGCTACCGCCAGTTGCACGACCGGCAGCACGGCCTCGAGACCGATCAGTACATCAATCCGGGCGAGGATTTCCTGCCCGCAGCGCCGTCGCCCCGCGAAGCCATAAAGCGTGGGCCCCAAACGTCCGGGTGAGACCCGGCCGTAGCCTGTTTGACGGATTCTTTCAGGATTCGTTAACAGGCGATTTCAGAGGCGAGAACGGTCAACGCCCCCTCGGCAATCCGCGTACGAATCACTAGAACGCGGTGCGCGCGTGCACCGGCCGTGAACGCCACCCCCGACTGCCCATGAAGAGCGCTCTCTGTATCGCCGCCCTGTTCCTCGCGGCCGCATTCTCCACCGCCTCCGCCCAGGGCGGATCGGTGGACATCATTCGGGGCCGCGTGACCGGTCCCGACGGACACCCGCTGGCCAACGTCACCGTCAACGTCCAGTCGATGACCGATGAGACGACCCGGTCGTCCCGCACGGGTGCGGACGGCCGGTTCACCGTGCTGTTCGCCGGCGGCGACGGCGACTACATGGTGAACTTCCTGTCGATCGGCATGGTGCCACTCAGCTTCGAGGTCCAGAAGACGAATGATGACGACGCGGTGATCCTCGCCAACGGCAAGATGGAGGCGGCACCGACGCAACTCGACGCGGTCCGCGTGAATGCGAATCGAGCGCGGCCCACCGTCGGCGACGAGAACCGGCCCGATATCGGTGGCGTGGAGCAGTCGATGAATTCGCAGGGCATTCCGATCGGGGCGCTCGGCGACCTGTCGGCGATGGCCGCCTACCTGCCAGGCGTGACCGCGATGTCCAACGCCGATGGGACGATGGGCTTCTCCGTGCTCGGGCTCGGCTCCGACCAGAACAACATCAGCCTCAACGGGCTGACCTTCGGAGGCACACTACCGCGCGACGTGCAGGTCAATGCGCGGCTGTCCACCACGACCTTCGATCCGTCTCGCGGCGGATTCAGCGGCGGCCAGGTCTCGGCTCGGACGTTCAGCGGGTCCAACTACATCAACCGCAGTCTTCACGTCACATTCGACAACCCGGATCTGCAATGGGCCAATCCCACGTCGCGGGCGCTGGGACAGCAATATGACGACGTCATCGCCAGCGGCGCGTTGAGCGGGCCGCTCATCTGGAACAAGCTGTTCTACAACACGTCGTTCCAATTCGGACGCCAGAGCAGCAACCTGCAGACCCTGCTCAACACGAACCAGTCGGCGCTCCAGAGCGTCGGCATCTCGCAGGACTCGGTCAATCAGCTGCTGGCGTACATGCAGGGCGCAGGGATTCCGGCCACGGTGGGCGCCGTGCCGTCCGACCGGCTCAACAATTCGGCCGGGGTATTCGCCCAGATGAGTTTCTCGCCCACGGGCACCGACACCTGGGGCATGCTGTTCAACGGCTCGTGGAACCAGTCGGGCGCCGCCTCGCTGAACACCTCGTCCGTCCCGGCCCACGGTGGCCAGTCGACGCGCCGGTCCGGGACGCTGCAGGTGACCCACGCCGGGTATTTCGGCTACGGATTCCTCGACGAGACGAGCGCCTCGCTGTCGGCCACCGCGTCGGATGCCAGCGCCTACCTGTTGTTGCCCGGAGCGAACGTGCTGGTGAGCTCCGTGCTGCCCGACGGCGCGTCCGGGGTCTCGACGCTCCAGTTCGGCGGCAACTCCGGCTATCCGCAGACCTCCACGAACTATCAATGGGAGTTCTCCAATGCGACGTCGTGGTTCAGCGACGACAATACGCACCGGATCAAGCTCACCGAAGACATCCAACTGAGCCGCTACATCCAGAACCAGAACGCGAACTCGCGCGGTACGTTCACGTTCAATTCACTGTCCGATCTCGAGGCCGGCATCCCCGCGTCGTTCACCCGCCGGTTGGCGCCAGCGTACAAGAGCGGCGACGTCGCAACGTACGCGATGTCGCTGGGCGACGCGTGGCGGCCGGTGGACGTGTTGCAGGTGCAGTACGGATTCCGCGCCGAGGGGAGCGAGTTCAGCACCACCCCGATGTACAACCCGCTCGTCGACAGCCTGTACGGTCTGCGCAACAACGTCGTGCCGAACGACATCACGATCAGCCCGCGGGTGGGCTTCAGCTGGCAGGTGGGGTCGGCGCCGCAGATCGA
>Ga0307374_10011807_pt1 | contig 12340 bp, 17 predicted proteins | sample OX3MG_FD_202532 | JGI IMG/M metagenome (GOLD analysis project Ga0307374, IMG submission 202532) | Soil microbial communities from Risofladan, Vaasa, Finland - OX-3 | ecosystem: Environmental > Terrestrial > Soil > Coastal area > Acid sulfate soil | place: Finland: Risofladan, Vaasa | collected...
TGACGTGCGTGTGCCGCTGGCTGCCGAACAGTTTCAAGGCCAGCAGACTGCGCAGCGCGTGGGCGGCGGGGACGCACTTCGTGCCGGGCAAGCCGCAGGGTTCGAGCGTTTGGTCGAAGGCCATTTCAGCCAGGGCGGGCAGGAACAGAAACAGTCCGCCGAACTTGGTGCGCAGGGTGCGTGGTTGGAGGTTCAACGTCCGCACATCGGCGCGGTCCGCCGCCGTGGGCTTGACGCCCGGCGGACGCTCGTCGTCGCCGCGTCGCGGCAACTTGGCAAATCCCTCCTGCCGCAAGGCCTGGCCCACGGCGACGGGGGTGCGTGGTAGGCCTTCTTTCTTCAGGGCCTGGCTGATATCGTAGATGGACTGGTTTTGCTTGCGGAGTTCGACGATCCGTTGTCGGATGCAGTCTGCGGCTTTCGTTCCTGGCCGTGCTGGTTGCAGGAAGAACTGGCGGTTGGGCTGTTGGCGGAACCGATGCACGAGCTGCTGCAAGCTGCCGGGCGTGTATCCGAAGCGTCGGGCGACGTCGGGTCCCGGCAGGCGTTCGACGAAATAGGCCCGCAAAGCTTCGTACTGCCGATGCGTGGCGTTCTCGGGGGCCAGAAAAACCTGAGCCAGATCCTTTAGCTCGGAACTTAACATAAAACCATGCTTCCACTATGTCAGCTCGGATGCCTTCTCGCGGATCGTTTTTGGCGGTCCAGCACGACACCGCCTATTTTCCCGTGAAAACAGGCGTTTTCATGCCCAGCGTGCGAAGGCCATCGCGGGCGCGAATCTCGTGTAACAAGGTGGAAGCATACTTTTAAGTAAAGAGATCACCTATAGCAGTCTGTCAAAAAAGCCCGGAAATTAGCGGGTTCCCGCCCGCGAACCTTTAGCCGATAAGGGGACTATGGGAATCCAGGCTAGCCCGATATCCGGGCGCCTTGGTAGAATATGGACATGAGTATCAGCATCCACCTGCCGGCTCAAACGGAGTAAAAACTTAGGGAAACCGCTGCGCGCCGCGGCGAGACATTAGAGGCAAACCATGAATCCTAATGAAACCACACCCGTCAAGAGATGGACGGCGGCCGAACTTCGCAAGCTGCCGCCGGCAGAACGAGACGCCATTCTGGAAGCCGCGGCCGCGATGGCCGAAGAGGATTACCGGAACGATCCGGCGTTGACCGCTTTCGAAGCCTTCGGCCCAAACGACATCTATGGCGAAAGTTCCAACACCGAAGCGCGGCGAAATCTGGTTGATTGACTTCGATCCGGCCATCGGGGCTGAACTGCGCAAAATTCGGCCGGCCGTGGTCGTCAGCCTCGACACGATCGGGCGTTTGCCGTTGAGGATGGTCGTCCCGATTACGGATTGGAAGCCGCAGTACGTTAGCTATCCGTGGTTTGTGCATTTGCCGCCCACGCAGTCGAATGGGCTTGCCAAGGACTCCGGCGCGGACGCGTTTCAGACCAAATCCGTATCTGAACAGCGTTTTGTGCGACGCCTAGGCACGACTACGTCGACGGAATTGGATGACATTGGCACCGCCATCGCGCTATGCGTCGGAGCACCCTAAGCAAAGCGGCGACGTGCGAAGCCGGCAGAAAAACGAGGTCCGGGACGGGTCCAATTGTTAGGCTGAGCGGGCCCATGAATCATGCGCTCCGCTGGGATGCACCCAGCGGCGGCGGCTGTTTGCGCGGCGCGCGTTAGCCGGCCAATCACGGCCCGCCGGGCACAGGGCCCGGTCGGGGCCGCGTGCCAAAGCCGTCTAGCAGACGCTCACGGCGTGTCGAGGATTTGTTGCCAAGTAGCCGCCGTGGCCGCCTTGCGGACCATGCGCAGCAGCCGCTCATGGTCCTTAATGTTATCGAGTTTGGATCGCACCGATTCGTTAGCAGTCCCCGGCCTTTCCTCGCCGACCACTAGAATGTCGCCCCGTCGCGCACGTTGCTCGCCTTGTTCAAGGATCATCAGGTAAGTGTCGGATTCTTCCAGCATCTGAACTCCTCCAAAAATGTTGAGTGCCGCGTCTCGGTCAACCCGTAGTCCCGTCAGCAAAAGCGCCGATGTCAACAGCTTAGTCGCCCGTGCCGGCTCCGCCTCTGCCGTCAAACGCTCTGCAAGCCGCTGAGCGACCGCTGTCAAACCGTCCTCTACGGTCGCACCTTCCGCAAGCTGCCCGAGCATGGCCAACGGCGCCAGGCCCAGTTCGCCGGCCAGCAGTTGCTCGGCGGGCCGCTCCCAAAGCCGGACTACTTGATAGCCGAAATCCATTTTACCACGTCCCGGCCGCGGGCTGTACTGCACTGTGCCGTCGGCATTGGGGTGAACGGCCTGCGGACGCAGCAGAACCAAAATTGTATGGACGGGAACGTGGTGCTGCGAGAACAAGAGAGCGTTATCGAGCACGAGGTCGGCGTGCTTCCACGCGGCCGCGCTCGACTGGAACTCGACGTGGACGATCTCGACCAGCGGCTCGCCGATGCCCAGCACCAGGTCGGCCGCCTTCGACACCGCCGAAAGGTCGACGTTCAGCGGTGTCACCGGCGAACTGGTCGGCTCGTCGAACTCGGCCAGAATACCGAGCGGGCATTCGCGCGCCAGATCTTTCAACGTGGCATCAAAGGTCATGGCCATTTGGCTACTCCTCGAGAAACGCGACTTGTCGCCGCTCGCCGGCCGGCGAGCGCGTGCCAGGATTATGCCGCCCAAAAGCGGTTCGCGGAAGCAGCCACGCTGCCGTTCGGTTTTAGGGACTGGCACCGGTCCAATTCTTCGGTTGAGCTTCAACGGCGGCACGCGTTAGCCGCTCCATCACGGCTCGATGGGCGCAAGCCGCGAACATAGCCAGCATGATGTCGCGCACTTGCCGCGGCGAGCCGTTCAATCGTCACTGGCCCGATAACCGGCCGCCTTGCTAGAATGAGGATATGAGCGTAACCATCCACCTGCCGCCTGACACGGAGCAAAAGCTCAGAGACGCCGCAGCGCGGCGGGGGCAGACGTTGGAGGCATATCTGGAATGGCTGGCCACTGTCTCCGCCGCGGCCAATGGCAGTGGTCCGCCGACCCAACGAACGCCCCAAGAAAAAGTTGCCGCGTGGCGCGAGTGGGTAGCAAGCCATGCGTCGAATCCGCACGTGGCCGATGATAGCCGCGAGAGCATGTATGGCGACCGCGGCGAATGAGCATCCTGCTGGACACAAACATTCTGACGCGCAGCAGCGAGCCGCAGCACCCGATGCACCAGCTTGGGGCCGACGCGGTGGCCGCCTTGCTTCAACAGGGCGAAGGAATCTTTCTGGTGCCGCAAAACTTCTATGAGTATTGGAGCGTCGCCACGCGCCCTGCGACGCAGAACGGACTTGGCTTGACTCCATCGCAGGCTGCGGCAGAACTGATTCGTTTCGGTGCCGACTTTTCAGTGCTCGACGACCTTCCCGCTGCGTTTCAAGTGTGGCAGCAACTTGTCGTTCAGTATCAGGTCATCGGCAAGAACGGGCATGACGCGCGACTCGTCGCCGCGATGCTGGTCCACGGCGTTGACCGCTTGCTGACCCTCGACCTGCACCTCGAAAGCGTGGCCAAATTGAAAACGTGGCCACCAAAAGCGGGCATAGAAAGGCGTCGAGGCTAGACGGCTGGCTTTCTCTTTCGTGGAGTGCTTTTCGGCATATCGACGAGCTGGACGAGCACTTTCTTGCCGAGGCTGTTGGCGTAGCGAAACAGCGTTTCGAGAGTGGGGTTGCTGTTGACGCCGTTTTCCAACCGGCTGAGCGCGCCGACGTCGATCGACATGCGCTCGGCCATTTGCCGCAGGCTGATGCCCGCCTCCTCGCGAGCCTTTTTCAGGGCCGCGGCAGTTTTCATCAGTTCCCAATACTCGGCCTGCTTGATCGGCGGCGTATATTCGCCGCTGGCCACGAGCTCGTCCAGCGACGGCTTTTCCTTTTGAAACCGCGCGCGGACCGCCTTTAGGCGCGCCTGCTCCTCGGGCGTGCGGTCAATCTTCATTTGTCGCCGACGAAATTCCATGTCACACCTCTAGGCTCGCTCTTTGGCGTCGAACGCCGTCACCGGGTAGATTGTCAATGGATCGTCGAGAACGTGCTCCCACACGACCGCCAAGTGCCGGCCCTCCGCCGTATATCCGAAAGTGAGGGGCCGGCCGCTACTGTCGCTCGTCGTTTCGGAGTCGGGATGTCGGAGAACGTGTTCCGCTTCTTCCTTGGTTACGTCGTGTTCCAGCAGATGCTGGACGTTGCCATCAGGATCTTCGTCGAGATCCCAAATGAATTCGATAAAAACCATGGCTGCAACGCTGCCGGCAAACCACATCTCAACTGTTGATCTAAGATACAACACTGCGACGGGATGTTCAATACGAGCATGCGGGGTAGCGGGGCCTTCGCACGCCGCATTAGCCGCCGCTTTCGCCGCCGGTTCAAGCTTCGTCAGAGCCTCGCGATCCGTCACCTCGTCACGCGCACGGATGGAATCTGACACTTTCCGCGAGAATTATGCAACGAGGTGTTTTGGCTGCAAAGCCGTAACCTTCTGTGAAATAAGGACTTGCAGAAACAGAGAAGTAAACCGTACTGGGGGCTACCCGGAGAAGAGCGCAGCGCGCTGCGCCAACGGTCGAGGCAAACGATTCCAGCCGCGCAGCGCGCTGCGCCAACGGTCGAGGCAAACGATTTCAGCCGCGCAGTGCGCTGCGCCAACGGTCGAGGCAAACGATTGGTCGTTTTGAACGACGACGCTGCGCGACCGCTACCAGACCATCCTCTACGGTCGCACCTTCCGCAAGTTGCCCGAGCATGGCCAATGGCGCCAGGCCCGGCTCGCCGACGAGCAGTTGCTCGGCGGGCCGCTCCCAAAGCCGGACCACCTGGTAGACGAAATCCATCTTACCACGTCCCGGCCGCGGGCTGTACTGCATTGTTCCGTCGGCGATGTCGACAAAGTCTTTCGCGATTTGCCGTTGGAGCGCTACCGGGATCGGTCCTCCAGGCCAACCGTGTCGTCGAGGCGGCACCCAGTTCAACGGCCATGTTGGCGATCTGCCGTTGACTATTGGATGCGGCAAGATGAACGCAGAACGGCGCGACACACGTGTCGCATCGGCCCGCCACAAACCGTATGATTCGCGGAGATCGGTGGGCGAAAGTGATCGCGTAGCGGCATAGGCCCCTCCGTTTGGGATTATTGCAGCATGGCTCGCGCGGCTGGTCGAAGGTTGAAGCAGAAGCTACGATAAAGGTCTTGCGGGCACCAAGGAAACGTCGCTGGAGATCCGACCATGCTTCGCGCCGCCGAGACCGACGTGGAATCCAAGCCGCCTCGGCTCAATGCGGGCGATCATCTTGACCAGCCCACGTTCCACCGGCTCTACGAGGCCATGCCGCCTGGTTTCCGGGCGGAACTCATCGGGCCCGGCAACGACGCGATGCTTTTAGAAACCGTTCAACGCGGCCTGGCACCGCCTGAGCATGCGGCGTTTGTGGAAAAGCTTCAGTTACATCGCGGCTGAACCTTTGGCCGCATCACGGAGGCACTTTGGCCCGCGAACCCATTCTGAAACACGACGACGCCGACGATTCCGCGGCACTCCCAGCCGCCGCTCTGCCGGAAGCGGACGACGATCGCGACCTGCGGCCGCAGCGGATGCGCGACATGATCGGGCAGCGGGAGGTTTTTGCGCGAATCGAAATCGCCCTGGATGCCGCTCGAAAGCGGCGCGAGACGCTGGGCCATATTCTCTTCGACGGCCCGCCGGGACTGGGCAAGACCACCTTCGCCACCGTGATTCCGCGCGAGCTGGGCGTGACGCTGCAGATCGCCAGCGGGGCGGCGATGACGGCCCCGAAAGACCTGATTCCTTACCTGACGAACGCCGAGCAAGGCTCGGTGCTGTTCATCGATGAGATTCACCGGCTGCCCAAGGCGGTCGAAGAGTTCCTCTATCCGGCCATGGAAGATTTTCGCATCGATATCACGCTGGGCGAAGGCGTGAATGCCCGGACGATCAACATGTCGTTGCGGCCCTTCACGCTGATCGGGGCGACGACGCGCACCGGCCTGTTGTCGGCGCCGCTGCGCGACCGGTTCGTGATGCGCGAGCACCTCGACTTTTACACCGTCGAGGAGTTGGCCGAGATCGTGCGCCGCAATTCGGGCAAGCTCGGCTGCCGCATCGAGCCGACCGCCTGCACGGAGATCGCCTCGCGCAGCCGCGGCACTCCCCGGCTGGCCAACAATCGCCTGCGCTGGGTGCGCGACTATGCCACCAGCAAGGCCGACGGGCACATCACGCTCGCCTTGGCCCGATCGGCGCTGGAAATGCAGCGCATCGACGCGCTCGGACTCGACGGCCAGGACCGCCGCTATTTGGAAACGATCGTTCGCGTGTTTCACGGCGGGCCGGTGGGCGTGGAGGCGGCGGCCCACACGATGAACCTGGCACCCGACACGTTGGTCGACGAAGTCGAGCCGTATCTGCTGCGCAGCGGCCTGGTGATCCGCACACCTCGCGGCCGCAAAGCCACGCCCGCCGCCTACGAGCACCTCGGCCTCGAGCCGGGAGAAGTCGATTCGCAGGGGCGGCTGTTCTAGACGTCCGAACTGCTGAACTGCGGCGTGCGTTCTCGAACATGATGCGGCAGGCTAACATGGAAGTGGAACCTCAGTGTCGAGGAGACGACCATGAGAAGAATTGCAGGGGACGCATTGCTAATGACTGATCCTACCATCGGAACAAAAACCGAGTACGGTCTTACCGGCAAGTTCGTCGATTTTCGACGATTTTGCACATGCCCGACCGGGTCTCACCCGAGCGCAGGCGACACGTTTGTCGCGTCCCACGAGGTACGCGGCCAATCCTCTGTACGCAATCCCGGCGCGCCGGGATGCCGTTCCGCCGAATTGAGCGATTCGGTCTTTGAGCACTTTGAGCGCAGGCTGCACGGATCGGCTGGCGCGTGCAGGCAAAAGCGCCGCGCGCGGCGCGCTGCTTAACAAAAGCGCCGCGCGCGCGGCGCTTTTGTTTGGGCGCCGTCGCGGAAACGGGTGCGGCGTCGCCGGCGTGATCGCCGTAAATACTTTCGCTGATTAGAGTTGCGACGTTAGCTCCGCTGCGTGCCGCGCGGCGAACGCGATCGGACTCCGCAGGAACCGCGCCGGGCGGGTCACGGGACCACTTCCGTTTTCGCATTTCGCCTTCTTTCGGCCAGGCTCGTTGTCTCGTAGACTTGCGCCCATCCCAAAAGGCACCTGAGAGCACCTTGGCAATGGCCGATTTCGATAGCGCGTGGAAAGAAACGCTCGACACCTTGTTCGAGCCGTTACGTCTATAACTACCGGCTGTTCGATCGCTATAATCAAAAGGTGGCGAGCTTCGCGATCCTGGGCGACGACCGGCCGGCGTGGCGGCCCGACCGGTTCGGCTATGAGTTGTGGGGCACGGAGGTCGGCATCCGGTTTCCGACGGCGAAGCTGCTCGATTATGGGCGAGTTTGAAAAGGAGAAAGGCATGCCTTTTATCACGACTGCTGAGCGCGTCGGCATGGAGAGGGGCCTCGCCGAGGGTCTGGCCAGGGGCCTCGAAAAGGGCCGTGAAGACCTGCTGGCGGGTATTGAGGTGGCGTTGGAGCTTCGATTCGCCGCCGGGGGGCTGGCGCTCATGCCCGAAGTCCGACAGATCCAAGATGCGGACCTGCTGCGCCGGATTTTGGCCAGCGTCAAACACGCCGACACTCCGGAGGCCGCGCGGCAAGTGTGGGCGAAGCGTTAATGCCCTGCTCGACACACCGGTCCACCGCGCGGTGGAAGCGAGCGACCAAAGCAAGCCAGCGTGTCGAGCCAGGTTTCGGCGAGGATCATGTCGCCTGGGGGTGACCACGATCTTGCCCCTTGACTTTTGAGGCTCAATGGCCGATACTTCGTTGTAGTTGCTCCCCGCTCGACATGCCGCAAGGCCCGGGCGGGGTTATTTTTTGCGCCGTGCCACTATCCCTTACTGCCGTGCCGCAAGAAACCACGACGAAGCGCACCATCGTTTTCAGGTCGGCCTATGTCAAAGCAAAGACCGAATGACAAGTCACGACAGCCCAAGCCACCGCCGCGATGCAAGGCAATTCTTCTTTGCGAGCGGACGATTATCGAAGCAGGTAGCGGAAGCGTAAGCCTCATTGCGGCCTTCGACCGGTTCGAGTTTTCCCATTTTCCGTCGCTCTCGCGTGCCTTCGAGATATATCTGCTGTTGATTGACGGCATTGGACGGTACGATCTCGTCGTCGAAATCTATGATTTGCGAGACGGGACGATCTTGGGGCGGCTGCCGCCCATTGAAATCGAATGGCCAGAACGCCTCGCTCGCATGACGATCATCATTCCGATCGCTCCGATTCCGCTGGACCATGCTGGCGAATACGATATTGTGGTATTTGCAGACGGTCAGGAAATTGACCGCCTCAAGTTTTCGGCCATTGATTTAGGAGCGGAACGCGATGCGGCAGCCGAGGAAGACTAAAACGGTCAAGGTTTCGCCTCCGGGCATGGTTCGCACGGCGATGCGAGACACGGGTATTATTCGGGTCGATGCTCCCCTGATTATTCTCGATCCGCCAGTACCCATAAAACAAAGGAACAAGAGGAAGCGATAACTGCGCGTGTGCGCCACTTGATTGTGGCGGAGCCACGCTGGAGAGAAGCGCTTTTGAAGCTTCGATTCGCCGCCGCTGGGCTGGCGCTCATGCCCGAAGTCCGACAGATCCAAGACGCGGACTTGCTGCGGCAGATTCTGGCCAGCGTCGAACAGGCCGACACTCCGGAGGCCGTGCGGCAAGTGTGGGCGAAGCGTTAATGCCGTGCTCGACACACGGTTGCACCGCGCGGTGCAAGCGAGCGACCAAAAGCAAGCCAGCGTGTCGAGCCAGGCCTCGGCGTCGGGCGCCAGCCGCTCGAGAACCGGTCGCAACTCCACGGGAATCGCGCCGGGCGGGTCGCGGGGCCGCCGCGCGGCTCAGCCTTGGTCAGGCCCTCGGCTGCGGAGCGCAGCGGAACCGGGCCAACCGCGCGCCGTAGCCGGATCGCTCACGAGGTTTGCTCGGTCCGCGTTCGTGCGCACTACTTGCTAAAGCGGCGGGTTTTAGCAAGCTCTTAGCAGGCTCCGGAGCGCAGAGTCATCGCTAGGCGGCCGCCGCAGGGAGCTTCCCGGTGAACCCATGACCGCAAAATCCTTACAAGCGGCGGCTGATGCACGTTGGCGCGTTTTATCGCGATTTGCCGATGCCGGCGTTGCAAACTCGATTTTTTCACGGTAGGATAGCGATAATAGATCAAAGTTGGTGCAACGGGTCCAGAAACCACGCTTTTTTCGGCGATTCAAGTGCTAATCGACTTTTCCGTTGAGAACTTCCGGTCGTTCGGTGACGAGCAGACGCTCAGCATGATCGCCAGCAACAAGCTGCGCGAGCATGCCGAGCATCTCATCCCGATCAGGGACACCGGCAAAAGCTCGCTTCGAGCCGGAGTCGTCTACGGCGCCAACGCCGCTGGAAAATCGAACCTCGTCCGCGCCATGGAATTTGCGAGGTCGATGATCGCAGGCAACGGGTCGCTGAAGCGGTTAGCCGTCAGCCAGTTTCGTTTTGACGATGCCAAAGGCCCCACGTCGTTTGGCTTTCGCTTTCTCGTCAACGACCGCGTGTTCAACTATGGGTTTTCCGCCAATGCCGAGTCGGTCGTCGAGGAATGGCTCGACGCGACTTCCGATAGCGGACGCGAGGAGGTCGAGGTCTTCAGCCGAGACACTGCCGGCGTGAGGATCGGCAATCTGCAACTGTTCCGCGAAATCGAGGGCGACAAATCCTCGGCGGCGTTAGGCGCGCTCAAGCAGCTTGGAGCGCGGCACGATCAGCTTTTGCTGAACAAGATCGTCGATCTTGATCCTGCGCATCGCGGGCAACTGCTTCATTGCGCGGCGTGGTGGTTCCAGGATTGCCTCGCCATCGTTCAACCGCAGTCGCAATACGGCGCACTGATTGAGTTCCTGGATGAGGATTCGAGATTTCGAGATTTCGCTGGCGCCTTCCTTGCCAACGTGGGGACCGGTGTCAGTGCGTTTCACGTGGAGCGTGCGAACATTTCGGTCGACCTCCTGCCAAAGATCATGCAGGGGCAGCTCGACGAAGAAACGCCGTTCGGCTCAGCGGGAATGAGTCTTCAGCTCAACCCTGATGATCCCAAGCAGGTGATTCGCCGAAATCTATACGCGGAACATCGGATTCGCGAGGGTTTATTCTCGCTGCCGTTCAGCGACGAGTCGGATGGAACGCAGAGGTGCCTGAACCTGCTGCCCGCCCTTTATCGCCTGAGGAACCGTTGCAGCGTCTTTGTCGTCGATGAAATCGACCGCAGCTTGCACCCACTCCTCTGCCACGAGATCCTTAAATTTTTCATCGACTCATGTCCGGGTGCCTGCCAGCAAATGATTGTGACCACGCACGAAACCCACCTGCTCGATCTCGAACTATTGCGGCGCGACGAGATTTGGTTTGTCGAGAAGGACAACGCTCAGCAGTCGAGGCTTTATTCGTTGTCGAACCTGAAGGTCCGCAACGACGTTAGAATCGAAAAGGGCTACCTGCACGGCAGGTTTGGCGGCGTCCCTTTCATCGGCGATCAAGAACGGCTCAAGGACCTTATTGAGTGCCCGACCGGCCTCGACCAGGATGCGACGCAAACGGCCCCTTGACCGCTCGACGGAAATCCTCAGCGACAGTCCTCTGATCGTGATCGCGTCAGAAGACACTCACGCGGTGCGCCAGTACTTTGACTTCTTTCGGTCGACGCGAATCCAATTCCGAGTTCTGCCAACGGATGAAGGGAAATCCGCGCCCCATCACGTGCTCGCTCGCCTCGACGAGTATCGGCGAGAGTTCGAGATAGGCGAGCGCGACGAGTTGTGGCTGGTCAGCGATTGTGATCATTGGATCAGACGACAGCTTGTCTTGCGATGAGATCGGAGCCACGATTCGGGACATCGTCGGCTTCTTCGACAAGGCCAAGGTTTACCGGCTGCCAATCGACGAAGGCAAAGTGAGTGAGGCCGTTAAACGGGCGAAGGCGCGCGGGTGCAACGCAGGCGATTTGCCGACGACTCCGGCGACGTCGGTGCATGCGATTATCGCAGATCTGCTCGCCAGAAAGATCATCTCCATCCCAAACGCTTGACGGCATCATGGTAGAACAACAAGTCATTGCAGCGACCCCCACCCCCATGCAGCTCCGCGCCGAACTGAAGCGAATGGTCGTCGCCGATTTGCTGGGGCCGGCGGGCGGCGAGACCGAAGAACTCGACGAGCGGAATGTCCGTGACTGGTATCTGGTCGGTGTGCTGGCGCCCAAAAGGTATCATGGCGTCGTGACGCCGCCGCCGGCCTGCGATGCGCCGTCTCGTTGGAGGTGGCCCTCGCCGATCTCCGGGCAGCCGGTGAAATTCCTTGATCATGAAGGCGGCCGCAACCCGCCGGAATCGCTCCGCGCGGGTCGCGGGGCCGCCGGGCCGCTCAGCCTTGGTCAGGCCCTCGGCTGCGGAGCGCAGCGGAACCGGGCCAACCGCGCGCCGTAGCCGCATCCCACACAGCGTTTGCTCGGTCCCGTTCCCCGCGTAAACGATCGGTGTCTTGCTTCGGCCCACGTGGCCAAGCATAATCGACATAAGTGCTTGATCTACTTCGTGTTGGGTGGCAAGCGAATCAAATGACCGCGGCTCGCCCACCGACGCAAATGGCTGGGTGTCTTGCTTACCCCGCGGGAGAGGCCAAGAGGCAAGGACGGGCTTGTCGTCGGCCGCGCCGTGCCGCCAGCGGTATTGGCTGCACCAGGGCCACTGCTCGGCGCGACGCACGAGGTCCGCGCGCAAGGCGTTCCGCCTGCACTTCCAACAGGACAAAGACAAGCGGCTCTCGCCGCGGACCGCGCGCACCTACATGCAGCTCGCCCGCAATTGGTCGCGGCTGACCGCGCAGCACCCCGAGGGCTTGTCGTCGCAACGGCAGGCTCTGAAAGCACTTGCGGCGATCGTGCAGACGGACGAACCCGCCCCGGACGCAGCCAGTTCGGCTGCGCGCAGCCAAAGTGCCGTCGCCAGTTCGGCAGCGTGCTGCCAAAGTGCTGTCGCCGGTCCGGCCGCGCGCGGCCAAAGTGCCGTCGCCAGTCCGGCCGCGCGCGGCCAAAGTGCCGTTGCCAGTCCGGCCGCGCGCAGCCAAAGTGCCGTCGCCAGTTCGGCAGCGCGCTGCCAAAGTGCCGTCGCCGGTTCGGCCGCGCGCTGCCAAAGTGCC
>Ga0307374_10011809_pt1 | contig 12339 bp, 12 predicted proteins | sample OX3MG_FD_202532 | JGI IMG/M metagenome (GOLD analysis project Ga0307374, IMG submission 202532) | Soil microbial communities from Risofladan, Vaasa, Finland - OX-3 | ecosystem: Environmental > Terrestrial > Soil > Coastal area > Acid sulfate soil | place: Finland: Risofladan, Vaasa | collected...
AGACGTGCGTGATTACGTGCCGCTCAGCGACGATCGCATGCCCACGATCATGGAGCGTTACAAGGTTCCCCACTTTGACGCCAAGGGTGAAGCAAACCACTTCTTCACCGACGCGGGCGTGCCGACGACGCTGCTCAACACGTCGTTCTATTGGGAAAATTTGATCTACTTCGGCATGGGGCCCCAGCGCGGTGAAGACGGCGTACTGGCGATTACCTTTCCTCTCGGCGACGCCAAACTCGCGGGCATCGCGGCCGGGGACATCGGCGGATGCGCGTACGGAGTCTTTGCGGCGGGTGACGCGTTCATCAACCAGACCGTCTCGATCGCGGGCGGACATTTGAGCGGCGCCGAGATGGCCGCTGCCCTCACCAGTGTGCTTGGCGAAGAGGTGCGCTACAACGCGGTGAGCCCCGACGCCTATCGTTCGTTTGGATTTCCCGCGGCCGAGGAGCTCGGCAACATGTTCCAGTTCAATGCCGAATTCTCCGCCGAGTACTGTGCGCGTCGCGACCTCGACGCCACTCGAAAGCTCAACCCCGAACTTCACACGTTCGAGCGTTGGCTTGAAGAAAACGCTTCGAAACTTCCCCTCGGCTAAGTCGGTCAGCCGGTGACCCACGGGTTGCCGGCCGAGGCTGGCTTACGACGTCGGCGGAAGTTTTGTACCCGAGCGCCGCGTAAACCTCACGAACACGAAGGTGAAAGCGATGAGCACGATTGCCAAAAGCCCCGCCGGGACGTAGGCCGCGAGCGAGGCCGTCGACGTTTTCAGGGCGGACGCCAAGATCACCGTGGTGGGCTTTGACGGATCAGCGACGCTGTTGACTTTCGTTCCCGAAGTGGCGAAGGTCGTCATTGATCCAATCAATTCGTGGTAGGTGGTGCCGGCGATTGAGTAGTCGCCGTGGCAGGTGTAGCCGGCTCCGTTGCTGCCGCTGCCCCCGACGCTGCCGATGCAACGCGTCACCGTGACGCGCACGGCGATGCCGTGAGTTTTCATTCGCGCAATGCGAGCGTTGTCGTGAGCGGTGGAGACAACATTCACGATGAGGGCAGTGAACGACAAGGCGAGTGCGACCGCTGCTAACCGGTGCCAGAACTTGCGTCCGATACTGACCACTTCGGGACCACGCAGTGACACCACGCGATCGCTGGGTGGAGTGCTCGGAGAAAGGGTCGCCCGGGTGCCGGATTGCTCGCCGAGGGTATCGCCGTGGTCCATTTCGAGCCTTTGCGTTGTCGGGTATTGGTGGTTCAGCGCGCCGTTGACGCTCCCACAGATTAGGTGGTCGCTCCACCTCACACGATGTCGACATTTAACGTGGCCGTGTTGACCCTCAAGCCGTCGGGGCTCTGCCGTGGTGATTCGCCTTTGTCGTTCGGGCGATGGCTATTTCGGAAAGGTAGCGGGAGACACCACGTCGCTAAGTGAGCCGATCCACTGGATCTCAATACCGGCCGGGGTCATCTCTCGGGCGATGGAGGGCCGAAGTGAGTAATAGAGCGATAGTGCCACCTGACCCGAAAGCGCGAGGGCGGTGTTGGACTGTTGGCCCAACACGACGATGTAGGTGGTCACGATCGTGTTGTTTAAACGCAGATTGATCGCCATGGCGTCACAGCCACCGGCCGCTTCGGTGTATCCGGACTTAACGCCCACGACGCCGTTTCGTCCCAAGTCAGGGGTATAAGTCCCCACGACGCCCTCGACGGGAAGCCACACCTGCGTTAGCACGGCAATGCTGCGAATGATCGGCTCGTGCATCATCAGGGTTTCGGTCAATTTGACTTGGTCTTGCGCCGTCGAGACGTCACCGGAGGAAATGCCGGTCTCGTCGACGTAGTGGGTGTGGAGCATTCCGAGTCCTCTAGCTTCGTGGTTCATCAATCGCACGAAGTCTGGCGCGCTTCGTCGGGTGAGTCGTGCCAATAACTGGGCGTAATCTCCCGCAGAATGAACGATGATCCCTCGAAGCAGTGTCCGCTCGCAGATGAATTGGCCCAACACGATCTTGGCCACCGATTGCTCTTGAGCGACGTCTTGTTGGTAGAGAGCGACGTCGTGAGCGTTCACTCGTTCACAGGCACCTCGGTTTGAACCACGCAGTGGAAACTGCTGAAGCGCGATCCAGACGGTCATCATTTTGGTAAGACTGGCAATCGGCTGGGTTCGATCACCCGGCGACGCGGCCGCGACGTTGAGTTGCGGGATTGCAACGGCCGCACTACCCATTGCTGGCCACGCGAGCAAAGTCTGTTTTCGGGCCACCGGAGTCGTGGTCGTGGTCGTGGTCGAGGTCGTCGTGGTCGAACTCGGGGGAAGGGACGTGGAAGTGGTGGACGTGCTGGGAAGTGTCGTGGTCGTTGGTCCGACTGGCACCGTCGTGGTTGGCGATGACGCGATGGCGGACGGGGCGTTCAGAAGCGGGCTGAAGAGGGAAGTAGCCAACGCGATGGCCATAAACACCGCCCCCGATCGCCAGCGGGACCAAGAGGGCTTCACTCGTTCAATGTAATGGCTCGCTCTCGCCTCGAGGCGCTTGATCTCATGACGTTGACGGACGCGGGTGCGATATTAAATTCTGATCTGCAAAGTAACCTCGGAGTGTGAAGATCCGTAGACGTTGGGTGCGATGCTTCGCCGCGGTGCTGCCTTTAGCGCTGGGCACACTTTCGGTCGCTCACGTCGCGCAGGCGTCTGTCAAGAGGGCCATTCCGGCCTACTCGATTCGGCTCGAAGATCAACTCCTCGCCGACCTGTCGTATTTGCCGGTCGCGTTCGAGCCGACCGTACCTCATCCTCCATCAACGACGACTACGACTACGACGACGACATTGGACCCCACGACGAGCACGTCAACCACAAGTACGTCAACGACGACGTTGCCTCCGACGACCACCACCCTTAAAAAGCGCCCGGCGGTGAGCCCAGTGAAACTGGTGCCCGGCCACTTCAAATGGCGTTTCCCGGAACTCCCCAGGTCAGTTCGATCGCAGTGGCGCGTCGGCACCAACAACGTGGTTTTGAAGGGTGCGTTGATGCGCTTCCAATCCGTGCACAACTTGGCCACCACGGGTTCGATGGACGGAACGACGTGGAAGACATTGGTGAACGCGGTGCTTAGGCACCGACCCAATCCCTCAACGTACAACCTTGTGTACGTCACCCAGTCGTCGCCGGAAAAGGCCCGGCTCTACGCCAACGGTCGACTCGTGTACACCACCCTCGTCAACACGGGCATCTCGCAAGCCCCCACCGCACCTGGCACGTACCCGGTGTATCTGCGCTACACCACGACAACCATGTCGGGCACCGAGCCCAATGGCACCACTTACCATGACACCGGTATTCCCTGGGTGTCGTACTTCAACGGCGGCGACGCCTTGCACGGGTTTATCCGATCTTCGTACGGGTATCCCCAGAGTTTGGGTTGCGTCGAAATGACGTTTAACAGTGCCGCTTCAATCTGGCCGCGTACGCCCATAGGCACGCTGGTGAGCGTTCAATAGACGTTCGCTAGCAAGAGTGTTTCGAGGTGCAGATCCTTCTCGGAGTTGAGTCTCCTCGCGGCATTAAGTCAAAGTCAGTGAACAGTGGAGCCCTCGGGTCTGGTGGGGACTGCGCTAGCGCCTCTTGAAGTGGTGATAGACCGCGTAACAAATTGCCACGACGATGAGCACGACGAGCACTGACTTGATGATTGCGGTTAAGACGCCCACGAGTGCGAAAATTAGCCACAACGCCACTAAGACGAGAACCACGACGCCCATCGTTTTCGCGATTGCCATTTTCAATCCTTTTCGTCGAGCACCACTAAGCCTAGAGACGTTCGGTGGTTCGTGACTCGAAGGAGGCGCCACTGGTCTTGCGACCGCGATGTTTAGCTCGCGGTCTGAGTCGTTGACGAAGGACCCGGTGAAAGGGGATCGTTTCAAATCTGCTCGATGAGCAGCGAGCGTGAATTTCAGCACCCCAGATTCGAATGTCGGGAAAATCGATGCCCGAATTTCAATTTTTCGGTTGTTTTGTACGTGTTTGAACAGTGGGTGGTGGTCGTTTGTCGGTAGAAGACGCACCACCGCTATCGCATTGATGATTCAAATTGGCATTACGCGCAGTATTAATTTGATGGTGAAGTAGTTGCCCTCGTAGATCAGGCGATAGAGCATCGGTTTCCTAATCCGAAGATTTGTGTGGCAATGGATTGGCAACGCTGGAAAATACTGTCAATTGCTGGGTCTGCTTAGGTAATCGCTTAATGGTATTGAGAAATAATGGAGCAAAATTGGAGCAGATCTAAGTCAAAATCTTGTTCCGCAAAGTAACTCTGCTCAAAGTGGGATACTATTCCAATGTTGTAAATCTACGACTTTCTTGCTCTAGTGAACATATGTTGCGAATTTACTACTTTCATGTATAATTCTCTCTAAGTAGTATTGTTACAACATTGAGAGGATGATATGTGGTTTCGTATCAGAAATATTGCAGGCCTGGAGCGAGCACTTATAGGCGTTCGCGCAAAATGCAATCTGACTCAGGCTGACATCGCGGAAAAGCTGCACGTGGACCGAACAACAGTAATTCGTATGGAAAATGGCAGCAACAAGAACATGGCACGATTTGTCAATGCTTTTTCCGTTGCGGGTTACGACCTCATCGCGGTACCTCGAAATGCGGTAGTTACTGTCGAGACGGCTGAGACTCCTGAGCAAGACGTACTTGCCTCGCAACCGTAAACGCCGGTGGCTAAGGACGACAAGGAACTTGCCATTTGGCTGAATGGGCAACGAGTCGCGACTCTTACAAAAACTAAGCGGGGACTCGGACTGACTTACGAACCCTCTCTGGTGAAGGAGGTCGGTGTTGGCTCATTGTGTTTGTCCGTCGCTCTTCCAGTGAGAGAAGAGCCTTTCAGCACCGAAACTGTCGATTATTGGGTCCGAGGAATCCTGCCAGAAGGAGAAACACTCAGTGAAATCGAACGTCGCTTCAACATTTCGAGAGGTGATTCGTTCGGGCTTCTCTCGGCAATCGGTTATGACTGCGCAGGCGCAATCTCAATAGTGGGAGAATCGTTTCTGGGTAGTGAAAGCAATTCGTCGAGGCGGCTCTCCGACGGAGACCTTGCTCGGGCGATCGAGGACCTACCTTCGCAACCGCTTGGCGTAAACGAGGAAGTGAGGGTTTCACTCGGAGGTTTACAAGCCAAATTGCTCTTGCGTCGCACCGCAGACGGGTGGGAGCGCCCCGCATTGGGTGTGCCCACAACTCACATTCTTAAGCCTGATCCGGTCGAGTTCCCGGGATTGGTTGCTTCCGAGTTCTACTCCATGAAGCTTGCGGAAAAAGCGGGACTGAACGTAGCTCATGTTGAATTCGAAATAATAGGAGAGCGTCAGGTTCTCATCGTCGAGCGATTCGATCGACGTGTCATCGGAGAAGTCACCACCCGAGTTCACCAAGAAGACGGCTGTCAGTCTCTCGGCCTTGATCCCGAAAGAGAAAAATATCAACGCGCGGGTCATCGCGGGCCGTCATACGAGGCACTAGCAAAGGTGATCTCGGACCATGCAATTGATCCGGCGATCGAACTTCGAGCTTTAGGTGCGTCGATGGTCCTCACAGTCGCGTTGGGGAACACCGACGGGCACGCACGAAATCACTCATTCTTAATCGAAGGTGGCTCCCTATCATTCGCTCCGATCTATGACGTTGCCCCGACGACGGCTTTCGTCTCTGCAAGAACTACAGCGCTTGCAATAGCAGGCGATAATCAGATTGAAAAAATGACTCGGCTGCGACTCGCAGTTGAGATGCAATCGTGGGGACTTACAAAGATCGAGGCGAGAGATGTTGTGAACGAAACGTTCGACCGTATTGTCGCCGCTGTTGGCGAAGTTGATCCAGGACCTGCTCCAGAAAAGGCTATTGAAACTGTTCGTGCGCAAGTTCGTCGTATGTGAGGCGCCTGCGGTCTCAAGCTTCCCTAACCGTCAGGCCCGCGTGAGACACCCGCTGAGAATTTCCATTTCATAAGGGCGAGACAAGTGACACCAAAGACCAATGACTACAACCAACTCCGCCCAGGCGGTTTCGCGTGACCAAGATGGTGACGTGTGGCCTTCCTCCCAAATTCCGGACACATTTCTATGCCGCCTGAATTCGACGTCGAGCGAATTGTAACTCCCACTCGATCGGCGTCATGCCACTGATCGACGGATGCTGTCGAACTGCGTTGTAGCGAATGATCCAACCGGTAATCGCTCGTTGAGCGTCGCCCCTCGAGGCGAAGCGGTAGCGATGAACGAACTCGCGCTTCATCGTCGCCCACAGACTTTCGGCGACCGCATTATCGTGACATGACCCCGTGCGTCCAACCGACTGGAGAATGCCGTTGACGTCACACAGTGCGCGAAAGTCTTTGGACATGTATTGGGCGGATTCACGGGGTCATTGCAACACCACCTTGGTTGACGGCACATTGTGAGGGGAGCGAGGGGGATTCGTGAGGATGCTCCGTACTCCGGCGCCAACGACAAGCGCGAAATTTGGAAGCGTATGGCTCAGATCGAGGTGATGTCCTCAATTGCCCAGTCATCTCATACCAGCGTTCGTCGCTGAGGGCGTTTGGGACGGCCCAATACTTCGCCTGAGGCAACGTCGAGTTCGGTCCCGGGTCGCGCAAGCGTGTTTGAATGGTGGGGAACAATCGAGAAGTGCGGTGAAGTTCGATTGGAATGTTGTACTGAGATTGTGCTGGGAACACAGATCCTCAGTTTGAGATGATGGAAACCCATATTTGCCCTCGTAGCTCAGGGGATAGAGCATCGGTTTCCTAAAACAAAAAATCGAAATCGCTGATACTTCCCAACACGCTGTAATTGCTTCGTAACTTCTTTGATCTACTGGAAGTTGTGGTGAAATGCCATGGACGAAATGCATGGCTATACCCCACCATTCGCGACTGTACTTCAGAAATGTTGTGCTGAGATTGTGCTGGGAAAATGTTCATGCTGGTGTCATCGACCGAATCATCGACGCTTATGGAGGATCTCTCCCGACGCGCCGTAAATAGACCCAGTGGCAGACGATCATGCGTTCTTCGGCCCGCCGCGACAATTTGACCTTTTGTACGCCATGCGCCCTTCTCAGTGACGAGCCAGTGCTTGATAGCGAGAGTCTCGCGGGTCGCGTAGCTGTCGAGCACGAGGTGAATGGCGAGTTGCCTCGGCACCTCGTCGTCGATGCGTTAGAGGAACTTCTTGAACTTGACCGTCCGGTCCTGGACCGTCCGGCTCTCTACACTGGCCGGTCACCGGCCGCCACCGTGAGAGTCCTGTTGTCCACCGCCGGAAGCATCCGGGCAGGGTCTCGGGTGACGACCACGTCGACCACAACCGGGACTGACTGCTCCCCGAGTGCGCGCGATAGAGCTGGCGCGAGCTCCGACGGGTCTTCCACCCGGATACCGAGGCAGCCGTAGGCCTGCGCTACTCGGGAGTAGTCGACCTCCTCGAGGTCGCTCGACTCGTAGTGCCCTTCGCCGTAGACGGCGTGCTGGAGCGCCTTCACGTAGCCGGAGGCCGCGTTATTCACCACAATCAGGGCGAAGCCGACGCCCGCCCTGCGGGCCGTCTCGAGGTCGCCAATGGTCATGTTGAGCGCGCTATCGCCGGTGATGGCGACGACGGGAGAGGCGGGTCGCCCGAGCCGGGTCCCGATCCCTCCAGGCAGCCCGTAGCCGATGGAGGCGAGCCCACGGTCGGCGACGAACCCGCGCCCCGCCTGCTTGGTGTCGTAGAGGAGGCCGGCCCAGTGGCTGGCGAACCCGCCGTCGGCTACGAGTACCGACTCCGGCGAGAGGAGTTGATTCAGCTCGTGGACGAGGCGGGCCATGTCAATCGGCGTCTCGTCGCTTAGGTAGCGGGGAGTGGCCTCCTCCAGCCAGGCCTGCCGACGTCGCTCGACTTCCTGCCAGAGTTCGCGGCGTGCGGGCGGTGTGCGCTTCGGCCCAACCGCGGCCACGAGGTCCTCCAGGCCCGCTCGGGCGTCGCCCCACAACCCAACGGCAACGGGGGACCACCGGCCAATCTCTTCGGGCTCGATGTCGAGCTGGATAAGGGGCACGCCGGGCCGAAAGAGGGTGTATCGCTTCGTGGCGATCTCGCCGAGCTTGCACCCGACTGCAACGAGGCAGTCACTTGAGTCGATCAGTTCGTTAGCGTACCGACTGAACCGGCCGAAGAGTCCTACCGACAGCGGGTCGATGCAGGCGATCGCCCCTTTGCCGCTCAAGGTGTGAGCTACCGGTATGTTTAACGATGAGGCCAGCTCGTGCAGCGGCCCGTAGGCGCCTGAGAGGTGGACCCCGCCCCCAGCCAGGATGACCGGTCGGCTGGCTCGAGAGAGTACCTCGGCCGCCGCGGCGACCGACTCCGCGTCGGGGCGGGTGCGCCGCGATGGGACTTTCAGTGAGCTCGGCTCCGCCCAGAAGTCGGACGTCGGGAAGTCGTGCTCGGCGTGGGCGATGTCCTCCGGCACCGCCACGACCACCGGTCCGGGCCGACCCGACGTGGCCACGGAGAAGGCTCGGCGCATCAGCTCTGGGATGCGCTCGACGACCTCGACCCGGATGAACGACTTACACGCCGGGGTGAGAATTTCGGTCTGCCGCCCCTCCTGGGTCATGTTCCTCGACGAGTACGACCGATGGGTGTCCCCGACGACTGCCACGATTGGCACTCCAGCGTTTAGGGATTCGACGAGGGGCGTGACGAGGTTCATGGCCCCGGGCCCGAGCGTGGCGTCGCAGACGCCGGGCCGTCCAGTGGCCCTGGCGTAGGCGTCGGCGGCGAACCCCCCGACGCGCTCATCGTTGACGAGGATGTGGCGTATCCCGAGTGACCGCAGTCCCTCGTAGAAGGGAAGTAACTGGAAGCCCCCCATCCCGAAGATGGGGCCGACCTCGTGCACTCTCATCATCTCGGCCACGGCCCGCCCGCCAGTCATCCGGCTGGTCGCCGTTTGGTTTCCGCTGTCTCGCAGTTCTTCAGTCATATTGCTTCACCAGCTTCCGTCGTAGGAACTTCCTCGCCTGGCCTACGCCCGCGGGAGACTTCATCGTTCCCGGGCCACGCCCGGAGGGTTAGTTGTCGTCTTATTGATTGCACGAACTCGCGGAGGGGCATCCCCGGCTCGCCCCCGAGCTTGGCTGCGCTCTCGTTGAAGGCAGAGAGGATCCCATCGCGGTAGGTGGAGGGCCCGTCGCCGATCCGGGCCGAGCTCGCCGCCACCGTCACTGCGGGGATTCCAAGTTCCTCCAGTGGTCCTAGGCGGCCGATGCCGGCCCGCTCTTTGCCGATGCCAGCATCGTTGAATGCGGCGAACGCTGGCATCCCTTTGATCGCCCGCCTCGGGTCCCCGCCGAGCAGGCCCCCGTGGGAGCCGGTGATGGCGAGCGTCCCGTCGTATTTCGGCCCGACAAGCGACGCCGAGTCGAAGGCCCACACGGCCGGTGCAGACCGCGAGAGGCACAGCACGCTCTCCAAGGGTGCTGAGATTTTCGCGGCGGGTGGCGCGGCGCAGCGCGACATCAACTCGGCCGCGACACGGCACGATGCCCCTACCGTGACGCCGGCGCGCTCCGCCGCGGTGTTGACGTACGTCACGACGCCATTCGTCCAGGTATCCTGGCCGTCGCCGATCCGTGCGGTCATGTGACCGATAGTGGCCGCCGGGATGCCGAACTCCTCGAGCTGCGTGAGTCCGACGATCCCCGCCCCGTCCCTGCCCACTGCGGCGTCGTTGAAGACGACGCCGTGCAGGCCTAGCGCCGCCGCAAGATAGGCCCCGTACCGACCTCCGTGCGACGCGGTGACCGCCACGTGTCCTCTGTCGGCGGAGCCGAGCTCAGTTATGCTGTCCACGACGACAACTTCAAAATGAACGGCGAGGCCGTAAGTCATTCTCCGGGGGCCCGTCGAGGCTGGAGAGAGCGTCGTTTGGTACGTTCGTCAGGCATGTCCGGATAGTATCATGGGATGGAATCTTGTCCCGCTTAGCGGGAATACTTCGCGGACGTGGTCACAGTGGGGGAAGCGCATGGAAGGCATCCGGAGCGTCGAGCGAGCGGTGGCGGTACTCGAGGTTATTGGTAGGAGCCGGCGTGCCGGCTGCCGACTTGCCGACGTCGTCACCGGTGCGGGTCTACAAAAGAGTACCGCGCACCGCCTCCTCGGCACGCTGGTCACTCTCGGGTGGGTGGAGCGGGACGCCGAGTCCGGCCTGTTCTTCCTGGGCCTACCGGTCGCGGCTCTTGGCGTAGCCGCCTCCGACCGACACGGCCTGCTGGAGCTGGCGAACATTCACTTGATGCGCCTTGCCGAGATGACCGGGGACACCGTCTACCTTTCGGTCCGCACTGGTGCTGAGGCGCTCTGCGTCGACCGGGTCACCGGCTCATTTCCTATCCGCACCCTCACCCTCGAGGTGGGTGATCGTCGCCCCCTCGGCGCCGGCGCGGGCAGCCTCGCCCTGTTGGCGTGGTTGCCCGACGACGAGGTCAACTCTCTGCTCGAACGACTAGGCGAGCAGTTGGGCACCTACTCAGGATTCGACCGGGCCACCATCACGCGGCTCGTTAAGGAGACCCGTGAGCAGGGCTACGCTTGCAACCCCGGCATGCTCGTCCCTGGCATGAGCGCCGTTGGCGTCCCCGTTCTGGGCGTCGACGGCCGCTGCGTGGCGGCGCTGAGCGTTGCCACCATTGACGCCCGCATGATTCCGGACCGCCGCGCCCAGATTGTCGAGTGGATGATCAAGGAGGCGATCGAGCTCGCGACCGCGATCGAGTCTCTCGCTGGCGAGGTCACCGAGGCCCGCGTCCGTAGGCTCCTGCCCGACGTTATCTGAGTGCCCGGCCCATCGTGCACCAGTCGTCTCAGCGGCACCTAGAGTCCTGCCCGGTCCTCCGCACTCGACCACACTGCACTTGGCCCTCGTTGCGTCCGGCTCGGAGAACATGCTCCGCGCGCCTCCTCCTCGTTGGCCCCGTTTGGATTTGTGGTCCACTTAGTGGCATGCTGTCCCGTTAAGTGGTATGGTACCGCCACGAGCTTCACGTGACGTGCGGGCGGCATTGGGTCCAAAGGGCAACGGGAACCGTAAATGAAGGTACAGGTAAGAACGACCCGTTCAAAGCCGTCAGAGCAAAGGAGATTTGATATGAAAAGTTCTCTACGAATTCTCGCAGGAGCCGCGGCGGCGGCTATTACTGCGGCTGGAGTCCTCTTCGGTACAGCGTTCGCCACCGCTAGCGCAGCGTCCAAGCCAGGCGTGCCGGCGTCGGTCACCGCCGCGCTCGCCAAGGCGCAAAAGCTCCCACGAGCAGTAGCGCCGGGACCGGCCTTCGACGCTAAGAAGGCTAAAGGTAAAACGGTCTGGGTGGTCGGCGTATCGACGACCGTACCTATCCTCGAACTCCAGAATCAGTTAATGCAGTCGGCGCTGGCGCTCGTCGGCGTAAAGCAGTTGGTGGCCTCGACTGACGGTAGCCCGGGGAGTTGGGTGACCGCGATCAACGCGGCGATTGCCCACAACGCTGCCGCAATCGTGCTCGAGGGTACAAACCCGAGCCTCATCAAGCCACAGTTGCAGAAGGCTCAAGCGGCAAAGATTCCCGTGATCTACGACTTCGCGAACCCGGGCCCGGTTTCCAAGGTCGCACCGTTCACCAACGCCACGGTCTCGCTGCCCTTCCCGCAGGGCGGGGTCACCATGGCCGACGAAGCGATTGCCGAGACCGGGGGTCACGCAAACATTGAGTTGATTGGCCTTAACACCCAGCCGCAGAACTCGGTCTACCAGAACGCCATCGAGAGAGAGTTGAAACTCAAATGCCCGGCGTGCAAGATCGCCGGCTATCTAAACGCTCCGATCGCCGACTGGTCGTCCACAATGACGAGCGAGATCGTCAATCTCCTCCACCGCAATCCCAGCATCAACGTGCTCATGGCGTACTACGACGGTTTAGTCCAGTTCGTGGTGCCGGGCGTAACCCAAGCCGGAGATTCGGGGCACGTGACCGTCGTGACTCACGACGGGACGCCCTCGATCCTCGATAACATCAGTTCTGGCAACGTGGTTGTCGGCGACGTCGGGATTTCCAACGCCTGGCAGGCTTGGGCGACTGCCGACCAGACCCTACGGCTTCTCACCGGGACCAAGCCGGTGGCGAACGAGGGCATCCCGGGGCGGCTGTGGACCAAGTCGGACATCGCAAATTCTCAGGGCACGAACGCAGGCTACGGATCGGCCTTCATGACGATGTACAAGAA
>Ga0307374_10011811_pt1 | contig 12338 bp, 8 predicted proteins | sample OX3MG_FD_202532 | JGI IMG/M metagenome (GOLD analysis project Ga0307374, IMG submission 202532) | Soil microbial communities from Risofladan, Vaasa, Finland - OX-3 | ecosystem: Environmental > Terrestrial > Soil > Coastal area > Acid sulfate soil | place: Finland: Risofladan, Vaasa | collected...
TCTCAGTGTCACGATTTTCGAAAAAAACCCGATTTTAGAGGGGTTTCTCAACTTCGCCGATGAAACCGAAACCCTGAACCTCGGTAAACAACTGAATCTGTTCGAGTTTTAACCGGACAGTACTGACCTATGGCATAAATCCGAGCGCGGAAGCTGTCAACGGGCAACTCTCCGTGGGTGAGCCGTAGTGCTTTCGTGCTCCAACTACAATTTTGGGCAGGCACAGCCCCCGTTGTCAACGAACAGCGTCGAGCATCGCGACGATGTTTTCTGGAGGAACATCAGCCAGGATATTGTGTACCTGTTGGAAAACGAACCCACCTCCAGGACTGAAAATATCGACCTGCTCTTTGACGTGGCGGCGAATCGTCGCCGGCGTGCCTTTCGGCAAAATCTCCTGCGTGTTGCATCCTCCGCCCCAAAAGACCAAGTCCTTCCCGTAATCTCGTTTCAACTGCTCGGAATCCATTCCTGTGCAGGTAATCTGGACGGGGTTGATGGCATCCAGTCCTGCGTCAATCAGGTCGGGAAGAAGTTGTCGAACACCGCCGCAGCAGTGAAGCATAACTTTGACGTCGGCCAATTCCTTCGAGCGCCTCCACATCAGGCTGTGTCTAGGCTTGAAAAACTCCCGATACAGGGCGGGAGAAATCTGGGGTCCAGATTGCATCCCGAGATCGTCCCCGAAAAGAATTATATCGATGTAAGGTCCCACCGCCTCCAGAAACTTCTCAAGATTCGCGAGATGGATCTCCACCAGTTGGTCAAGAAAATTGTGCGCCTTCCGAGGCTCGCCGGCCAAGAGCAGGAAGAAGTTGTCATTTCGATAAAGGAACTGCCCTGACTCGAGGAGGTTTCCTCCGAATAGTCCCAGGATTGCTTTGTCCGTTCTCGCGCGCAGGCTCCTTGCCCCGTCGGCGAGGCGATTGAGCGCTTCCGGGCCGTCCCCCAGAGGACCTGGAGGACTCGCTATGACATGCCACATTGATTCTTCCATGGCCGCGACAAGCGTTTTCGGGCCTGACTCGTCGGCGAAAGGGAAATACGCCTGCTCGAAATACAATGCCCCATCCGGCATCCGGGCAATGACCCTCCCGCTCTTTGACCGGAAGACCCATTCCCCCTCAACGCGTTCAGGCAAAGCCCACACCGGCATTTGGCAGGGAGTTCCGTCTGGCAATATCCAGTCCGCCCACGAGGCATCATCCAGGGCAAAGCCACGCCCAAGTTCGATGGTGTCGACCCCGAATCGGTCCAGGACATCCTCATCCACGATGGCGAGTTGCTGAATAGGGTCATAGACACGGATCGGTTTGCTTGGCAGACCCAGGTGCTTGCGCAATTTGGCGTAGCTTATTGCGGCGATTCCCGATGATCGATGTCCGGAAAAGTCGATGGGGACTCGGTCGGGTTCATGTTGAGCGAATGCCGCGTGGACTCTTTCTCTTGAAGTCATGTTTTCACTCCTCATATCCGTCCTACGAAGCCATCTACATGCAGGCTTTAATGCGAACTCGTCTCCGGCGAAGGAGTCAAGCTCTGCTCGGCTTTTTCGAATAACCGCCACTCGAAAAGTAGAGAATACTTCATGTATTTATCGAGGAAACTCCACCCATGACCCCCAGGGCGAAGGATATATTCATGCGGATAATTCTCCTTATTGAGAATCTCATCGAGGATTGCCGCTCCTTTTTCAAAGCCGTAACGGTCCTGGTCGCCGCAGTCAAAATAGATTTTTAATCCCTGGAACCGTTCCGGATGTTCGGCAAGGGTGAGGGGGCTGTTTTCTTCCCAATAGGCCTCATTGAGAGGTGATCCGAAGGCGTGCTGAAGAATCCGCGCGTAAAATCCCCAGCGGCCTTCCGTCGGGATGGGGTTCGGAAACTTGGGCAATAGCACGGCGCTATGGGCGCTGACCGAACCGAAAATATCTGCGTGGCGCATTGCGAGGTGCAGGGCGCCGTAGCCTCCCATCGAGAGGCCGCTGATCCCGCGTGCATCGCGTTTCGCAAGGGTCCGATAGTGTCGATCGATGTAGGGAACGAATTCTTGAATGAAGAAATCCTCGTAGCGGTCCTGGCTGTCTTCCGAATTGATATAAAACGTTTCGCCGCCGTCCGGCATGACCACCAGGAACTCGCCGATCGTTCCTTCGGCGGTTAGCCGATCGAAAATGTCCTTCCCTCCGCGAGTCACCCAGCGATGATCGTTTTCAAACAGGCCGTGCAGGAAATAGAGGGTGGGATAGCGCCTCGGAGCCGCGGAAGCGTAGTTGGCTGGAAGATCGATGCAGTAACCCACGGCACGGTGAAGAATCGAGCTTGGAACGGAGCCGCACTCGACCGTGGACAGAGCGGCTGCGAACAGCGGACTATAAGAACCAAGAAAGAGAAGAAGGAAAATCGCCGCGCAGGCGGGCAGCAGGATGAAATTGCCTGGACGCGCACCCACGCGACCACCTCTTTTTGAGTGTAAGCAATCTCTCATCAGTTAATGGGGAGCCGGAGTGCTTGCCTGGGAGCGCTGAGTTTCGACAAAAACGTTGAATTTCCCATTGCTTGAACCTGCGCCGATGGCGCCACCGGCAGTGCGGCCCGTAGTGCCTTGAGCGGATGTCGAGCCATAAGCCGTCCCGTGAATATCCTTCAGCACGGACTTTTTGTGATCCTTCAGTTGGACGCCTCCCGATTCAGGACCGGCTGACGATCCGGGGTTGGCAGGCTGAAACTCCATCACCCCGCTGTTTGCAGATGCCTGGGATTTCGAAGAGTGTGGATCTGAAGCGGACTTCCCCTTAACTTCTGTTGCCTTCGCAGCTTCGCGGGCCGCCTCGGCGGTGCTGACTAATGTAATGTCTGTGAGCGGTAGCTTGACACGGGGCTTTGCGGCCTTCGTGCTTGTAGGCTTTGGAGCAGATTCGCTAGAGGTTTGTGCCCCGGCCTGACCGGGGGCCGTGGCGGTTAAACATAAACTTACGGTCAATATCGCGGCCTGCAAAAGCTTAGGACTCATGCGCTTTCCCACCAACGTAATCCATTCTGAGCTTGATCATGAGGTGAGTCAAGCCATGCCCTCATGCGTCAGTCTCACATTTTTGCATCGACGGACATTCCCATCAGGCGGACTCTTAGAACGACGAAATGAGATTACCCTCGTTGTCAAATTGAAGCTCATAACCTGAAGGAGCAAGCCGCCAGCCGGGGAGTTTCGCTGCTTCCCGAGCAAGCGTTGCCGTAACGGCGATCCGATTGAGGGCGAGAGTGTTTTGGATCCAAATAATACGTTGTTCTCCCAGGTCAGGGCTCCCCAGGGTGGCCAAGGCAAAATTGAGCGCGCTGCGGTCAGAAGCTAGATACATGGGCAGGCGACCCATCGAAGGGTTTAGAGAAGTTTGAATGTTCACATAAGTCTTTTGCAGGTCGATTTTGCGGTATAAGCGCTCGTGCATGACGTCTGCCAGCCCAATTCCTGCCGAGTTGCCATCGCTCTCGTCCGTCAAATCGCGGACATAAATCAGGCCGATCTCCGGTGCTTCACCCGGCTGCAACTCCACACCTCTTCCGACGATCTTGGTGTCCATGCCCGTTCCGCTGACGTTCTTTCCCATTTCGTTTACAACGAGGAGCTGAAATTTTGAAAAGGGCAAACGCGGAACCAGTCTGCGCGCTATGGGCAGGATGGCCTTTTCCATGGCGGGAATGCCCTCTGGGAGGGCGGCTTCGAGCGCTGCAATCCGGTGCATTTCGTTTTCGACAACAGCCAGACCGCACAAAATCTTTCCCGTGGCCAGGGTGACGCCGGAGACGGCTCGGATGACTCGTTCAAACCCGAATTTCCGGCTCCAGCGATGGGTCTCCCGCGCGCCATCGCGTTTGCCCATGCCGACCGCCATCATCTTCAGCAAACCACTTTCGATATTTCCGGAAAAATCCGTGTGAGGCTTGACGCGATTCAATACCACTACGGCGTCCGCTTCCCAGGCGTTGCGGTCCATGAAGGCCTGGAAGCCCTCTGGAGTTTGCCCGAGAAGGACGCTCGCCATGTCCGATCTGATTTCAACCCCAACTCCTTCCGGGGTGACACCGTAATCGGCAAGAACCGCAAGCTGGCCTTCGGCGGACGCTCCGCCGTGGCTGCCCATCGCTGGAATAACGAATGGCTGCGCGCCTTGTCCTTTCAGCCACTCGCAGACGGCTTTCACGATTTCCTTCAGGTCGGCAATGCCTCGGCTTCCCGCCGTCACCGCAATCCGGCGACCCGAAATGTTTTCACGAGAAATTCCGAGTCCCGTAAGCGTTTGCCGGATTTCACCGTTGAGATCAGCCAAAGCGGGCATGCTTGCTGAAGTTCTTTCCAAAATTCTGAAATCTTCTATTGGAATGTGTCCATTATTTGTCATGATTCATCCTACAGAGGGAGCTTAACCGTAGACCGTGCTGCGGTCAACCGAACCCGTACATCCTACATCCGCCCGACCGCCGCCAGCGTCGATGGTGCGAGAATTCGATCTGTCCTCAAAGGAAACCCGTTCCGCGAATCTGTCCGCCACGGGAAATGCGGTTTTGAAAAATTGACGGACCATGATGTTCTGGGCTTGCATTTTGGAATGCCAGGCTGCTTGAAATACTTTAAGATAGCTGATGAAATGCCGGCGCATACCCGGCGACTGGTATCCTTCTCGAACTGCCGGTACAATGCAGTTTACCTCAACTAAGGAGTCACCATGAAAGCGGCATTTTTGACGGGTTTGCGGCAGATAGCGATTCAAGAGACGGCACAGCCGGAAATCACGGATTCCCGCAGCGTTCTCTTACGTGTGGGGGCGGTGGGCGTGTGCGGGTCGGACGTGCATTACTACACCACGGGGCGGATCGGTTCGGCGGTGGCCACGTATCCGGAATGGACCGGGCACGAATGTGCGGGGACGGTGGCGGCAACCGGGAAGGAAGTGAAGCACCTGAAAGTGGGCCAGCGCGTGGCTATCGATCCGCTGATCAGGTGCGGGAAGTGCGATCAGTGCCTATCCGGACGGGAACATACATGCCGCTACGAGAGATTCCTGGGCGCGGCCGGGCGGGCCACGGGTGCGCTGGCGGAATACCTGGTGATGCCGGAGGAATCTTGTTTTGCGGCTCCGGACTCCATGACCATGGTGCAAGCCGTGGCGGCGGAACCGCTTTCGATCGGCGTATATGCCCAGCGACTAGCAGAGATGCAGCCCGGAGCGAAGATCGCGATCTTGGGGGCCGGTCCCGTCGGTTTGTGCGTGCTGCTCGCCAGCCGGGCTGCCTGTGACTCGAAGGTTTACGTCACCGACTTGGTCGATGAGCGCCTGGAAGCGGCCCGGCGATGCGGAGCGGATTGGGTAGGTAACGCAAAGAAAATCGATGTCACTCGTGCCCTCCGGGAGGAGGAGCCGCTGGGAGTGGATTTTGTGTTCGAGTGTGCAGGCCAGCAGGAAACCCTCGACCAGGCCGTCGAAATGCTGAAGCCGGGCGGAACATTGCTCATTATCGGCATTCCAGAGACAGACCGGGTGAGCTTCAATATCCACCACCTGCGGCACAAGGAGATCCGGCTGCAAAACGTGCACAGGCAGAACGAGTGCACGACCGCGGCGATTGAGCTGATTACGAGCGGGATGATCAATGTGGATCAGCTAGTGACCCATCATTTCCCGCTGGCCGAGGCTCAGCGCGCCTTCGATCTGGTTGCGGGTTATCGCGATGGCGTCGTCAAGGCAATCATCCACGTCGCCGACTAACCGCGCTCACCGGGGGCAGGCGCTTGCGGGGCCGGGCCACGGATTCGGCGCGCCAGCAGAGGCAGCAAGAATTGCGCAGACGGAAGGCCGGGCTGTTTGCGGGCGGCGCATTCCGGAGGGCTTGCTCAACGGTTGTTTCGAAACATCCAGCCTGCTATTGTCTCATTTCGCGTAACTTCATACGAACCTTCGAATCTATCAGAGAGAACCAGCCGTGGTCGCCAGAGGGTGACTTGCGTGTTGCCGCCCGCAGCTTCTTTCAACGGACGTGCAAAAGGGCGTAAGCTACGAGGTTACGATGTGAGAATTGCCGGTTGAAAAGGTGACAGGCCGATGTGGCGATCAACACTGACACCTTTGATTCTGATGCTTGCGGTGTGCGCCGCAACTCCCGCGGAACAACTGCCCGCCCAAAACAATCCGCGAGCACAAGCAACACACAGTAGAACCGCAAGAGAAAGACCGCAAGAATTAATTGTGGACGGAAAGGTTCTTGGAAAGCGAGTCAACACCACGCCCGGAATGGTTTGTTTGGTCTGCAACAAGCAGATCGGCAAGGACGATTTCGTTTTCCGGGTAAGTGGGCAGCGGGTGGCCGTTCATAGGGTGGGCTGCTACGCAGAGCTACTCGGGCATCCTTATCGGTTTCTCCGAATTCTTCAGCCGCACGGGGCGTTCCTCGGCGCTGGAGCTGAAGAACAAACAGTCTCGTTCGCATGGTTCCTGGTCGGTTTGTATGTGCTGAGCGGGTTAGTGTTTGCTGCGCTCGGTGCACACCGGGCGCTCCACCTTGGTCGCAGTCCGGTGGCGTGGTTTGCATTGGGGTTGACGTTCAATATATTCGCTTATCTATTGCTGCTGACGCGTCGCAAAGGGCAAATGGAAGGGTTTGCCTCTGTCCCCCCCGGGCTCAGAAAAGTTCCCGCCACCTCGGACCCCAGATACTGTCCGGAGTGTGGGAAAACGAATCATCCGTCGGCGGAGCAGTGCGCTGGGTGCGGCGCCAAACTGCAGCCGTTCTCGGAATCGGAAGTTAAGAAAGCCGGGGTTTGAAGGCGCTGGCAGGAGAAGTTGATGCTGATCAAGATCGTGGAAACGGTGCAGGCAATCTTTTCGAGCGCCAATATGACGGAACGGCGTCCCGCTCTAAAGGCCCATCACGAAAGTAATATTCCGGGGCTTTACGTCATCGGCGACTTGGCGGGCGCTCCAGTCATCAAGCTGGCCATGGAGCAGGGCTATAACGTGGTTCAGCACATAGCCTCAAAGCCGGATGCGCGTTCCAACGATCCGGGTATGTACGATGTCATTGTTGTAGGTGCGGGAGCCGCCGGGCTGAATGCCGGGCTTGCGGCCCAGGAGAAAGGCCTGCGCACCTTGATCCTGGAGAAAAACAAGATCGCCAACACCGTCGAAGATTTTCCGGAAGGGAAATGGGTCTACGCTGAGCCGGATCAGCAACCTCCCAAAGGCAAGCTCTGGCTTGACGGTGCTCGCAAAGAGGACTTGATCCGGCGCTGGCATCAAATCATTCACGACAACCGGATTGAAGTTCACGTTGAAGAAGGTCTCAAATCCCTGGAGCGGTTGAAGGACGGCAGCTTCCACGTCATCAGCAATAAGACCGGGTACCGGGCCAAGCGCGTCATTCTTGCTACCGGGCAGCGCGGCAACCCGCGCAAGCTCGATGTTCCCGGCGAAGAACAAGAGCGGGTTTATCACCGGCTCTACAGCCCCAGGGAATATCACGGTGAAAAAATTCTGATCGTAGGTGGAGGAAACAGCGCCGCCGAAGCTGCTGTCACACTGAGTGAGCACAATCAGGTTACGGTTAGCTACCGCGGTGAGCAGTTTTACAGACTTTTCAAAGACAATAGCCGCCTTCTGGATGAGGCAGTTGAAAGCGGCCATCTAAAGCTTTCCTTGAACTCGAACGTTCTCGAGTTCGGCGACCAAGTTGCGACGCTCCAGGTTGACACGGCCGGGAAGAAATCCGTCGAGAAGATTCCCTTTGACCACGCTTTCATCCTGATAGGCTCCGAGTTTCCGGGAAGATTTTTGAAGTCGCTGGGACTGCGGCTTGAGAACGAATGGAACGGGAGTTGGGTACGAGCGGCGGGTCTAACCCTGGCAGTGTTGCTGGGGCTTTGGATTTTTGGTGGGCAATCCGGAGTGGGCTTGGTCCAACATTTGCCCTCCTGGCTGGGAGGGCTGGTGGCGGCGGGAGCGATTGGAACGCTGCTGGTTACGGGGTTTCGCGGCGATCGCTTTTCCTGGCTCGGAATGTCGTTCCTGCTCTGCTACACGGTCTATGGCGTAAAGATCTCTGGGCCTGGGCGGGAGTATTGGCCCTACGGCGGCTGGGGGTTTAAGCTCTTTTCCTTTTTCGGGCGTTCCGCTTCTTTCTGGTACGACGTGCTCTATACGGTGGTCATGACCGTCTTCGGCATCGCGGCTCTGAAGCGTTGGGGGCTGGACCGGAAGGACAAGTTTCAGATCTGGCGTTATGTCAGTCTGCTGGGCTTTCAGTGGATTTTCTTTTTTATCATTCCGGAGTTCTTGTTTGAGTGGGCCATCAAGTATCAATGGGTGGGTGAACGGCTGGCCCATGATCCGGCGTTTGCGGGTCAGGCGTGGAGAAGCTACGGCATCGTGTACGCCTGGCCGCTGTTTTTCTATACATTCTTCGGCGACCCCAGCAAAATCTGGGTCATTTGGGGTGTCGTGCTGGCCTTCGGCATCATCCCCCTGTTTGTGCTCTGGCACGGGAAGCGTTATTGCTCGTGGATCTGTGGTTGCGGGGGGCTGGCCGAGACGCTTGGCGACCGCTGGCGCCATTTGGCTCCCAAAGGAAAGGCCAGCAAGCGATGGGAGCGTATGAACCTTGCCATCCTTGGCCTCGCGGTGGTGGTGACGCTTGCGGTGTTGTTGCATGACGCGGTGGCTTTCCTCAGGGGCCCGGGAGCCTCGGGACTGGAGTTTTACCACGTGCTTGCTGACGTCTGGCTGGTGGGCATTATTCCCGTTACCCTCTATCCGTTTCTGGGTGGAAAAATCTGGTGCCGATACTGGTGTCCGCTGGCGAAGATGATGGAGTTGTTCAGCCATGCGTATACCAAACTGGGCATCAGCCGTTACCGCATTGATGCAAACGAGAAATGCATCGCTTGCACGGAGTGCAGTCGCAACTGCCTGGTGGGAATTGACGTCATGAGCTTTGCCCTGAAGCAACAGCCGATTACGAACGCCAACTCATCTTGCATTGGTTGCGGCATCTGCGTCACAGTTTGTCCCATGGATGTTCTAAGTTTTGGCAGGGGAAAGGCTACGAACGACGTTATTCAAATCAAGCGCCTGGCACCCGCGCAACCCACAATCCCGATGGGGGAATGAATTTTCCGCTGATGGATGCAGTCGAGCGGGTGGCGGGCAATTCAATACGCGGAGTTATAATTTGAATAGAAAATGACCGCAAAACGAGGAATTCTGGTGGTGGTAGTTTTTGGGTAGAAAGGGACCTGAACCATGAATGATGAATTACACCCTGGAGAAGCTTCGAAAAGGTCAAATTCACTCAATGACAGTGAAACTTTGAGGGACCCCGTTTGCAATATGGATGTCGAGCCTGCGACGGCGGCGGGAAGTTACGACTACAAAGGAACAACCTATTATTTCTGCTCCGAGCCCTGCCTTGGGAGGTTCCGCTCTTCTCCCGAGGAATTCCTCGCTCCATCGATGCCGGCGCCTCAAGCCGCCCAGGCGGCAGCCGGGGCCGATTACACCTGCCCCATGGAGCCGGAAGTTCACCAGTCGAAGCCAGGGCCGTGTCCCAAGTGCGGCGTGGCGCTGGAACCTGCCACAGTCGCGCTGCCGCAGGCCAAGACTCAGTATGTGTGCCCCATGCACCCCGAGGTGGTTCAGGACGAGCCCGGTGCCTGCCCGAAATGCGGGATGGCGCTGGAACCTCGCACGATCACGCTGGAAGAGGAAGCCAACCCTGAATATGAGGACATGAAGCGGCGGTTCTGGATCAGCCTGGTCCTGACGGTTCCCACCATCTTCCTGGCCATGTCGGAAATGGTTCCGGGGCTGCACATAGTGCCCGGAGGGGTGAAAAACTGGGTCGAGCTGGCCTTGGCGGCGCCGGTGGTGCTGTGGTGCGGCTGGCCGTTCTTCCAGCGCGGCTGGGCTTCCATCGTCAACCGCAGCCCGAACATGTTCACCTTGATCGCCATCGGCACGGGCACCGCATTTTCCTACAGTGTCGTCGCAACAGTTGCGCCCGCCGTTTTTCCGGCGTCCTTCCGGGGTGTGGGCGGAACGGTCGCAGTCTATTTCGAAGCCGCGGCCGGCATCACGACGCTGGTGCTGCTAGGCCAGGTGCTCGAGTTGCGCGCCCGCAGCCAGACTTCCAGCGCCATCAAGGCGTTGCTCGGTCTGGCGCCGAAGACAGCAAGGCTGCTCCACGACGATGGAAGCGAGCGAGATGTGCCGCTCGACAGGGTGCACCCTGCGGACCGCCTTCGCGTGCGCCCGGGAGAGAAAGTTCCCGTGGACGGCGAAGTCCTCGACGGTTCGAGTTTTGTGGATGAGTCGATGGTGACCGGGGAGCCGACTCCCGTTGAGAAAGCTCCCGGCGCCCGTGTGACCGGGGGAACCGTGAATGGCAAAGGAAGCCTGGTGATGCGCGCGGAGCGGGTGGGCAGCGATACGCTGCTGGCACAGATCGTCCGCATGGTGAGCGAAGCGCAGCGCAGCCGCGCACCGATTCAGCGCTTGGCGGACGTGGTGGCCGGTTATTTTGTTCCGGCGGTGGTCGCTTCGGCCATCATCACCTTTATCGTGTGGTCGCTTGTCGGCCCTTCGCCGCGCATGGCCTATGCTCTGGTCAACGCCGTTGCGGTTCTGATTATTGCCTGTCCTTGCGCTTTGGGATTGGCGACCCCGATGTCGATTATGGTCGGCACAGGACGTGGGGCGATGGCGGGCGTTTTAATCAAGAACGCCGAAAGCCTGGAAATTTTGGAAAAAGTGAACACGGTGGTAGTGGACAAGACGGGAACGCTGACGGAGGGAAAGCCGCGGCTGGTTTCGGTCGAGCCCCAGGAAGGCTGGAGCGAAGAAGACCTGCTGCGCCTTGCCGCCAGCCTGGAACGCGGCAGTGAGCATCCGCTGGCGGAAGCGATTGTCAACGGGGCGCGCGAGAAGGGCGTAAAACTTGCTGACGCGCGCGATTTCCAGTCTGTCACCGGAAAGGGCGTAACGGGAAGCGTGGAGGCACGCAAGGTTGCGCTCGGCAACAGCAAGCTTATTGAAGAACTCGGAGTTGATTCAAGTGAGTTGGAAAAGCGCGCGGAAGCGCTGCGGCAGGACGGGCAAACCGTCATGTTTGTAGCGGTGGACGGACGCGCGGCAGGCTTGCTCGGCGTCGCTGATCCGATCAAGGAATCCACGCACGAGGCCATCCGCCTCCTGCATCAAGATGGAATTCGGATTGTGATGTTGACAGGCGACAGCCGCACAACCGCTGAAGCAGTGGCAAAGAAGCTGGGCATTGATGAGGTGGTATCTGAGGTCTTGCCGGACCAGAAAAATGAAGTCGTCAAGCGGCTCCAGCGCGAGGGCCGCGTGGTGGCTATGGCGGGTGACGGCATCAATGACGCTCCCGCGCTGGCCCAGGCGGAAGTGGGCATCGCCATGGGGACTGGCACCGATGTGGCCATCGAAAGCGCCGGGGTGACGCTGCTCAAAGGCGACTTGCGCGGCATCGCCAAGGCTCGCAAATTGAGCCGCGGCACCATGCGAAACATCCGTCAGAACCTTTTCTTCGCCTTCGTTTATAACTCGCTCGGCATTCCTCTCGCGGCGGGCGTTCTCTATCCGTTTTTTGGCCTTCTGCTCAGTCCATTGATTGCCAGCGCAGCGATGACGTTCAGTTCGGTTTCCGTGATTTCCAACGCGTTGCGATTACGCCGCTTGCCGCTATAACCTGAATTGCCCGTACTGGTAGCCACGGACAGGGCTTTTCTGTCCGTGGGCCTTTTGACGTGGGACAAGCCCACGGTCAACCTGAAATTCAGTTGACCGTGGCTAGCCGCTCGCTCGCGGTTGCTTTTCAAGCGCGTTGGTTGTATACCATCATCTTAATATCCCGGTTATCTCCCGGTCGGCTTTATTGGCTTCGTAGCGCGGAGTTGTTTTCCAACTCCGCGGCTTGTAAGTTTTGAGGGAAGAAAAGAGTTTAGTGGCGCCCCGACGCGTCGAGGCGGCCTTTCCCAAGTACGAACCGCAGACCTGCACAACAGGTCTGCGCTTGTATCTTGGGCATCGATGAGAGAAAACATGAACGGCTGACCCAGACAAGGATGTGTCTCATGGACATTCAAAAAGCTGGCGCATGGGCAAATATCGGTAACTTCTTTGTTGGTTGCCTCGCTGTGTACCTAATGTAATGCGTCATAAATAGATTTACTTATGTTCGGTCTTCGGATATCCTGTTGCGCATGAGCCGAAGAGCCGCACCGATTTTGCTTTCCGGGCAGGAGCGGGCCACCTTGCAGAGGCTGGCGAGAGC
>Ga0307374_10011812_pt1 | contig 12338 bp, 11 predicted proteins | sample OX3MG_FD_202532 | JGI IMG/M metagenome (GOLD analysis project Ga0307374, IMG submission 202532) | Soil microbial communities from Risofladan, Vaasa, Finland - OX-3 | ecosystem: Environmental > Terrestrial > Soil > Coastal area > Acid sulfate soil | place: Finland: Risofladan, Vaasa | collected...
ACTGCTCTGATGAAGGTCACATCCCCCTTTTTCTCTCTCTCTGCGATACTTCAAGCAATCCTGATCCCCCTCGCAGGCTGCAAGAATTCCTCCGTGACAAATCAGCCACAACGAGCATTAACGGTTCCGGCCAAGCGATGAAGCTCACCGGCGATCCGCACCGATCTTTGAACGTTGCCCGAGTGCTCCGGACAGATATGGTTGATTGCGTCCCAACATACATGGAGTCAATATTAAGTGCCATGATGTTACTCCTAAGCATCCGGCACGCACGATACCGGTGAGGGCTGCATTCTACGTTGTTTCAACCGGGATGCGGAGGTGAGCACGATGATATTTCACAGCCAAAGGGAAAGACGCTCACCGAGGAAGGACGTGGATCATCGTGATCGCTTATTCGCGAACGTTGCGGGCTCTGGGCTTATGAAACTTGGCATCGATCTTTTGATCTTTTACTGGCACACCAGACGTTATGAAAGCACTACTCAGGAGGATACTACGAAAATTCGCCGTCGATATCCGGCACGTAGGTCCGGGCTGGTCCCCGGATCTAACGGATTTTCTAGTTGATCGGCATGTGGACGTAGTGCTCGATGTCGGCGCTAATTACGGGCAATTTGGGAAAAGTTTGCGCGCTCGAGGTTACCGAGGAGAACTCGTGTCCTTTGAACCGATTGAGTCGGTGTTTCGAGATCTGCAGAAGCTCGCTCAGCGCGACGGAAATTGGCAGGCGCGTAAGTTGGCGCTTGGATCCGCTTCGGGAACCGCTGTTATCAACGTTAGTCGTTCGACCGACTTTAGTTCCCTGCTCGAACAGACACCATCTGCCCTGAATTTCGACTCGAATGCTCTCGTTATTCGACGTGAAGAGATTTCCGTTGCACGATTGGACGATCTCTTTGAGCCGTTTCACAACAGAACAGTTTTTCTCAAGATCGATACGCAGGGCTACGAGCGGCAGGTCCTAGATGGTTCATCCGAAGCGTTGAAGCAGATCGTAGGGGTCCAAATGGAGTTGCCGATCGTGCATCTCTATGAGGATACATGGTCGCTCGATGACTCGTTAAGCTATATGCGCGACCGAGGTTTCGTACTCGCCCAGGTTACTCCTGTCAATTGGTTAAGTAATGATTGTGTTTCGCTAGTAGAAATCGACGCTGTTTTTCGTCGCGACGGCTCCAACAATCGGTAAGGGGATTAGCGTTGACAGCCCAAAGAAGCGTGACAGATCCTTATCGAAATAAAAAAACCCGCCCACGCTAAGCGTGGGCGGGCTATATTAAAAAACCCCTGGCGACGACCTACTTTCCCGTGTGTTAACCACCAAGTATCATCGGCCCTGCGAGGCTTAACTTTTCTGTTCGGAATGAGAAGAGGTGGAATGACTGCGAAGGCGGTTTTTTAATCGTCCTCTTTCTGCTCGATGTCTTCCTGCACGCGAGGATTCGGTGCCCATGTTGGAATCAGATCAGCCGAAAACATCGACGCATCGAGCCCATTGAAGTCAGATTGGAGGTTCCCAGCATTTGACCCGACGTCGATCGAAAGTGCTGAGCCGTCGGTGAAGTGAAGCACAAGAGCTTCACGCCGATGGCAACCCTCGCCCGGTATAAACTCACCAGCCTCAATTTTGGCAATCGTCTTGCCAACCGCGTGTTGAAAATCCGCATGTTTGGACCCTGGTCGAAGTGGTCCGTCGAATCTAGGAAAGTATTCCATCGCTTGTTCTCGGTTTAAACATTTTTTACTGTTCAGCAGGAGCACACACTCCAACCATTGCCGCAATCCAGCAATCGACGCGTGTATTGCCTTGGCATGCCGATGGAACTCCTTGAAGGCAGCGAATGCGTGTGCTGGCTGAACACCATGCAGCTTGTTCCGTTCTATTGAGCACGCCCGTAGCGGCTCATGTACCGTCTCGTGCAACTCTATTGGAAGAATGACCTTCAACGTGTTCATGGTTCCACGTCGTTCACCTTCCTTGAGCGTGGGCAACGTAACATTCAACTTCGTTGATAGAGATACCAGCACGTCGAGCGACAATCCGTCGATGACTAAGCGGAATAGTTCGAGTTGCGCGAGTGTGTACGCCTCGGAGTTTTCCGCCACCGGGTATCTCAATGCAGGATTGTCTGCGTCCCGAAATAAAGGTTCACCGAACTCGAAGCGAGTCATGGCCTGAATCAGCCCCAATTCCTGCTCGATCTTGCGGAGCGGTCCATCCTCTGAGTTCCAATTTCCATATAGATTGCGCTGGATCCATCTTTCGAACGCGGGATCGAGGGAAGCGAATGTGGGTGACGCGATGTGATCTGCATGCCAAGCACTCATCTCAGACTCAGGAACGTTTTGGAAGTCTGGACCGAATGCAGCCACACAGACTCTGCCGTCGGCAAGCTCACGAAATCCAAATCCCACTTTGAAGTACGCCGTTTCAGCGGGCGCATTGTCGGTGTATGCTGAAACCACCGAAAGCTCGCCGCCCATGTCATCCTCTACAACGCTGAACAAATCGGGCCGCGATCTATAGCGACACAAGACGATTCGGTCGAAATAGACCAGGAGGCGATCCTCAAGCGTGGCGGTTTCTTCGATGTCAGTCATGAGTCATCCTTACTAGGAGCCATTCTCTCATACGTTCTTATCTAATCCGAGAATGCTCCACGCATCTTTAGAATGCTCATTCCACGGTCCAACATCGAAAGCTCTCATCGAAGTTGCTTTTCGCGGTTGACCATTCCTCTTTACTCCATTATTCCAAGCATCATTGGAGGTTTTCGCATACTCCGCAACATCCTTCGATGGAACAACATAGAATGCTGGCCTCTGATCTTCAGCTTCGAGTGCTACAAAAACATAGAACAGGTTCGGATGGTGTTCTTCGCAATTTTCATGAAGCATCCAGGAACGATTCCCGTTCTTATATCGTGGTTGAGCAGTAGTTTTAACTTGAATCGAAATTGGATTCTCTCCATCAGGCCCAGCCGCAAGAATATCAACTTTCTTGGAATTCCCACCGTAACAGACGCCTGATATCCCCTTCGAAGGAGCTCTGCGGCTACAAAATATTCTCCTGCAATGGGATTAGCTTTTTTCATTATTTATTGGAATTCAATTAAAAATAAAAAAGCTCCGCTTGCAAAGCAAACGGAGCTATGAATTAAAAAACCCCCGGCAACGACCCGTTCGTCTTCGCTCAGGGCCGCCTCGTTTGCTTTTACAAAAATACAACAAAAATAGGCGGCTTCAATTTTTTTCGAAGAACCGCACGTTCGGCAGGCCTTTGAAGTGACCATCGGTCGTCCAAACTTCGGCGGCATTGGCGATGGCGGACGCATAGATGATGGCATCGGCCATTGCAAGTTTATGCTTAACGGAAAGTCTCGAAGCATCGAATGCGAGCGACGGAGTAAGCTGAACAATTTTATTTTTCATCATGGTGGATGCCGCGGTTTGAGCATCGTTCTCACTTCGATACACTAAGAGCCACTTATGAACTTCGAACAATACAATGGTCGGGACGATTAGTTTTTTTCGGTCCTCGATGATCGGAAGAAAGATCGAGGCGAGCGGTCCTGCGCTAAAATGCTCAATCCACGCGGAAGAGTCCGGGACATTCATCCCCGCTCCTCATCTTCTTCGCGCTCGAACGGAGGAATGCCTTTCGCGAATCCCATTAACGAACGAACTTCGCGGCGATACGCCTCATCCTCATCGAGCGGGACGAGCTTCGCAAGTGGTTTATTATTCTCGGTAAGCAGTACTTCCTGGCCCTCCGCGGCCAGATGCGCTAAACGGGATAAATCGGATTGAGCTGGAATAGGATATGTCTGCATGAAGCTAAGAACGTCATCTTGCTAACGTTTGTGCCAAATAAAAAAACCCGCCCACGCAAAGCGTGGGCGGGCTATATTAAAAAACCCCTGGCGACGACCTACTTTCCCGTGTGTTAACCACCAAGTATCATCGGCCCTGCGAGGCTTAACTTCTCTGTTCGGAATGGGAAGAGGTGGAACCCTCGCGGTATAGTCACCAAAAGGTACACTCGTGTTCGACGGTCGGGCTGGAAGCGCCGACCTACGCGTTACGCGTGCCTTTTAGCGCGGAGCGCTAATTGCAATGAACAAATCGATGACAAAGAGAGCGGTGAAAAAGAAAGATTACGATTGTATCGAATCATCAAACACTATAGTGAGGCTTAAGTAACAGCTTCACGAATCACGGGCGAGACGCCCGCGCTACGCGATGCAGACTTATGCACTCTATCATAGGTTTTGCTCTTATTTTTCGCGTTCGAATAAACGGACGTAAAAAATAAATTTAAGATGAAGTCGAACGACTTATTAGTAACCGTTGGCTGAACGTATTACTACGCTTACACCGTGGTCCTATCAACGTAGTAGTCTACTACGAGTCTTCATGGGGGTTACCCCCCGGGGAGATCTGATCTTGGAGTAGGTTTCGTGCTTAGATGCTTTCAGCGCTTATCCTTTCCGGACATGGCTACTCTGCGATGCCACTGGCGTGACAACAGATACACCGTCGGTCCGGTCAACTCGGTCCTCTCGTACTAAAGTCGAGGCTCCTCAAATCTCCTGCGCCCGCATAGGATAGGGACCGAACTGTCTCACGACGTTCTGAACCCAGTTCACGTACCGCTTTAATTGGCGAACAGCCAAACCCTTGGGACCTTCTTCAGCCCCAGGATGCGATGAACCGACATCGAGGTGCCAAACCTTGCCGTCGATGTGGACTCTTGGGCAAGATCAGCCTGTTATCCCTAGCGTACCTTTTATCCTTTGAGCGATGGCCCTTCCACTCGGAACCATCGGATCACTAACTCCTGGTTTCCCATCTGCTCGACCTGTCCGTCTCGCAGTTAAGCACTCTTCTACGTTTACGCTCTGCGCATGATTACCGACCATGCTGAGAGTACCATTGAGAGCCTCCGTTACTCTTTAGGAGGCGACCGCCCCAGTCAAACTACCCGCCTGACACTGTCCGTCACCCGGATTCACGGGCCAACGTTAGAATTCAACCAAAGCAAGGGTGGTATTTCACTGTTGTCTCCACCAGAGCCAAAGCCCCGGCTTCACAGACTCCCACCTATGCTACGCATGCATTGGGCGAACCCAATGCCAGGGTGCAGTAAAGGTGCATAGGGTCTTTCCGTCCATATGCGGGTAACCGGTGTCTTCACCGGTACCACAAGTTCACCGAGCCCGTCGTTGAGACAGTGACCAACTCGTTACACCATTCGTGCAGGTCGGAACTTACCCGACAAGGAATTTCGCTACCTTAGGACCGTTCTTAATGTTACTTGGATCCTCATTGCTGAGGATCGTGAAGCAGTCGTTTCCGCTGCTCTCTGCATATCGCTATGCAGAACGGACTATATCATCATCAGCCGAAGCTGATGTCTGGCGTGTAGTCTCTGAGGATTTTTCAAATGTCCGGAGAATTTCTTCTTCTGTGTATCGTCTCTTTCCACCATCGTTCATCTCCCGCCGAATTCGAAGTATTTCGATTACTCCGTCCTTGGAGAGATGAGCGTCGCTTCGCATCAGTTCAACGATTAGTTTGAACTTTTGGAAGTCGCGCTTTTTCTTCGCCGAGAGGAATCCGAACTTCTCGAAGAAGGGGATTACATTCTCATGCAAAGCCGTCAGGTTATTCACTTCGTAGTACCAGACTCCGTCCGGCCGCGCTCTCATCGTCCCGCATTGGAAGTGCTTCTTGCAGAGCGCAAGGATCACTTCGTCTTTTTGCGAGATATTGAAACACGCGGATATTTTCCAAGGAATCTTAAAATCGCTTCGAGGACGGAAGGAGATGTTGAAACTCCCTTCGCCGTCGGCGAATCCCGCGAGGTAATAACCGATATGCGTTGGTATTTGATCGAGTCGAATCACTTGAAACCTTTCCTGCTGATTGTCCGCACTTCCTGCATTGTCACTGCCCGCAAAAGCGGACGAGTAGCAGAAGATTCTCGGATATTCCAGCATATAGCCAAATTTTACAACTACAATTAAACGTGATTGCTCACGTGGTCCAAATTATAGTTACGGCCGCCGTTTACTGGGGCTTCGGTCGAGAGCTTCGGGCCTTGCGGCCTTGACCCCCTTCCTTAACCTTCCAGCACCGGGCAGGTGTCACTCCGTATACGTCCCCTCAATGGGGTTGGCACAGAGATGTGTTTTTGTTAAACAGTCGGTTGGCCCATTTCACTGCGGCCTTCTTGATTGCTCAAGTTAGGCACCCTTTATCCCGAAGTTACAGGGTCAATTTGCCGAGTTCCTTAACGACGGCTCACTCGAGCACCTTAGTATATTCTACCCACCCACCTGTGTCGGTTTACGGTACGGATTGCTTGCATAATAGTCACGAAGATTTTCTCGCCAGTCTGATTATACCCCACTCGGTTCGGCGAACCTCCCCGTACTGTTGGCTTTCAGCTCGAGCGGCGGATTTGCCAACCGCTCTCAACGCCTACGACCTTCAACGCACATCCAATCGTGCGCGGGGGCTTCACTCCTGGGTCCCTCCTTGACATCAGACTCATGCAAACAAGCATCGGAATATTGACCGATTGTCCATCACCTACGCCTTTCGGCCTCGGCTTAGGATCCGGCTAACCCTGAGACGATGAACGTAGCTCAGGAACCCTTAGGTTTACGGTGCCAGGGATTCTCACCCTAGTTATCGTTACTTATGCCTACATCTTCTCTTCCGTACGCTCCAGCAAGGCTCACGCCATCACCTTCAACGCAGAACGGAATGCTCCCCTACCCAACATCCTTGCGGATGATGCCGTAGCTTCGGTACACGGTTTAGTCCCGATTATTGTCGACGCCGAGTCGCTTGACTAGTGAGCTATTACGCACTCTTTAAATGAATGGCTGCTTCTAAGCCAACATCCTAGCTGTCTATGCAACTTGACATCCTTTGTCTGTTAACCATGATTTGGGGACCTTAGCTGACGATCTGGGTTGTTTCCCTCTCGGCCATGGATCTTATCACTCATAGCCTGACTGCCGGAGAACATCTTAACGGTATTCGGAGTTTGTCTGGGGTTGGTACCGTTGTGACGGCCCTAGCCCAATCAGTGCTCTACCTCCGCAAGACTCTTATCCGACGCTAGCCCTAAAGCTATTTCGGGGAGTACGAGCTATCTCCCAGTTTGATTAGTCTTTCGCCCCTATGGACAGTTCATCGGAGTAGTTTTCAACCCACACCCGTTCGGACCTCCAGTTGGTTTTACCCAACCTTCATCCTGACCATCCATAGATCACAAGGTTTCGCGTCTACGACCCCATACTATGTTCGCCCTATTCAGACTCGCTTTCGCTACGGATTCGGTTCTGAGAACCTTATCCTTGCATGAGATCAGTAACTCGTAGGCTCATTAAACAAAAGGCACGCGGTCACTCCTCCGGCACGAATGCCGGACTCGCTCCCACCGTTTGTAAGCGCGCGGTTTCAGGATCTATTTCACTCCCTTCTTAAGGGTTCTTTTCGCCTTTCCTTCACAGTACTTGTTCACTATCGGTCACTAGAGAGTATTTAGCCTTACGAGATGGTTCTCGCGGGTTCCGACAGACTTCCACTTATTCCGTCGTACTCAGGGTACCTTCAGAAGTCATTTTGATTTCGCGTACGGGACGATCGCCCTCTATGGTGTCTCGTTCCAGAGACTTCCGCTATCAAAATGATTGGTAACTTCTTGACGATTGCTCGTCCAAAGGCCCTACAACCCCTCATGGTAAAACCATAAGGTTTGGGCTGTTCCCGTTTCGCTCGCCACTACTCGGGGAATCACGATTGTTTTCTCTTCCTCCACTTACTTAGATGTTTCAGTTCAGTGGGTTAGCTCGATACGGCTATGTATTCACCGTAACGTATACCGACATTACTCGGTATGGGTTGTCCCATTCGGAGATCCGGGGATCACAGGTAGCTTCCACCTACCCCCGGCTTATCGCAGGTAACCACGTCCTTCATCGCCTTCTAGTGCCAAGGCATCCACCATGCGCTCTTGGTAACTTCATCATAAACCTATGATACAGTGCCGAATAACGCCCATGATTGCTCATGCGTTAAGCGTCATTCGCTGCGGACGATTCGCATCGCCCGCGTTAAGTTTGGCTGCCGCGATTCACATCGCAACTGCTACTTAGGTGCATCACTACAGTGTTTGATGTCTGACACGCTTCACAGCGCATCAGCCAACTGCATTGTCTTTGGCGTTTCCGCATGATTGCTCATGATTCAACGCCATCAACCTTAGCTCGATACTTGTGTGTATCTCAACGTGTCGCAAACTAAAGTTTGCGCTACATCGAGTTACCCATTTTTTCGCATTTGATCTTTCTTTGTGCACTCTTTGAACGTCGTTGGGCGCGTGCCACGTTGCGTTTCCGCTCGTGATCCGTTTTGATCGCTTACTAAGCCATTCATCGAATGTCACCGCTCAGTTGTCATTGAACTTTTTAGTGGATGATCGCTCATCCACGCCGTATTCGCTGCTACCTCGCGGCAGGAGCATTGCGGCTTGCGAATACATCGGAGTCGAACCGATCCCACTCCTAAAGTTTCCCCCTCCTTTTCAAGGAGGGGGCAGGGGGTGGTCACACCCGTGTCATTCTTTTTATTTACTTCTGGAAAATTGCCCCGTTCGTGGGCGGGAAGCCTTAAACCGAAGGTCAGGCGCCCGAAGTTCCGTTCTTGGCTAACTTTCTTAATTATTTCTTGATGGTCGCGTGGGTCGGTGCTTCCAGCCCGACAAACGAAGCGCGAATTTCATAATTCATACTTCATCATTTCCCGCTCGTGAGAGCCCCTCGGGGTAAACCTTTATGCTACTATAGAAGCAGCGGCGGGGGTCAGCGGTTGGAATTGCGGGGCGTTAAACCCAGGACCACCCCGCCGCGTTCCGAAAATCTTCCAATTTATAAAATTTTAGCATTTCTGATCGATTCAGGTTGCCGAGAAAAAAAGTTTTATGAAAAAGAGAGAGAGAGAGGTTTAATTTTCATGCAAACTGCCGAGTTCCCGAAAATTCAACTTTTTTTCGACTTCTCAAGCATTATTCCCGCATCGTGTACTTCACCAAAGACGAAACCTGGACACCGGCATCATGATGACCGGCACCGCCCACTCTGAGTCCTGCTTCAAATAAAAAGCTTCCCCGCCATAACCCCAGACGAGAGAAACCATGAGCGAATCGAAAGTGCGGTGAATCTTCACCTCGCCGTGAAGGTCGCCAGTCAATCGCCACGCCGAGTCGCGCTGTTGGAACGAAAAGGTATCCCGAAGACCGGTCTGAATTTCGTGAGAAAAAAGCGTAGGGTTGGAATGAAATTCAATATAGGTCGCTTCGACGGGTTCTGAATAAGTTCCGTTCCCATTGATTAGCTGATCACTGTAACGGATGGAAGTTCCCGAGTAGTGCCGGGCGGCAGCCATGTAGGAGTAGGAGCAGCCCGCCAGCGCGCAGAGGAGGAAAATTCCCGCCGCATCTTGCCAATTCTTCATACTTAACGATCTTGTTTCAGATAAAAAGATTCACCGCCATAGCCCCAACCGAATGCAACATAAAGCGAGTCGTTCGATTGAGTTATGGTGGCCGGAGCTTTCCAAAGCGGCGCACCAGCCCAATGCCAGGTTGAATCTCGTTTGTGAAAAACTAAGGTATCAGACCGACCGTATTCTAATGAGTACACATAAAGAATCGCAGTAGTATCACCCATTTCAAACGTTGCATCGACCCGATGCCAGGGATTGGCTCGTGTACCGCCGCCCATACTTCCCATCAAGTTATCACTGGAACCCGTAGAGACTCCGGAGTAGTGGCGAATCTTTGATGTAGAAGCGCAGCCTGCCATGAGCACTAATAGTAATAGAAATCTCAAGCCGCCTCCTATTCCAACTTTCGTTCTCATAAATCAGTTGATCATGTTTGGTTTGTCGAACGAAGACAGACGAATATAAATCCCTTCACCCTCCATTCGGAAATGGAGCGCCAACAATTCCCCTCAATGTGCTACCGAACGATCCTGGAATGAATTCGTCGATGCCAACAACTTCTCAAAATCCTCGCGGCCTCGAAGCAGATCGAGATCGGGATCCGTGCGAAGTGCCTCGACGAAGGCCATGCCAGCCGTTAAGGACCGCCCAAGCAGATCGACGGCAAGTTCAAATTCTCGCAGCTTGCTTGCCAGGCATCCAAGATTGTAGAGCGAGACGCCATCCATTATTTTATCCTGGCGAAGTAAGAACTCTCGTGCCGTCGCTTCATCGCCGGCATAGAATAACAGATTGGCATATTCCACCCGCGCATATTCGTCATCCGGGAAAAGCCGGATGCGCCGTTCTTTGGAAGGCACGGCCTGAAGCGCCGCTTTTATTTTGCGAGAAATATCGTGCGCGCGGTCGCAGACCAAAACAAGGTTCCAATGCGCGACGAGGAAATCGGGATCCAGCCGGATGCTCTCTTCAAAACACGGAATGGCTTTGGCCGGCTCGCCAATTTGAGAATAAAAGAATCCGAGGGAAAAATGGCTGTTCGCGTTGTCGGGCGCCAGTTCAATAAATCTTCGAGCCGCCGCTTCCGCCTCCGGCAGGCGGCCTTGCTGCAAATAGATGGCGCATAAGGCGTTATTGATCTCGACAAAATTCGAGTCCAATGCCTGGGCCGTAGTAGCCAATCGTTCGGCTTCCACCAAATGCTGCTCACTGCGGTCGTAAATGCGATAGAGCTCAGTCAGCATCATCGCCTTTTGGAAATAGACGCGGACGAACCCGGGATCGAGCCGAAGCGAATCATCGAGAAAGCGCAAAGCGAAATTCAGATGCTCCCGCGTTCGCCGTTCGTAGTATTCCATCCCTTTCAAAAATAGCTCATACGCCTCGACGTTCTCCGTACCCCGCTTCGCTAAGTGTTTTGCCTCGGCTTTCGTAAGATGGAGTTTAAAACCCTCCACGACTTTAGTGGCCACCTGCTCCTGTATCTCGAAAATATCATCCATGATGCCTTTGTGCGAGTCCTGCCAGAGATGATCTCCGGTTTCGACATCTAAAAGCTGCATGGTGATCTTGATCTGATCTCCAGCCTTGCGCACGGCTCCCTGAAGAAAGTATCGTACATTCATTTCCCACGCGTAGTCCGAAAGTTTTCCTTTGTACGTCTTGAATTCCTTCGTCGCCTGCTGATTGCTGAGGCGCAGTGACTTAATTCCAGAAAGCGCCGCAATAAGTTCGCTCGCAATCCCATCGACGAACCATTCGTTGTCGCGGGTCGGAGAAAGATCCTCGAACGGCAAGATCATCAGGCTCTTTCGATCGTCCGTAGCAGGCATGGCCGCCACATGCCGAATAACGGGGGCAGTCGGCGTGGAAGCGGCAGGCGTTGCCTCGCCGATGTTTCCGGGATGCTTGCGGCGCGGCTCCAATCCGAGCCGGGCAAGACTGCGGAGGACCGCATCGAAATTCGAAAGAGGCGCACGCTGCAAGCCGGCCAAATGATATCGTAAGTCGCGGCTGAGTTCGACCATTTCGATATCGAGGGGAAGGATACTTTTTTTTAGTTCCGACGCAATCGAGACTTCTTTCGAAACATTATGGGACTCGACCGAGGCCGCGCTTAAAAGAACGACAAACGCCTTACACGCTTCGATCGCATCGACAATCTCGCCGGACCAGTTGGTCGCGAGGTCGATGCCTTCCCGATCGATCCATACGGAAATCCCCGCCTCGGTTAGTTTTTCCGAAAACTCCGTGGCAAGGATAGAATTCTTTCGAGAGTACGAAATGAAAACGTCAGCCATAATGCATCAACGAACGCGGAGATGGAAAAAACCATGCGGCCTATTCCTCCGCTATAGTCGCCGTTTCTGTAACAACAAGTCGGAAATGAAAAAGCCCCACAAAGTGGGGCTTTTGGAAAACTGGAAAAAAGAGAAGTTTACCAGCTCGAAAGCGCTACCCGTTTCCAGGTATTCGTCGCGGTACAGATATAGAGGTAACTGGAATCCTGCGCAATATCGCCCGGATTGCCGGAAGCCGTCGAAGAAGCTGGAACGGATACCCATGTCTTCATCAATCCCCCTTCGGCTGTTTCGGCTCGCGAAATCTCAGTACTGAGGTTCGTCGTTAACGTACCCTCGGCTCCCTGGGCGCGAGTGGTTTCCGTTCCCAGATTGGCGAAAAGAGTGTTCTCGCTATCCGTTGCGCGGGTAATCTCATTGTTGAGATTCGTCGTTAACGTACCCTCAGCTCCCTGGGCGCGGGTGGTTTCCGTCCCCAGATTAGCGAAAAGAGTGTTCTCGCTATCCGTCGCG
>Ga0307374_10011814_pt1 | contig 12337 bp, 5 predicted proteins | sample OX3MG_FD_202532 | JGI IMG/M metagenome (GOLD analysis project Ga0307374, IMG submission 202532) | Soil microbial communities from Risofladan, Vaasa, Finland - OX-3 | ecosystem: Environmental > Terrestrial > Soil > Coastal area > Acid sulfate soil | place: Finland: Risofladan, Vaasa | collected...
ACGCCTACTGCCTGCGCTGCATGCCCCAGGTTCACGGCGCCGTCCGCGGCGTCCTCTCCCACGTCGCCGCCATCCTCCAGACTGAGGCCGGCTCCGCTACCGACAATCCCCTCGTCTTTCCGGATTTGTCCTCGGACACCCCGGACCACGGCGCCGTGATCTCCGGCGGCAACTTCCACGGCGCCCCGCTCTCCTACGCATTCGACTACGCCGCCATCGCCGTCACCGATCTGGCCGGCATCACCGAGCGCCGCATCGATCGCCTCCTCAATCCCGACATCAATGAGGGCCTGCCCGCCTTCCTCTCGCCCGATCCCGGCCTTTCATCCGGCTTCATGATCGCCCAGATCGTCGCCGCCGCACTCATCAACGAGTGCCAGGTCCTCGCCCATCCCTCCTCCACCGGCAGCATCCCCACCGATGGCGGCAAGGAGGACCACGTCTCCATGGGCATGACCGGCGCGCTCAAGCTGCGCCAGATCGTCGAAAACGTAGAGCGCATCCTGGCCATCGAGCTCATGTGCGCCGCCCAGGCCGTCGAATTCCGCCGCCCGCTGCACACCGGCCCAAAACTCGAAGATGTCCTGTTCGCCGTCCGCGGCATCGTCCCCCGCCTGGAGCAGGACCGCGTCCTTGCCCCCGACATTGAAGCCCTCGCCGCCGCCATTCGCCGCGGTGTCTTCAATCCCTGGTGCGGCAACTGAACATTACTCGAATATCGAATTGCGTCTGACTCCTGACCCCTGACCCCTGATGTAGCATGATTACGCGCACCAGGAGCGAGCATATGAAGCTATATCGAACTCTTAAAGGCTGTGTGGTCGAGGCAGAAGGCAGGCACTATCGCCTGGATGGCATGAGCTGGGATCAACTCCTCACCCAGGACGATCTCGAGTCAACTCTGAGTGCGGCAGTCTCCGCCGCCAGGCCCGCCAAGCTCGACGGCATCCTCGCGCCCATTGAGCACCAGGAAGTCTGGGCCGCCGGCGTTACCTACTACCGCAGCCGCGGCGCGCGCATGGAAGAATCCAAGGCCGCGGGTGGCGGCGATTTCTACGACCGTGTCTACACCGCCGCGCGCCCCGAGCTCTTTTTCAAGTCCACCGCCGCCCGCACCGTCGGACCCGGCGGCAAGGTCCGCATCCGCAAGGACGCCAAATGGTCCGTCCCCGAGCCCGAACTTACCCTCGCTATCAACTCCCGCGGCAGCATCGTCGGCTACACCATCGGCAACGACATGAGCTCCCGCGACATCGAGGGCGAGAACCCGCTCTACCTGCCCCAGGCCAAGGTCTACGACGGAAGCTGCGCCCTCGGTCCCGGCATTCTCGTCTCCTCCACGCCGCTCCCCAAAGAGACTGAGATTGTCCTCGAGATCGACCGCCCCGATGCCGATCGTGAGGTTCGCTGCATCTTTGCCGGCTGCGTCAAGCTTTCCGAGCTCAAGCGCGATCCCAAATTGCTGGTCGAGTACCTCTTCCGCGACAACTCATTCCCGAACGGCTGTTTCCTGATGACCGGCACCGGCATCGTTCCGCCGTCGGATTTCACGCTCAAAGTGGGCGACCGCGTACGCATCACCATCGACCCCATCGGCGTCCTCGAAAACGAAGTCGCGTAGCTGCCTCTGCTGCATGCCGCGGGTCGTACGCGGCTCGGCGGCATGCTGTTCCATCTTTCGGTTGGGATTGAGTCCCCCCGGAGGGATGAGGACAGGCCCATCGCGCTCTGTTTAGATTCTCCAAGCAGCCCTGTAATCAAGCTGGCGCTTCCCCGCCAGAAAGCACGTCGTGTATCCGCAGAATCAGGCAGGGCGCATTTACTTTTTGGGGGTCGGTTTGAAAACTGGATTTGCACTTCGCTGCGCGGCGCTGGCAGTGTGCGCGTTCACTGCCTGCCTGGCGATCTCACAAGTTCCAAATGGAAGCCTGAACGGGCGTGTCACCGATCCCAAGGGCGCGGTGATTGCCGGCGCCCAGGTGACGGCGGTGAGCCGGGAGCAAGGAGCCGAACATTCGACGGCGACCAATGCCAGCGGCCTTTACGACCTGATGAACCTGCCGGTGGGCGCCTACGATCTGACCATCGATGCCCGCGGCTTTGCCCGCCGCGAGGTGAAAGACATCCGGATTGAGGCGGGCATGGCTGCGACGGTGGATGGCAGGCTCGCTGTGGCGGCCGCGGGCACAACCGTGCGCGTGGACGCTTCTGCGGCCACGGTGGACGAGACCCAGTCGATGATCCAGGGCGAGATCACCTCCAAAACCATCCAGAGCATGCCGCTCAACGGAAGGAATTTCCTGGAGCTTGCCTACCTGGTCCCGGGCAACCGGCCTGCGCCCACGTTTGACCCCACCAAGACCAACACGCTGGAGGTGAGCTCCGCCGGTGGATTCGGACGCGGCGGAAATATCACGGTAGACGGCGGAGACAACAACGACGAAGTTGTGGGCGGCACGCTGTCGAATTTCCCCGAGGATTCCGTTCAGGATTTTCAAATCGCCACCGGCAGGTTCACCGCCGAGGTGGGACGATCGGGAAACAGCATCGTGAACATCGTCACCAAATCCGGCACCAACCAGTATCACGGTTCGCTGTTCCTGTTTGAGCGCAACCGCAATCTCCAGGGGCTGCCGGCCACGTTCAATCGCAGCCTGCCCACGCCGCCATTCGATCGCGAGCAGTTTGGCGGGTCGGCCGGCGGACCGTTCCGCCGCGACCGCGCATGGTGGTTCAGCTCAGTCGAGTATCGCGATCAGAATGCGGCCATGCAGACCGGCTCGCGCGATTTCCAGACCGACCAGATCGTGAACACTTCGGCTCCGTCGCCGTTGCGGGACGCGTTGTGGTCGTCGCGTATTGACTACCAGCTCAACCATCGCAACAGCCTGATGGCTCGCTATTCCTTCAATCGCTCAACGGATACGGGAGAAGCCACGCCCTCGCAGAACACGCCGGCTTTTACCGCGGCCGAGCGGCAGAACTCGCTCAACCGCTTCAACTCCGTGGTGGCATCGTTGAGTACAATCGTCTCTCCCACCAAGGTCAACAACCTGTCGTATCACTTCGACAATTTCTACAATTTCATCCCTCCATTTGGGCAGGATGCGCCGACTACCAATCCGGCGCTGGGACTGACCAGCGAGCTGATCTTCCCGGATCTTGCCGATGGCGCCAATTTCAATCTGCCGCAAGCCACGCATCTGAATCGCAACCAGGTGCGCGATTCGTTCTCCTGGGCGCTGGGCAAGCACACCCTGCATCTCGGCGGCGAATTCCAGCACTACACCGCGAACGGTGAGATCAACGTCTTCGGCACGGGCACGGTGATCCTGGTTTCGGATTTCGGCTTCGCCGATCTGAATGGCGATGGCAAGATCGACGATCTCGATATTCCAGAGGCAGTGGGACTGAAAAGCAGCGCGCCCGTGGTCCCGGTGCCGATCCCCACGGTCTTCGATAGCTACGCGGCGGGTTACGCGCAGGACGATTGGCGCGCGCTCCCCCGGCTGACGTTCAACCTGGGATTGCGCTGGGAATACGACTCCAACCTCACCGGCAGCTCCGGCGCCCACGATCCGTGTCCCAGCCTCACATCCCAGCCAACCAGGCCGTGCACGTGGATGGCGAACGAAATCAATCTCAAAAAGTCACCGGACACGAAGGACTTTGGCCCACGCGTCGGTTTCGTATACGACCTGACCGGCAAGGGCAACTCGGTGCTTCGCGGCGGATACGGCATCTACTACGATCGCATCATTTTGGAGGCCGGTTCGGAGGAACTGGTGCAGAACGACCGCGCGCTGACCGTGACGGCGTACGCGGGATCGTGGTGCACTTCGCCGTTTGTGCCGGGGCCGCCGAGCCTCGGCGCCTGCTTCGCTCCCGGCGCAAGCTTTGCTCAGGGCAGTCCATCGCTGGCCAGTCCATTCAGTGGCCCGCACCAGACCGGCGGCGTGGGCATTCTCGCCATGGGACCGGACGCGCACCATCCCATGATGCAGCAGTTCTCCCTGGGGCTCCAGCAGCAGGCCGGCAAGTGGCTGCTCTCCGCCGACGGCCTGCACGTCTTCGCCACGCGCCAGATCATCGGACATCTGATGCGGAACACGAATTCGACTTCGCAGTATGTGAATTGCCCCGGAGACAATCAGCCCTGCACGCTCACTGATCCACTGAGCGGGATCACGGACAATATCACCCTGCTGCAATCGCAGGCAAAGTCGTGGTACGACGGACTGCTGGTCAGCGCGCAGCACGCGCAGTCCAGGATCGGGCGCCTGGGCTATCTCTATAACATCAGCTACACGCTTTCCAAGACGTTCGATTTCTCCGACGACGACCAACTCGCCAACAACAATGCCGATGAGCAGGTGGACCTGGTGGAAGGCATCGACAACCTTCGCCTCGAGAAGGGGTATTCGGTGACCGATGAGCGCCATCGGCTCACGTTCTACGGCGAAGCCGATCTGCCCTGGCACTTCTCCTTTGCCCCCATCTACACCTTCGGCTCCGGCGTGCCGGCAGATACGTTTCTTCCCGGCACAGGGAATCTCAACGGATCAAGCGGATCGCGCTTACCCTTGCTGCCCAGGAACGCCATTGGGCGAGAGATCGGCAACAGCAATCAACTGAACGCCGTCATCGATCGCTGGAATGCGCTTCCGCCATGCCCCGGCACGTTTCCGTGCCTCGCCGGCGGGACGCTTCAGCACGTGCCCTCCGGGATCAACTTCTCCAGCCCGTTCAGCTCGCTCGACTTCCGGCTTAAGAAGGATTTTCCTCTTGGGGAACGGTTCAGATTCAGCCTCATGGGCGAGGCCTTCAATATCCTGAATCAGACCAACATCCGCGGCACAAGCAACGCAAACTTCTCCGGCCGCAACATCTCCATCGGGCCTTACCAGCCGGCGCAGCACGGCCAGCCGGCGCAGACCGTGCAACAGAACTTCTTCTCACCGGTCAGCACGGCCGGCGGGTTCTTTGGATCCGGCGGCCCCCGGGCATTCCAGTTTGCCGCGCGGCTGGAGTTTTAGACCAGATCGAGGTTTGCTGTACCCGGATACCTCGTGCCCCATCCATGCGCAGCCTTTCCGCGCATGGATGGGAAACCAGCAGGCTGAAACCTGGCTTTGAAAGGGCCCGGCTTCAGTCGTGCCGCGATGGCGGGCTGATTGTTGAAGGTGCTCTCATTTCTACTGCCAGCGCGCCAACTCGTCACCTCGGAACGGGACGCTGACTCGCTGTTTTATACGATCGCCGAATGATCGATGAGAAGAGGCAACTCGGACTGGCGGCAACCATCGCCGTCGTTATGGGCGAGTCGATTGCCCTCGGCATCTTCCTCACTCCCGCGGCAATGGCCAAATCGCTCGGTTCGCCCCTGCTGCTCGGACTGGCGTGGCTCGGCATGGCCTTCATGGCCCTCTGCGGCGCCCTGTGCTACTCCGAGCTGGCCATGCGCTTTCCCCAGTCCGGCGGCGAGTATGTCTACCTCCGTGCAGCCTACGGTGAGCGCGTTGCATTCCTCTACGGCTGGATGAGCTCCTTGGTGATGTATCCCGGGGTCTCCGCCGCCCTCGCCATGGGATCGGTCGCCTATGTGGCGCAACTTGCGCCCCTCTCGCCCGCGATGGCGGCGGTTGTGCCCGCGGTCCTGCTTTTGGGTTTCGGCGCGATCAGCTTTTTGGGAACCGGCTTGAGCGGAGCCGTCGCTTCGGCGATCAACATTCTCAAAATGGCCGTCCTTTTTTCTCTGGTCGCATGGGCAGCTTTTTCCGGCCACGCGCACTTCGACAATTTGCTTCCGCTGGCGCACCGCCGTCCCGGTTCCGAGCCGCTCTTCGGCGCCATCGCCGGCGCGGCGATCAGCGCATTCTTCAGTTTTGGCGGCTGGTGGGAGGCAGGCAAAGTCGCCGGCGCGGTGCGCAATCCGCGACGCAACCTTCCGCTCGCCTTCGGGCTCGGCGTGGCCCTGGTCTCGGCCGTCTACCTGCTCATCAGCGCAGCTTTCCTCGCCGTGGTGCCGATTGGCCGGCTGGCATCCAATACCGCATTCGTGGCGCAATTCGGCAACGTGCTCTTCGGATCGTCCGGCGCTCGCGTCCTCTCGGTCTGCGTGCTCGTGTGCGTCTGCGGCGGCATCGCCGCGCTCATGATCGCGGCGCCGCGCGTCTGTTATGCCATGGCCCGCTCCGGATCGTTCTTCTCCATCTTCGGCCGGCTGCATCCCCGCTTCGGTACCCCCGCCGCCGCCATCCTCCTCCAGACCGCGTTGGCACTCGTGGTGCTGGCCTTTGGCGCCTTCGACCGCATGTTGGCCTACATTATCTTTTCGGCCGTCATCTTCCTGGCGTTGGCGGCATCCACGCTGTTTCGCCTCCATGAGCCGGTCCGCGCGTGGTGGTTTCCGGCAGCTCCCATCGCCTTCATCGCATGTTGTATCGTCGTTGCGCTGCTGATTCTCGCGCACGATCCGGTGCCCGCGTTGGTCGGCACATTGGTCGTGCTCTTCGGGTGGCCGGCCAGCCGCCTCTTCCGCCGGCCCGCGGCTCCCATGTCATTCACGGCGGATGAAGGTTAGCGTATTCCCCCCCGCCACACGTCCTGGACCCGGGAAATGAGTGCGCCCATTCGCCCAGTTCTGTAGAAATGTCATGGTTAAGCCAACGAATCGAAAAGATATCGCTGTTCTTTGTTTTGCGCGCTCACACCCCGCGGCCCACGCGCGAACGTCGAGCTTCCCCGCGCCGGCCGAGAGGCGAATGCAGTGTCGTGAATCGCCGGCTCACACCGCCGCAGCCGCCATCTCCGCGCGGGAAGCCGCTCGCTCCGGCCGCCGCAGATCGTAGCGGTCCAGGTCCATCACCTTGCTCCACGCTTTCGCGAACTCCTCCACGAAGGCGCTCTCCCCATCGCTGCTGGCATACACTTCGGCAAGCGCGCGGAGCTGCGAGTTCGAGCCGAAGATCAGATCGACCACGGTCGCCGTCCACTTCAGCTCGCCGGTCTTCCGATTGCGCCCTTCCAGCACTCCCGGCGTCTTCTCTGACTTCGCCCACTTCGTGCCCATGTCCAGCAGGTTCACAAAGAAGTCGTTGGTCAGGGTCCCGGGCCGCCTGGTGAACACTCCATGCTGCGTATTCCCGTAGTTCGCGCCCAGCACCCGCAATCCGCCGATCAGGACCGTCGCTTCCGGACCGGTCAGGTTCAGCAGTTGCGCCTTGTCCAGCAGCAGCTCGGGAGCCGAATCCTCCGGCCCCTGGCGCGCGTAATTGCGGAACCCGTCCGCCCGCGGCTCCAGCACGGCGAAGGACTCCACGTCGGTCTGCTCCTGGCTCGCGTCGGTCCGTCCCGGCGCGAAGGGAACCTTCACGTCGTGCCCGGCCTTCTTCGCCGCCGCCTCAATCGCCGCGCTGCCGGCCAGCACAATCAAATCGGCCAGCGAAATCTTCTTTCCGCCCTTCTGCGCCGCGTTGAACTTCTTCTGAATCGCTTCCAGCTCGTCCAGCACTTTCTTCAGTTCGGCCGGCTCGTTTGCCTCCCAGTTCTTCTGCGGCTCCAGCCGGATGCGCGCGCCATTGGCTCCCCCGCGCTTGTCGCTGATGCGGAAACTCGACGCCGACGCCCACGCCGTCTTCACTAGCTCGGAAATCGACAGCCCCGAAGCCAGAACCTCCGCCTTCAGCGCCTCCACATCCTTCTCGTTCACCAGCTCATGATTCACCGCGGGAACCGGGTCCTGCCAGATCAGCTCTTCCTTCGGCGCCAGCTTGCCCAGGTAGCGCGAGCGCGGACCCATGTCGCGGTGGGTCAGCTTGAACCACGCCTTCGCAAACGCATCCGCGAACTCGTCCGGGTGAGCCAAAAAATGGCGCGAGATCTTCTCGTATGCCGGATCGAACCGCAGCGAGAGGTCGGTGGTCAGCATCGCGGGCTGGTGGCGTTTCGACGGATCGTGCGCATCGGGAACCAGGTCGGCGCCGGCATTGCCCTTGGGCTTCCACTGGTGCGCGCCCGCCGGGCTCTTGGTCAGCTCCCACTCAAAGCCAAATAGATTCTCAAAAAAGTTGTTGCTCCACTTCGTCGGGGTCTTCGTCCAGGTCACCTCCAGCCCGCTGCCGATCGCGTCCCGGCCCACGCCCGTGCCATAGGCGTTCTTCCACCCCAGGCCCATCTCCTCCACGGTGGTGCCTTCCGGCTCGCGGCCAAGGTGGCTCGCCAGCGCGGCCCCATGGGTCTTGCCGAAGCTGTGCCCGCCGGCGATCAGCGCCACGGTCTCGTAATCGTTCATCGCCATGCGGGCGAACGTCTCGCGGATGTCCTTCGCCGCCGCCAGCGGGTCGGGGTTGCCATTCGGCCCTTCCGGGTTCACGTAGATCAGTCCCATCTGCACCGCCGCCAGCGGGTTGGCCAGCTCGCGCTCGCCGCTGTAGCGCTTGTCGCCCAGCCACTCCGCCTCCGGGCCCCAATCCACATCCAGCTCAGGCTCCCAGATGTCGGCCCGGCCCCCGCCAAATCCAAACGTCTTGAACCCCATCGACTCCAGCGCCACGTTGCCCGCCAGAATCATCAAGTCCGCCCACGAAATCTTCTTCCCGTACTTCTGCTTGACCGGCCACAAAAGCCGCCGCGCCTTGTCCAGGTTCACGTTGTCCGGCCAGCTATTCAGCGGCGCAAACCGTTGCGCGCCCCTGCCCGCGCCGCCGCGCCCGTCGTGGATGCGATAGGTTCCCGCCGAGTGCCACGCCATGCGGACGAACAATCCGCCGTAGTGCCCGAAATCCGCCGGCCACCACTCCTGCGAATCCGTCATCAAAGCATGCAAATCCTTGACCACCGCATCCAGATCGAGGCTATTGAACTCTTTCGCGTAATCGAAATCCGCGCCCATCGGATTGGAGAGCGCCGACTGCTGATGCAGCATCTCCAGGTCTAACTGGTCGGGCCACCATTCCCGGTTGCTCCGCCCTCCGGCCGCATTCTTCATACCATTCCCCGCAAACGGGCACTGCGCATCGCTCGACATAATTCCTCCTCGATTCCTCGCAACTCTCCAGTATAAGAGTCCAGTGCCGAGCCGATCGAGCGGCCGCTATCCACATCGCCGGTTATTTCCACAAGATGAAACGAAGCAACCTGCAGGTGGAAGTTCGAGCATGCCTCTACTCCGCCGCATCCTTCACGCAGCGGAACCCTATCCCGCCGCTGCGATCCATTCCCGGCGACATCAGCAGCACCTTCCCGTGCTCGTCGTTGCGATAGGCCTGCGGAAAATACCAGATCGATCCCTGCGGCTCGTAGTAGCTGCCGCCGCGCACAATCGCCGCCCGCGTGTGCTCGTCCTCAAACGCATCCGTCCACTGCCACACATTCCCAACCAGGTCCATCACGCCGTACGGGCTCGCCCCCGCGGGATGCGCATCCACCGCATCCGGCCCGCGCATTGTTCGTCCCCGGTCCGGCGTGGGCACATTGGCCGGCTCCCACTCGCCGCCCCATGGATAGGTGCGCTCATCCGTGCCCTGCGCCGCAAGCTGCCACTCCCATTCGTGCGGAAGCCGCTTGCCCGCCCACGCCGCATAGGCCCGCGCATCTTCGAGCGACACCCACGTCACCGGCCTGCTCTCCCAGCCCGCAGGATACGTTCCATTCCTCCAGTCGCGCAGAAAATCGATCCTGTCCTTCGGGCTGTAATGCGTCGCATCCAGAAACTCTTTGAATTGCCTGTTGGTCACCGGATACTTGTCGATGTAGAACGGCTTCACCGTCATTACGTGGTCGTGGAAGCGCCGTGGCGAGTCTTCCCACGGATACTGAACATCGATCCCAACATTGTCGCCGCCCTCAATCTCGATCCCGCGCACCCGAAAATCGAAACTCCCGCCGGGAATCCGCACCATTCCTTCCGGCGCCTGCGTTGCCGGTTGCGTGGCCGCAATCGGAACCAGTTCCTGCGGCAGAAATTCCCACACATGCGAGTAACCGGCCAGCGGCTCCTTTGTCATCGTAGCCATCTTCTGCATCAGGGCGAGAATCTCCGCAGACGGTTCGCCCGGCGTGGCCAGCACCGCGCCGTAGCCCTCCGCCTCCACCGCGAAGCTCAGCACCGCGCGTCCATCCTCGACATCCGCTTTCAATTCCACGCCATGGTAGAGGTCGTAGTAGCGCATCCCCGGAGCCGTAGCCACAACCATCTGCCGCCCGTCCACGTCGTATTGGTTCCGGTTCACGATCGTCCACACCGTCTCGTTGCCCAGCGGCCAGCGGCTGGCGTACACGCCGTAACTGTGCATGGGATAGAGCGGTTCCCAGTCCGGGCTCGCCAGGAATCCGGCCACCGCGCGCTCCATCGTCGCCACCCGGCGCGTCGCTTCGGCATCGCGTGGCGTAATGCCGTTCCAGTAGCCCCACACGTTTTCCCAGCTCTCCCAGCCCACGCCGTTAAAAAAAGCGAATTGCAGATCGGCGGTCTTGTCCTGGTTCCAGCGGTCGCTGATGTTCACCATGTGGCGCGTCTCCAGCCACTTGAACCGGTCCACCTCGGGCACAAACGGAAACTGATACTGGCCCCACGTCATCACGTTCCAGGCCAGCGCCTCGTCGCTGGGACTGCCCTCGGGCTCGAACGCCAGCGGGTGCCCGATCTTGTCCGCGGCCACAGAGAAGCCCAGCGGCACACCATCCTGGGTATCGCCGTTCACTCCGTCCGCATCCACGGCTTTCATCAATTCGGCAACGGCTTCCGGCCAGGGCTTGCCGGGCTGGTGCGTGCCCTGGTCCCACATCATCATGGGGAAGAGCACGCGCACGCCGCGGCGATGAAATTCCTCCACCATCTGCCGCACCCCGGACACGCCGCCCGGCATCGACTCAACCATCTCAAGCTGGTTGCGATCGTCCAGGCCCATGTTGGGGTAGGTGGCCCAGATCAGCACCGCATCGATTCCGCCGTAACGCTTCTCCAGGTCGTCGAGATAGCGATCGACCGTGTAGCGGCCGGCGGAGGCATTGTAAAAGTAGCGGTCCTGCACCATCATCTGCGGCTGGATGAAGCTCGACTGCGTCCATTGGAACGCCGGCAGTTCATAGCGCGACGGATCGTACGCGATGCGGATGCGCCGCTCCGCGCGCCAGTGCTCGAGATCGTGCAGCCAGCGCCCATGGGTAAACGGGCCGCACCCCGGCACTGCGCCCTCCCACGCAAAATGCAGGTTCATGCACTCCGGCGGCGGAATCTGCTGCCCCCGCGGCTCAAACGCGGTGTCTTGCGCCGAAGCGGAAAGAACGAGAAGGCAAAACAGAGCACCGGGTAACGCAATTCTCAACATGGCTTATCCTTTTACGATCCTCTCACTCGCCTTTTCTGCTTAGCATTTGTTCTTGCTTTTGTCTTTGCTTTTGTTCTTGCTTTTGTTCTTGCTTTTGTCTTTGCCTTTGTTCTTGCTTTTCTTTCTGTCATTCCCGCAGGGAATCTGCTTTTGTCTTTGCCTTTGTTCTTGCTTTTGTTCTTGCTTTTGTCTTTGCCTTTGTTCTTGCTTTTCTTTCTGTCATTCCCGCAGGGAATCTGCTTTTGTCTTTGCCTTTGTTCTTGCCTTTGTTCTTGCTTTTGTCTTTGCCTTCGTTCTTGCTTTTCTTTCTGTCATTCCCGCAGGGAATCTGCTTTTGCCTTTGCCATTGTTCTTGCCTTTGTTCTTGTTTTTGTCTTTGCCTTTGTTCTTGCTTTTCTTTCTGTCATTCCCGCAGGGAATCTGCTTTTGCCTTTGCCATTGTTCTTGCGTTTGTTCTTGTTTTTGTCTTTGCCTTTGTTCTTGCTTTTCTTTCTGTCATTCCCGCAGGGAATCTGCTTTTGTCTTTGCCTTTGTTCTTGCCAGCTAGCACCTAAAAGCTAGCAGCTAGCAGCCTCTCCACCTCGTCGCGTCCCGGCATCGACGCTTGCGCCCCTCGCCGTGTCACACAAATTGCCGCCGCCGCAGCAGCAAACCGCGCTGCCTCCCACGGATCGCGGCCCTCCATCAGCGCCACCGCGAATGCGCCATTGAAGCAATCGCCGGCGGCCACGGTATCGACCGCCTGCACCGGAAACGCGCGCACCCACTCCGCGCGCCCGCCGGCCACCGCCACATACGCGCCCTCCGCACCGCGCTTCAGCGCCACGCCCTTTATCCCTTTCGCAAACAGCTTCTCCGCGGCCTCTTCCACGCTGGCCCCATCGCCCACGTACAGCGCGGCTTCCGTCTCATTGGGCGTGAACCACGCTATTTTCTCGAACAACGATTCCGGCAACGGCGCGGCGGGCGCCGGATCGAGCATCACCGGAACGCCGGCCTCGGCGGCC
>Ga0307374_10011816_pt1 | contig 12336 bp, 6 predicted proteins | sample OX3MG_FD_202532 | JGI IMG/M metagenome (GOLD analysis project Ga0307374, IMG submission 202532) | Soil microbial communities from Risofladan, Vaasa, Finland - OX-3 | ecosystem: Environmental > Terrestrial > Soil > Coastal area > Acid sulfate soil | place: Finland: Risofladan, Vaasa | collected...
CCGGGCCGCGCGCGACCGGTTCGACGTCTATTTCAACACCGATGCGGGGACCGGACCGGTCTACGGCTTCTACATGGAGCAGGACGCGGCCGCCAAGCCGATCTTCGACGCCTGGCTCGCGCCGTTCCGCGATCTCGGCGCCCGCCACAACGTGATGCAGGGGATCGGGGCGACCGATCACCTCAGCTTCCTCCACGCCGGGATGGCCGGCTTCAATACGATTCGGGACTATACGGACTACGACACCCGGATCCATCACACCAACATGGACACCGATGAGCGGGTGAGCGAGGCCGGCCTGAAGGAATCGGCCATCGTGCTCGCGGCGTTCGCCTACGACGCCGCGATGCGCGACGGCAGGATCCCGCTGCCGCCGGCGGCGCAGGCGGCCCGGCACTGATCGCGTCGAACAACGGAAGGGAGCGGAGTCCGGCGCCATGCTCATTCACCTGGTCGCGTTCAAGTACAAGCCGGAGGTCGGTGAGGCGGCGCGCGCGGAGCATCGGCGCGCGCTCGCCTCGCTCGCCGGCCTCGCCGGCGTCGTCGATCTGCAGGTCGGCGCCGACCAGGTGCACACCAGCCGGTCGTACGACACCGGGCTGGTCGTGCGATTCCTGGACCGGCGGGCGCTCGACGCCTACGCCGTCGACCCCCGTCACGTGCCGGTGGCGCAGGGCGGCGTGGCGATCTGTTCGCACATCGTGTCGGTGGATTTCGAGGCGTGAGGCGACGCGGTCCCGGGCACGGCCCGCCGGCACGCCGGAGGCGCGCGAGCGCGGAGACCTGGAGATGTCCGAACACCGCGATCGACCGGACGAGGACGGCTCCCGATTCGACGAGGGGTTCTTCCGGTCGCTGATCGAGCATACGCTGGATGTCGTGTCGGTGCTCGACGAGCAGCTGATCATCCGATACGAGAGCCCGTCGGTCAGCACGGTGCTCGGCTACGATCCGGCGGAGATGGTGGGGCGCAGCGGACTGGACTGGGTGCATCCCGACGATGCCGCGCGGCTGTTCGCGACCTTCGGTCCGGATCTCGAGGTGCCGAACGCGTCGGCGACATTCGAGTACCGGGCCCGCCACAAGTCGGGTGGGTGGGTCACGCTGGAAGGCGTGGCGCGCAACCGGCTGCACGATCCCTCCGTGCGCGGCGTGATCCTCAACGCCCGCGACGTGACATCCCGCCGGCAGATGGAAGCCGCGGTTCGGGACAGCGAGCAGCGGCTGCGCGGCCTGATCGAGCACAGCCTCGACGGCGTCGCGCTCGTCGACGAAGACGGGCACAACCTGTTCCACAGCGACGCCCTCGGCCGGATCATGGGCTATGCGACAGATGAGCTGGCCGATCGCAGCGCGTTCGATCTGATTCACCCGGACGACCTGGCGGCCGGCCGGGCGACGTTCGCGCGGATCCTGTCGGAGCCGGAACGACCGGTGGCCATGTCGGTGCGCGCGCGGCACAAGGACGGATCGTGGCGCGACCTGGACCTGGTCGTGGTCAATCGCCTCGGTGATCCGGCCGTGCGCGGCGTGGTCGTGCACTTCCGCGACGTGACACGGCAGCGCGCCCTGGAGCAGCGGCTGGCGCTGGAGCAGCGCCGGCTGAACGTGTTCTTTTCGAGCGCGCCGGTCGGGCTGGTCATCCTGGACGATCAGTTCCGCTACGTCCGGATCAACGAGACACTGGCCCGCCTGCACGGCCTGCCGGTCGAGGCGCACCTGGGGCGCAGCGTCGCGGACGTGCTGCCGGACCGGGCGCACCTCATCGTGCCGACGCTGCGACGGGTCCTCGAGACCGGCGAGCCGGTGCACCACATGGACTGGGAGGCGCAGCCGGCCGGCGAAGCCGGGTACCTGCGGCGCCTGCGCGGCTCGCTGTTCCCGCTCGACAGCGAAGGCGGGCGCCGCGACGTGGCCGGCATCCTGGCGGACATCACCGAACAGCGCCAGGCCGAGGACGCGCTGCGGCGCAGCGAGGAGCGCTATCGCCGGATCGTCGAGACGGCCAACGAGGGGGTGTGGCTGCTCGATGCTGACAGCCGGACCGAGTACGTGAACGCCCAGATGGCCGCCATCCTCGGCTACGAGCCGGCGGAGATGATCGGGCGCTCCGTCTTCGATTTCGTCACCCCGTCGCGGCAGGCAGAGGTCGTGGGGCACATCGAGCGGCGCCGGCAGGGGCTCAGCGACCGGAACGAGTTCCCGCTCGTGCACCGCGACGGCCGCGAGGTCTGGACGGAGATGGCCGCGACGCCCATCTTCGACGCCGACCACCGCTACCAGGGCGCGCTGGCGATGGTCACCGACATCTCGAGCCGCAAGACGCTCGAGGAACAGTTCCGGCAGGCGCAGAAGATGGAAGCGGTCGGCCGCCTCGCCGGCGGCATCGCCCACGACTTCAACAATCTCCTGACCGCCATCCTCGGGTACGCGCAGCTGCTCAGCGAAGAGTGCCGGGACGCGACGCAGCTCGACGGGCTCACGCAGATCATCAGCGCCGTCGACAGCGCGGCGCGGCTGACGAGCCAGCTGCTCACGTTCAGCCGCCGGCAGATCCTCCAGCCGGCCAGGCTCGACCTGAGCGACGTGGTCAACACCCTGCGGGGCATGCTGGGGCGGGTGATCGGCGAGGACATCGCGCTGGACACCCACCTGCGGCCCGGCCTCGCGGCGGTGGTCGTCGACCGCGGCCAGATCGAGCAGATCCTGATGAACCTCGCCGTGAACGCCCGCGATGCCATGCCGGACGGCGGGCGGCTGACGATCGGCACGACGGAGCAGGATCTGACCGGCCGCGAGATCCTGTACAGCGGCACGATGGAGCCCGGGCGGTACGTCGCCCTGTCGGTCTCCGACACCGGCGTCGGCATGGACGCCGGAACCCTGTCGCACATCTTCGAGCCGTTTTTCACGACGAAAGGCAGCCTCGGCACCGGGCTCGGCCTCGCGACGGTCTACGGGATCGTGCAGCAGAGCGGCGGCGGCATCGGCGTGGTGACGGAACCCGGCCAGGGGACCGCGTTCACGATCTACCTGCCGTGCACCCGCGGCGAGGCCGAACCGGCGGCGGAGATCGAGCGGCCGGCCGTCCGCTCGACCGGATCGGAGGTGGTGCTGCTCGTCGAAGACGAGGACGGCGTGCGCGCCATGATCTCGAAGGTCCTGCGGCGCTACGGCTACCGCGTCGTCGAGGCCCGCTCGCCGGACGAAGCGCTGCGGATCGTGCACGATGGAGCGGAGGTCGACCTGCTGCTCACCGACGTCGTGATGCCGGGGATGAGCGGCACGGCGCTGGCCGGTCTCGTCACGGCCGCCAGGCCGGATCTGCGGGTCCTGTTCATGTCCGGCTACTCCGAGCCGGAGACGCTCGATGAACGGCTGCGGCAGCCGGGCGCGCTGCTGCGGAAGCCGTTCGCCCCGGCCATGCTCGTCTCGCAGGTGCGGCGGGTGCTGGAGGCGCCGCCCCGGTGAGCGCGGGCCTCCGGTCGCCGGGGCCGGTCAGGCGGCCCGGTTCAGCGGCGGTTCCCCCCGCCGGAGGCGCTCGACGTTGGCGGCGATCGTCCGGGCGATCCCGGCGTACGAGCGGTCGGTCACGCCGGCCACGTGCGGCGTCGCGACGACATTCGGCAGCGACAGCAGCCGATCGTCCGCCGCGATCGGCTCCTGCCAGAAGACGTCGAGGCCGGCGCCGCCCAGATGGCCGCTCGACAGCGCCGCGCACAGCGCCGCGTAATCCACGAGCGGCCCGCGCGCGATATTGATCAGGCAGGCCCCGCGCGGCAGGGCCGCGAGCGCGGCGGCGTCGACGAGACCGCGCGTCTCCACGGTGACCGGCAGGCAGAGCACGAGGATGTCGGTCCGGGCGAGCGCCGCGTCGCGGTCGGCCGGCGCGTAGCAGGCGTCCAGGCCGAGCGCCTTCGTCCGGGCGGGATCGAGGCGCCGGCTGATGCCGAGGAGACGGACGTCGAACGCCCGCAGCCGCCGGGCCAGCGCCGTGGCGATCGCGCCGAGGCCGAAGAGGCAGACCGTCCGGCCGGCGAGCGTCAGGCCCAGCGGGCTGCCGAGCCGCCCGGCCCGGATGTTCGCCTGCGCCTCCGGCAGCCGCCGCAGGACCGCCAGCATGAGCAGCAGCGCGTGCTCGGCCACGGAGTCGGCGTTGCCGGTGTCGGCCGACGGCACGTTGGCGACCCAGATGCCGCGCGCCCGCGCGGCCTCGAGATCCACCCCCTCGAGCCCGACGCCGAACTGGTGGATGAGCCGGAACCGGCCGGCATCCATCACGTCGGTGCCGATCGGTGTCATCATGGGAATGACCACGTCGACGCCGCCCAGCGATTCGCGGACGGCGTCGCGCGGGCAGACCACCATCTCGTCGGCAGGGAGTCGGCTCTGCAGCACCTGCCGCGCTTCGGTGAAGATGTCGCCGCAGAAAAGAAGACGCATCGGGCGATCCCCGTCGGGCACGTCTCCAGCATATCCGCCCCGTACACGGCGCCGCAATCGCGTGGGCAAGCGCCGCGGCGAGGGCCCTGACACGCGGGAGTCCCGATGAGGCGACACGGATCCGGGAACGGGCGGGGAAGAGCCGGCCGGGCGATCGCGCCGGCCGTCGTGGCGTGCCTCACGCTGCTGGCCGTGTCGGCGCCGGGCCAGCCGGCCGGGCCGCCGCTGCCCGATGCGCATGCGTTCCTGCAGGAGGCGCGCAAGAACCTCGCGAGCGACAGCTACGTCCAGAGGCAGTTCACCTACAAGGAACGCGAGACCACGGTACACATGAACCCGTTCGGGCAGATGGGCACGGGCGACGTCCTGCTGTACGAGGTTCGACCGTCGGTGGATCCCGCGCTCGTCTACCGGCGGCTCATCGCGCGCAACGGCGTGCCGCTGACCCCGGCGCAGCTCACGGCCGAGGACCGCAAGCAGCAGGAGAAGGAGCAGCGCTATCGCGCGGAGCAGCAGCAGGAGCAGCCGTCCGAACGCAAGGCGCGTCTCGAGCAGGAAGCCGCAGCGCGGCGTCGCGAGCAGAAGCTCGTCGCCGACGTCGTCAGCCTGTTCGACTTCACGCTGGCGGGCCGCGCGACGGTCGACGGCGTCCCGTCGATCGTCGTGGATTTCAGACCGCGCGCGGGGGTGACGCCGGAGACCCGCGACGGCCGCATTGCCAGCGCCTTCACCGGGCAGGCCTGGGTGGGGGAAGCGTCACATCAGGTCGTCCGCGTCGAGGCCGAGTCGCAGCGCTCCATCCGCTTCGTCGCCGGCTTCGTCCAACTGGACAAGGGACTGAAGGTGACCGCGACGCGCCGGGAGATCGACGGCGCATGGCTCCCGGTCGAGACCACGTTTCGCGGACACGGCCGGGCGTTCTTCTTCCGCAGCTTCGATCTCGACCTCGTCTGGCAGTACTTCGACTACCAGCGCATCAGGCCGCCCGCCGCGTCCGGCGGCAACGACAGGCCGTGAGGGCCCTCCGCGTCCGCCACCTCCACCGCCGTCGTCCTCGTCCTCCAGCCGACCGGGGAGGGGATTGATGACGCGCTCGGCCGGCATCCCGCCGGCCAGGGTCAGGGCCCACGCATCCGGCCAGCCCCCTGAGGCTCGCGGACGCCTGGTACCGTTCGTGCTCCTGACATGACCGGAGGTGCGGTATGAATCTGGTGAACGAAGCCCCGTGGGATCGGATCGTACGCGGACTGCTGGGCCTGGCGGCGCTGGCTGTCTGGTGGACCAGCACCGTGACCGGCGGCCTCGGCTGGGTGGCGCTCGTCGTCGGGGTGATCCTCCTGCTGACCGGCGTCGTCGGCTGGTGCCCGATGTATTCGGCCTTCGGGTTCGCGACGCGGCGTCGGGAACGGACTCCGGGCGCGTAGCCGCCAGGGACCGGCTGTGCGCCGGTCCCCACTAGTAAAGTCCGGCTGGCCGTGTCGGAGTCTGCCGGGCCGGTGCGCCGGCCCGGGCCACAGCGGCGGGCGTTTTTGCGCGTGGAACGCGCCATTGTTCCCGCCGCCCTGCGCGGCTCTTCGCGCGGGGCGCCCATGCTGGCGACGCCCGGTTCCGGGCAGGCGGCGCGGCCGGCCCCACCTTGCTGGTCCTGTCCTGAATCCCTGCCGGACCTGTTCGACGGATGAGCTTGAAAAGCCCCTGCGGATCGGGAATCCTGTTGGGTCGCTTCTGAGGCAGCCCGGCTCTGCTCGCCTCGCATGAGTCCGGTCGCCGCAGACAGACCACCACTTGATGCTGGCACCGGCTCGACCCGCACAGACGGACCCGTACGCGCGGCTGCGTGCGGCCCCGACAGGGGGTGACACCCGCGAATGCCCGGTCACCCATGACGCTCCCATCTTGCTGCTCGTTCGTGACGGCGCGCTCTGGTCCCCCCGGGATCCCCGCACGACGCCGCGGCCGACGAGGATACGATGACGACCACCCCCTTGAGACGATTCGTCGTTCGCCTGTCGACCAGCGTGGGCCTGGCGTTCGCGCTGGGCGCGATCGGCCTGGCGGCCGCCGCGCCGGCCTATTCCCCCGATCTCTATGCCGGCATGCGGTGGCGCATGGTCGGCCCGTTCGAGGGGGGGCGCGTCGAGGCGGTGGCGGGTGTGCCCAGCAAGCCTGACGTCTTCTATTTCGGCGCGGTCGATGGCGGCGTCTGGAAGACGACCGACGACGGCAATACCTGGCAGGCGCTCTTCCAGCACCAGCCGGTGGCGTCGATCGGGGCGATCGCGGTGGCACCGTCCAATCCGAACGTCGTGTACGTCGGTACCGGCGAACCGGACCCCCGTACCGACATCTCGTTCGGCGACGGCGTGTACAAGTCGGTCGACGGCGGCCGGACCTGGCAGCACGTGGGGCTCGACGACACCCAGCACATCGCCGGCATCCTCATCGATCCGCACGATCCCGATGTGGTCGTGGTGGCGGCGCTTGGCCACATGTACGACCGGAACGCGGAGCGGGGGGTGTTCCGGACGACCAACGGCGGCCGCACGTGGACGAAGGTGCTCTACAAGGACGACCGGACGGGGGCGATCGATCTCAGCGTCGACCCGCACAACTGGAACATCATGTACGCCTCGCTGTGGCAGGTCTACCGCACGCCGTGGAGTCTGGAGAACGGCGGGCCGGGCAGCGGGCTCTACCGGTCGAACGACGGCGGGGTCACCTGGCAGCAGCTGGAGGGCCACGGCCTGCCGACCGGGATCCTCGGCCGGATCTCGGTGTCGGTGTCGGGCGCCGACGGCGACCGGGTCTTCGCGCTGGTCAACGCCAAACACGGCGGGCTCTTCCGGTCGGACGACGGCGGGCGGCGCTGGGCGCTGATCAACGCCGACCAGCACCTCCGGCAGCGTCCCTGGTACTACTTCAAGGTGTACGCCGATCCGAAGGACCCGAACACGGTGTACGTCCTCAACTTCCTGCTCCAGCGGTCGACCGACGGCGGTGAGACGTTCACCGTCCTGCGCGAGCCGCACGTCGACAATCACGCGCTCTGGATCAACCCGATCGATCCGCGGCGGATGATCGAAGGCAATGACGGCGGCGCCACGGTCACGGTGAACGGGGCCCGGACGTGGAGCACGGAGTCGAACGAGCCGACCGGGCAGTTCTACCATGTGGCAGTGGATCACCGCTTCCCGTTCTACCTCTACGGGGCCCAGCAGGATCGCGGCACGGCGGCGATCGAGAGCCGGAGCGACACCGGGTCCATCAGCCTGCGCAACTGGTACGACGTCGGCGGCGGGGAGAGCGGCTACGTCGTCCCCGATCCGACCGATCCGCAGATCGTGTATGCCGGCTCGTACTTCGGCGATCTGACCCGCTACGATCATCGCAACGGCCAGATGCAGGACATCACGCCGTGGCCGGACGACACCGAAGGCTACGGCGCCGATCGGATGAAGTACCGCTTCAGCTGGACGTCGCCGGTCGTCTTTTCGCCGCAGGATCCGCACGTGATGTACGCCGGCTCGCAGGTGCTGCTCGAGACGGCCGACCACGGGATGAGCTGGCACGCCATCAGCCCGGATCTGACGCGCAACGACAAGACGAAGCAGGGGCCGTCGGGCGGTCCGATCACGAAGGACAACGTCGGCGCGGAAATCTACGACGTTATCTACACGATTGCGCCCTCGCCGGTCGCGAAGGGCGAGATCTGGGTCGGCACCGACGATGGCCTGATTCAGCTGACGCGCGACGGCGGCAAGACGTGGCACGACGTCACGCCGCCGGCCCTCCCCAAGTGGGCGAAGGTCAGCCTGATCGAGGCGTCGCCGTTCGATCCCGGTACGGCGTACGCGGCGGTCAACGGCAAGCGGCTGGGCGATTTCACGCCGTACATCTTCCGCACCTACGACTACGGGCACACCTGGACCGCCATCACGAACGGCCTGGCGGCGCCCGGCTACGTCCACGTCGTGCGTGAGGATCCGGTGCGCAAGGGGCTGCTGTTCGCCGGCACCGAGACCGGCGCCGACGTCTCGTTCGACGATGGCAATCACTGGCAGTCGCTGCAGCTCAATCTGCCGACCGTCTCCGTGCGCGACTTCGCCGTCCAGGACAACGACCTCGTCGTGGCGACCCACGGCCGCGGCTTCTGGATTCTGGATGACATCACGCCGCTCCGGCAGATCGACGCCACCGTCGCGGCGGCCGAGGCGTATCTCTACCAGCCGGAGACGGCGTACCGGATGAGCGGGCGCGCCGGCAGCGGACGGCCGGGGACCGACACCGGGGCGAACCCGCCGGACGGCGCGATCATCGATTACGTGCTGAAGTCGGCGCCGGCCGGCGACGTCGACCTGGCGATTCTCGACGCGCAGGGGCACACCATCCGCACGTTCTCGAGCCGGACCGGCGCGCTGTCGGCGCAGCCGGGCATGCACCGCCTGGTCTGGAACCTGCGCTATCCGTCGCCGCCGGCCCTCAGCGTGGTGGGCGGGCCGGTGTTCGAACAGGGCAGCCCCATCACGCCCGAGGTCGTCCCGGGGCGCTACCAGGTCCGGCTCACGGTGGCGGGGCGGACGTATACCCGTCCGCTCACGCTCGAGCTCGACCCGCGCGTCCAGGCGGCCCCCGCGGATCTGGCGAAGCAGTTCGCGCTGATGATGAAGATCCATCAGGCGATCATCGAGGATCACGTCACGTTCAATCAGATCCAGGACCTGCGGGGCCAGCTGACGGCGCTGCAGCGGCGCCTCACCGGCGATTCGGCGCAGGCGGACGTCGCAGCGGCGGCAAAGCGGCTGGACGACAAGGCCGGGGCTGTCGCGGTGGCGCTGTTCCAGTACAAGGCGCGGGCGCCCAAGCAGTTGATGATGAACTATCCCAGCAAGTTGAACGACTGGCTCACCAACCTGGAAGACGTGGTGGGCAGTGCCGACACGGCGCCGACCGCCCAGTCGTACCAGGTGTTCCAGCAGTACGAGCAGGAGCTGGGGGCGCAGGTAGCCGCCTGGCAGGCCCTCCAGCAGCATGACCTGGCGGCGCTCAACGCGCTCATGCGCCGGCACGGCATCACGCCGCTGTACGTGCCGCCGGCGTCCGGCGCGTCGCGCTGACCATTGGCCCGGTGGAAGGGTGCCGCGGAGGCGGGATCGCCCCCGCGTCCGCGGCGCGCCGGCATTTCGGAGATCCAAGGAGTCGTGATGATGCAGGTGAAACAGGTCTGGCGTTGGATGCTGCGAGGGGTGGTCCTGACGCTCGTGGCCGGATTCGGCCTGGTGGCGGCCGCGCCCGCGCCGACCGCCCCGGCGGTGCCGGCCTCGCTGTACTCAGGCATGAAGTGGCGGCTGATCGGCCCGTACCGGGGCGGTCGCGTGCTGACCGTGACGGGCGTGCCCAGCGAGCCCGACACGTGGTACTTCGGCGCCGTCATCGGCGGCGTCTGGAAGACCACCGACAGTGGCCGCGTGTGGAAGCCGCTGTTTCAGCACCAGCCGGTCGCGTCGATCGGCGCGATTGCCGTGTCGCCCTCGAATCCAAATATCGTGTACGTCGGCACGGGCGAAGTGGCGCCGCGCGAGGACATCTCGTTCGGCGACGGTGTCTACAAGTCGCTCGACGGCGGAAAGACCTGGCACCACATGGGGCTGGACGACAGCCGCCACATCGGGAAGATCCTCGTCGATCCCCGGAACCCGGACATCGTGCTCGTCGCGGCGCTGGGGCACATCTACAGCCCGGAGCCCTACGCGTCGAGCGCCGAACGCGGGGTGTTCCGGTCGACCGACGGCGGCGTCACCTGGCACAAGGTGCTGTTCGAGAACGACCAGACCGGCGCCATCGACCTCAGCTTCGATCCGCAGAACCCCGCCATCGTCTATGCCTCGCTGTGGCAGATGGGACGCACGCCCTGGTCGATGACGAGCGGCGGCCCGGGGAGCGGCCTCTACAAGTCGACCGACGAGGGCAAGACCTGGACGCGCCTGGCGGGCCACGGGCTGCCGGACGGGGTGCTCGGCAAGATCGGCGTGTCGGTCGCCGGCGGCGACGACGGCGACCGGGTCTACGCGCTGATCGAGGCCAAGGACGGCGGCCTGTATCGATCGGACGATGGCGGCGCGCACTGGAAGCTGATCAACGCCGCCCAGGCCTTCCGCCAGCGCGCCTGGTACTTCACGCGGGTGTACGCCGACCCGCGCGACCCGAACACGGTCTACATCGTCAATACCGGGTTCTACCGGTCGACCGACGGCGGCGACACGTTCGCGCGCCTGCGCGTGCCGCACGGCGACAACCACGGCTGCTGGATCGACCCGCTGGACACCAAGCGGATGATCGTCGGCAACGACGGTGGCGCCACGATCACGATCGACGGCGGGAAGACCTGGAGCTCGCTGTACAACCAGCCGACGGCGCAGTTCTATCATGTCGCCACCGACAACCGGTTTCCGTACTACGTCTACGGCGCCCAGCAGGACAACAGCTCGGTGGCGATCGCCAGCCGGAGCGATTACGGCGCGATCACCAGGCGCGACTGGTATCCGGTCGGCGGCGGGGAGAGCGGCTACGTCGTGCCGGATCCGACCGACCCGGACGTGATCTACGCGGGCTCGTACTTCGGCATCCTCACCCGGGAGGACCGGCGGACCGGACAGGTGCGCGACATCTCGCCCTGGCCGGAGGACCCTGACGGCCTGCCGGCGTCGGCGGCGAAGTACCGGTTCACCTGGACGGCGCCGTTCGCCATCTCACCGCAGAATCCGCACGTCATCTATACCGCCTCGCAGGTCCTCTTCCGGTCGACCGACGGCGGTTCGAGCTGGACGGCGATCAGCCCGGATCTCTCCCGCAACGACAAGAGCAAGCAGCAGTCGTCCGGCGGGCCGATCACCAAGGACAATGCCAGCGCCGAGTACTACGACCTGGTCTACAGCATCGCGCCGTCGCCGGTCCGCGCGGGCGAGATCTGGGTCGGGACGGACGATGGCCTCGTGCAGCTGACGCAGGACGAAGGGAAGACCTGGAAGAACGTGACGCCGAAGGGGCTGCCCGAGTGGGCCAAGGTCGCGCAGATCCAGGCCTCGCCGTTCGACGCCGGCACGGCCTACGTGGCGGTCGATGCGCACAAGCTGGGTGACGACCGGCCCTACATCTTCCGGACGCGCGACTTCGGACAGACCTGGACCGCCATTACCGACGGCCTGGCGGCGCCGGCGTACGTCCATGTCGTCCGCACGGATACCGTGCGGAAGGGGCTGCTGTTCGCCGGCACGGAGACAGGCGCCTACGTCTCGTTCGACGATGGCGCCCACTGGCAGTCACTGCAGCTCAACCTGCCGACCACGAGCGTGCGGGACTTCGCCGTCAAGGACAACGACCTGATCGTCGCCACGCACGGGCGCTCGTTCTGGATCCTCGACGACATCACGCCGCTGCGGCAGGCGACGGCCGCCATGGCGCAGGACGCGGCGCACCTGTTCGAGCCGGCGCCGGCGATCCGGATCCGCCGCGGCAACGGATCGGGCGGCGGCCTCGTCGGGGCGGCCCGCAACCCGCCCGACGGCGCGATGCTCGATTACTACCTGGCCTCGCCCGCGAAGGGACCGGTCACGATCGAGATCGACGACGCGGCCGGCAAGCTCGTGCGCCGGCTGTCGAGCGAGAAGCCGGCCCCGCATCCGGAGCCGATGTTCGGATTCCGGCGGCCGCCGGAACGGCTCCCGACGTCGGCCGGCATGCACCGGATCGTCTGGAATCTGCGGTACGACGTGCCGCCGTACATCCAGTCGAAGATCGCGCCGGTCTATGACGAGGGCGATCCGCTCGGGCCGATGGTGCTGCCGGGCGAGTACCGGGTGACGCTGACCGTCGACGGTCACGCCTACACGCAGCCGC
>Ga0307374_10011817_pt1 | contig 12334 bp, 16 predicted proteins | sample OX3MG_FD_202532 | JGI IMG/M metagenome (GOLD analysis project Ga0307374, IMG submission 202532) | Soil microbial communities from Risofladan, Vaasa, Finland - OX-3 | ecosystem: Environmental > Terrestrial > Soil > Coastal area > Acid sulfate soil | place: Finland: Risofladan, Vaasa | collected...
CTTTACTTCGGCCCGTGGTACCGCAAGTCGCCGTTCTTCGAAGCAACGCTGCGATGGGGCTGCAAGGCGTATGACATTTACAACCACATGTACCTGCCCGCCTACTACGATGAACTCGCCGCGGAGTACTGGGCCTTGGTGAATGACGTCACGCTGTGGGACGTCGGCGTTGAGCGCGTCGTTGAGATCAGCGGGTCAGACGGATTCGAGCTCGCCAACGCGCTGACCTGCCGCGACCTTACGAAGTGCGCGGTTGGGCAAGGCAAGTACGCGCCGATCATTGCTCCGGACGGCGGCATCGTCAATGATCCGGTTCTGCTCCGACGTGAGGAGAACACCTGATACGAGAATGGCCCCAGCCGGGCGCGCGGCAGCGAACCCTGGCCTGGTGGTCATCGGTTCGGGGCCGTTGCAGGCGTGCGGGTCAGGCTGCGGTCTGGAGGCTGACGGTGTGGCCGAGGGCTTGGAGTCTTGCGATCAGGCGCCGGGTTTCCCTGTCGGGGTCGAGGCGGCGGGTGAAGAAATCTGCGCCGAGCTCGTCGTAGGGTCTGCAGGTGGCCAGGACGTGCCAGATGATGACGAGCATCGCGTGCGCGACGACCATGATCGCTTTCTTCTTCGCGGTCGGGCTGCGGTAACCGCCCCATTTCATCACGTGCCGGTGGTAGAGGGCCTTGAGGTAGCCGTGGTGGCGGACCGCAGACCAGGCGGCCTCGACCAGGACCGGCTGGAGATGCTGGTTGCCGTGGCGGGGTCTGCCGGAGCGGCGTTTCCCGGCGGACTCGTGGTTGCCGGGGCACAGGCCGGCCCAGGAGGCGAGGTGGGCGGCGTCGGGGAAGTACTCGGTGACGTTCGCTCCGATCTCGGAGATGACCGCGGCGGCGGTCAGCGGGCCGATGCCCGGGATCGTGGTCAGCAGGTCCCGCTCGACCCGAAAGGGCGCCATCATCGCCTCGACCTGCTCGTCCAGCTTCGCGATCATCGCATCGAGGTGGCCGATGTGGTCCAGGTGCAGGCGGCACATCAGGGCGTGATGGTCGCCAAACCGGCCCTCCAGCGCCATCTCCAGGTCACCGATCTTGGAGCGCATCCGGCCCAGGGCCAGATCGGCCAGCACCGCCGGGCGGCGCTCGCCGTCGATCAGGGCCTCGATCATCGCCTGGCCGGACTTGGTCGCGATGCTGGAAGCCACCGAGTCGATCTTGATGCCGGCGTCCTGGGAGCACGTTGCCGAGCCTTTGCAGCTCGGAGGTCTTCGACTGCACGACCTTGGTCCGGTACCGGATGACGTCGCGGGCGGCCTTGATGTCCGCGGGCGGGATGAAGCTGCCCCGCAGCAGCCCGCACTCCAGCAGGTGCACTAGCCACTCAGCATCGGCAAGATCAGTTTTGCGGCCCGGCACGTTCTTGACATGCCCGGCGTTGCACACCAGCACCTGCTCGAACTTGCCGTGCTCGAGCAGCGCGTGGTAGACGGGCATGCTGTAGATTCCGGTCGCCTCCATCGCCACGTGCGTGACGCCGAGGGAGTCCAGCCACCGGGCAGCCTCCCGCAGCACCCCGTAGAACGTCTTGATGGTGCGCTTGCGCGTCACCCGGCCGTCCGGCCCGCCGCCGGGCAGCCGCACCGCCACCGCGATCACGTCCTTGCCGACATCGACCGCCGCGCACCGCTCGTACAGAACCTGCATCTCTGCCAGCCTCCCAGCTCACGTAGGGGTAACGGACGCGCATGCCGCCCGCGGAGCCCTGCAGTGAACTAAGAAACTGATACTCGCGTTCGCGACGCAACCGGGGGACACCCGAAGGTGAGGGCTCCAGCGTCAATCTTTTGGACGGTCTCGCAGAGCCAAGCCGAGCCGACGTCGGCGGGCCACATGCGCACCGCCATTCTCATCCACCGGGAGCGGCCCGAAGGGCGCCATCAATATCTTTTGGGCAAACGAGCCTTTGGTATCCAAAGGCTCAGAGCCTAGACGCCCATCTCTGGACGGACTATTATGACGATATGCTTCAGCCGCACTTTTCGCTGCCTATGCGCATATTGACCGTCACGGTTCTGCTTGTCGGCCTCATCGTTATAGGCAATATTGTCCGGCCCGCTGTTGCGCATGCCGATTACTGCGATCCAGAAGATGCGTTGTTCATACAACAAGACAAGTCTGTCGACGCTTACGGCAGCGAGGCGAATATCTATCTGCGAGATCGTGATCTGGACCAGAGCTGCTCGGATCGTGCTGCATGGAGTATGGTTAATGTAATCTCGCGAGATTATAACAATAATGCCGAGGCTGGATATCGGGAACTTGACGGCTCGCCTCACACATTCACGGCTCGTGTGTGTTGGCAAATGGGCAACGCTCAGAGTTGCTCATACAGTGCATCGCTAAATGCCGGCAATTGGTATGCGTTCAAGGTAGCCAGCCTCGGTTCAAACTACTTTGACGGCTGGTACGACTCTCATGACGGCACTGGCTGGCACCTTATCAGTAGTGCTGGTCCAGATATGGGATACAGCAACGGAATAGCCATGGCAGAAACGGGCCGACATGGTGAGAACACTGGCGCCCTTGATCACCATAAGGGTCTAACTTACAAGAATGCACTTGGAGATTGGCCGGACTGGGCACAGCAGTTCAAGTCAACCACTTACGGGCGTTCACCGGATGGGGTTAACGGCATTCCCGGTTATAATTACGATAAGATCAGTAATACGGAATATGAAGTATGCCAGAACGGTGGTTCTTGTCCATGGCAGTAAGAACTGAGCTTGCGGCCAAAGCGCAGTCACCTGATACGTCATCGAGCTATGCCTGGTCGGCATCCCGGGTGGCCATAGTAATGATGACGCTGGCAGCGTGTCTTCTAGTTGGCGGAATCCTCACTGCTTGTTCGCCCGCGCTAAGTGCAACTAGATCCTCCCACTCCGATGGCGGTGCCCCTGCTGACGCTGGTGGTTCATCGTGGCAGAATCCTATTGACGGCGTTGCTGTCGCTTCGCTGCCTGATGCGCAGCAAGACGTGGATTTCCCACTGGTCACCATGCCTAACATGGGAAGCCCGTCGACTATCCTTGTCACTCCGAATGAGTCGGCTGCTGACACGGTAGTTGTGTTGCAGTATCAAAGCTCCTCGTCTGGCCTCATAAACGTATATGAGGAGGCGACCACCATGAGTTCAGCGGAATTCCAGAATGTGATAAACAGCTGGGTCGCCCTCAATGGTCAGGCTAATACGACCGGCTCGTCAACTGCTGTGACATTGAGCAATGGCCTACCCGGCCTTATCACCACGACCTCGGACGGCAGCAATTCTGATATTAGATGGATACAGGGCGCTGTCGAGTATACCATTCGTGGGCCATCGCTAACCCAGCAGTCATGCACGACGTTCGCGAACTCGTTGGCTGGAGCGGTATCCGCCGCAGGCTGATATGCAGCTGCCGGAGTAGTAGCCAGTGACCGCCTAGCTAGAAGTGGCCGACGTGATAGTTAATGCGCTTTCCGTTTATGGCCTGCACCAGTGGGCGCGTTCCGAGCGGACGGGGAAGCGTGACGCTGACCGTGATCACGCCAACGGCCTCGACGTGACAACCGCTGACGCCTCGATTCACTAGGCGAAGAGTGACCCGACCCGGGAGTGACCGAGCGATCAGCAGTGGGCGATGCCCGCATGGCTTTGCGGCATGAACCGTGATCGTCCTTCCGTCCGGGCTGACCTCGACCGGCGAAGTCACGGGCGGATATTTGGGCGGCACCGGTAGAGCGGAGCTACATCCAAGGCCGATAAGCATTAGAACCCCAGCTAGCGGGAGGCCTAGCGCTAGCCTCATCATGATCACCGCCTGAGTGGCCGGACTGCACAGATCGATTCTCGCGGGCGATGGCCTATATGACAACTGAGGCGACGTGTCGCGTGCCACGCACGTGGCCGCCAGCACACTGACAATATTGGCCTGCCTGCTGCGCCTCGTCATCCTCGCAGGCGGCAAGACCCGGGAGAGCGGGCGACGAGTCAAGGTTGGCGAAGGCATCGCGTAGCGACGCCCGGCAGGGCGGCCTTGACGTGGCGGACACGAGCCGGACCATCAGGAGCGAGGAAGACGGCTCAAGCCCGACCCGCGACAGGCCCGATGCCTTCACTGGTGGAGCGGAAGTGTGCACGGTCCGGGCGGCGCGCGCCCGCGCGAGCGGCCATCAAAGGCTGAGCGCGGCGCGGGAAGCGCCGCCGCGGTGCCGCGTAGCGGTGCCGCTCTTGATCTAAGTACGGGCTAATTCGGCAGTGCTGGCCGGTGGTAGAGCGCGGATGGCCGTGCTGATGTCGTTCATAGATCTGGCCAGGGCTCGGACGTTCGCGTCGGTGAGTTCGCGGGCCTTGCGCGGGCTGGGTGCGTATCCGATGACGGGTACTCCGGCCACGAGCCCGGCCAGGACGTCGCTGGCTGAGTCTCCGATGAATACGCATCGGGCGCCTACCGTGTCAAGCCTGCTCACCGCTGCCCGGACCAGGTACGGGGAAGGCTTCATCAGTTCCGCGTCCGTTCCGTCTCTGCCTTCGACCAGGGCAACATCGTGTTCCAAACCGTGCATCGCGAGGTAGGCGCGGATGGCGTCACCGGAGTTGTTGCTGACGATAGCGACCGTCCTGCCGGTGGCGCGGGCCTGCCTGATCAGGTCCGCTGTTCCGGGCGTGGGCTGCGCGGTGGCTACGGCTCGGACTTCAAGGGCGGTCAGCAGCTTTTGAACTACTGCGGCCGTCTGCCGGCCGAGCTGAGTCGTGCCGCGGAACACGTCAAGGGGGTCGTCCGACGGCTGGTGATCCTCGGGCAGCACGATGCCATCCCGGGCGAGCTGCTCGCGGAGAGTCCGGGCGACCTCGGGAGCCGGGAGTCCGGCGTAGACATCGCAGACCGGTCCGTCGAAGTCGAGCAGGATGTACCGCGCGCGTGCAATCAGCGCTTCAAGCTCGGTCACTGCTGGTCGCGGCTGACGGTGTTCCACATGCTGTCGAACCAGTCCTGGGCCTGACCCAGGTACTGGCCGCCGATCCCGGCCGGGTCGTCGCTGGCGTAGTGGAACAAGGTCACGTCCTTGCCCATCAGGTCGAACATCGGCACCGGCTGGCCGCCGAGGCGGACGGTGTGCTCGGTGATCGGGTAGAACCCGAAGAACGCCTCGTCCCGGTTCAGGATGTACAGCTTGAACGTGGCCGCCCCGCCGTGCACCCGGACCTGTGCCGAAGCGTCGGCCACCAGGCCGAGGTCGGCTAGCTCGCCCACTGATTCGAGGATCGCGTCGGTGTGGCGTCGGGTGATCTGCTTGGCCCGCTTCCGGAAGGCGGGCTCGTCGCCCTGGTCCTCGGCCCGGCAAGGGAACGCCCACGGTCGCCCGGTGTCCGGTATCAGGATGCGTACCGCGATCGAATCAGGCCGAAGCTGCCCGGTCCTGATCTTGTCGAGCGGTTCCTGCATCACGCCGTGCAGGGTCTCGCCGGAGAACCCGGCGAAGTCGATCGTCACCTTCGGCTGCTCGAATGCCTGCTCGACATGGGGACGGAGCGCAACGGCGCGGGTGGTGCGCTCGCGCACGAACACGCCGCTGCCCTGGCGGGACACGATCAGCCCTTCATCCCGCAGGATGCGGATGGCTTGCTGGACGGTCATCCTGGCCACGCCGTAGCGGCTGGCCAGCTCGTTGCCTGACGGCAGTTTCTCGCCGGGGGCGAGCTTGCGGGTCAGGATGGCGGCCCGGAGCGCGTTCGCCACCTGTTGGTACGGGGGCCGCGGGTCATCGGGGTCAAGGCTCATGATCACCAGTGTAGTTGTCAGTTGACTGGCCTGCCTAGGAAAGTTAGTGAGATTCCTTGACTTGGCTAGCCACGCTGTGCCAATCTAGTTGAACAGCAATGCTAGCCAGGTTGGTTGGCGGACTGACAGGAGGTGAGGGCATGGCCCTCAGGAACGGCTCGCGGTTCGGCGTGAGCACGCAGGAGGTCTTCCCGGCTGGGTGTCATCTGCTGCCGGACTCGATCGCGGAGGCGATGGATTACGACGAGAAGACCAAGACCCGCCGTCCGGCGGTGGACAAGGTGACCGGCAAGCGGGTGTGGCAGTGCCGGGTGCAGGACATGGACCCCGAGCTGGCGGGCCGGTCCCGCGAGGCCGTGGTCAAGATTCTCGCGGATCAGATGCCGCAGCCGCCGACCCGGCAGTTGTTCGAGGCGGTGGAGTTCGAGGGCCTGGTCGTCACCCCGTACGTCACCGACCGCGGCCGCCTGGCCTATTCGCTGCGCGCTACCGGCCTGAAGGCCGCCCGCCACCAGGCCGGGAAGGACGCGGCCTGATGCCCGCCAGGCGCGTAACCGCGCTGACCGTCCCGGTAGACGGACGGTCCGGGGTCGGGTTCGAGTCCTACCCGGGCCGCACGCCGTTGCTGACCATCATCGCCACGCGCCCCGCGCTGTTGGTGACCTTGACCCTGCCCGAGCACCTGGACGAGGGTCACGTGCGGTCCTACCGCGGCCTGCCCGCCCTGCGCGAGGTGACCGCATGACTGCGAGCACGGCCCACCTCACCATCCGCGGTGACGGCCTAACCGGCGTGGACGTCAGCCTCAGGCTGACCCCGGGCTCGTTCATCCGCTGCTGCCTCTACCAGGACCGGCCCCCGATCCTGACCCTGGACGACGGCCCCGTGCACGTCTCCGTGTCGGCGCCCGACCCCGAGCACATCACCGACGACGACCTGGCCGCCGCCCGCGACCTCGCCGCCGCGGTCACCACGTACCTGTCCGACCTCGAACACCACCACGCCGCCCAGACCTCGGGTCAGGCGGCGTGATCAGGCGGGGCGGCCCGTTAGCTGGCACTGGCGGGCCGCCCCTGGTTCTCTCCCCGCACCTAGCAAGGAAGAGGTGACCAGGATGCGTCCTGTCGTCTCCGGCCAGCAACTCGCCCAAGTGCAAAACGGTGACCCGTTCGCCCCGCCAGTCTGGCGGGCACCGGTCTACCACACCCCCGGCTGGCTCATCGCCGCCGCCCAGATCGCCCGCACCCTGTGGGCCATCACCCGGTTCCTGGCCCGGCACCCGATCGCCGTCCTCGCCGCGCTGGCGCTGGCCGGGGCGTGGCGGCTGGTGAACTGGCCTGGTCCCGTCGCCCTGGCCGTCCTCGCCGCCGTGGCGCTCATCGTGTGGCGGATGCGGTGGCCTGCATCGTTCACCCGGTGGGTGCACCGCCCCGCAGTGAGCAAGTGGCGGCGCTGGCACTACGCCCGGCACTGGGCCGCCGTCATGACCATCGCCCGCCTCGCGGTCGCCCATCATGGCCGGGTCCTGGTCCCCGCCATGGGCAAGGTCACCTCATCCGGCTGCACCGACCTGGTCCGGGTCCGCCTGGTGTCCGGGCAGTGCCCCGCCGACTACTCCGCCCGGACCGACAACCTGGCCCACGGCTTCGGCGCCTACCTGTGCCGGGTCCGCACCAACCGGCCCGGCTGGATCACCCTCGAACTCGTCAGGCGTGACGCCCTGGCCGCCATCATCCCCGCGTTCCCCACCCCCGCCGCCGCTGACCTGCGGGCGCTGCCGGTCGGCCGCCGCGAGGACGGCACCGTCTGGCACGTCCGGCTGCACGGCACCCACCTCCTCGTCGCGGGCTCGACCGGTGCCGGGAAAGGCTCGATCCTGTGGGGCCTGATCCGCGCCCTGCTCGGCCACCTGCAAACGGGAACCGTCCGGGTCCTGGCCGCTGACCCGAAGCTGATGGAACTGGCCTACGGCCGCGCCATCTTCGACCGCTACGGCCAGTACGAATCCGACCCTCCCGCCATCGTCGCGATGCTGGAGCAAGCCGTCCGAGACATGCAAGCGAGGGCCGCGGTCCTGGCCGGGAAGCAGCGCGACCACACCCCGACCACCGGGTACCCGTTCACCGTAGTGATGGTGGATGAGGTGGCGTTCCTGACCGCCTACCACCCCGACAAGCAGCTCCGCGAACGCGTCAAGGCCGCCCTCGCCACCCTGACCACCCAGGGCCGCGCGGTCGGCTACTGCGTCGTGGCCGCGCTGCAGGACCCGCGCAAAGAGGTCCTGTCGATCAGGAACCTGTTCCCCGACCGCATCGCCATGCGCCTCGACGAACCCGAGCAGGTAGACATGGTGGCCGGAGACGGCGCCCGCGACCGCGGGGCACAGGCCGACCTCATCTCACCCATCCCCGCCATCGGCGCCGGAGTCGCCTACGTCCGCCTCGAAACCGACCCCGACCCGGTACGGGTCCGCGCCGCCTGGATATCCGATGACGACATCAGGGGCATGGCCGCCTGCGCAGACCCGGAGCCCGGTCCCGCACCCGACGACCTGGCCGAGGTGCTGGCGATCGAGGCAGGAGCCGCCGCATGAACGCCCCCGCGACCTGGCGGACCGACGACACCTGCCCGTGCTGCGCCACCCGCCTGCACATCACAGACACTCCCGCCGCGGTCACGTTCGAGTGCGGGGCCTGCGGCTGGACCCTGACCGCTGACCTGGCGGCCGGGGGAGCGACCCGATGACGGCCCGGGCGCTCCGCCTCGCGTCGCCGCTTGCCCGGGATGCGCTTCGTCAGGTCACGTCCGATCGGGGTGGGTGCATCCGCCCGGTGCAGCTCCGCCGCACCAACGTAGACACCGGCGAGGTCACCCAGGTACTGATCCCGTGCGGCTCGACCTTCGAGTCCGTATGCCCGGCCTGCGCGCGACGCGCCAAGAGCCTGCGCGCCGAGCAATGCCGCAACGGCTGGCACCTCGAGCACGAACCACCCGACCACCGGCCCCCGGCCACCGAAGACCAGGAGTTCTGGCTCGGCCTCCGCGCCCGCGCCCAGGTCCTGCGTGATCAGGCCGAAGCGGCCGGGCAGGACACCGCCGACCTGGACGCCGCCATCATCGAGCTCGATGACGAGCTCACCGCTACCGGCATCCGCGGCACGCTCCGCCACACGAGCGGCACCAGCGACGACGGGGGCACCCCGGCTCGGCGGGTACGGTCCACCCGTCGCCGCCAGGATGTCTCGGCCCTGCCCAAACGGCCGATGACCACCCGGACGACCGGCAAGACCTACACCGCCCCGGATGGCACAAAGTACAGGCCGTCCATGTTCGTCACGCTGACGTGTGATAGCTATGGCCGCGTCCTGGAGGACGGTACCCCGGCCGATCCCGGGACCTACGACTATCAGCGGGCCGCGCGGGACGCGATCCACTTCGCCGCCCTGTTCGACAGGCTGGTGCAGAACCTGCGCCGGTACCTCGGCTACCACCTCCAGTACTTCGCCGCCATCGAGCCCCAGCGGCGACTCGCCCCGCACGTGCACGTCGCGTTCCGCGGCGCCATCGCCCGCGCCGACCTCCGCCAGGTCATCGCGGCCACCTACCACCAGGTCTGGTGGCCCTCCACGGAGATTGTGCGGTTCTCCAGTGACGAGCTGCCGCAGTGGCATAAGGCCACCGGCCGGTACGTCGATCCTGCTACCGGGGAGCTGCTGCCGACCTGGGATGAGGCCCTGGACGCGATCGGCCCAGACGACGAGCCGGTGCACGTGGCACGGTTCGGGCCGAAGTTCGACGCCCAGGGCGTGCTCGCCGGGAGCCGCGACGCCAAGCGCTGTATCGGCTACCTGACCAAGTACCTGACCAAGCAGATCAGCCAGTGCCACACCGCCGACAGCGACGCCCAGGCCGACCACACTGCCCGGCTCCTGGACGCGTTGCGGTATGAGCCGTGCTCCCCGACGTGTGCGAACTGGCTGCGCTACGGCATCACTCCGAAGGCCCCACGCCCGGGCCTGACCCCTGGCCAGTGCAAGGGGAAGGCCCACCGGGCCGAGCATGTCGGCTACGCCGGACGGCGCGTGCTGACGTCACACAAGTGGTCCGGCAAGACGCTCGATGACCACCGCGCCGACCGCAAGGCCTGGCTGGTCGCCATGCTCGATCTTCCGGCAACTGACCCGGCCAACTATCAATGGGAACGCGTCACGCCATCCGACCGCGACGCCATGACACCCACCCGCAAGCTCCTGCGCGTCCTGGACGACCGCACCCGATGGCGCACCGCCCTGGCCGAGGCCCGGCTCAGAGCGCAAGAGGCGGCGTGATCAGACATGACCCCTGCCGCCGAACCGGTTCCGAGCCGACACCTCTACAAAGTGACCGAGGCCATGACCCTGCTGTCCATGAGCCGCAGCGTGATCTACGAGCAAATTCGCTCGGGCCGCCTGCGCTCGGTCAAGCAGGGCCGGTCCCGGCTCATCCCGGCCTCGGCCATCGCTGATTACGTCGCGCTGCTAGAGACCGAAGCCAGGGCGGCATGATGGCTGCCCGCCGAAGCCGAGGTGATGGCGGCCTGTCCTGGGACAGCGTCCGGCAACGCTGGGTGGCGTCGGTGACTGTCGGCTACTCCGCGCAAGGCAAACGCATCGTGCGGCGAGCCCGCGGGAGGACTAAGACTGAGGCGCAGCGCAAGCTCAAGGAACTGATCAGGGACCACGACGACGGCCTAGCGGCCGGTCCTCAAGGCTATACGGTCGCCCAAGCCGTCAACGATTGGCTGCGCTACGGCTTGAGTGGCCGCGACCGCGCGACCGTCGAGAAGTGCACGATCCTGGCGAATACTCATGTGATCCCTGCCCTGGGCGCACGTAAGCTACGCGAGCTTTCGGCAGACGACGTCGATAGGTGGCTGGCGGATAAGGCGCAAGTGGTCAGCACCAGGACGCTCCGCGAGGTTCGGTCGGTCCTGAAGCGCTCGATCACACGGGCGCAGGCCCGAGACATGGTGAAGCGCAACGTCGTGCTGCTCTGCGATGTGCCACAGGGTCGGGCTGGTCGGCCGTCTAAGTCGCTGACCTTGCACCAGGCCGAGGCGCTGCTGAAAGCCGCAGCAGACAGTGACCTGCACGCCTATATCGAGCTGTCGCTCCTGATCGGTGCGCGAACAGAGGAACTCCGCGCGCTCACCTGGGCGCATGTGGCCTTGGACAGCGACCCGCCCGCCGTTATGGTCTGGCGATCCGTCCGAGCCGGGGGAGACACCAAGACGCGCAAGTCACGACGGACATTGGCGCTGCCGCGACGGTGCGTGGCCGCCCTGGATGATCATCAGCAGCGTCAGGAGCGGATCAAGGCCGCCGCTGGCCTGCGATGGCAAGAGCACGGGCTCGTCTTCCCATCCCGGGTTGGAACCCCGGCCGACGCCTCCCACATCCGCAGGTCGTTCCGGCGCGTGGTGGAAGCCGCTGGGCTAGACCCGGCCGAGTGGACCCCGCGCGAGCTGCGGCACAGCTTCGTGTCCCTGCTCTCCGATGCGGGCGTGCCGATCGAGCAGATATCTCGGCTGGTTGGGCACACCGGCACAACGACCACGGAAACGATCTACCGCAAGCAGATTCGGCCCGTCCTGGTCCAGGGCGCCGACGCCATGGACGCGATCTTTCCGGCAGGCAGCCATGAAGGCTAGTTACTCACTTAGTTACTCAGCGCCGAACCTAGCCGGGCCGAGTGCCTGGTGTCAGGCTGGTGAACTGGTCGGGGTGGCCGGATTTGAACCGGCGGCCTCTTCGTCCCGAACGAAGCGCGCTGCCAAGCTGCGCCACACCCCGGCGACCGCGTACGGAGTCTAGCCCATCCGCGGAACGAGTGTGAGCACGGTTGCCTCCGGACGGCAGGCCAGCCGTACCGGGGCATAGGGGGACGTGCCGAGTCCGGCCGATACGTGCAGGAACGCGCGCTGGCGCGGACCGGGGCCGGACGGGTGCTGGTGCAGGCCGCGCGCACGGGCAGAGTCGATGCCGCAGTTGGTCACGAGCGTGCCGAAACCGGGCAGGCGGATCTGGCCGCCGTGGGTGTGACCGGCGAGTAGGAGGTCGAAACCGTCGGCGACGAATCGGTCCATGACGGCGGGCTCCGGTGAATGCATCACGCCGAGCCGCAGATCAGCGGCCGGATCCGCCGGGCCCGCGATCTCGGAGTACCTGTCCCTGCTGACGTGCGAGTCATGCACGCCGGCCACCTCGATGTCGAAGTCGCCGACCTTGACCCGGCCGCGCCGGTTGTTCGCGTTCATCCAGCCCGCGGCCTCCAGGCTCGCGCCAAGCTCGGCCCACGGCAGGTCAGGAACATGGCGCTTGTGCTCGTCGGCACTTGTCTTCCAGATGTAGCGCGCCGGGTTCTTCGGCACCGGCGAGTACAGATCGTTCGATCCGTAGACGAACACGCCTGGCCGGTCCAGCAGCGGCCCGAGCGCATCAAGCAGAGGTATAACGGAGCGCTTGGCGGCAATCGAGTCACCAGTGTTGA
>Ga0307374_10011818_pt1 | contig 12333 bp, 13 predicted proteins | sample OX3MG_FD_202532 | JGI IMG/M metagenome (GOLD analysis project Ga0307374, IMG submission 202532) | Soil microbial communities from Risofladan, Vaasa, Finland - OX-3 | ecosystem: Environmental > Terrestrial > Soil > Coastal area > Acid sulfate soil | place: Finland: Risofladan, Vaasa | collected...
ACGCCAGCGACTCATGGGATGCGCGATTGTCGGGTGGGATGGGAAAGTATAACGGCGATCACCGTCGGCGAGGCGCGCTCAACCAGGATGCCGTCTGGCCGAGCCATAGCAGGATCAGCACGATGGCGAGCTTTTCCATGAAGCCGCGGGCCGGGATGTGGGCCAGGGCGTAAACCCACAACACCATGAACTCGAACACCGCCAGCTCCAGAGCCGGACGGAAATGCGACCGCCAGGCGGGATCCTGCCGGAATCCCCACGATTGGATAAGCATGCCGAAACTGGTGGCGATGAAGGCTAGCGCCGCGGCCAACACATGGATGCTGCCGTGTACGGTCAGTTGATCGTTGGTATCGGTGGGCGAGAGCGCCGTCACCACCACCCCGGCGGCGCCGAGTATGAACAGCACCAGGGTTATGGCGCTGCGCGCCTGCGCAGCGCTGCCAGCGTAGCAGCCGACAGCCAGCAATACGATGGCGGCGGCGAGCGTATAGAAGGCCGCATGCAGCCAGCCGTTGTAGGGTCCGAGCAGGTAGAAACTCAGGGGGGTGCCCATGAAGCTATAGTCCGGGCGCAGGAATTGTAATAGCGTCGCCACCAGGAAAAAGAACAGCACGCCTGTCAAAGCGAGTCCGCCACACAGGTGCACCAACAGGTTTTTTTTATTCATGCGGTTATCATAATGGCTTATGGTTTTTAACTATTACAATCGCTTGAGCGCCAAGAACAAGCGCATCTATCTTGCCAGCGACAAAATCGAAGTCATCGTGCTGCCGGAGCCGATGCCGCTGTGGCCGATGACGGAGAAACTGGCGGCGGCACTCAGGACGGACAAGCGCGCCGTGGTGGAGACGGTCTGCAAACAACTGGCATCCGGCATGTTACTGCAACTCAAGGCACCGCCGGTACAGATCAAAGTCATGGCTGTCAGGCCCTCCAATGATTACGGCGAATTGCACGGTTTTTATGCAGGCGTGGAAGGCAGACTCAAGGTCGCCAAGATCACCTTATGGATGCGCACCGCGCAACGCAAGCAGGTGGTGGCGTTCAGGAGTTTTCTGCGCACCTTCCTGCATGAGCTGTGCCATCATCTGGATTATGAATACCTGAAATTCGAGGACTCCTTTCACACCGAGGGGTTTTACAAGCGGGAATCCTCGCTGTTTCACCAGCTGGTGACCGCCGCCGCTGCCTCAGGCGACTAACACGCCAGAGCCTGCAGCAACTGGCGGTGCGCTAAAGTGTTGAGCACATCGCCAGTCTCCAGCTACGCGCGCCGTGCCTGATTGGCACCGAAATGCATGTCGGCGAGGCCCGCAATGCTGTGGGCATCGGTGGAGACCGCCCGTGATCTTCAGGCCCTGAAACAGCAGTTTGATGCGTTTCGGGCCAAGACCCGACCAGCTCGCTCACAGCCCTCGGCCACCAGTTCCGCCATGCCTCGGGAATAGCCAACCACCAAACGCGCCGCGTTGCGATAAGCACGCGCCCGGAACGGGTTGGCATCCTCGATCTCCAGCAGGTCCGCGAAGCGCTTGAAGAGTTCGGCGAACTTGGCATTGGCGGCGGGCATACCGTGCTCTGTGTTCGTTGTATTAACAAAGATAGTCCAGCTGAGGCGATACGGCGCTGATCTGGGTCAGGTAAACTTTCCCCGGCGCGGCTTTTGCCCGAAAATGACCCTGCACTCCGAAATATTCATCTTTCCAGGAGGCCCATGTGGCCAGCTACTCCGCCCCTCTGCGCGACATGCGGTTTGTCTTGAATGAACTTGCGGACTTGGCAAGTGTGGCCCACTTTCCGGGCTACAACGAGGCCACGCCGGAACTGGTGGACTCGGTGCTGGACGCGGCCAGCAGGTTTGCCGCCGATGTGATTGCGCCGCTCAATGCCTCCGGGGATCAGGAAGGCGCCAAGTTCAAGGATGGCGTAGTCACCACGCCCAAGGGCTTCAAGGAGGCTTACACGCGTTTTGTGGCGGACGGCTGGAATGCGCTTGCCATTCCGGCGGAATACGGCGGCCAAGGTCTGCCGCAACTGTTATCCGCGCCGTTGCAGGAAATGTGGCAGGCAGCCAACATGTCCTTCGCGCTGTGTTCGCTGCTGACACAGGGAGCCGTGGAAGCGTTGCTCCTGAGTGGTTCCGAGGCACTGAAGCGGTACTTCCTGCCGAGAATGGTTTCCGGTGAGTGGACCGGCAGCATGAATCTGTCCGAACCCCAGGCGGGTTCGGATCTGGCGGCGGTGCGCTGCCGCGCGCTGCGCGTGGGCGATCATTACAAACTCACCGGCCAGAAGATATTCATCACCTACGGCGAACACGACTGGACGGAGAACATCATTCATATGGTGCTGGCGCGCACTCCGGATGCGCCCGCCGGGGTTAAGGGTATCTCCATGTTCCTGGTGCCCAAGTTCCTGGTGAATACCGACGGTTCCATCGGCAAGCGTAATGATGTGCAGTGCGCTTCCATCGAGCACAAGCTTGGCATTCACGCCAGCCCCACGGCGGTGATGAGTTACGGCGAACAAGGCGGGGCCGTCGGCTATCTGATCGGCGAGGAAAACCGCGGACTCGAATACATGTTCATCATGATGAACCTGGCGCGCTTCGATGTGGGTGTGCAGGGTTTGGGAATCGCCGATCGCGCCTGGCAGCAGGCACGCTTGTATGCCCAGGAGCGGGTGCAGAGCGCCGATATCAGCGAACGCCATGGTCAACCGGTGACCATCGTCCACCATCCGGATGTGCGCCGCATGCTGATGAGCATGAAGGCGCGCGTCGAGGCCATGCGTGCGGTCGCTTATGTGACCGCATCTGGGCTGGACCGGGCCCTGCGTCACCCCGACGTGCAGCAGCGAGCGCAAGCGCAGGCTTTTGTGGATCTGATGATTCCGGTGGTCAAAGGCTGGTGTACGGAAAATGCCATTGATATCACTTCCCTCGGCATCCAAGTGCACGGCGGCATGGGCTATATCGAGGAAACCGGTGTCGCCCAGTATTTCCGCGATGCGCGTATCAGCACCATTTATGAAGGAACCACCGGAATTCAGGCGAAGGATTTGATCGGCCGCAAAATTGCCCGTGACCAGGGCATGGCCGCCAAGGCGCTCATCGGCATGATGCGCACTACCGAAAAAGAATTGGCAAACGCCCAGGGCGAGATGCTGAAAGCCATCGGCACGCGGCTGTCCGCGGGCATCGAGGCACTGGAAGAAGCGATGAACTGGCTGGTGAGCCATTACGCCAGCGATGTGAAAGCCGCGGCCGCCGGTTCGGTGCCGTTCCTGATGCTGGTCGGTGTCGTCAGCGGTGGCTGGCAGATGGCACGCGCCGCCTTGATTGCGCAGAAAAAACTTGATGCCGGCGCGGGCGACGCCCCTTTTTATAAGGCCAAGCTCGGTACCGCGCGTTTCTATGCCGACCACGAACTGACCCGGGCGCCGTCTCTCAAAGAATCCATCGTCAGCGGCGCCGTAGGGGTGCTGGCCTTGAGCGAGGATCAGTTCTAATCAGGATGGTGACTGAGAACGTCCCCGCATGAATTTTGAATATTGACATATCGAGAAAACTCGATATAATGATTCGCCATGGAACAGGTCGAAGTCTTCAAGGCACTGGCCAACGAATCCCGGCTCAAAATCTTGCAATGGATGAAGGAACCGGGCAAACACTTTGGCGAGTGTCCGTCGGGCAGTGCCCGCGGCCGCAAAGTGTGTGTCGGCGAGATCCAGGCCAAACTGGGCCTCTCTCAGTCCACCGCTTCCCAGTATCTGGCCATCCTGGAACAGGCCGGGCTGGTGGTCGCCCGCCGCGAGGGCCAGTGGACCTTCTATGAGCGTAATGAGCAGGCGCTCAAGGCATTGGGGGACTTTCTGCAAAAAAGTTTGTAAAAAATAAATGCCTGGCGCACCCCGAAAGGGGATTTTTTTCAGGTTTTAAATATCGAAGTATTTAAATATGCAAAAACTTATGAATACCGATGGGAGCTACCGATGAACACACAGCCGCTTTTAACCCCGGTGAAGCTGGGGTGTTATCAGTTGCCGAATCGCGTGGTTATGGCCCCCATGACGCGCTCGCGCGCCTACAACCGCGATCAGGCACCCACGGAACTGCATGCCGAATATTATGCGCAACGCGCTTCCGCCGGACTCATCATCACCGAGGGCAGCCAGGTTTCTCCCCAAGGCGTGGGTTACATCCATACACCGGGCATCCATTCAGAGGCGCAGATCCGCGGCTGGAGGAAAGTCACCGAGGCCGTGCACGCGCGCAGCGGACGCGTATTCCTGCAACTCTGGCACGTGGGTTATGTTTCCCACCCGGATTTTCATAATGGCGCGCTGCCGGTAGCGCCTTCGGCCATCAATCCCAACACCAAGTCGTTCACGCCGCTGGGCCTCAAGGACACGGTCACGCCACGCGCACTCGAAACTTCGGAAGTAAGGGCCGTCGCACAGGATTACGCGCGGGCAGCTGCTAATGCCATGGCGGCGGGTTTCGACGGCGTGGAGATACACGGCGCCAATGGCTATCTCGTCGAACAATTCTTGCGTGATGGCAGCAACCGGCGCACCGACGAGTACGGCGGCGATATCCCCAAGCGCGCGCGCTTCCTGTTCGAAATCGTGGACGGCGTGAGTGACGCCATCGGCAGTGAGCGCGTGGGCGTGCGTTTGTCGCCGGCCAACACCTGGAACGTGCCGGCGGATTCGGATACCCGCGCGCTCTACGACTTTGTCATCGGTGCATTGTCAGGTTATGCACTGGCCTATCTGCACTTGCGCGAGTCTCAAGGCGATCTCTCCGTCATTGCCAACATGGTAACCAACGTAAGCGAGCATTACCGCACGGTGTATCGCGGCACGCTCATCACCAACACCGGTTACGACCGGGAACGGGGTAACGAAGTGATTCGCAAGGGTCAGGCGGATCTGGTGGCCTATGGCATGCCATTCATCGCCAACCCGGATCTGGTGGAACGTTTTCGCCTGCACGTACCGCTGGCGTCCGCTGACCAGACCACCTTATACCAGGGCGGCGCCAAGGGTTATACCGATTATCCGTCACTGCAGGCTGAAGCTGCCTGAAACCCCGGCCGTGTCCAAATTACTGATTGCGAAAATATATCAGGAGTCACAACCATGAAACTGTATTACTCCCCCAGCGCCTGCTCCATGGCTCCGCACATTGTGCTGCGCGAACTCGGCTTGCCGTTCGAGGCGGTGCAGGTGGATCTCAAGACCCACAGGCTCGCCGATGGCACGGACTATTACCAGATCAACCCCAAGGGCTATGTGCCGGCGCTGCAACTGGAAGATGGTTTGCTGCTGACGGAAGACGCGGCCATCCTGCAGTATCTGGGCGACCGCAAACCCGGATTGCTGGCCGCGCCCGGCAGCATGGAGCGTTACCGCACCATCGAATGGCTAACCTTTATCAGCAGCGAGCTGCACAAGGGCTTCAGCCCCTTGTTTAACGGCGACATGCCGGAGGCCGCGAAGAAGATATTCCTGGACAAACTGAAAAACCGCTTTGCGCTGCTGGACAAGCATCTGGCCAGCCATGAGTTTTTAATGGGCAAGCAGTTCACGGTAGCGGACGCTTATGCATTCACCATTCTGAACTGGAAAAACTTCCTGAACGTGGACTTGAACCCGTGGAAGAACGTCGAGGCTTACATGAATCGCATGACCGCGCGTCCCAAGATACGCGAGACCATTCACGCCGAGAAGCTGGCGGCCTGATGGTTGCTTCGGCACCCTTTCCGCTATGCCGGGTGGGTTGGGGATCATGTCTTGAAAAACACTGTTCAACATCGGAGAGAAGCAAATGAAACCAAAAGTTGCCGTTATCATCGGAAGCACGCGCCCGGGCCGCAACGGCGAGGCCGTGGCTAAATGGGTTTACGGGATCGCGCAGCGGCGCACGGACGCCGAATTCGAGCTTGTGGACATCAAGGACTACAAGCTGCCGCATCTCGATGAACCCGTGCCACCCTCGCTTCAGCAATACAGCCATGCGCATACCAAGGCCTGGTCCGAGAAGATCAACCCCTTCGATGCCTACGTCTTCGTGACGCCCGAGTACAATCACAGCACCTCGGGCGCACTCAAGAACGCGATTGATTTCCTCTACCACGAATGGAACAACAAGGCGGCGGGCTTCGTGAGCTACGGGAGTGCCGGCGGAACACGTGCGGTCGAAAACTTGCGCCTGGTGATGGCCGAGCTGCAGGTGGCCACGGTGCGCGCACAAGTGGCCTTGTCGCTGTTTACGGATTTCGAGAACTTCTCCGTCTTCAAACCCGCTCCGCAACATGAGGCGGAAGTCAGTCTGATGCTCGGCCAGCTTATCGCCTGGGGCGGTGCGTTGAAGAGCTTGCGCGCGGCCTGAGTCCTGGGCGCCGGATGCAGGCGCAAGGCAGCGCCTGCCGACCCATAGCATGCGCAATCTTGATGCGGCAATCCTCATGCAGGGCGTGAAAGCCGCGTCTGCGCAGTAAAAATTGACGCTTGCCGGTCGCATGCCACGCTCCGATCTGCGAGCCCAGCAGTTTTGTGGATCCCCATCTGATCTGGTCGCATGCCGCTGGCCCCGGCAAAGTCTATATATTAAAGTGTGCCGCTGGGTTCGGAGGCTTGTATGCGGGTCAACCCCATCATCGATAAATTGCGGCGGGAACATGCCGATATGCGCAGGGTGATTATCCTGATTCGCATGCAACTGGACCTGGTTGAGCGGCATGCAAATCCGGACCTGATCCTGCTGGCAAACGCACTCTACTACATGCGCAAATTTCCGAGCGTGGTGCACCATCCCAAGGAAGAACTCATCTTCGAAAAGCTGCTGGCTCGCGGCGCGCCGGTGCAGAAGGAGGTGGAACAGCTGCACCAGCAGCACCAGGAAATATATGCACTGGAGGACAACCTGATTGAACTCACGCTCGCCATGCAGCAAAGCGACAGCCATGCACCCCCGCGCCTGCTGGAGTTCGGCCGGCATTATCTTGCCATCCAGGCACTGCATGTGGAGACCGAGGAGCGGGTTCTGTTTCCAGCGGCGCTGCTGACCTTGCGTGCGTATGACTGGAAGGATATCCGCGGCAAGTCGGTGCGTATCGAGGATCCGCTGTTTGGCAATAACCCCACGGAACGCTACCGTTATCTTTATGATTACCTGTTGCGCGAGGCGGCCGATAACGGATTGACCCTGCCAGCCACATCCCGGACTCCCGTACCCAGCTCCAACAAAACGACTGTTCCCAAGTAGAGACGCACTACCAGGGTATTTGCTTGCGGTCACGCCAGAAATAACCGCTCCCGGCGAGCCGCGGCGAAGTGGCCAGCCAGACGATGGTTTCCACACCCTTTTCGACGGAGCGACTGGCGCCGGGCCCGCCCATATCGGTGCGTACCCAGCCGGGACAGGCGGAGTTCACGCTGATGCCGCGGTCAGCGAGATCGTTGGCGAACACGCGCGTCACCACGTTGAGCGCTGCTTTGGAGATGCGATAACCCAGATAGCCGCCGCCCATGTCGTTGAGGGCACCCATGCCGGAAGATACGTTGACGATGCGGGCGCCTTCCGGCATCAGCGGCGCCAATGCCTGGATGAGCCGCACCGCGCCCAGGGTGTTGGTATTCAAGATTTCCATCACCGTCAGCGGCGAAACCTTGAGCGCATCGGTGGATTTGGCGCCGGCCTCGCGGGAGGATTCCGGCAAGATGCCGGCATTGTTCACCAATACATCCACGCGGCCGTGGTGCTCGCGGAGGTGATGCGTCAGCGCCCGGGCATCTTCGGTGGAGGTGACGTCCAGCTTGCGCAGTTCCACGCTGAGATTTTCCGCCTGCAGGTTTCGCAGCGCTTGTGCACCGGCCTGCGGCTTGCGGGCCGTGAGCACCACATGGAATCCGCGTTGCGCCAGCTGCCGGGCGGTTTCCAGACCCAGACCGCGGTTGGCGCCGGTGACCACGGCGATTTTAATATCGGTCATAGGGAGTCCCTGGATGTTTTCGAACCATTGAAATGAAAGGCAGTATGATACGGTCTCAGTAGAAGCGTAAATCCCGCGCTTGCCACCTGCGAGAATGCACAATGCTTGGTCTGTCCGCTAAAACCAGAATGGTGTCACCAACCCAGGCCCTGCCGGGCCGGGCTACGCCGATGTCGGCGCCGGAGAGGCATTTCGTCAACGGCCATTCCCTGAAGCCACCGTTTCCCGCCGGCCTGCAGGAGGCAGTGTTCGGTCTCGGATGTTTCTGGGGCGCGGAGCGCAAGTTCTGGCAGCAGCCGGGCGTGTATGTCACTGCCGCCGGCTATGCCGGCGGCTATACGCCTAATCCCATCTATGAGGAAGTGTGCAGCGGCCGCACCGGCCATGCGGAAGTGGTGCGCGTGGTGTTTGATCCGAAGCTGGTAAATTACGCGCAGCTCTTGAAACTGTTTTGGGAAGCCCACGATCCCACCCAGGGCATGCGTCAGGGCAACGACATCGGCACCCAGTACCGCTCGTGCATCTATACCTTCGGCGAAGCGCAACAACACGCCGCCGAAGACTCGCTGCGGCGCTACCAGCAGGCATTGCTCGCCGCCGGTCATACCGCCGTCACCACTGGGATCCAACCGGCCGGTGAGTTCTACTACGCCGAGGATTACCATCAGCAGTATCTCGCCAAGAATCCCGACGGTTACTGCGGTCTCGGTGGCACCGGCGTTAGCTGTTCGGTTCCGTGATTCTTCGGGGCCTTCGTTTGCAGCGCTGCGTGGAATGAGCAACCAGGAGACCTAAGATGTGGACCCTGCGCGGCACTGCCATCGTATTGTTTTTCCTGTGGCTGTTCCTTGACGGCGCGGTGGTTTTTCGCCGCAAGTCCGCCAAGAGCGAAAGTCGCGACCGCTTTTCCCTGTGGGCGATCATGCTGGGCAATATGGTTGCCTGGGTAGCAGGTATCTATATTGCCTATACGCCCTATGGCGTCATCCACCCCACGGTGCCCGTGCAGATCGCCGGACTCATTGTCATGGGCATCGGCATCCTGGTGCGCTCCATCGCCATCGCCCACCTTGGCCGGTTCCACACGCCCAACGTGGCGGTGCTCGCTAATCATCAGGTAGTGGACAGCGGCCTCTATCATTACGTCCGTCATCCGAGTTATCTCGGCGCGCTCATTGCGCTCCTGGGCTGGGGCCTGGCGCTTGGAAATTGGCTGAGCCTGCTCGTTATCCTGGCGCTTTCTCTTGTGGTGTATCTGTATCGCATTCATGAAGAAGAAACGGCGCTCTGCGCTTCACTCGGTCAAAAATACCGCGACTATCGCCGACGGACAAAGCGGTTGATTCCCTTTATATACTGAGCCGGATTTCGGCACTCAGTGGGCTCTGGAATATTGCCAAGGCACGCATACTTCAACTTCGAAGCAGAATGGCACGGTTATGAAATCATTCAAGATGTTCATGGCATTTTTTATTGCGGGCTTAATGATATTTGTGCCTACACGCACATTAATGGCCGCAACGCCGGCCGCATCTTTTAATGTCACGGTGCCGATGGTGGTTGAAAACCACCGTCCCTATGTGGATTTTCAAATCACAGGTTCAAATGGGCGCAGATTGAAAGCGCATTTTTATGTAGATACGGGCGGCGGCGCTATTTTGCTGACTGAATCACTGGCAAAGCGTTTGGGGCTTAAGACTACCGGCAAGCCGTTCCAGGAAGGAGGCAGCGTGCTTACGCCTGCGAACCTTCCGACATTCAGCCTGGATCACCGAGTGCTTGCACTTACCGGCATGGCTGCGTTCATCGTGATCAAGACCGCCGGCGGTTTGCAGGGGACCGATGCACAAGGGGCTTTCCCGGCGCGCGCATTGCGCCATTATCAGGTGGTATTCGATTACCCGGCAAGGAAATTCACGGTTGCGGCTCCCCATGCCTTAAAACCCGAAGGCACTCCCGTCAAGACCTACATCGGTGATGCAGGCATGCCGGTGGTGACGCTCGCGGTGGACGGTGCACCGCACGATTTCCTGATGGATACCGGCGGCACCTATTGCATGATCTCGGCGGCTCAGTTGGGCATCTGGGCAAAACAGCATCCTCAATGGCCGCATGCCAGTGGAGCATACGGTCCCGCCAACATGCTGGTCGGACCAGGCGAAGTCCACTATGAGATGCTGCGCATCGCCGCCATGCAGTGGGGCCCTTTCGCTTTGAAACACATAGGCGCAGTTTCGAGACCCGTGAATGCCTACGAGAAATTCATGTCCCAGATTGCAGGCAAACCCGTCATCGGCTCCATCGCCGGCAATGTGTTGCAGGCTTTTCGCGTGGATATTGATTATCCCGGAGATCAGATATATCTGGAACACACGGCTGGCATTCGTGATAAACCGTTGAACATGGTGCCTGTGACACTGGAGCTCAAAGATAGGGGCTATGTGGTGGCCGGAACCGCCCCGGGCGTGACCGCTATTCACAAAGGCGACCGATTGTTGCGTGTTGGCACGCTCGATGCGCAGACCGCCACCCTGGCGGAAATCGTGCGCGCGCTGCAGGGGAAAGTGGGTATCCGTAAAAACCTGCTGATCGAGCGCAGCGGCCAGCGGCTGGAAATACGGTCAAGAGTCCGGCTTATCCTGTGATGTACACCGCTTGGTTTGCCGGCCCAGCCGGGTGTAGTTTGTAGCTCATGGCACTTGAGTATTTCCATCCCGCCACCGTTGCGTGGTTTCGCAAGACCTTCGCCGCGCCCACCGAAGCCCAGGATGCGGCCTGGCCCGCGATCCATGCCGGCCGCCCGACACTCATCGCCGCGCCCACCGGTTCCGGCAAGACCCTGGCGGCGTTTCTCGCCGCCATTGATGACCTGATCAAGCAAGGACTGACCCATGGTCTGAGGGACGAATGTAGCGTGCTGTACATCTCGCCCCTCAAGGCCCTGTCCAACGACATCCAGAAGAATCTGCAGCAGCCGTTGGAAGGCATCCGCAACCAGCTGCTTGAATCGGGGCTGCCGGACGTGGATATCCGCGCGCTGGTGCGCAGCGGCGATACGCCGCAAGCGGAGCGCCAGCGCATGCGCCGCACACCACCGCACATTCTGGTGACCACGCCGGAATCGCTGTACATCCTGCTGACCTCGGATTCCGGCCGCAAAATGTTAGCCACTGTACGCACCGTGATCGTGGATGAAATCCACGCGCTCGCCGACAACAAGCGCGGCGCGCACCTGGCGCTTTCATTGGAACGTTTGTCGGCGCTGACAGCGGTACCCGCGGTGCGCATCGGTCTGTCCGCAACCCAGAAACCCATCGAAGAGGTGGCGCAGTTCCTCACCGGCGCAAACGCAAGCTGCACTATCATCGATACCGGCCACGTGCGTGAGCGCCGCTTGCATCTGGAGTTGCCGCGTTCGCCGCTGGCGCCGGTGATGGCCAACGAGATTTGGTCGGAAATCTACGAGCGTCTGGCGGAGTTGATCCATAGTCACCGCACCACGCTGATTTTCGTCAACAACCGCCGCTTGGCGGAACGCGCTGCGCGGCATCTGGCCGAGCGTATCGGCGAGCAACAGGTGACCGCCCATCACGGCAGTCTGGCGCGCGCCCATCGGCTGGACGCGGAACAGCGCCTCAAGTGCGGCGAACTCAAGGCGCTGGTGGCCACCACATCGCTGGAGCTGGGCATCGACATCGGTGATGTTGATCTGGTGTGTCAGCTGGGTTCGCCCCGCAGCATCAGCGCATTTTTGCAGCGCGTCGGCCGATCCGGCCATGCCGTGGGCGCGTTGCCGGAAGGCCGCTTGTTCCCGTTGTCCCGGGACGATCTGGTGGAATGTACGGCGCTGCTGGATTGCGTGCGCCGCGGCGAACTCGATGCCCTGCGGGTGCTGGATGCGCCGCTGGACGTGCTGGCGCAGCAGATCGTCGCCGAAGTGGCCTGCCGCGAGTGGGATGAAGCGGAACTGTTTGAGCGCCTGCGGCGCGCCTGGCCGTATCGTTATCTGAAACGCGAGGACTACACCGAGGTGGTGTGCATGCTGGCGGAGGGCTTTTCAACCCGCCGCGGGCGGCGCAGCGCCTACCTGCATCGCGACGCGGTCCACGGCAAGCTGCGCGGCCGGCGCGGCGCCAAGCTCGTGGCGGTCACCAACGGCGGCGCGATTCCCGATCAGTTCGATTACGAGGTGCTGCTCATGCCTGCGGGCCTGCGCATCGGTTCCCTCAACGAGGATTTTGCCTTCGAGAGCATTCCCGGCGACATTTTCCAGCTGGGCAACACCAGCTACCGCATGCTCAAGATCGAGCAGGGCCGGGTGCTGGTGGAG